>Ga0070741_10004950_pt1 | contig 30408 bp, 27 predicted proteins | sample Coa_R1_4_FD_66440 | JGI IMG/M metagenome (GOLD analysis project Ga0070741, IMG submission 66440) | Surface soil microbial communities from Centralia Pennsylvania, which are recovering from an underground coalmine fire - Coalmine... | ecosystem: Environmental > Terrestrial > Soil > Unclassified ... | reverse complement strand
ACCGGGAGCAGGTCGGGAACGGTACTGTCGAAGCGTGCGCGCGGGCTCGCCGGGGAGTCAACTCACCACCCGGCATACTGAACGATTGGCCGGGCCTCTGCTCAGGGAGCGCCCGGTCGGGAGCTCAGGGAAAAGAGGGCGTTCCCCCGCAGATCTTACGCAGCGCCCAGCAGCTCCTTGACCCCGTCACGCTCTTCCCGGAGCTCCTTGTCGGTGGCGTCCATCCGCTTGCGGCTGAACTCATCCACCTCGAGGCCCTGCACGATCTCGTAACTGCCGCCCTTGATCGTGACGGGGTAGGAGTAGATGACACCCTCCCGGACTCCGTAACTGCCGTCGGCCGGCACGGCCATGCTCACCCAGTCGCCGGGTGCGGTGCCATGCACCCAATCATGAATATGGTCGATCGCTGCGGAAGCGGCCGAGGCGGCGGACGATGCCCCGCGAGCCTTGATGATGGCCGAGCCGCGCTGCTGTACGACAGGTATGAAATTCTCCTCGATCCACTTGCGCTCCACGAGCGATGTCGCCGGTTTGCCGTTCACGAGCGTGTGGCTGATGTCCGGATACTGAGTCGAGGAGTGATTGCCCCAGATCGTCATGCGACGGATTGCCGTGACGTGCGTGCCGGTCTTCTCGGCGAGCTGGCTGAGGGCACGGTTGTGATCCAGGCGTGTCATGGCCGTGAAATGATGTGGATTCAGATCGCGCGCGTTGGCCCGGGCGATCAGCGCATTCGTGTTGGCCGGGTTGCCGACGACCAGCACTTTCACGTTGCGATCAGCCACCTCGTTCAGGGCCCGACCCTGGCCAGAGAAGATCTGCGCGTTGGCCATCAGCAGGTCCTTGCGCTCCATTCCCGGGCCGCGTGGCCGCGCTCCGACGAGCAGCGCGGCCTGACAATCGCGAAAAGCGACCCGGCCATCGTCCGTGGCGACCACCTTGTTCAAGGTTGGAAAAGCACAGTCGTTGAGCTCCATCAGCAGACCCTGCAGCGCCGGGAGCGCGGCGCTGATCTCCAGCAGATGGAGATTGACCGGCTGATCGGACCCGAGCATCTGGCCCGAGGCGACGCGGAAGGCGAGCGCATAACCGATCTGGCCGGCGGCGCCCGTGATCGCAACATTGACGGCTGGCTTCATGGCGGTCTTTCTCGGCGGAGCGGGCCGCGGATTCTACTGCAACCGGACGCTATTTCGCTGGATCGCGCGCATCGGCCGCGGGCGCTTTGAGCGGATAGCCGGGGAATACCTGGCGAAAACGGCGCAGCTCGGCGTCGGCCTCGGCAGTCCTGCCCTGCTTGCGCAGACTTTCGATCCGCCGCAGCCAGGTCTGTGGATCCGCCCTGGATTTCGCGGCGGCGGCCGCACGGCGCGAAGCTTCGGGCGCGGCGGAAAGCGCTGCCGCGGCGGACTGGCGCGCAGCCTCGGCCGCCACATCATTGGCCCGGGGGGCGGGCTCAGGGGCTGTCGTGACTGCAGAGGGCGCATACGTCGCGGCGGGTGAGCCTGCATCGGCCGAAGCGCCATTGGCGGGCGCGGATTCAGCGGATGGAGGCGCCACGCTCTGGAGCGCCTCGGGCTTCGATGTGGAGGCGGAGCTACGCGTCTGAGCGCTCACCGCCGGCGGGATTTGCCGGCGGGTCGTCAGGCTGACATTCAGCAGAATCGAGAGCGTCAGCAGTACGGTCGCCACGAGCGCCACCGGCACCGCCCATCGGGGTGCCCGATACAACGGCAACGGCTCGCGCGCATGAATGGCCTGGCGCGCCTTCTTCAGCACGAGGTCATCGAGATCGCTCGGCGGCTCGAGACGTTGGGAGGAAAGGGGCCGGCCCGGCAGCACGGAACGCTGGCGCAGGTAAGCCTCGAAGTCGTCCTCATGTCCGGTACCGCTCATGTACCGGGCTCCTCGATCGCGGCCGCGTCGCGCGGCGTTTGCTCGCGTGCCGCCAGGGCAGCTCGCAACTTCGCGACCGCATAGCGCAACCGGCTCTTGGCGGTCTCCGGTCCCACTGCGCTGATCGTCGCGATTTCCTCCAGCGACAGACCGGACTCCTCGTACAGCAGATACACATCGCGCTGCTCGGCCGGCAACGCGGCGAGCGCGGCCCGATAGCACGCGGTCAACTCGGCCTGTTCCGCCCGCAGATCGGGTCGATCGTGATCGGGCCCGGCCAGCGTGCTTTCCCAACTCTCGACAGGCGCACCGCGCTCGCTTCGAGTTGGAGCGCGCCGGCAGTGATCGATGAAGCAGTTGTGCGCGATGCGATAGAGAAACGTGCGGAATTTCGCGCGGGGCTCGTACCGCTCGCGGCTGGCGATCACCTTGCTCCACACCTCCTGGAACAGATCGTTGGCAATCTCGCTGTGGTGAGTGTGCCGGGCGAGATAGCGATAAAGCCCGCTGCGATTGCGTGCGTAGAGAATCTCGAAGGCGCGCATGTCACCGCGCGCATAACGCAGCATCAACTCGCCGTCTTCGTCGTCGCTGCTCACTGCTTCAACTGTACGCGTTGTCGTGCACCGGGCCAAAAGCGCGGCGCTCCAACCTTTTCGGCTGCATCGCTCTCCAAGTGGGCGCAAGGAGCCGGCACGCAGCAAGGAGGTCTCGCCCCCCGCCCTCCAGGGGTCATTGGCCGGCTCGGGGTCCGGGGGTCCCTTCAGGGCCTCAGGCAGCCCCCGCGGGGCCCCTTCCCGGGCCCTTCGGGGATCCAGAAAATATTTGGCGATATGGCTTGACACTAGTGTAGTGATGTAGTTATATACAACACCAGAGAGGGGACCGCAACGGGCGATCCCCAGGTGAAACGAAGGAGAAGACGATGAGCACTGTAAACAATGGTCTGAAGGCCCTGGCATGCGGCTTTGGCGCCCTGGCGATCACGATGGTGCTGAGCTGGAGCTTTGTCGAGTCCACGACGGCGGCCCCGAGCGTGACACTGGACGCGCCTGCGACCCACATGGCTAAGCTGACGATTCAGCCTCGGCACATCTGGTTCGGGCAGTCCCAGCCGGCCGTTTTGGTAGATTAGTTGGCTATCCTTCCGTCACGGCATGGGCTCCGGAGTGTTAATGGATCCGCAGTGGGACGACAGCGTGCCGATCTATCGGCAACTGCGGGACCGAGTGGTGGCGATGATTCTGGAAGGCGCCCTCAAAGAAGGCGATCCGCTACCCTCGGTCCGCAGCGTCGCTGCCGAGTTCCGGCTGAATCCACTCACGGTGCTCAAGGGGTACCAGCAGCTCGTCGATGAGCAGCTGGTCGAGAAGCGGCGCGGCCTCGGGATGTTCGTAAGCCCCGGGGCCAGCAAGGCGCTGATGAAGGACGAGCGCCAGCGCTTTCTCGAAGAGGAATGGCCCAAGGTTTACGCCACCATCCAGCGGCTGGGACTCTCACCGGCCGACCTGCTCAAAGCAGGGGCCACGGCCGCTCCGAGCGCGCCCTGGCCCACGACGCCCGGACAGGACAAAGATGACTCCAGTAATTGAAGCGCGCGATCTGAGGAAGCACTACGGAGCCAACCGGGCGGTGGACTCGGTGAACTTCAGCGTGGCGCCGGGGCGCATCGTGGGGCTGATCGGTCCCAATGGCGCAGGCAAGACCACGGTGCTGAAGGCAATACTCGGCCTCACGCGCTTTGACGGTACGCTACACGTTCTGGGGCGCGATCCCGATTCACAGCGTGACGATCTCATGCAGGACGTCTGCTTCATTGCCGACGTCGCGGTACTGCCCAAGTGGCTGCGCGTGCGCAACGCACTCGATTTCGTCGCCGGAGTACACCCGCGGTTCGACCGCGCGCGTGCGGAAGAATTTCTGCGCAAAACCGACATCCGCCTGAGCAGCCGCGTGCGCGAGCTGTCCAAGGGCATGGTCACGCAGCTGCATCTCGCCCTGATTCTGGCGATCGATGCGCGGCTGCTGGTGCTCGATGAGCCCACACTCGGGCTCGATCTGCTGTTCCGGCGCCAGTTCTATGACACGCTGGTCAATGACTACTTCGACAAGGAGCGCACGATTCTCCTCACGACGCACCAGGTCGAGGAGATCGAGCATCTGCTCACGGATGTGATCTTCATCAGTCGCGGCCAGATCATTCTCGACAGCGCGGTGGAGGATCTGTCCACGCGCTACACGCAGGTCACGGTTGCGGCGGACAAGGCCGCCGCGCTGCGAGAGCTCAAGCCGTTCTACGAGCGTGAGGTTTTCGGACGGCTCGCCTTGTTCTTCGAAGGGCGCTCCGCGGCGGAGCTGACTGCAGCGGCCGGTCCGCTCTCGGAGTTGCGCACACCGTCGATAGCGGACCTGTTTGTCGCCAGGATGCAGGGGACGGCTTCATGAGCACCGCAGACACGAATCTCTCCAGCTCCGAGCGGCCCGTCGCGGATGCGCCGCACGCATCCGGTGTCGCTGGTCGCAATCGCGCTCTGAGTACGCTGCGGATCCTGATTCAGCGGGAGTTCTGGGAGCATCGTGCGCTCTGGATGGCGCCTGTGATGACCTCCGTTCTGCTGATCGCCTGCGCCTTTCCGGCGCACGTGGACTTCCCTGACTTCTCGAGGGCCGCCTCGAAAGGCCCCCTCCACGAGCTGGCCTGGTACGCGGCGATGCAGTGGGCCCTGACGGGCGTACAGTTCCTGATCGCCGGCATCGTGCTCAACTTCTATCTGCTCGACTGCCTGTATGCCGAGCGCAAGGATCGCAGCATCCTTTTCTGGAAGTCACTGCCCGCCTCCGATGGCGCCACGGTCACTTCCAAGCTGCTGGTCGGCGAAGTCCTCGTCCCGCTCGGCATCTTCGTGCTTTCCATCGCCACCAACCTCCTGTTCTCGCTGGTGTGGGCGGGGCGCGCGGCCCTGGGCTATCTGCCGGACGTGGCTGTCTGGGACACGATGTCCTGGGTCAAGGTCGAAGTCGCTGTGCTGCTCACGCTCGTCATCTGCATCCTGTGGTACGCCCCCCTCTGCGCCTACCTGCTGCTCGTTTCGGCCTGGGCGCGCCGCAGCGCTTTCCTCTGGGCGACGCTGCCCCCGGTGCTCGCAGTCCTGCTCGAGCGCGTGGCCTTCGGCACCCACTATGTGTTGAATCTCATCGGCTATCGCACGGCCGGAATATTCCACTATGTGGACATGCAGAAGATCGTTCAGGCGACGGTGCTGTCCGGCCCGCATGGCAAGCCTTTCTCCCTGGCGGCCATCAGCCTCGAACTGTCCACTGCCTTCGGCAACATCGACCTGTGGCTCGGGGTGCTCGTGGCCGTCGCGCTCACCTATGCGGCCGCCCGCATCCGGCGCTATCGAGACGATACTTAGCGGTCGCGATAGATCGCGCTTATCATTCCAATTCAAACTGCTCATTGGTATCACGCTGCGCGTGGGCCGAGCAGTGAGAAGGTCGGGGAGCAGCTGCAGGCGGTGAAAGGCCCACGGAGCAGTCCTTCTTGAGCGCTTTCCTCGAAGTGCGGCGCACCGGGGAGAGTCTCGAGGTCGATCTGACCGGGGAATGGCGCGCGCTGAGTCTGATGGCGATTGACGCTGCGCTCGCAGCGCTGGATGTCGCCGCCGCGCGGCGGGTAGTGATTGGTACCGATGCGCTGCTTGCGCTGGATCTCTCCGGTGCCTGGCGCCTCAATGAGCTGATGCGAAGCCTCAGGGCGGGCGGGATCGAAGTCTCCTTTCGAGGAGCGCCCCCCGACCAGCTCCGACTGGTGGCATCGGCCAGGGGAGAGCTCCCCTCCCCTCCACACGATCCGTCCGGCGAAGAGGATCTGCCTTTTCCGGAGATCGGTCTCGTCGAGATCGGCATCAAGTCCGTGCGCCTCGTGCGGGACTTGCTGGCGACACTGGCGTACGTGGGCCGCGTTGGGGTCACGGCGTGGCGAGTACTGCGCAGCCCGAGGCGCTTGCGACCCATCTCCATCGTGCGCCACATCTACGATACGGGCATCACCGCGATGCCGATCACAGCGCTGATCGCGTTCCTGATCAGCGTGATCGTGGCCTACATGAGCGCCCAGCAGCTGCGCCGATTCGGGGCCGAGATCTTCGTCGTGGACCTGGTGACCATCGGTGTGCTCCGAGAGATGGGTGTGCTGCTGACCTCGATCATCGTCGCCGGTCGCTCGGGCAGCGCGTTTGCCGCGGAGATCGGCTCGATGCAGCTCAATGAAGAGGTGGACGCCCTGCACGCGATGGGCGTCGAGCCTTTCGAGGTGCTGGTGCTGCCGCGGCTGCTCGCTCTGGTGATCGCCCTGCCTCTTCTGACCGTGGTAGCGGATATCATCGGCCTCATGGGCGGAGCTTTGCTGTGCCGGTTGCTGCTTGACATCCCCCTCAGTCAATTCGTGACTCGCGTCAACGAGGCGATCGCCCCGACCACCTTCTGGGTGGGACTCATCAAGGCGCCGGTGTTTGCCCTGCTGATCGGCATGGCAGGAACCTATCGGGGCATGCAGGTCCGCGACTCCTCGCGCGAGCTGGGCCGCCTGACCACCGTGGCGGTCGTTCAGGCCATCTTCCTGGTCATCCTGGCCGATGCGCTGTTCGCGGTGTTCTTCATGCAACTCGATATCTGAAGGCACCGCCCGTGATGCCCGAATCTGTTCGGCAGAGCGCGCCGCAGGAGGCGCCTCGGGTTGTCCTCGAGATACGCGGCCTCGTCAACCGGTTCGGCTCTCAAGTGGTGCACGAGGGCCTCGACATGGATGTGTACGAGGACGAGATATTCGGAATCGTGGGCGGATCCGGGACCGGCAAGTCCGTGCTGCTGCGGAGCATCCTCGGGCTGCAGCGCCCGCAGGCGGGCACGATCCGCATCGCCGGGCTCGACATCACCCGCATGCACGCCGCACAACTGCAGGCCATCAAGGCCCGGTACGGTGTGACCTTCCAGCAGGGAGCGTTGTTTTCCGCTCTCAACGTGCTGCAGAACGTCCAGGTCCCGATGCTCGAGCACCTGCGGCTGCCGGCCACCGAGCGTGACGAGCTGGCCATGCTGAAAGTGCGCCTCGTGGGGCTGCCAGCCGATGCGGCACTCAAATATCCCGCGCAGCTCTCCGGAGGCATGGTCAAGCGCGCCGCGCTCGCGCGGGCGCTGGCCCTGGACCCGAGCCTTCTGTTTCTGGACGAGCCGACTTCGGGTCTGGATCCGATCAGCGCTGCAGGTTTCGACGAGCTGATTCTGTATCTGCAGAAAGAGCTGCGCCTGACGGTTCTCATGATCACACATGATCTGGACACGATCTTCCGTACCTGCAATCGTGTAGGGGTGATCGTCGATCGGCATATGGAAGTCGACACCCTCGAGCGCATCGTCGCGCACCCCAACCCGTGGATTCAGGCGTACTTTCATGGAGCGCGCGCACGGGCGCGCACGGTCGAACATGGAGCGTGAAGCCAACTACGCCGCAGTGGGCGCGTTCGTGCTCCTGATCGCGCTGGTCGCGGCGCTGTTCGTCTACTGGTATTCGGATACGCGCGAGCATCGAGTCTATCAGCGCTACGAGATCTACTTCTCTGGCAGTGTCAGCGGCCTCGAGCGCGGATCGGCCGTGCGATACCTGGGTGTCGGCGTCGGACGCGTCCTGGAGATGCATATAGATCCTCGCGATCCGGGTCGTGTGCAGGTAGTCGTCGGGATTGATTCGGCGACGCCGATCTCCGACAAGACACTGGCACAGCTGCAGATGCAGGGCGTGACCGGGCTGCTCTACATCGACCTGCAACAGGTGGGCCCGGGCACGACGCTGCCCGAGCCGGTTCCGGGCATCCGCTATCCGGTCATCCGCTCGACCCAGTCACGCTTCGATCTGTTTCTGGCGAGCCTGCCCGACGTTCTGGCCGCCGTGGGAGATGTGGTTGACCGTGCCGGGCGAGTGTTGAATGACCAGAACATCGCGGCGATTTCGCGCGCCCTGCAGAACGTTGACAAAGCGAGCGCGGGCCTGCCCGCCACGCTGCGCGAGGTCAATGCGCTGGTCAGCGATTTGCGTGGCGCCGCCACCGAGCTGCAGGCCTCTGCTCGAGGCGCTCATGAGGTGCTGAACCAGGCCGGGCCGGAAGTGGTAGCGGCCGTTCAGCGTGTGCACGACGTCGCGGATAACCTTTCGAAAGCCAGCAGTCAGCTCGAGCGCCTCATCCAGGACAACCGCCAGGATCTGCGCTCCTTCACGCGCGATGGCCTGCCCGAGCTCGAGCAGTTCGTGCGCGAAGGGCGGGCCGCGACGCAGGAGATCCGCGAGCTCTCGAGCAGCCTGCGTGAGAATCCATCGCAGCTCATCTATCAGCCGCCCCACCAGGGCGTCGAGATCCCGAGATGAAGCACCCTGTTCACCTGGGAAAGCTGGTCGCCGCCTTGGCAGGTGTGGTTGCTCTGTTGGGGGTCGCAGCTTGCGCGGGAGGGTTTCACAGTGACGCGCCCGCTACACAGGTGTACGTCCTGAGAGCCGGAGCCGGTGCCCAGACGCAGCTGCCGCGCGCCAGCGCGCCCGAGTTCTCCATACATGTCACGCGCCCCCTGGCAGGTCCGGGGTTGGGCTCGGATCACATCATGCTGGTGCAGTCCGATCATCGGATGAGTTATTACGCCGCAAGCCGCTGGCCTGCCAGCGTGCCCGAGGTGGTCGAGGCGCTGGCCGTGGAGACCTTACGGACCTCCGGCAACTGGAGCGCAGTTCAGGACTCCGCGGGCGGGTTCTCCTCCGATTATCTGCTGCAGATCGTGATCCAGCGTTTCGAGGCGGACTACAGCTCGCATCCGGATGCCCCCGAAGTGCACGTCGTGCTCGATTGCACGCTGGGCAGGGGCGTCGGACGGGAGCTCGTTGGCACCTTCGTGGCAGAGGGTGCCGCCACCGCCTCGGTGAACCATCTCACCGAGGTCATCTCCGCATTCGAGGCCGCCGCCAGCCAGGCACTGCGTTCGATGGCACTGCAGGCCGCTCAGAAGAGCGAGGCGCCGGTTGCTTCGAGGAATCGATAGAGCCAGTAGTGAAGCTGCGAGGGGTCGGAGTAGAAGCCGAAGTCGGCCGTGTACTCGATCCCGAGCGGGGCGCGGTTGCTCCACAGAGTGTCGAAGTAATCGAGCACCTGCATCGCAAGGGGCGCGGTGCGCTCCAGATCGACCGCCACGTTCGCTTCGAGGTCGTAGTCCAGCAGAGCGCGCCGGGTCAGGTTCGCCGAGCCCACCGTGAGCCAGAGCCGCTGCGCGCCGTACACCATGGCGAGCTTGGTGTGAAATTGCTCGCCATGGGTGCGATACCAGCGCACGTGGATGGCCCCATCACTCGCCGCCACCAGCTCGCTGGCAACCGGTTGATTAGGTATTCCGCCCCGCGCGTGCCCGAAGGCGTCCTTGTTGGGATCCAGAATGAGGCGCACGGTCACACCGCGCCGGCTCGCCGCGAGCAGTGCTTCCACGATGCCGCGATCGGCGATGTAGAAAGTCGCTATGTCGATGCTGTCGCCGCGGGCACAAGCCTCCAGTCGCTCGATCAGCGCGGACCGGATGGCGCCTTCGGTGAGCACCTTCGCGCGCGGGCCGGTTGTGGTAGCGGGCCCGGTCGAGCTTGCGCCAGCCAGGGCTGCAATCGGCTGGAGGCTGCCGCGCCACCCGGAAAACTGTGCGACGGCCAGCTCGCTGCGCAGCAGCGGTAACATCGCCGGGCCCGTGATCTTCAGGGCCGCGTTCGATTGAGCGGCGCTGGGATCGTGCGGGCTGGCGGAGCCGACGATCGCGACAAGTCCGTCACGCCCGTCATCCGCGAGTATGACGTTGCGGTGGTTGGCTTTGAAGTTGAGAAGGCGGGTCCAAGCACGCAGGCTCACCGGTGCGTCGCTTTCCAGGATCGGGTTGGGTAGCCAGCCGCGGCGGGGTGCGCTGCCTGCGGAGCCGGTCCCGCTCCACCAGCCGATGCCGAGTCTCCACAGGCTGGAGTAGATGAAGTTGGGATCACGCAACCGCTTGAGATCGGTGACCGTCACATCCACGCCGGCAGCCCGCAGACGCGACAGGTCGGCGGAGGGCCGGTCGCCGTAGAGCTCACTGATCGGATCGGTGATGAACAGAACCTGCAGCTCCGGGTGCGCACGGCGCTGCTCGATCAGCGCGCCGCGCAGCTCTGCAGACAGCGGCCGTGGCAGCACGCCGGGCGGGGGATCGGGCTGCGCTTGCGCCGCGGCCCCAGCGGGGGCTCCAAACAGAAAGTAATCCAGCACGATGAAGCGCCGAGCGGAGTGCACGACGTTCAGCACTTCGTCGAAGATGGCCTGGCTGACGATCGGTCTGCCGTAGGCATCCGCTGAGGTGACATCCGCGATGAACATGACATCGCGCGGCGCCACGGGATACCAGGCCGAGTCGATGTGAAGGCCGGGCCTGAGCGGCTTGTTGGTCTGCCAGAAGGCGGTGCCGACCCAGAGCGCGGCGAAGGTGAGCAGGGCGATGCGCCTCCACCCGCGCCGACGTGCAGCGGGCACGTCGCGCATCGTCGAGGTGAACGGCATGTTGAGATTCTAGCTGCAGCGGAGCGGTTACGCGCGCAAGCTCCCGCCGCGAGATTACTTAATCAGCCAGGCTGCGCCACGCTCAGGCCAATCGACTCGCCAGCTCGTCCGCATGATGCATGAGCTGCGCGAAGGGGGCCGTGCCGGTGACCTGCCGGCTCAATAGCGCCTGCAGATCTTCCGCGGTGCAGGGCTCGCCAAACAGTTTGCCCTGTGCGTAGTGGCAGGCGTTACGACGCAGGAAATCCAGGTGCCGCAGCGACTCGACACCTTCGGCGACCACTTCCATGCCGAGGCTGCGCCCCATCTCGATGATCGTCTTCACGATGGTCGCATCGCCGGCGTCCTCGCTGACATTGCGCACGAAAGACTGATCGATCTTGAGCGTACCGATGGGGAACTGTTGCAGGGCGGAGAGCGAGGAGTAGCCCGTACCGAAATCGTCGATCGACAAGTGCAGTCCCATGGCATAGAGCTCATCTAGCAGCCGCACGGTGCGCTTGGCGTCGGCCATCAAAGTCGTTTCGGTGATCTCCAGCTCGAAAGAGGTCGGCGAGACCGAATGCCGGCGGAACACCGAGCGGCAGCGCAGGATGAAGCTCGCCTGGCGCAGTTGCTTGAGCGACAGGTTGAGCGAGATGCGCCCCGGGCTGGCCCCTTCGCTCTGCATGCGGCGGTAATCGAGACAGACGCGATTCAGCACCCACTCGCCGATGTCCAGGATCAGGTTGGTTTCCTCCGCAAGCGGAATGAACATGCCCGGCGGAATGTCGCCATGGCCGGGGAGCCGCCAGCGCAGCAGCGCCTCCGCACCGATGATTCGACCATTGCGCAGATCGACCTTGGGCTGATAGCGGATCACCAGCTCGTCACGCTCGAGCGCGCGACGCAGCTTGCTCTTCAACATCAGCCGCTCGACCGCCGCAGCATTCATCTCCGGCGAATAGAACGCGAAGGTGTTGCCGCCGTTCTGCTTCGAGTAGTACATCGCCGCGTCGGCGTTGCGGATCAGATCGATGACGTTTTCGGCATCGCGGGGACAAAATGCGATGCCGATGCTGGCCGTCAGGAAGACCTCGTGCTGGTTGAGTTGGAAGGCGCGCGCGACTTCGGTGAGGATCGAGCGCGCCAGATGGGCGATCGGGCCGCGGTTGTCGGCATCGGCCGGAAGGCCGTCCACGAAGAGTGCGAATTCGTCGCCAGCCAGACGCCCGAGGATCGTGTCCTTCGGCAGAAGGCGTGTCAGTCGCTCGGCCAGAACCTCGAGCAGCCGGTCCCCGGAGGCGTGTCCGAACGTATCGTTCACCTCCTTGAAGCGATCCATGTCCAGGTACAGCAGCGCCAGCACCTGTCCGCTGCGCAGTCCGCGTGCGATGGTCTGCTGCAGCAGATGATGGAACTGCATCCGGTTGGGGATCTTCGTGAGCGCATCGTAGCGCGCGAGATAGCGGATGCGCCGTTCCGCACGCTTGCGATCGGTGATGTTGCGGGCGACGAAGATATTTCCCTGGAACTGCGGATCGTCGGTCTCGATGCGTGATCCGGTGAAGGAGACCGGAATGGTCTGCCCGCCGCGCGTGCGCACCACGGTCTCGCGCGTCTCCTGGGTAGCCTGCAACAGATCGAAGCTGTCCCGCTCGCGCTCATCGAGCATTGCAATGATGCTGCGCCCGAGAATTTCCTCCTCCGCATACCCGAGCAGCTTGCAGGCCGCGGAGTTCGCGACCTTGACCACGCCATCGGGCGAGGTCACGAAGACCGCGTCGGTCATGCTGTTGAGCACGCTGTGCAGATAGTTCTTGTGGACCGTGGATTGACGCAGCCGACCGCGCATCCTCTCGAGGGCCATCTGCAGCTCGCCGAGCTCATCCCGGCGGCGTACGTCGACGGGCCGCGTGTAGTCGCCCTGTCCGATCCGCTCAGCGCCGCGGATCATGGCCACGATCGGCTGCTCGAGCTTGCGGCCTGCACGCCAGGCCAGGGCGGCGCCGAGTAGCCCACCACCGAGTGCCAGGCCACCGGCAATCAGCAGCGCGAGTTGCATCTGCTCGCTGTTGGCCGCGGCCAGGTGGCGGCCCAGACTCATGGCGGGACTGGGCGCGATCTGATCCACGAGGATGCGCAGCTGGCCAAAGGTCTTCGGCGTCGCCGCACCCGGAATGCTCTCGACCATCTCCCGCACGGGCTGCGCCGCTTCGAACTGCAGGGTCGCGCGCGACGGAGTCGGGCGGCGCCAGCGATAAAGCGTTGCTCCGTCGGAGTCGGTGACCGTCACCTCGGCCACGGTGCGGTCCTCGAGGAAAGGCTGCAGCCGGTGCGCGATCGATTCGGTGTCGTGGGCGCGGACGGCACCCGCCACCGCTTCCGCGGCATGCGCAGCCGTGGACTCGGCACGGGCGCGTAGCTCCACCGCGACACGATCGCGCGCGGAATTCTCAGCGACAATGCCGAGTCGTCGCGTGCCTACGTCATCCTGCCAAGCCAGCACCGCCGTCGCCAGGATCGTGACGAGGAGGACGACCACGAAGGCCGCGAGGGCGTATTTCAACTTGAGACTGGCGGCGCTCACAATGAATATCGGCGGCCCCGATCGGCGGCCTCCCGGATCCCCTTATGTTGCCTCCCGATATTAACCGCGGTCAGTGCCCGGGGGCTACCCGCATCTGGATGCAATCGGAGCGCAATTGGCCGGTATTCCCCTAGAATGGTCCGCGAATGCTCACCGCCCTCGAGTTGACCGGACGCGCTGCGACGCACGTGCAGGAGCTCGCCGAGCTGAGCTGTCGGCTGCAGCCGGATGCCGGCCGGGCGCTGCTGCGGATGCGCGAGGCGGCTCGCGAGGCAGGGATCGATGTTGGCATCGCCTCGGCGTTCCGGGATTTCGAGCGCCAGCTCGGCATCTGGAGCGCGAAGTTCCGGGGCGAGCGGCGCCTGCTCGATCGGCAGGGAAACGAGATCGCGCATGCCAGCCTGGATGAGCCCGCGCTCATCGAGGCCATCCTGATCTGGTCGGCACTACCTGGCGCCAGCCGTCATCACTGGGGCACCGACATCGATGTCATCGACCTGGCATCGCTCCCCGCTGGCGGGCGCCCGCAACTGGTTCCGCACGAGTTCGCACCCGGCGGTTGCTTCGCGCACCTGGATCGCTGGCTGACTGAGAACATGGGCCGCTTCGGATTCTTCCGCCCCTACACGATCGATCGCGGCGGCGTGCAACCGGAGCCGTGGCATCTGAGCTACGGTCCGGTAGCGGTGCCGGCGCTGGACGCGCTCTCGCTGGACATCTTGGCGCAGACCATTGCTGCAACGGACATGCCGGGTCAGGCGCAGGTCCTCGAGCGGTTGCCGGAGATTTACGAACGGTACGTGTGCGCGGTCGAGGCGCCGGTATCGTGACAGCGGGGCGCCGCGGTCTGACAGCCGGATTCGCGCAGATCAGCTTTCTTCGTACTTGCTCGCCCAGACCCGCTTGATGTAGCCGAGCATCAGCCCCCGCATGGTGGACATCGGGTCATCGGTCGCGGCAAAGATCGGCGGGTTGCGCCGGAGCAGGCGCCAGTTCTCACTGCGCAGGATCTGCCGCAAGTAGTCCACGTTGCGGTCGATTGCCTCGATGTAGGGGTTGCGACCGCCGTAGAGGATCTCGAGACTGCGATAGGCAGAATGGAACTCGCCATCGAGACGTTTCGCACGGACCTCGGCAATGAACTCCGGTGTCTGGCGCAGCAGATCGAGACCGGAGGCGTACTTCACCTCGCGACCCCCGTTTGCGGCGATTGGCAGCGCGACGCCACCCAGAACGAATTCGGCATACAGCCGGTCGCGGCACTTCTCCAGATAACATCGATCGGCCATCTGCGCGATCATGTCCGCCGTGCCCAGCAGATGGCCCACGGCGATGTCGCGCGGATCGGTGACCTTGATCTGGCTGAAGGGCACCTCATAGCCGGTGAAGTGAATGATTTCGCACGCCAGCGGTACGGCGTCGGCGAGTCCCAGCTCGGGCAGATAGTCCTGCAGGAAACGGGCGCCGCGCGAGACGTGCGTACGCGTGAACTCCGCGCCGTTGCGGATCGAGAGGTCATCCAGCCGCCGCAGGTAGCCGACGTCGTGGAAGAGGCCGGTGATCAGCCCGATCAGAGCCCGGCTGCCGCCCAGGCGCTCCGCTTCCCCGTGTTGCCGTTCGTAGCCAACGAGCAGCCGTGCCAGCGCAAGCGTGATATCGAGTGTGTGCTGGCGATCATGATAGACCGTGTCCACACCGCAGTAGCCGGGCACGTCTCCGGCGAACAGTCGCTCGAAGTGCCGGAAGGCGCGATCCAGGGGCTCGAAGGAGAGTGTCGGCCACGTGGGCTCGAACAGACTTCTGACCTCGGCCAGAACCGCCGGAGGCGAGCTCACCTGCACCGTGTTGGTTACATCGAAATCGCTGCGCCGAACGCTTTTCATTCTCTTGATGTCCGCGCGGCTAAATGGCCGTCCCCAGTTTCGACCCGACCGCCCGGAAGTCTAGGCCAGCGGCCGAGGGGAGTGTTAGCGACACAACGCACACTTTTGAGGGCCGGCGGCAGGGCTGCTCGGCTGTGCAGCCGCAGACTCCGTAAGCTCTTGATCCTCGACCCCAGCTGGCGCGCGTTGTATGTCAAGCCGCAAGCTCGGCCAGGAAAGGTCACATCGACTCACGCGGCGGGCGGGCTCTCCGTCAGTATCCCGTGCTGCTTGAGCAGTGCCCGCACATCGGGCTTTCGCCCCCTGAATTCGATGAATGCCTCGAGCGCGTCCCGGCTTCCTCCGCGTGTGAGGATTGCATCGAGGAAGCGATGGGCGGTCAGCATGTCGAATACGCCACTCTCTTCGAATGCTGCGAAGGCGTCAGCCGCCAGAACCTCCGCCCACTTATAGCTGTAGTACCCGGCGGCATAACCGCCGGCAAAGATGTGCCCGAAGCTGTTGGGGAAGCGGTTCCAGGGCGGTGCCGGGACCACGGCGACTTCGCGGCGGACCTGCTCGAGCACCTCGAGCACGCGCGCACCCCGCTCGGGCGAGTACTCCGCGTGCAGACGGAAGTCGAACAGCGCGAACTCGAGCTGCCGCATCATCTGCAGCCCGGCGTGGAAGCTGCGGGTCGCTATCAGCCGCGACTGCGTTTCGGCCGGCAACGGCGCTCCTGTCTCGATGTGGCTCGAGATCCGCTGCAGCACTTCCGGGTGCCAGGCGTAGTTTTCCAGGAACTGACTCGGCAGCTCCACTGCATCCCACGACACACCGTTGATGCCCGCGATGCTCGGATAGTCCACGCGGGTCAGGAGATGGTGCAGTCCGTGGCCGAACTCGTGGAACAAGGTGAGCACGTCGTCGTGAGTCAGGAGGGCCGGATGATCCTCACTCGGCGGCAGAAAATTGCACACGAGATAGGCGACCGGCAGGGCCGAGCCGCTGGGGAGGCGCTTGCGACCGACGCACTCATCCATCCAGGCGCCGCTGCGCTTGCTGGGCCTGGCATAGGCATCGAGATAGAAGCTGCCGACCAGCTGCCCGGCCGCGCTCTCGATCTCGAAGAAGCGGACGTCCGGGTGCCAGACCGGAGCGCCGTGACGCTCGTGGATGCGCAGGCCGAAGAGCCGCTGTCCCACCTCGAACAATCCGGCCAGCACGCGCGGCAACGGGAAGTAGGGTCGCAGCTCCTCCTGCGATACGGAATAGCGGCTGCGCTGCAGCCGCTCCGCGTGGAAACCAACGTCCCAGGCGGCGAGCTTGCGGCCCGCAAAGGCCTCCAGCTCCGCAAACTCACGATGAGCGGCATCGCGCGCCGAGCGGGCGAGCTCGACCAGGAACTGCATGACCTCCTCGACGCTGCGAGCCATGCGCGTGGACAACGCATATTCCGCGTAATTGCGGAATTGCAGAAGCTGGGCGGCCTCGTGGCGCAGCCGCAGAATGGCCTCCATCACCTGTGAATTGTCCCAGCGTCCGGCATTGGGACCCTGGTCGGATGCGCGGGTCGTCCAGGCTTCGTAAAACGAGCGTCGCAAGGCTTCGGACTCCGCGTCGGTGACCACGGCGACGTAGGTGGGCTGATCGAGAATCAGTATCCAACCCTCCATTCCGCGCTCGTGTGCGCGACGGCGCGCCTGCTCGATGAGCGTCGAGTTGAGGCCTGTCAGCTCGGACTCTTCGGTGAGATGGCAGCTCCAGCCGTTGGTCGCATCGAGCACGTTCTCCTCGAACTTTGCCTGCAGTTGCGTCAGCTCGAGCATCACCGCCTTGAAGCGTTGCTTGCGTGCAGTGTCGAGCCCGACGCCGGCGAGGCGGAAGTCGCGCAAGGCGTGCTCGATGAGCTGACGCTGCACCGGTCCAAGGGCGGCGCCTTCCTGTTCTGCAATGGCGCGGTAAGCGCGGTAAAGCGGCTCGCTTTGGGCCAGATCGGTCTGATAGGCCGACAACAGCGGCAGGCACGCGTTGTAGCCGGTGCGCAAGGCCTCGGAATTGAGCACGGCGTTGAGGTGACTCACCGGCGACCACGTCCGGGTCACGCGATGATGCAGCTCCTCCAGAGGCTCGATGACCGTGGCGAATGTCGGATTCTCCACGGCCACCAGCTCCTCGAGCCGCGCGCGGCTGCTCTCCAGCAGCGCTCGCACGCCCGGCTCGACGTGCTCCGGGCGGATCCGGGCAAATGCGGGCAGGGGCTCGAGGCCCAGCAGGGGGTTTTCCATGCGGCTCCCGTCCATGAAGGAGCTGCATTCTAGGACTTTGTGGGCGTCCCGCGCAGTCCGAATGAGAGATGGCGGGCCCGTCCCCGAGCCCCATGTAACATGATATGCGGCAGCTTCGGTCGCAGGTGCGCTATGACGGACCAGTTCGATCTCGTGGTGATTGGCGGGGGGAGCGGCGGCCTCGCGGCTGCCCAGCGAGCGAGCGAGTACGGCGCCCGGGTCGCGCTGGTGGAATCCGGCCGGCTCGGCGGAACCTGCGTCAATGTCGGCTGTGTGCCCAAGAAGATCATGTGGAACGCCGCCATGATCGCCGATTGCCTCGCCGATGCGAGCGAGTACGGCTTCCGGTTGGGTGCCGCCGAGCCGCATGACTGGGCGCTGCTGAAGAGCAAGCGGGACGCCTACGTGGCACGCCTCAACGGCATCTACGAAAGCAATCTGGCGAAGCGCGGAGTCGAGCTCCTGCGAGGTCGGGGAACCTTCCTCGATGCACACACCGTCGAAGCCTCCGGGCGCAAGCTCGCCGCCACCCACGTTCTCATCGCGACCGGGGGGCGCCCGCTGCTGCCCGCCATCCCGGGGATGGAGCTGGGAATCACCTCCGATGGCTTCTTCGAGCTGCCGCAGCTCCCCGAGCGAGTCGCCGTGGTCGGCAGCGGCTATATCGCCATCGAGCTGACCGGAATTCTCGCCGCGCTGGGCGCCCGGGCGACACTGGTTCTGCGTGGTCAGGCCGCGCTCAAGGAGTTCGACAGCATGCTCGGCGAGGCGACTCTCACGATCATGCGTGAGGCGGGCATGGAAGTCGTGACCAACGCATGGCCCCAGTCACTCGAACGGACCGTGACCGGAGCGCTGGATCTCGAAGTGCGGGACGGCCGGCGACTGACACCTTTTGACACTGTCATCTGGGCGATCGGACGTGTCCCGGAAGTGGAAGAGCTGGGTCTCGAGCGCGCGGAAGTCGCTCTCGATGATTACGGTTTCATCGTGACCGACAAGTTTCAGGTCACGACCAGTCCGGGCGTGTATGCAGTGGGCGATGTGACCGGGCGAAAACAGCTCACCCCCGTGGCCATCGCCGCCGGCCGGCGGCTAGCCGATCGGCTTTTCGGGGGGCAGCCCGAGCGTTACCTCGACTACGACTATATCCCGACCGTGGTCTTCGGCCAGTCCCCGGTCGGAACGGTCGGCCTGACAGAGGACGCCGCTCGCGCGCAGTACGGGGATGAGGCCGTGACCGTGTTCCGATCGGGATTCATTCCGATGTATCACGCGCTGACCAGCCGCAAGCCGCGTACTGACATGAAGGTTGTGACGGTCGGGGCCGAGCAGCGTGTGGTGGGTGTCCATGTCATCGGGCCGGGTGCCGACGAGATGATGCAGGGATTCGCGGTGGCCGTGCGCATGGGGGCAACCAAGCGCGACTTCGACGATACGGTGGCCATTCATCCGACCAGCGCGGAAGAGCTCGTCACGATGCGCTGAGTGCCCCGGCTGTGGCCTGTGAGGCGCTGAGCGCGCGTTCTTTGAGCGCGCTGAGGACGGAGGCAGTGCTGGGCCGCATCCCACGCCACACCCGGAAGGATTCGGCCGCCTGCTCGACGAGCATTCCCCACCCCTGAAAGGCCCGGGCACACCCGAGGTCCAGGGCCCATTTCGTGAAGGGTGTGTCGCTCTTCCCGTACGACATGTCGTAGCAGGTCGTCTCCGGGCCGATGATGCCCGCGCCGACCGCCGGAATCTCTCCGCTCAGACCGGCGGAAGTTGCATTGATGATCAGATCGTACGGACCCCCCGGAATCTCCGCGAGACCGGCTCCGCGCACCGGTCCCAGCGTGGCAAAAGCTTCAGCCAGTGAGCTGGCGCGCTCCGTCGTCCGGTTGGCGATGACGATCTCTGAAGGCTCGAGTGTCAGCAGGGGCCCGAGCACGCCGCGCGTGGCGCCGCCAGCGCCGAGAATGAGCAGCCTGCGGCGAGTGACGACCAGCCCCAGGTTGTCACACAGATCGCGCACCAGGCCCAGACCGTCGGTGTTATCGCCAAGAATCGAGCCGTCCTTCTGAGCCGCGAGCGTGTTGACCGCCTGCGCATCAGTAGCCCGTGAAGTGAGCTCGCTGGCGATTTTGACGGCCGCTCCCTTGTGCGGCAGGGTCACGTTCAGGCCGCGGCCCCCGAGGGTGAAGAAGTCACGCACTCGCGGCTCGAACTCCTTCGGTCGAAAGTCGTACAGCCGATAGCTCATGGCCTGCGCGGTGTCCCGCGCGAACAGGCCATGAATGAACGGTGACCAGCTGTGGCCCACCGGATGGCCGACGACGCCGTAGCGGTCCTTTTGCGTCTCCATGCGAAGATTCTGCTCCCGCGGCTAAGGCCGGTCACGCCGTGGATGTCAGCTTCGTGACGCTCGTACCGCCCTCGTGCCCGGTATCCAGAAGCGCTTGCAGCTCAGGTAGCCAGCGGTGCATGCGCTCGGCGAGCAGCCAGGGTGGGTTCACGATCAGAATCCCGGAGCCGTTGAGCGCGACTTTCGAGTCGCGGGGGTACAGCCACAGCTCGCTGAGCAGCGCCTCGCGGCCGAGCATCGGCGCCATTCGAGACTGCCAGGTGCGGATCTCGCGCTCGTCCTTGATCGGGTACCACACCATGAAGACTCCGGTGCCGAAGCGTCGCAGGGCATCCACCAGCGAGGCACTCACTCTGTCGAAGTCCTGGGAATCCTCGTACGCAGGATCGAGGAGCACGAGCCCACGCCGCTCCGCCGGCGGCATCCACGCTCGCAGCCTGTCGAAGCCATCGCCCTGCTCGATGCGCAGGCGCGCATTGCCTGCGAGTTCCCGCTCCAGCGCGCGTGCTTCCGAGGGAACGAGCTCGCAAAGGACCGCACGATCCTGCGCGCGCAGCTCGCGGGAGGCGATCACCGGTGAGCCGGGATACGCGTGCTGCGGGCGCGACAGACGGAACTGCGTCAGGAGAGAGGCGAACTCGCGGAGCTCCGGTGCGGTGTGCTGGCTGGTCATGAACCGGCCGGCGCCGGCAGCGAGCTCGGAAGAGGCGGCTGATTTGTCGTAGGCGCCGCGACCGGCATGCGTCTCGAAGTAGCCGAACCCCTTGTCCTTGCGCTTCATCGAGGCGAGCAGCGCGAGCAACGTGACGTGCTTGTGCACGTCCGCGAAGTTGCCTGCATGATGGCTGTGCCGGTACTTAGTCATGTGCGCGACAGCACCGCGCAGGCGACCGGCTATTTCAGTCCGCGAGGCCGGTTCGCTGCGGACTTGCCGTTTTTGCGAGCCGCGGGCGGCTTGCCTGCCGGGCTTTGTCGGGCAGGCTTATTGGCTGGGGAGCCTCGCCCCACACGCGGGTTGGAACCCGGTGCACGTGCGTGCGCGGCCGTGTTCTTCGCGGCGGGGCCCGGCTTCGCGCCAGCCTTCGCCGCCGCCCCCAACTTCGCTGTGACCGCGCTCCTCGCGCCCGCTAGCGAGCCCGCCGCCCCCTTGCCCGTGCCGGATTTGCGATCTGCAGCTTCGGGCGTGGTCCGGGATCGGTCTCGATTCGAAGCCTTCTGCTGCTTGTCGGTGCCTGTCGCTGCCGATTGCGCAGTGGAGGCGCGCGGGCGCTTGGGCCGGCTGTCGCTGGGCGTCGGGCTCGGCTGCGACTCGCTGCCATTCCCCGTGCCCTGGCCATTGCCCGCACGCGGCCGCGACTGGGTGCCACGCCTGCCGCGACCAAAGCGGCCTCCCCGGGCCGGGGCCTGGGCTAACAGCTCGCGGCAGTCCGCCGGAGTGAGCGATTTGGGGTCGCGATCTTTCGGAATCTTGGCGTTCTTGGTCCCGTCCGTGACATAAGGTCCATAACGCCCATTCAACACCTGGATCCCCTCGGCACTGAAGTCCGCGATGATCCGGTTGGCATCTGCCTCCTGTTTCAAACGGATGACTTCGAGTGCCCGCTCGAGGCTGACGGTGTAGGGGTCGTCCTCCTTCAGCGAAACATACTTGCTGCCGTACTTCACGTAAGGCCCGAATCGGCCCACGTTGGTGATGATGGGCTCACCGTCCGCAGTGGCTCCAAGGGTGCGCGGCAGCTTGAACAGCTCGAGGGCATCGGCGAGCGTCAGCGTATCCATCTTCTGCCCGGGCCTGAGCCCTGCGAAGCGCGGCTTCTCCTCATCATCCTTGGTGCCGATCTGCACGAACGGGCCGTAGCGGCCCATTCGCACGGTCATCGGCTTGCCGCTTGCCGGATCCTTACCCAGCTCGCGAGCCTGGGCGACCTGCTCGCGGGTGACGTTCTTTTCTATCTTCTGGACCTGAATGATGAACGGCTTCCAGAATTTCCCGAGCGGGGTGGTCCAGTCCTCTTCACCGCGCGAGACCGCATCCAGCTCATCTTCCATGGCCGCCGTGAAGCCGTACTCGACGTAATGATGGAAGTGATCCGTCAGAAAGCGATTGACGATCTTGCCGATATCCGTCGGCACGAATCGCCGCGCGTCCATCTCGACATACTCGCGATCCTGCAGAGTCGAGATGATCGTCGCGTACGTCGAGGGGCGGCCGATTCCATGCTCCTCCAGAGCCTTCACCAGCGAGGCCTCCGAGTAGCGCGGCGGTGGCTCGGTGAAATGCTGCTCGGCGCGCAAGGCGGCCAGGGTAACGATGTCGCCAACCTCCATCGGCGGCAACGCGTGATCGGTGTCGTCCACGCGGGAGTCATCGGTGCCTTCCTGGTAAACGGCGATGTACCCTGGCTTGACCAGCGTCGAGCCGTTGGCGCGCAGCAGATGGCGCTCCGGCCCATCCTTTCCGGCCAGCATGTCCACCGCGACGGTGTCGAATATCGCGTGACTCATCTGCGAGGCCACCGCGCGCTTCCAGATCAGCGAGTAGAGCTTGTACAGATCGGGGTCGATCTTGCCTTCGAGCGGCCCCGGAAGGATCGAAGCCGAAGTGGGGCGAATGGCCTCGTGTGCCTCCTGTGCATTCTTCGACTTGGTCTTGTAGATGCGCGGCTCCTCGGCCACCTCGGCCTTGCCGTATTCCCGCGCTGCGACCTCTCTGATTTCGGTGATGGCCTCGGCAGCCAGGGTCACCGAATCGGTACGCATATAAGAAATGAGTCCGACGCTGCCGCTGCCGTCGCCTATATCGATGCCCTCGTACAGCTGCTGCGCGAGCCGCATCGTGCGCCGAGCGTTGAATCCGAGCTTGCGCGCGGCCTCCTGTTGCAGCGTCGAGGTCGTGAAGGGCGGCGCCGGATTGCGGCGCCGCTGTTTCCGGTCGATCGCGATGATGCGCAGCTCCCCGAGGCCGGGTGCCGCCGCCTGCGCGGTGGAGCGCGCGGCCGCCTCGATCGTGCGCTCGACCTCGCGCGCCTGAGCCTCGTTGACGAAGCTGAACTGCTCGACCTTGCGCCCGCTGTACTCCAGCAGCTTCAGCGGAAAAGCCTGACCCGTGTGCGAGCCTTCGCCCTCGATCGTCCAGTACTCCTGGGCGATGAACGCGGCGATCTGCGCTTCCCGCTCGCAGATCATGCGCAGTGCGGGACTCTGCACGCGGCCGGCTGAAAGTCCGCGCCGCACCTTCTTCCACAGCAGCGGCGAGAGGTTGAAACCGACGAGGTAGTCGAGCGCGCGCCGCGCCTGCTGCGCATTCACCAAGTCGAGCGAGAGATCGCGAGGCTCACCGACGGCTGCACGGATCGCATTGCGCGTGATCTCGTAGAAGGCGACCCGGTGCACGCGCTTGCCATCGAGCTCGCCGCGAGACTGCAGGATCTCCTTCAGGTGCCAGGCGATCGCCTCGCCCTCGCGGTCGGGGTCAGTCGCCAGGTAAAGCGCCTTCGACTTGCGCAGGCTGCGCGAGATGGCCTCGACGTGGCGCTCGTTCTTCTCCAGCACCTGGTATTGCATGCTGAAGCCGCGATCGGGATCGACCGCGCCTTCCTTGGGAATCAGATCGCGCACGTGGCCGTAGGACGCCAGCACTTCGAAGTCCTTCCCCAGGTACTTCTTGAGCGTCTTCGCCTTGGCGGGCGACTCGACTATGAGGAGATTCTCTGGCATGGGCTGCTGCTGAAAGCCCCTTTCAGCACTGTATCGGCCGGGCGGCCGTGCGCGCCGCGCTCAATGCGGCGTGCCGGGATGAACGTCGGAGACCAGGTCCTCCAGGCGCGCGAACGCCTGTTCCTGACCGGGCTGGCTGGAGAGCACCATCAGCACGACCCATTTCAACTGCTCTGTGTCGAGCTCATCGGCATCCAGGGCCAGCATCCGATCGATCACGATCTCGCGCTGCTGGGGTGAGAGGATCCCAAGTCTCTCCAGCGTGACGAGAAAGCCGCGGCATTCAGTGGACAGACGAGCAAGCTCGCCGTCGGAGAAAATCCGTACCGCAGGTCCGTCGTTTTCTCCGGAAAGCGGCAACAAGGGCCGGTCACGCTCGCACGCCAGCTCGGCAAGCCAGTCGAGCGCGCGCTCGACGTTGGCATGCGTGAATCCCACGCGCTCCAGATCGCGCGCCAGATGCGCGCGCTCGGGTACCTCCGGCACCTCATCGAGCATGTAGCGGTCGAATACGTAGATCAGAATGTCTAGAACAGTGCCGGTCATCATAATTTCCGCAGAAAAATCGCCTGCGGCACGATCAAGGTAGCCGGCCATAACGGCCGCCCGCACAGGACGCGATCCGCCCCTCGAGCTCGAGCATCAGCAACATCGGTGTAATCACTTCGCCCGCAAGTCCTGTGCGGGCCGCGAGCACATCGACGGTCGCGGGTTCGAAATCGACCGCATCTAACAGCATTTCAAACCCCTTGTCCAATGCCGAGCCTGCGCCAGAGGGTCTCGAGCCCTCTACAAGTGCTTCTTCCTTAAGGGGAATTCTGAGCTCGGCAAGGAGCTCCGCCGGCTCCTGCACCAGGGTGGCGCCGTCGCGGATCAGCTTATGACAGCCGCGCGAGAGCGGACTGTAGATCGAGCCGGGGATGGCAAACACCTCGCGACCCTGATCCGCGGCGTGGCGCGCAGTGATCAATGAGCCGCTGCGCTGTGCCGCCTCGACGACCAGCGTTCCCACGGCGAGCCCGCTGATGAGTCGATTGCGTCTGGGAAAGTTTGCGCGCCGCAGTGCGGTGCTCGGTGCGAACTCCGACACCAGCGCGCCGCGCTCGCGGATGCGCTCGGCAAGCCCACCATGTTGGGCGGGATAGACGCGCTCGAGTCCCGTGGCACAAACCGCGATGGTCTTGCCACCACCCTGCAGGGCGCCCTCGTGACATGCCGCATCGATGCCGATGGCGAGCCCACTGGTGATCGTCAATCCGGCGCGGGCGAAGCTGGCCGCAAATTCGCGCGCGGTCCGGCGACCGCAGGGAGTTGGATTGCGCGAGCCGACCATTGCAAGCTGCGGCTCGCGCAGCGTTCGCGGATCACCGAGAACGAAAAGAGCCGCCGGCGGGTCGGGTGCTCCCGCGAGCTGCAGCGGATAGAGCGCATCGGTACTCAGCAGCAGCTGCGCGCCGCTCGCCGCCAGCCAGTGGCAATCCTGCAGCACGGCGCTGCGATCGGGTTGTTCGAGAAAAGCCCGGGTGTGCGCAGGTAGCTCGATCCGGGCGAGACTGCCGGCGTCGAGGACGCGCTCGATGTCAGAATCAACAGCGGCCATCAGCGCATGCACGTGGGCCGCCGTGAGGCCGGGCGCTCGGGCCAACACGACACGCGCAGTCACTGCATCCATGCGCGCAAGCCTAAGCGTGCGTGTGCCTGGAGACAGTCCGGTAAAAGCAGCCTGAAAAGGCAGATTTGCGCGGCGCCCCCATGCGCAAGCACGACGGGCCATGCGACCAGGGCCGCTGGCGGGCGTGCTCTGCAGCGTGGTATGGCGGGCGCTGGATCCTACGGATTGTGGACGATATCGCCCACGTGAATCGAGTTGGACGCACCGATGATCAGGGCGTAGCTCACCCGGTCGAACGACTTGAACACCAGCAGCGTGCCGGCGCGCTCATCAGGCAACCTGACCTTCGGAGACAGCGAGGAGCCTGCCTGGCCGAGATAGCGGCTGAGGCCGGTGGCGCCGCCGTACACGTCGTGCACCACCTCGCCGGCCTGATCGATCGCCAGCACGTGACCGGCATCGATGCCATGGCGCTTGCCGCGGTTGATGACCACGATCTGGTACTGGCCAATGACCTGTGTGCCGTCGATGACGGAGATGATCCGCCCGTTCACCTCATTACGAGGCGCACGCAACATGAAATTCAGCGGCACATCGAGGTCGGCCGCCAGCACCTTGTCTCCCTGGAGAGTCTCGCGCGCGGCATCGATCAACAGAGCCTTCGTCGGCCGACCCGGATTGGCGACCAGAGCGGTCGCCGTATAGACACCCTCGTAGCCCACAACCTTGTTATCGTCCGGATCACGCAGCTCGTCGGCGATGTGCACGACGCTGTAACGGCCGTTGGGCTGCGCATTCAAACCGCTGATGTAGACATCGTGCCCAGTGCCGGCGACGACATGCTCGTCGCGGAAGGCCACGATGTGTGCCGCATCGCGCACCTGCTCCGACGACAGGACCGTCGGTCGCGAGAGGAACGCGGCGATCGCCGAATACGGGATCGTCGGAATCGCAGCATCGAGCGGCGAGCTGCGCAGGCGCGGCTCCAGGCGTGCGGCGCCAGCCTGATCCAGGCGGATCTGCGGGCGGCCATCGGCCCCGTACGCGAGCGCCAGGACGTCCCCGGGGTAGATCAAATGCGGATTGGCGACCTTGGGGTTGATAATCCACACCTCAGGCCACAACCACGGATCCTTGAGGAACATCGAGGCGATACCCCAGAGGGTGTCGCCACGCTTGACGGTGTAGCTCTTGGGCGCGCTCGGATTGACGATGCTGCTGGCATCGGCGCTGCTGGGCGCGGACGCTGCGGTCGCTGAGGCGCCCGCGCCGCTTGCGGCGGCCTCGGTGGCGGTGAGCTCGTCCATCGGAGGCGCCTCGGCGGAATCCGGCGGAGGCGCGCTCGGGGGCGCTGCCTGCACTGCCGGGCTCCCACTTCCCCGGTGCAACCAGGAGCAACCACCGACGGCGAACAGCACCATGAGCAGGCTCGCGCACAGGCAAGCCCGAGGTATGCGATTTGAGACCATCTCCACTCCTCAATGGGCTGCGCCCTTGGGTTTCCCGCAGGTGGCGCACGCCGCCCCGGCAATCTGGGGTCCTGGCGAGGGCGTACGACCCCGCCGCAGCATCCCGGTTGTTATACTGGCAGCGACAGCGCCAGCACATGATTTAATGTCAACTTTGTGCACTGGGTCACGGCCGCGGCCGCTGTATAGGGCCGCCGACCCGGAGCGCCTCAAAACTCCCGCAAGCTATTGAACATTAGCAGTATTTTTGAATCAAATACATGTTCTCCCTTATAGTTTGAAGCCCATGGCGACCCGAACCATTCTGGAGTTTCCCGACCCGCGGCTGCGCACGCGCGCCCAGCCCGTGGCCCATTTCGATGCCGGGCTGAAGCAGCTCGTCGAGGACATGTTCGAGAGCATGTACGCCGCTCCCGGGATCGGCCTCGCGGCGACCCAGGTCGATGTGCATCAGCGCGTGATCGTCATCGACATCTCGAAAGAGCGCACCGAGCCGCTGGTCTTCATCAATCCCGAGATCCTGACGCGCGAGGGTAAGGCAGAAAGCGAGGAAGGCTGTCTGTCGGTCCCCGGGATCTTCGAGGATGTGGAGCGGGCGGCGAAGGTGCGCGTGCGCGCGCAGGATGTCACGGGCCAGACTTTCGAGCGCGACTGCGACGAGGTGCTGGCGGTCTGCATCCAGCACGAGATGGATCATCTCGAGGGCAAGCTGTTCGTGGACTACCTGTCCGATCTGAAGCGCCAGCGGATCCGTAAGAAACTGGAGAAGGAGCGCAAGGAGCGGGCACAGAAGAGCTCGGAAGGATCCACGCGTCCCAAGCGCATGTATTGATTCCGCGCGGTGTGAGCTCTCTTCGCATCGCTTTCGCCGGAACCCCCGACTTCGCGCTACGCGCTTTGCTCGCTCTGCTGGACTCGCACCACCACGTCGTGGGAGTCCTGACCAGGCCTGACAGGCCGCGAGGGCGCGGCCGGCAGCTTGCGGGGAGCCCCGTCAAGACTCTCGCGATGGAGCGCGGCCTGCCGCTGTCGCAGCCTGCGACCCTGACGGGCGCAGACGACCGCGCTGACCTGGCCGCCTGGGCACCCGATGTTCTGGTTGTCGCAGCCTACGGTCTTATTCTGCCCTCTGCCGTGCTCGAGCTGCCTTCGCTGGGCTGCCTCAATATCCATGCCTCGCTGTTGCCGCGCTGGCGCGGTGCCGCACCGATTCAGCGCGCGCTGCTGGCAGGAGACGCCGAGACCGGCATCAGCATCATGCGCATGGATGCCGGGCTCGATACGGGTCCGATCCTCTTGCAGCGAGCCATCGCGATCTCGGCCGCGGAGACGGGCGGCACGCTGCACGACCGGCTGGCGACGCTCGGCGCCTCGGCACTGCTCGAAGCACTCGAAGCCGTGGCCGCCGGCGCCGCAGACGCGATGCCGCAGCGCGGGCAAGGCGCGACCTACGCCGCCAAGATCGACAAGGCGGAGGCACGCATCGATTGGCGGCGCGATGCGCTCGGCATCGAGAGACAGGTCCGTGCCTTCAATCCCTGGCCGATCGCCGAGACGAGTCTCGAGGGCGCGCAACTGAGAATTTTCTCAGCTCGCGCTTTGGGGATCGATGCGTGCGGAGGTGCTCCGAGTGTGGACCCGGCTGCGGTTGTGGCCGGCGCCGGAGGCGAGCCTGGCACGATCATCGACGTGCAGGACGAGGCGCTTTACGTAGCTTGCGGCCGTGGCGTGCTGGCGATCGCCGAAGTCCAGCGCCCGGGGCGCCGTCCGGTGTCCGCTCGCGACTTCGCCCACACCCTCGCGCTCAAGGGCCGGCGCCTTGCCTGAAAGAACGCGCTGGGCGCCGGGTTCGGCTGCGCTCGCAGAAGCTGCCCGTGCGGTGGCGGCGGTCGCGTTTGACGGCAACTCCAGCGACGAGGCCTTGCGGCCCCACGAGGACGCCCGCGAAGGCCCCGCTGTCCGCGCCATCACGCTCGGCTCACTGAGGTGGTTTCTCAGACTCGCTCCGGCGATCGAGCCGCTGCTGTCCCGGCCAGCCACGGTGGCGCCGACCATCCGGGCACTGCTCATCGTGACGGCTCACCAAATCGAATACTCGCGCAACGTCCCCCAGACCACCGTGCACGCCGCGGTCGATGCCACTCGCATCCTGCGGCAGGGATCCGCCAGCACCCTGGTGAACGCCGTGCTGCGCCGGTTCGTCGCCGAGCGCACCGAACTGCTGAGCCGCGTCGACCGGAACCTCGAGTCCCGGAGCGCGCATCCGGGCTGGCTGGCCCAAGCCCTCCGGGAGGCGTGGCCTGTACAGCTCGAGCAAATACTGCGGGGGAACAATGAGCATCCGCCCCTGGTGCTGCGGGTCGATCTGACTCGCTGCAGCCGACAGCGCTATGTTGAGCAGCTCGCCGCAGCCGGCATCACCGCCCGTGCGCTCGACTGGACACCGGCTGCGGTAGATCTCGAGAAGCCGGTGGCTGTGAATGCGTTGCCAATGTTCCGCGAGGGCGTGGTCAGCGTGCAGGATGCGGGGGCGCAGCTCGCAGCAGGACTTCTCGAGGCGCGGCCGGGTATGCGAATCCTCGATGCGTGTGCCGCACCGGGGGGGAAAACCGGGCATCTCCTCGAACAAAGTGCGCAGCTTGCCGAGCTCGTGGCCCTCGACGTGGACGAAGGCCGGATCGGGCGGATCCGCGAGAACCTGCAGCGGACCGGACGCAGCGCGACGCTCAAGGTGGGGGATGCGCGCGACCCAGGGACCTACTGGGATGGCCGACCGTTCGAGCGTGTCCTCGTCGATGCCCCCTGTTCTTCCACTGGCGTCATCCGCCGCCACCCCGACATCAAGCTCCTGCGTCGCAGCAGTGATATTGCGGGCTTCTGCAGCCTCCAGCTCGCTATCCTGCGAGGCGCCTATCAGGCGCTCGCCCCAGGCGGCCGCCTGGTGTACTCGACTTGCTCGGTCTTGCCTGTAGAGAACGAGGGCGTGGTGACCCGATTGCTCGCGGAGGAGCCCACGGCGCGCGTTGCGGCGATGCCGCAACCGGAGGCTCTGGCGCCTGGCGCCATCGAGCGCCCCGTGGGGGTCCAGCTCCTGCCCGGGGCACGCGCGGGCACGGATGGCTTCTATTATGCTTGTGTCGAAAAGACAACGGCTGGAACCTGAGTGCCCGGCCGGGGTCACAGCTCAGATTCATTGTCGTTGTATCCATGCTACGAGCTATCACGAGAGGCGCGCGGTCCGGCCCCGAATGGGTTCGTCGGTTGCTTGCCGTGGCCTATCTCCTCCTGGGCGTATGGGCTGCAGACGCTGTTGCGGACGCGCTCGATGGCGTGCTGGAGGTGCGCTCAGCCTATGTGGACGTTAACAACGGCGTGTTCCTGCTTCATGCCCGGGTCGAATACCCCGTCAACCCGAGCATCCGGGATGCCCTGCGCAACGGCGTGACCCTGACGTTTGATCTGGATACCCGCGTGGATCGCGAGCGGCGGCTGTGGTTCAACGCCAATGTCGTGGATTTGACGCTGCGACGGGAGCTCGCCTATCACGCTGTCAGTGATCGATATGTCGTGAAGGATGTGCGCAGCGGCCAGCAGGAGAGTTTCGCCACTCTCGATGAGGCGCTGAGCTTTCTCGGCCGGGTCGATGGGTGGCCCATACTGGTGGAGCCGCAACTCGATGGCGGGAATTATCTCATCAGCGTGCGCGCGGGCGTGCGGCGGGGACGACTGCCGGCCTCGCTTCGCGCTCTGCTCTTCTGGACGGATGACTGGCACCGCGTGAGCGAGTGGTATTCATGGTTACTCCCGGTCTGAACGAGAGCCCCAGAGCTCCGCCCGCCTGGCGTGGGCCGGCGCTCATGGCGCTGTGGGGCGCGATCGGTGTCGGAGCCTTGCTGCTGCTCGCCAAGAGCGTGCAGAACTCCAGCGCCTTCGATCGCCTGCAGCCCTGGATACTGCTGCTCAACCTGACCGGTGTCATCGCGCTGACGATCCTGCTCGCGCGCAAGCTCTGGCAGCTCATCCGTGACTACCGCGAACA
>Ga0070741_10004949_pt1 | contig 30413 bp, 28 predicted proteins | sample Coa_R1_4_FD_66440 | JGI IMG/M metagenome (GOLD analysis project Ga0070741, IMG submission 66440) | Surface soil microbial communities from Centralia Pennsylvania, which are recovering from an underground coalmine fire - Coalmine... | ecosystem: Environmental > Terrestrial > Soil > Unclassified ... | reverse complement strand
AGGAGCCCGATGACAGCAACCGTCCGCAAGGCGGTCATTCCCGCGGCCGGCCTCGGCACGCGCTTCCTCCCGGCGACGAAGGCCACGCCGAAGGAGATGCTGACGCTCGTCGACAAGCCGGCGATCCAGTACGTCGTCGAGGAGGCGGTCGCCGCCGGGATCACCGACATCCTGATCGTGACCGGCCGGGGCAAGAAGGCCATCGAAGACCACTTCGACCGCGCCCCCGAGCTCGAGGCGGCGCTCGCCGCGAGCGGCAAGGACGAGCTGGTGGAGCAGGTCGTGCGCCTGGCCGATATGGCCGAGTTCACGTTCGTCCGCCAGGGCGAGCCGCGGGGCCTGGGCCACGCCATCGGCCGGGCGCGCGCCCACGTCGGTGACGAGCCGTTCGCCGTGCTGCTACCCGACGACCTGATGGCCTCCGCGCTGCTCGCCGACATGATCGCCGCGCACGCGCGCACGGGCACGAGCGTGATCGCCCTGAAGCGGTTCGCGGGCCCGGAGATCTCGCTCTACGGTGCCGTCGATGTGGACGGCCCCGCCGACCAGGCGCTCGTGAAGCTCAAGGGCATGGTCGAGAAGCCGGCGCCCGGGGAGGCGCCGAGCGACCTGGCGATCATGGGCCGCTACCTGTTCACCCCCGACATCTTCGACTGCATCGACCGCACGCCGCCGGGCCGGGGCGGCGAGGTGCAGATCACCGACGCCATGGCCGAGCTGGCGGGTGGCCCGGGCGTGTACGGGCTGGTGTTCGAGCGCGGCCGCTACGACATCGGCGCCAAGCCCGAGTTCCTCCGGGCCTTCGTCGAGTTCGCGCTGGCGCGCGACGACCTCGGCGCCGAGTTCGGCCGTTGGCTGGGCGCGCTCGTACGGGAGCGCGGGCTGTGAGCCTCGTCCCGCTCAAAGGGTCGGTCATCCTGTCGACTTGAGTTGGTGGGTGCACATGCCGGACCCCGCATCGGCGGGCGGCTAGCTAGCTCGCTGCCCCGCCAGCGGTCGGCCGCGTCCGACGTACCGCCTCGTTGAAGGCCAAGTCCTCAAGGAACCCGAGATGGCCTCCGACCCACCCGGCCGTACCACCGGACGCGATGCCCCGGGCGCGCTCCCACTCGTCCATTGGGACCCACGCCGGGCGCTGCCCGCTTCGCAGGCCAGCGAGAGCCTCCTCCCACAGCGCCAAGGCCGTGGCTTGCACAGTGCGTGGCATCGAGACCTCCCTGGAACATTGTCTCGTGTCGCGACTACGTCGGGAGCGCGCAGTGGGATTGCACGCGGCGACGCATGCCCACACGGAATAGGACCAATGGACAGGGCGCACCTACCCTCGGATGTGCACCAGCGTGTCTTGCAGTCGTATCAACGCCTAACGGTGGCGCTCTTCATCGCGCATGCGGTGTGCGGCGACATGGACGAGAGGCGTGATCGCACGTCGGGCCGGTCATGGAGGAGGCGCGGCGGCGGCATGAGCGAGACGGCGGCGCAACTACCTCCGGTCGCCGTCGTGGGGACCGGGTACGTCGGGACGGTCGTCGCTGGCGCGGTCGCAGCGATCGGCGGCCACGCCATCGGCCTCGAGGTCGACGCTGAGAAGCTTTCCGCTCTCCGAGCGGGCAGGGCGCCCTTCCGCGAACCGGGGTTGGACGAGCTCCTTGTTGCCGGCCTCGCGTCTCGGCGACTGGCATTCACACGCGATCCGGACGAAGCGATGGCGCGCGCTGAGGTCGTGTTTCTGTGCGTCGGCACACCCTCGTGCCCAGATGGCCGCCCCGATGTGAGCGCCGTCGCGTCGGCGGCACGAGCCATCGCGAGCTGCGCCGACCGACGGCATATCCTTGTGACCAAGAGCACGGTCCCGATCGGTAGCGCCAGATGGCTCAGCGGATTGCTCGAGGAACTCGGCTGCGATCTCCCGATTGTCTCGAACCCAGAGTTCCTCCGCGAGGGCTCCGCGGTAAACGACTTCCTCCACCCGGACCGCATTGTCCTGGGAAGTGATGATCCGGCCGCCATCGAGCGGGTGGTGAACGTCTACCGGCCGATCCTGGAGCAGCGGTTCAGCGGCGGTGACCCGCGTCGTCAGCCTCCGTTGATCCGCACAGGACTCTTGACGGCAGAGACCGTGAAGTACGCGGCGAACGCGTTCCTCGCCACGAAGATCAGCTTCATCAACGAGATCGCGAACATCTGCGAGCTCGTGGGTGCCGACGTTATCGACGTGGCGACTGCGATAGGGCTCGATACGCGGATCGGTCCCTCCTTCCTGGAGCCGGGCATCGGGTGGGGGGGCTCATGCTTCGGCAAGGACCTCGCAGCGCTCGTGGCAACCGCCGAGGAGTGCGGGTACCAGGCCCCCCTGCTGCGTGCCACGGTCGCGGTCAACACACGCCAGCGATCCCTCGTCGTCGAAAAGCTCCAACGGCACCTGCAGGTGTTGAGAGGCCGCCGGATCACCGTCCTCGGGCTGACATTCAAGCCCGGGACCGACGATACGAGGGACTCCCCGGCCATCGACCTGGTCCACCGCCTCGTCGACCTCGGTGCTGCGGTGACGGTCTACGACCCGCTGATCAAGCGGTTGGACGATGTCAGCACAGTCACGTTTGCCCGGGACCCATACGAGGCTGCTGAACGAAGCGACGCCGTTGTCCTCGCGACAGACTGGCCCGAGTTCGTGGCTCTCGACCTGCCGATCCTGGCCGCGCGCATGCGCGGCGATGTGCTGATCGACGGGCGCAACGTCTTTGATCCTGCTGCCGTGCACATGGCCGGGCTCCGGTACGACTGCGTCGGCAGGTCGTCGGCACGCGGGTGGGACAAGACCTCCGTTTAGCCTCGGAGCGTTGCGGCTCGGCGGCATGGGGCCGATCCTCGAGGAAGCCAGGGACGGGCGACGATGCACCCGGACATGACGGCGATATGTGCGCCGACCTCAACCTCTGTCAGGACGACTCCGGCCGGGAAGCGGCGCCGGGCCCGAGCGCGCTACCGCAACCGCTATCATCCATATTGGGAGATTCGCTACACATGAGCCGGGTATCACGCTCCGGTGCAGCACTCTGGCCGCGCAGGGTGCAAGTAGGCGTGCGACGGGGAGGTGGTGCATGCCAAGCAGTCCTCGCTCTGGCAAGCGCTCAGGCGCCGACGACGCGTCTCACGATGCCGTACCGCCCGAAGTCTCCGAAGGGGCAAGGGCGGCATTCGGGCGCCGCCGGGGGGGTGAGCTCGCCGTCCTCTCCTTCGACTCCGCAGATCGGGCCATGACGCGTCCCGATCGGCTTTTGCGTTTCGACTACCCGTCCGGGCGTATCGAGATCGTCGTGTCCAGCGAGGAACGGGTCTGCACGCTGCGCGGCCGGTGCGAACTGACCGCGCGGCGCGCCGAGATCGAGATCGCCGGCCAACACGATGTCGCACTCGCGGAGGAGGTGCGCTCCGGCGCCTTCGCGTTCCAAAACGTGCCGCGCGGCACCTTGCGGGTCATCGTCGTCGCGAACGAAGGGGGGGAGCCCGTCCACACGGACTGGTTCCGGACCTGACCCGCGGCAAGCGCGGGCTACGGCACTCTCGCCAAGGCGGACGCCTCCGCCGAAGCGGGGCGCGCGGTACGGCCGAACGCGTGCTCGAGGCGGCAATCCACGAGCCGCGTCATCCGCACCTCCGATCGTCCGCGGGCGTGCATCCCCAGCGCTGGTGGCCAGAGCCTGCTCACTCCGCAGTTGATACAGCGGACCGGACCTGCGTCGTAGCCCAAAAGGATGTATCCACCACCCCGATCCGCGCTCTTTGCGCCGTATGCCCGAGCCAGTCCGTGTGGTGGTGGCAGCCGAGGACCAGGGCACCCGTTCGGTGCTACGCCACATGCTCGAGGCAGACGGGCGGACGATCGTCGAGGAGGCCGGGAGCGAGGAGGAGCTCGTTGACGCCCTCGAGGCCACCCCCCCTGACGTCGCCATCATCCATCTGCCCTTCCGGCCGGCGGACGCGCTCGCGAGGACCCGCCGCGTGCACTCCCGCCACCCTGGCGTCCCCCTCGTCGCCTTCTCGGCGTCGTCCGACCGCGCAACCGTCCTGGCGGCGATCGATGCCGGTGCCCGCGGCTACCTGCTCGCGGATGACGACGCCCAACAGATCGTGGCCGCCGTCCACACCGCGGCGCAGGGTGCGTCGCCGCTTTCCCCGAGGGCGGCGACGGCCCTCGTGTCCGAGCGATCGACGGCCACCGCCGAGCAACTCACCCGCCGTGAACGCGACGTCCTGTCTCTGCTCGGCGAGGGCATTTCGAACAAAGAGATTGCCCGGCGGCTCGGCATCTCCGAGCGGACCGTCAAAGCGCACCTCACCAGCGCCTTTCGGAGGATCGGCGTACGCGGGCGGACGCAGGCGGCGCTGTGGGTGCGGGACCATCAGGGGCCCCCGATCGATGTCCGCGACCGCCCACGGGAGCTCAACTTCGACCAAGGTCATATGACTTAAGCAGTAGTTAGTTTCCGTTTAAATGGGTCGCGGGACATTGCGTACATGTCCGCACCGGAGGCGTCGGCGCAGCAGGACGGCTGGCTTCCAGAGCACACCGATCACGTCCCCGAGGCAGTCGCCGCCGCGGCCAGGGCAGCCTTTGTTCGGAGAACTGCGCCCGGTCGCCTCGCCCGTCTCGCGTTCGACTCGGACCAGGACGTGCTGGGCACCGTCGAGCCGCGGCGCCTGCGCTTCGATCACGGTGCTGCGCACCTCGAGGTCCGTGTCGCCATCAACGGTCGCCGGCGCGAGCTGAGCGCGAGCAGCTCACCGGAAATGGTGCTGACCGTGGAGCGCTACTGCGACCCTCCGGCCACCCCCGTCCCCCTCGTGGATGATCGTCCCTTCGCTGGGTGGCAGGGCGACCTCGTCCGCCTCGCGGTGAACCCCGGAAGTGGAGGAAGCGAGCCCATTCACACCGAGTGGTTCCGCCTCTGACCAGCGGCCGGCGCAGCCGGGCCGCCTGTCTGCGAGGCTACGGCAGGCCGTCCCAGGGTCTCGAGGGGCCGAGCGGCCGTTACGGGGGAACGAAAAGCGGAGGTTCCCCCACCTCGACCGGCATCTGTCCGAATGTAAGAGTGTGACGGTGCGGCGCGTCGGGCGCGGGTCCAGCCTGACTCGCCCCATTCTCGAGTTCCTCGTGGCGGGCGTCGCCACGCTTGCGCTGGTCGGCCTCGGCGCCGCGGTCCTCCTCGCGAGGACGGCCACCGACCAGCAAAAACGCGAAGCCGAAGCCCAAGCCGCTGTGCTGGTGCGTGGCCCCCTCGCCGCCTCCGTCTCCGACGGGGTCGTCAGCGGCGAGCCGGGCGCGCTGGCATTGCTCGACAGTGAGGTGCGACGGGAAGTGCTCGGGCAATTGGTCGTCGGCGTCAAGCTGCGCCTGCCGAGCGGTCGCTACGTGTACTCCAGTGATCCCGGCGTCATCGGCACGGCCGAGGGTCTCGCCGAGCTGCAACCGCTGCTGGACGGGAAGGTCGCTGCCGACGTGAGGCCGCTGACGGACGCGGACGACGCGCCCGAGCGGGCACTCCACCAACAGCTATTCCAGGTGTACAGCATCGTCCGCACCCAGTCGGGGCAACCGCTGATCCTCGAGACCTACGTTCGGTCCTCCGGTGCCGCCCACACCTCGCGCTCGCTGTTCATTGAGTCCATCCCGGCGCTACTCGGCGCCTTGATCGTCCTCGAAGCGGTGCAGGTCCCACTGGCACTTTCGCTGGCGCGCCGGGTTCAGCACGCCGAAGACCGCCAGGAGCAGCTCCTCGAGCATGCCGTCGCCGCCCCGGACGCGGAGCGGCGCCGGATCGTCGGAGACCTCCACGATGGCGTCGTGCAGGAGCTGGCAGGGCTCAACTTCAGCCTGACCCGGGTTGCCGACCGCGTGGACGCGACCGGTGATGAGGAGGCTGCGAAGACACTGCGAGAGGCAGCCGCGACGACACGCCGCAACATCCAGGCGCTCCGCAGCCTCATCATTGACATCTACCCGGCCAACTTGCGCGAGGAAGGGTTGTCCACGGCCCTGCACGACCTCGCCGCCGGCACGATGTCGCACGCGAAGACCGACGTCATCGTCGATCCGGGGCTGGAGCTCACGCGCACGACGGAGGCCCTCGTCTACCGGGCGGCCCAGGAGGCCGTGCGGAACGCGGCCCGCCACAGTCGTGCGCGGACGCTTGCCGTCACGGTCACCCAGGAAGGGGACGACGTCGTGCTGAATGTCATCGACGACGGCTGCGGGTTCGACGCTGCGGGCGCCTTGGCGAAGGAGCAGGCGAACACCCACCTTGGCCTTCGCCTGCTGGCTGAGCTCGCGTCGGCGGCCGATGGCCGCTTGGAGGTACAGTCCTTCGCTGGCGAAGGCACCCGCCTCCGATTCGCGGTGCCAGCATGACTCGCTGGAAGCCGGAAAGGGACGGCAGCATGCTACGGGTCCTGATCGCCGACGACCACGCCGTTGTCCGGGAGGGCCTCCGCAACCTCCTCGCCCAGGCTGGGTTCGATGTCGTGGGCGAAGCGGCCGCCGGCGAGGAGGCAATCGCGATTTCCCTCTTGTCCGCTCCGGATGTCGTGTTGCTCGACCTGTCGTTGCCCGGTATCGACGGCATTGAGGTGGCACGCGCGATTCGTGCGCAACAGCCGAGCTGCGCCGTACTCGTCCTGACCGCCTTCGCGGAGCGGGAACGCGTGCTCGCCGCGGTGGACGCCGGAGTCGCCGGCTACCTCTTGAAAGACGACGACCCAGCAGCGCTCATTTCCGGCATCCGCGCGGCCGCTGAGCAGGGTGCCCCGTTCTCCCCGAAGGTGGCGGCCGTCCTCGTCGAGACGCGCACCCAGGCACGTGCCGAGCAAGGCTTGACCGCGCGCGAACGCGAGATCCTTGAGCTGGTTGCCCAGGGGCTCTCCAACAAACAGATCGCCCGTCGCCTCGAGATCAGCGAGGGGACCGTCAAGGCCCACCTCGGGAGTGCGTTCCGCCGGATCGGGGTGCAGCAACGGACTCAAGCGGCACTCTGGATGCAGGAGCAGATGCGACGCCACGCGCCGTAGCCAAGTGTCATAGTCCGCCTAAGCCAGAAGTCCACTCGACGGCACGTCGCCGTGCCGCCAAGCTGCTCCTAGGCAGATGGAACGGCGGGCGCTGGTGGAGCAGTGGGGAGAGGACCACGCGCCGTGGCCCCGCGCCCGTCGGCGCCAAGTGGACGAAGAGTACGCCCGCCTTTTCACCGAGGCGATCGCGGGGATCGATGCGGGTCAACGTCCGGGGTGGCTCCCCACGTGGGCCTACCGGAAGGCGCGCAGCCTCCGCCGCCGCCGATCCCTCTCACGTCGATGGCTCGGCGAGCACCTCGGGTTTGTCCGGGACCTCGCCATGCGCGAGGCCTGCTTGCGCTATGGCACGGGACCCGCGCCTCGCGTCTCGACGGGCATGCGGTCAACCTCCGGGGGGGCGTCGGTGCCTGGCCCTGGCCTCGACCGTCGCTCCGGCGCCGAGTAGCTCGCGTATCAGCAAGGGCGCAACGTGCGGTCGGGGCGGTGCGCTCGAATCCGACCATCGGGAGCGCCGAAGTCACCAAAAGATCTGCAGTTCGCGCCCGAGTCTTGACCACGCGCTCGCTGGGATCCTCGCGGGCGTGATCGCCCTGCGCCGCCTTGCAGACAATGGCCGAGGAATGCACCTATGGCGCCCGGCGCAGGGAATGCGATTGGCCGCGGCGCCGGCTGACAACCCCGTATCACCCGAGAACCGGTGCCCTCATTTCTCCAACCGGGAGGGGCCGCGTCGTCACGGGGGGGCGATGCAGCCCCTCCCGTGGCGGGTCGCAGCCAGGTTCTCGCGCCCGCTCCGCCCGGCTCGTTGACGCCGCGGACCAGCGTGTGCCGGGCCCGCCGGTGCGCTACACCGTCACGTCCTCCAGACCGAGCAGCTGCCGCTCGCGCAACCACAATGCTTCGTAGCGCGCACGGTCCCGCGGGCTCTGCGGCGCGAAGCGGAGGAGGTCGAGCTCGAGACGGACCCATGCGAGCTCACCGGTCTCGACCCACGTACCGAGATCTTCCATAATCTCGGGCTCAGAGCCACGCGCAGGCATCGAGATACAACCGACGAGAGGGGGTAGCGGCTGGCCGCGAACCGGGCTGCGTGCACGCCGCGCGTGTAGGTTCGGACGGCTTAAGACCCACCCGTTCGGGCAGGCGCGGCGCGATGCTCGTCGCCGGGAGCCGTGAGGCGTCCAGGGAGCACGCTTGCCCGATGCAGCAACATGCGCCCAACTCCGCCGCGGCTGTGTACGGATGTGGGACCTGCGTCGTCAAGGGGTCATGGAGCAGCACCGGACGGCACGCCCGGGAAGGGGCGCCGCGAAAAGACCGATCGCCGCGAGGGACTGGGCCACGCGGGGCCGGTGCCGAGACCTGCCCACCGCGTCGTTCTTCGCTGAGGACCACGCCAGCTCCTTGGCTGCATGCAGCATCTGCGGCCAATGCGAGGTGCGTCCAGAATGCCTCGCCTATGCGATGGCCAACTGCGTGTCGTGGGGGGTCTGGGGCGGCACCACTGCCGATGAGCGGCGACAGATGCGCCAGTCGGCCAAGGGCTGACCGCGAGGGCGAAGCGCACGTGGCGTGGCGCGCGCCCCCGTCATACGTACGGCAGTCCGATCGAGGCGGTCATCGCCGCCGAGAGGCGCCGCGACGAGTATCTCGTGGCGGCGGGACCGTGTGGTCGTCCTCCGCGCTGGTGCCGCCGTCATCCGGCTCGGCCGCATGCACATGGTGGTCGATCCGCGCCGCCAGCTCTGCGAGCAACGCGTCGAGGTAGGGCCGCGGGAGGTCCTTCCTCTCGCTAGCCCTGAGGAGCTGGAGGGTCGACATCTTCTCGGGAGAGATCACGTGGCGCGCGGCTCGGGCTCGGGAACGACACGGACGGGGTGCTGGTGCGCGCCGGGGCTCCCGGCGTACCTGGACAGAGGCGCCGGCTCGGGCAGAAATACGCTCCGGTCAAGCGCGGTCGCCCTTGACCGCGGGCCGTGACGGAGGGCGCGATGGACGCGCGCGAGACGTCACCAGTTCGTGTCGAGCGGGCGGCCCTCGGCGTAGCCCTGCATCGTCTGCACGCCGATGAGCGCCCGCTCGTGCAGTTCTCCCACGGTTGCCGCGCCCGCGTACGTGCACGCGCTCCGCACCCCGGCGACGATCAGGTCGAGGAGGTCCTCCACGCCCGGCCGCTCGGGGTCGAGGTACATCCGCGCCGTCGAGATCCCCTCCTCGAACAGGGCTTTGCGCGCCCGCTCGAACGGCGATTCATCGGCGGTCCGCGTGGCGACCGCCCGCGCCGACGCCATCCCGAAGCTCTCTTTGTAGGGCCGCCCGTGCTCGTCGCGGTACAGATCCCCCGGCGACTCGTGCGTCCCCGCGAACCACGACCCGATCATCACGTTGCTCGCCCCGGCGGCGATCGCCAACGACACGTCGCGCGGGTACCGCACGCCGCCGTCGGCCCACACTGACTTGCCCCGCGCGCGCGCCGCCTCCGCGCACTCGAGCACGGCGCTGAACTGCGGCCGCCCGACGCCGGTCATCATCCGCGTGGTGCACATCGCCCCCGGGCCCACGCCCACCTTCACGATGTCGGCACCGGCGTCGATGAGGTCGTGCGTGCCGGAGGCCGACACGACGTTGCCCGCCACGATCGGCACGTGCGGGTCCAGTCCCCGTACCGCCTCGAGGGCCGAGAGCATCTTGTCCTGGTGGCCGTGCGCGGTGTCGAGCACGAGCACGTCGGCGTCGGCCTCGAGCAGCGCCTTCGCCTTCGTGGCCACGTCTGCGTTGATCCCGATGGCCGCCGCCACGCGCAGCCGGCCCCGCCCGTCGACGGCGGGCGTGTACAGCGAGGCGCGCAACGCGCCCGTGCGGGTGAGGATGCCGACCAGGCACCCGCCCGCGTCGACGACGGGGGCGACGCGGTGGCGCCCGCCCTGCAGCCGGTCGAACGCAGACCGCGGGTCGATGCCGTCGGGCAGCGTCAGCAGGTCCGTCGACATCACCCGGTGCACCTGCGTGAACCGGTCGACGCCCGCGCAGTCCGCCTCCGTCACGACGCCGATGGGCCGGCCCCCTTCGATGACGACCGCGGCGCCGTGGGCGCGCTTGGGCAACAGGTTGAGCGCCTCGCCGACGGTCTCCGTCGGTGCCAGCACCACCGCGGTGTCGTAGACCGTCGAGCGCGACTTCACGTAGGCGATCACCTCGGCGACGACCTCGGTCGGGATGTCCTGCGGGACCACCGCCAGCCCACCCCGCCGGGCCACGGTCTCGGCCATCCGGCGCCCGGCGACGGCGGTCATGTTGGCCACCACGATGGGGATCGTCGTCCCCGACCCGTCGGTGGTCGAGAGGTCGACCTCCGAACGCGACGACACGTCGGACCGCGCCGGCACCATGAACACGTCGCCGTACGTCAGGTCCTGCTCGGGCTGCCGCCCATTGAGGAACCGCACGGCCTTGTATGTTCCCACGGGCCATGCCGCTCCGTTCCAGCCTCGCCGGCGTGAAGGTGCTCGACCTCACGCGCAACCTCGCCGGGCCGTACTGCACCATGCTCCTCGGCGACCTCGGCGCCGACGTGGTCAAGGTCGAGTCCCCCGCCGGCGACGACACCCGCACCTGGACACCGCCCGACTGGAATGGCGAGAGCCCGACCTTCCTCGCCGCCAACCGCAACAAGCGCAGCATCGCCGTCGACCTCGACCAGCCCGCCGGCGTCGAGGTCGTCCACGCCCTCGCCGAGCGGGCCGACGTCGTCGTCGAGAGCTTCCGCCCAGGCGCCCTCGACCGCCGCGGCCTCGGCTACGACGCCCTGGCAGCGCGCAACCCGGCGCTGATCTGGTGCTCGATCTCGGCCTTCGGGCGCGAGGGCCCGCTGGCCGGCCGCCCCGGCTACGACCCCGTGCTCCAGGCCCGCACCGGGATCATGGCGATGACCGGCTACCCGGGCTCGCCGCCGGCCCGCCTCGGCATCGGCGCCATCGACCTCGGCACCGGGCTGTGGGCGACGATCGCCATCCAGGCGGCGCTCGCCGAGCGCGCCCGCGACGGCACGGGGACCCGGATCGACACCAGCCTCTACGAGGTGGCGGTGTGGTGGCTCTCCTACCACCTCGAGGGCTACCTGGCGTCGGGCCAGTCGCCCTCTCGCGGCGGGACATCGATCGGGTTCATCGCCCCGTACGAAGTGTTCCCGACCTCCGACGGGATCGGCGTGATGGTGGCCGCCGCCAACGACCATCTCTACGCCAACCTGTGCCGCGCCCTGGGACTGCCCGACGACCCCCGCTTCGCCACCAACCCTGACCGCGTGGCCCACCGGGCCGAGGTGTGCGCGCTGGTCGCCGAGCGCACCCGCGCCTACACGGCGCCGCAGCTCGAGGAGCTGCTCGAGCGCCACGCCGTGCCGTGCAGCCGGGTCCGGTCGGTGGGCGAGACGGCCGAGGACGAGCAGACCGCGGTGCTCGGGATCCTGGCGAACCTGCCCCACCCCCGCATCCCCGATCTCCGCGTCATCGACATGCCGGTCAGCGAGGCCGGGGCGCGGGCCGACATGCGCCACCCGCCTCCCCTGCTGGGCGAGCACACCGATGCCGTCCTCGCCGAGCTCGGGTACGCCGCCGACGCCGTCGCCCGCCTCCGCAAGGACGGCGCCGTCGCCTGAGGCCGGGAACTAACCCATTCCTGGCACAACTCTCAGTGATTCCTCAGGCACCCAGGGCACCATGGAGAACGCCATGGCCCAGGCCCGGACCGCACCTCGCCGAGCCGCGGCGCCGGCGCGCCCCCTGCAGACCGGGCCGGCGACGTGGCCGCGTGCCACGCGCGAAGCAGCGGTCGCCGCCGTGGTCGCCGCCGCCGGCGTGGTCGTCATCGCCATGTGGGCGCATGACACGCCGACCGGCTCGCTGCGCACGTGGGGGACGCGCCTCACCGCCGCCGGCGACCTCACCGGCCTCATCGGGACCTACCTCGTGCTCGTGCAGATCGTGCTCATGGGCCGCGTCCCGCCCCTCGAGCGGCTGCTCGGCATGGACCGCCTCGCCGTCTGGCACCGCCGCAACGGCCAGTACAGCATCTGCCTGCTCGTCGCCCACGCCTTCCTGACCATCTGGGGCTACGGGCTCACCGGCCACGCCGGCTTCGCCACCGAGACGCGCAAGGTCGTCCTCGACTACCCCGACATGCTCGCCGCGACCGTGGGGCTCGGCCTGTTCGTGCTGATCGGTGCCGTGTCAGTGCGAGCGGCCCGCAGCCGGCTGCGGTACCAGACGTGGTACTTCATCCACCTGTACGCCTACCTGGCGATCGCCCTGTCGTTCGCCCACCAGTTCGCCACCGGCACCGACTTCATCACCCACCCGGCCAACCGCGGCCTGTGGATCGTGCTGTACGTGCTCGCCTTCGCCCCGCTCGTGTGGTTCCGGTTCGTCGCGCCGGCGCGCTCGTACGCCCGCCACCGCCTGCGCGTCGCCTCCGTCGTGCCGGAGGGCCCGTCGGCCGTGTCGGTGTACGTGACCGGTGCCCACCTCGACGAGGTGGGGGCCGAGTCGGGGCAGTTCTTCCTGTGGCGGTTCCTCACCCGCGACCGGTGGTGGCAGGCCCATCCGTTCTCGCTCTCAGCTGCGCCCAACGACCAGTGGCTGCGGATCACCGCCAAGGACGCCGGCGACTTCACGGCCGGGCTGGCGTCCGTGAAGGCCGGGACGCGGGTCATCGCCGAGGGGCCGTACGGCGCGTTCACGGCCCGGCGCCGCCGCGAGCGCAAGGTCCTGCTCGTCGCCGGGGGGATCGGCATCACCCCCCTCCGCGCGCTGCTCGAGTCGCTCCCCGGCCGCAAGGGCGACTTCTGCCTGCTGTACCGGGCGTCGACCGAGGACGACCTCGTGCTCCGGGGCGAGCTCGACCAGCTGGCCGAGCGCCGAGGTGCCGTCGTCCACTACCTCGTCGGCCCCCGCGGGAGCGGCGCCGACGTCGACGCCTCCGCCATCCGCCACCTGTGCGGGGACGTCCGTGCCTGCGACGCCTACGTCTGCGGGCCGCCCGGCTTCACCGCGTCCGTCCGCGCCGCGCTCCACACGCTCGGCGTGCCGGCCGGGCGCATCCACACCGAGGGGTTCGCGCTGTGAAACGTGCTCTCGCCGCCGTCGCCGGCACCATCGCCGGCCTCGCCGCCCTGCTCGGGTACAAGTCCGGCCCGGTGAAGCGGGCGCAGCTCCTCGCCCCGTCGCCGACCGCCCCGGCCTCGCCGACCGCCCCGGCCTCGCCGACGGCGCCGGCCAGCCCGTCGGTGACCGGCCCGTCGGTGACCACCCCGCCGAGCGTCCCCCCCTCCGGCGGTGGCGACGAGGGCGGCGGCGACAACATCGGCGGAGACGACGGCGGCGGGCCGATCGCGCCGCAGCCGACGGCGCCCCCGGCGACCACCCCGCCCGCGATGGCCGCGCCCGCCACCGGCGGCGCCGGCGGCGGCACCCGAACGGTCACCGGCCCGGACGTGCCCAACCGCTTCGGCGATGTCCAGGTCCAGGTCGTGATGCAGGGCACCCGGATCGTCGACGTCAAGCCCCTGCAGATGCCCTTCGACCGGCAGCGGTCGTACGAGATCAGCCAGGCCGCGGCGCCCATCCTGCGCCAGGAGGTGCTCCAGGCCCAGGGCGCCAACATCGACCTGCTGTCGGGAGCGACCTACACCAGCCAGAGCTACGCCCAGTCGGTGCAGGCCGCCCTCGACCAGGCGCGCAAGTAGGTGCATGCCCAACCGCGTCCTGCACGTGATGGGCATGGCCGTCAGCATCGATATCCGCGCCGATCCGCCTGACCTCGGCACCCTCGAGGGGGCGGTGGCGAGGGTAGGCGAGTGGCTCGAATGGGTCGACGGCGTGTTCTCCACCTACAAGGACGGCAGCGACGTGTCGCGGATCGACCGGGGCGAGCTCGACGTCGCCGGCGCCGCGCCCGAGGTCGCCGAGGTCCTGGCCCTGGGGGAACGCTTCCGCGCCGCCACGGCGGGCTACTTCGACGTGCGGGCGGCCGGGCGGCTGGACCCCTCGGGCGTGGTCAAGGGGTGGGCGGTGGAGCGGGCGTCAGCGCTGCTCGCCGAGGCCGGGTTCGCCGACCACGCCGTCAACGCGGGCGGCGACATCCGGGCGCGCGGCCGGCCTGAGCCCGGGCGCCGGTGGCGCGTCGGGATCGCCCACCCCCACGTGCAGGGCGGGCTCGTCGCCGTCGCCGAGGTGCACGAGGGGGCCGTCGCGACCTCCGGGACGGCGGAGCGGGGCGCCCACGTGGTCGACCCCCACACGGGTCGGGCCGCCCTGGAGCTGGCGTCGGTGACCGTCGTCGGCGCCGAGCTCGTGTCCACCGACGTGTTCGCCACCGCCGCCCTGGCCATGGGGGCCGGCGCCCCGGCGTGGCTGGCCGGGCTCGAGGGCTACGAGGCCTTCGTGGTCGGCGCCGACATGGGCACGTGGCAAACCCCGGGCTTCCCTCTCGCCCCCTGACCGGGCCCCTTGGCGCCGATTCGGGGCCAACGCGACCGACCCCCGCCGCCCGTGGGGCAGGGGGGTCGGGCCCGGTTTCAGCCGCGAAGGTGGGTCAGGCGGTCTCGTGCTCCATCTGCTCGAGGCACCGCTTGATCTCGGACGCCCGGAAGCGACGGTGGCCGCCGAGGGTGCGGATGGCGGTGATCTTCCCCGCCCGCGCCCAGCGGGTGACGGTCTTCGGGTTGACCCGGAACAGGGCTGCAACCTCTGCGGGGGTCAGCAAGTCGTCCCGGGTGTTCTGGTCGGCCATCTCGTTCCTTCCTCGACCGGGGAAGAACTCCGTTTCTCCCCGCTGTCCGATTCGTCACTCAAGGTACGGGCGGACCGGAATGTGGTCGATAGCCCGCGAGGGTCATTTGTGAGGAACTTCCTAACTAGTCAAAAGGTGGCAGATCTTTCGGCCTCTGTCCAACCTGGCGGTGTCCGCTTGATCGAGGGCGCCGGCTGGGTACCCTCGCGTCAACGGCCATGGCACAGATCCTCGAACCGTCGGAGTCGCCTCCACTCCACCTCGAGGACCGCCACACGTCCCTCGGTTTGACCGGCCCCGACCTGGTCGGGATGTACCGGACAATGTTGGTCACGCGAGTCCTCGACCAGCGGGTCTGGGCGCTCAACCGGATGGGCAAGGCGCCGTTCGTGATCTCGAGCCAAGGCCACGAGGGCGCCCAGGTCGGCTCCGCCTGGGCCATCGCCTGCGGCAAGGACCAGGTCCTGCCCTACTACCGGGACCTGGGGGTGGTCCTCACCCTGGGCATGACGCCGTACGAGGTCCTCCTCGGCGTGTTCGCCAAGGCCGACGACCCGTCGTCGGGCGGCCGCCAGATGCCGAGCCACTGGGGGTCGCGCCGGCTCGGCATCATCTCGGGGTCGTCGCCGATCGCCACGCATCTGCCCCACGCCGCCGGCGTGGCCAAGGCGATGCAGCTGCGGGGCGACGACGGGGCGGTCATCTGCTACTTCGGCGACGGGGCGGCGTCCAAGGGCGACTTCCACGAGGCGTGCAACTTCGCCGGGATCCACCAGCTGCCCCTGGTGCTCGTGTGCGAGAACAACGGCTACGCCATCTCGGTCCCCCTCGAGAAGGAGTCGGCGGTCAGCGACATCGCCGTGCACGCCCACAGCTACGGGTTCACCGGGGTGATCGTCGACGGCAACGACCCCCTCGACTGCTATGGCGCCGTCCATGCCGCCCTCCGGCGCGCCCGGCGCGGCGAGGGCCCGACCCTCGTCGAGTGCAAGACCTACCGCTACCTCGCCCACACCTCCGACGACGACGACCGCACCTACCGCTCACCGGAGGAGGTCGAGCGGTGGCGCAAGAAGGACCCCCTCAACCGCCTGCGCCAGTACCTGATCGAGCAGCGGCTGCTCCCCGAGTCGGTGGAGGCCGAGCTCGACGCCGCCGTGCGCGCCGAGGTGGCCGACGCGGTCGCCCGCGCCGAGGCGGCTGCCGACCCCGACCCGTCAACGGTGCGCGACCGCGTGTACGCCGTGCCGGCCGCACCCATGCCGGAGCCCGCGCCCCCGAGCATGGAGGGCGCGCCGGAGCGCACGATCGTCGACACCGTGCGCGAGGTCCAGCACCAGCTGCTCGCTGCCGACGAGCGCGTGGTCATCCTGGGCGAGGACGTGGGGCCGCGGGGCGGCGTGTTCCGCGCGACCGACGGGCTCTACGCCGAGTTCGGCGAGCGGCGGGTGATGGACACCCCGCTGGCCGAGAGCGCCATCATCGGGATCGCCATCGGGATGGCCCTGGCCGGCCTGCGCCCCATCGCCGAGATCCAGTTCGCCGACTTCATCCACGCCGGGTTCGACCAGCTGGTGAGCGAGGCGGCCAAGATGCGCTACCGGTCCAACGGCGACTTCTCGGTGCCCATGGTCGTGCGCGTCCCGTGGGGCGGCGGGGTGCACGGGGCGCTGTACCACTCGCAGGCCATCGAGGCGTTCTACGCCCACGTGGCCGGGTTGAAGGTCGTCGCCCCCTCCACCCCCTACGACATCGCCGGGTTGCTGCGCGCCGCGGTGGCCGACCCCGACCCCGTCGTGTTCCTCGAGCACAAGAAGACGTACCGGGCGGTACGCGGACCGGTCCCCCCGGGGGACTGGACGGTCCCGATCGGCTCGGCGGCCATCGCCCGCGCCGGGACCGACGCGACGGTCGTGACCTACGGCTACCACCGCCACCTCGCCATCGAGGCCGCCACTGCCCTGTCGGCATTGGACGGGATCGAGCTCGAGGTCGTCGACCTGCGCACGATCAGCCCGCTCGACACCGAGACCGTGCTCGCGTCGGTCGCCCGCACCGGGCGCGCCCTGATCGTGCACGAGGACAACCGCAGTTTCGGCGTGGGCGCCGAGGTGGCGGCCGTCATCGCGTCGGAGGCGTTCTACGACCTCGACGCCCCCGTGCGGCGCCTGGCCATGCCCGACGTCCCGGCGATGGCCTTCGCGCCGGGGCTCGAGCACGCCGTGACCATCGGCGCGGACGACATCGCGGCGGCCGCCCTCGCCCTCTGCCACGAGTAGCCCTCGGCACCCGCCGTTCGCGCGCCGGACGGGCTCTCGGCCCGCGCGTCACCCGCCCTCGTACGGGAACCCGAGGTCGGGCGCCGTCACGAGCGCGTGGTAGGCGAGGCCTTCGGCTGCGCACCGCGCCGCGCACGTCCCGCCCCGGTCCACGACCGGCACCACGATCACCGGCACCGCGCCGGCGGCCCGCGCCACTGCGGCCGCCTCCAGCACCGACGTCCCCCGCGTCACGGTGTCCTCGGTCAGCGCCACGCGGTCGCCCGGTTGGAGCGCCCCGGCGATGCGCCCGCCGCCGCCGTGGTCCTTCTCCTCCTTGCGCACGCTGAAGGCGCGCAGCATCCGCCCCCGCGTCGCCGCGACCGCGGCCACCCCGAACGCCACCGGGTCCGCACCCATCGTCAGGCCCCCGATGGCGTCGATGTCGGGCGGCAGCACCGCCAGCAGTGCATCGGCGACAAGCAGGATCCCCTCACCCCGGCACAGCGTCTGCTTGGAGTCGATGAACCATGACGACTGCCGCCCCGACTTGAGCGTGAACGACCCCGTCCGCACCGAGTAGGTGCGCAGGTGCGCGACAAGCGCGGCGTTGGTCACCAGCTCACGATCTCGCCGATCACGCGCGCGTCGACGCCCTTCGCCACGAACGCGCCGGCCGCCGCCGCGGCCGACGGGCCGGGCACGACCACGGCCATCCCGATCCCGAGGTTGAACACCCGTTGCGCCTCCGCCGGCGTGACCCCGCCACGCTCGATCAGCAGGGACTGCACGGGCGGCACCTCCCACGCGCCCCGGTCGACCCGCGCCGTCAGGCCCGCGGGCAGCACGCGCGACAGGTTCTCGATGAGCCCGCCACCGGTGACGTGGGCGACGGCGTGCAGCTCGACCGACCGGCGCACGGCCAGCACGGCCGGCGCGTAGATCACCGACGGCTCGAGGAGCGCCTCGGCGAGGGTCTGCCCGGCGCCCGGCCACGCCGGCGCGTCGAGCCGCAGCCCGGCGCGCTCGACGATCGCGCGCGCGAGTGAGAACCCGTTGCTGCGCAGCCCCGGCGACACCAGCCCGATCACCGCGTCGCCGACGGTGACCGATCGCCCGTCGATCACCTCGTCGTGCTCGACCACCCCGACCGCGAACCCGGCGAGGTCGACCTGGTCGTCGGCCATCACACCCGGGTGCTCGGCGGTCTCGCCACCGAGCAGCGCGCACCCCGCACGCCGGCACCCCTCCGCGACGCCCGCGACGACATCGGCCACCTGCGCCGGGTCGAGGCGCCCCACGGCGACGTAGTCGAGGAAGAACAGCGGTTCGGCCCCCTGGCACACGAGGTCGTCCACGCACATGGCGACGAGGTCGATGCCCACCGTGCCGAACCGCCCGGCCTGGCGCGCCACCTCGAGCTTCGTGCCGACGCCGTCCGTCGCAGCCACGAGCACCGGGCGGCGGTAGCCCGCGGGCAGTTCGAACAGCCCGGCGAACCCGCCGACCCCCGCCAGCACGCCCGGGCGCGCCGTCGCCGCGGCCAACGGGGCGATGAGCTCGACAGCGCGCGCCCCGGCGTCGATCGACACACCCGCCTCCGCGTACGTCAGCGCGCGCGGCGGGCGGTCCACTTACACCCCGTCTCCGGGGAGGCGGGCGGCCGCCGGCCCAACGGCGCCCTCGAGCACGCCCTTGTGCAGCGCCACCGGGATGGCGACGGGGTAGTCGCCGGTCAGGCACGCCGTGCAGAACCCCGCCCCGGGCGCGTCGATGGCGTCGATCAGCCCCTCGAGCGACAGGTAGGCCAGGCTGTCGACGCCGAGGAAGTCCTGGATCTCGCCGACCGACAGGTTGGCGGCGAGCAGCTCGGCACGCGTGCCCGTGTCCATGCCGTAGAAGCACGGCCAGCGGTAGGGCGGCGAGATGAGCCGCAGGTGGACCTCGGCCGCGCCCGCCTCGCGCAGCAGGCGTACCAGCTGCTTCGACGTGGTCCCCCGCACGATCGAGTCGTCGACCACCACGAGGCGCTTGCCCTCGATGGCGCCGCGCACGGGGTTGAGCTTGCGGCGCACGCCGAGGTCGCGCTTGTGCTGGTCGGGCGCGATGAACGTCCGCCCGATGTAGCGGTTCTTGACCAGCCCCTGCCCGTAGGGCAGCCCACTGCGCAGGGCGAACCCTTCCGCCGCCGGCACCCCGGAGTCGGGCACGCCCATCACCAGCACCGGCCGCGGCGGCGTGACGCTGTCGGGCGGCAGGGGAGCCTCGTCGGCCACCCGCTCCCCCATGCGGTGGCGCGCCAGTTGGACCTCTTTGCCGTAGAGGCGCGAGTCCGGCCGGGCGAAGTACACGAACTCGAACACGCACAGCCGCGGGTCCACACGCTCGGCCGCGAACGGCCGGAGCGACCGGCACCCGCCGGCGTCGATCACCACCATCTCGCCCGGGTCGAGCTCGCGCACGAAGTGGGCGCCGATGACGTCGAGCGCGGGCGACTCCGACGCGAGCACCCAGCCGCCTTCTTCGAGCCGCCCGAGGCACAGGGGCCGGAACCCGCGCGGGTCCCGCACCCCGATGATCTGCCCGACGTCGCACAGCACGAGGCTGAACGCCCCCTCGAGCCTCGGCAGCACGGCCATGAGCGCGTCCTCGAGGCCCTGCCGGCCGGCGAGGGGCAGCGCCCCCATGGCGCGCGCCAGCAGCTCGGCCACCAGGTCGCTGTCGCTACCCACCATCCCGGGCAGCACGCCGAGCTCGGCGGCGAGCGCCGCGGTGTTGGTCAGGTTGCCGTTGTGCCCGAGGGCGAACCCGCCGTCCCCGGTGTCCCGGTACACCGGCTGGGCGTTGCGCCACGTCGACGACCCCGTCGTCGAGTAGCGCGTGTGCCCGATCCCCAGGTGCCCGCTCAGCGCGGCGAGCTTGTAGTCGTTGAACACCTGGGCGACCAGGCCCATGTCCTTGTCGATCCACAGCTGCACGCCGTCGGACACGGCCATCCCGGCCGACTCCTGGCCGCGGTGCTGCAGCGCCAGGAGGCCGTCGAACACCAGGTACGACGCCGCCATCCCAGGCACGTAGGCGGCGAACACGCCGCAGGCCTCCTCGGGATGGTCGGGGCCGGTCCCCGTCACGCCCCCACCGCCGCGGGGATGGCGCCGCGGAACGCGGCCTCGGCCTCGCCGGCCTCCACATCGAGGAGGCCGTCGACGACGAGGCGGTCCCCGCCGGCCCGGCCGAGCACGCGCACCGGGACACCCGCCTCGCGCGCCCTCGCCTCCACGGCCGCGGGGTCGGCGGTGCACACGACGGCACGCGACGGCGCTTCGGTCCACAGCTCGGCCGCGCCGCCCACCACCACGCGGAACCCGACCGACGACGCCACCGCCATCTCGGCCAGCGCCACCGCCAGGCCGCCCTCGGCCACGTCGTGCACGCCGAGGACGAGCCCGTCGGCCACGATTCCGGCCACCAGCTCCACGACCCGCGCGTGCAGCGCCAGGTCGAGCGCCGGCAACGGGCCGCCCCGCCGCGCGCCGCCGCCGCGCTCGACGGCCCACCGCGACCCACCGAGGGCCAGGTCGCCCTGGCCGCCGACGAGGAGCAGCGCCGCGCCGTCCACGAGGCCGACCCCGGGCGGGCGCCGCTCGAGGGCGTCGATGAGGCCGAGCACGGCCACGATCGGCGTGGGGTCGATGTCGTCGCCCGCGCTCTCGTTGTACAGGCTGACGTTGCCACCGATCACCGGGATGCCGAGCGCGCCGCACGCGTCGGCGATGCCGTCGATGGCCGACGACAGCTCCCACATCACGCGCGGGTGCTCGGGGTTGCCGAAGTTCAGGCAGTTGACGAGGGCGACGGGCCGGGCGCCCGCGCACGCCACGTTGAGGCAGCTCTCGGCGACGGTCATCGCCGCGCCGGCGCGCGGGTCGACCGCGCACCACCGCGCGTTGCCGTCCGTCGACACGGCGAGGGCGCGCCGCGACGGCGGGAGGCCAGGAGCCTTCAGGCGCAGCACGGCCGCATCGCCGCCCGGAGGGGTGACGGTGTTGAGGAACAGCTGGTGGTCGTACTGCCGGTACACCCACGAGGGGTCGGCGAGCAGCGCGAGCAGGTCGGTGCCCGCGTCGTCGAACACGACCGGACCGAGCTCGACCGGTGCCGCGGCGCGCTGGGGCCGGTCGTAGAGCGGCTTGCCGTCCTCGAGCGCGGCCGCGGGCACGTCGGCGAGCACCGTCCCGCCGGGCGCGTCGAGCACGCGCAGCCGCCCGGTCCCCGTCACGGCGCCGATGACGCTGGCGCGCACCTCCCACCGCTCGCACACGGCGCGCACGGCATCGAGGTCCGCGGGCGTGACGATCACGAGCACCCGTTCCTGGCTCTCGGACGTCATCACCTCGGCCGCGGTCATCCCCGGCTCGCGCTGGTGCACCTCGGACACCCACACGTCCATGCCCGCGCCGCCCTTGGCCGCCGTCTCGCTCACCGCGCACGTGATCCCGGCACCGCCGAGGTCCTGCACGCCGACGACGAGCCCCGAGTCGAGGAGCTCGAGGCAGGCCTCGATCAGGCGCTTCTCCTCGAACGGGTCGCCGACCTGCACGCTCGGGCGCTTGGTGTCATCGGCTTCGGCACCGAACCCGGCGGACGCCAGCACGCTGACCCCACCGATACCGTCGCGCCCGGTCGACGCGCCGACGAGCACGGCCAGGTTGCCGGTGCCCGACGCGCGGGCGAGCGCGATGCGCGATACCGGCATCACGCCGAGGCAGAACACGTTCACCAGCGGGTTGCCCGCATAGCACGCGTCGAACGACGTCTCGCCACCGACCGTCGGCACGCCCACGGCGTTGCCGTAGCCGGCGATGCCGTGCACCACGCCCTCGAACAGCCACCGGCTGCGCGCCTCGTCGAGGGGGCCGAACCGCAGCGAGTCCATCAGCGCGATCGGCCGCGCCCCCATCGTGAACACGTCGCGGATGATCCCGCCCACCCCTGTCGCCGCCCCCTGGTAGGGCTCGACGGCGGACGGGTGGTTGTGGCTCTCGATCCGCATCGCCACCGCGATCCCGTCACCCGCGTCGATCACGCCGGCGCCCTCGCCGGGGCCGACGAGCACCCACGGGGCCTCCGTCGGCAGCCGCCGCAGGTGCAGGCGGCTGCTCTTGTAGGAGCAGTGCTCGCTCCACATCACCGAGAACATCGCCGTCTCGAGCGGGTTCGCCGGCCGGCCGAGCACGGCGTCGATGGCGTCGGCCTCGGCGTCGGTCAGGCCGAGAGCGCGGTGCAGCGTCTCAACCACTGCGCGCCAACTGCTTGGCACCGACGAAGCTGCGCAGCAGCACGAGGCCGTCGACCGAACCGAGCAGCGCGTCGCTCGCCCGTTCGGGGTGGGGCATGAGGCCGACCACGTTGCCCGCCTCGTTGCAGATGCCGGCGATGTCGTCGACGGACCCGTTCGGGTTGTCGGTGTAGCGCAGCACGATACGGTCGCCGTCGCGCAGCTCGGCGAGCGTCTCCACGCCGCACGTGTAGTTGCCCTCGAAGTGGTTGATAGGGATGCGGAGAACCTGACCGCACGCCGCCTCCCCGGTCAGGGCGCTGCGGGTGGTCTCGACGCGCACGTCGACGGTCGTGCAGAGGAACGCCAGCCCACGGTTCTTCTGCAGGGCGCCCGGGAGCAGGCCCGCCTCGGTCAGGACCTGGAAGCCGTTGCAGATGCCGAGCACCGGCCCGCCGTCGCGCGCGAACGCGGCGACCGCGGCGGTGACGGGGGAGAACCGGGCGATCGCCCCCGGGCGCAGGTAGTCCCCGTGCGCGAACCCCCCTGGCAGCACGACGGCGTCGCAACCGCCGAGGCCGGTCCGCGTGTGCCACACGAGCTCGCACGTGGCGCCGACCGACTCGAGCGCCTCGGCGACGTCGTGCTCGCAGTTGGTGCCCGGGTAGACGACGACGCCGACGTGGGTCACGCCAGCACCGTCGTGGTCGCGTCCTCGATGACGGGGTTCGACAGCAGGCGGTGGGCCAGGTCGTCGGCGCGCGTGCGCGCCTCGTCCTCGGTGGCGGCCTCGACGCGGAGGCGGAAGGCCTTGCCGACCGACACGCCGCTGATCCCGCCGAACCCGAGCGCCGGCAAGGCCCGCTCGATCGTCGCCCCCTGGGGGTCGGCGATACCGGGTCGCAAGCGCACCTCGACCAGGACGTCGAAGCCGCTCACGGCTGCGGCCAGTCGGCGAACGACCGGCCGCTCAGGCGCTCGTACGCCTCGATGTAGCGGGCGCTGGTGGCGGCCACGACGTCGGCGGGCAGGGCGGGAGGCGGCGGCGTCTTGTCCCAGCCCGTGTGCTCCAGCCAGTCGCGCACGGGCTGCTTGTCGAGCGACGGGGGCGCGCTGCCCGGGCGCCAGGCGTCGGCCGGCCAGAACCGCGAGGAGTCCGGCGTCAGCACCTCGTCGCAGATGGCGAGCTCGCCGTCGATCCACCCGAGCTCGAATTTGGTGTCGGCGATGATGATGCCCCGCTCCTCGGCCCACTTGGCCCCGCGGTCGTACGCGGCCAGGCACAGCTCACGCGCCGCCGAGGCCACATCGGCGCCGACGAGCGACGCGGCGGCTGCGTAGCTGATGTTCTCGTCGTGGCCCACCGTGGCCTTCGTCGACGGCGTGAACGCGGGCACCGGGAGGCGGTCGCTCTCGCGCAGCCCTTTCGGCGCGGCCTCGCCGTTGATCGTCCCCGACGCGCGGTACTCCTTCCACGCCGAGCCTGAGACGTAGCCGCGCACGATGCACTCGAGGGGCAGCATCTCGGCCGGGCGCACGACGAGGGCGCGGCCCACGAGGTCCTCGGCGGTCATGCCCCCGATGAGGCCGGCGACGTCGGGCGCCCGGTCGACGACCGACACCAGGTGCGTCGGCGCCACGTCGGCGAGCAGCTCGGCCCAAAAGACCGTCATCGCCGTCAGCACGCGGCCTTTCTGGGGGATGGGCTCGGCCATGATCACGTCAAAGGCGCTCAGCCGGTCCGACGCGACGAACAGCAGCAGCCCGTCGCCCGTCTCGTAGAGGTCCCTGACCTTGCCGGAATAGCGGTGGCGCACGTTCATTCGACATCCTCCAGTGCGTCGACGGTGCGGTGGGCATGGCGGAGGGCACGCACGAGGTCGAACGCCTCGTCGAGCACCTCTGGTTTCACGTTCGTGGTCACGTCGGGGTCCTCCTCGAGGATGGCGCGGAAGTGGCGGTGCTCCTCCCAGGCGCGCAGGGCGTCGCGTTGCACGACGCGGTAGGCGTCGTCACGCGACATGCCCGACGCCACGAGCGCGAGCAGTACGGGCTGGCTGAACACGAGCCCATAGGAGAGGTCGAAGTTGGCGCGCATGCGCTCGGCGTCGACGACCATCCCTTCCACGACGCGCTGGCACGTCACCACCATGTAGTGGCACAGGATGAGCGCGTCCGGGAGGATGATGCGCTCGACCGACGAGTGCGAGATGTCGCGCTCGTGCCACAACGCCACGTCCTCGAGTGCGGCGCCGAGGTAGCCGCGCAGGACGCGCGCCTGCCCCGAGAGCTGCTCGCTCTTGACCGGGTTGCGCTTGTGCGGCATGGCGGACGAGCCCTTCTGCCCGGCGCGGAACGGCTCGCGCACCTCGGCGACCTCCGTGCGCTGGAGGTGGCGCACCTCGGTCGCGATGAGCTCGATGGTGGTGCCGATCGCTGCGCACGCGTACACGAGCTCGGCGTGGCGGTCACGGGCGATGACCTGCGTCGCCGGCACGGGCGTGAGCCCGAGCGCCGCGCACACCGACGCCTCGACGGCGGGGTCGATGTTGGAGTAGGTGCCGACGGCTCCGGAGAGCTTCCCGACGGCGATGCCCCGGCGGGCGGCGCGGAGGCGGGCGCGGTCGCGGTCGGCCTGCAGGCACCACAGCGCCACCTTGGCGCCGAAGGTGGTCGGCTCGGCATGGATCCCGTGGGTCCGCCCCACGGTCGGGGTCGAGGCGAACTCCCGGGCGCGGGCCTTGAGGGTAACGATCAGGGCCCCGAGGGCGCTGAGAAGGACGTCCGCAGCCCGCGTGAGGACCCAGCACTGGGCCGTGTCCACGACATCCGAGGAAGTCAGGCCGTAATGGATCCATTTTCCGGAGGGGCTGCCGATCGAAGAGGCGATGACGTCCACAAAGGCCGCAACGTCGTGGTCGGTGACCCGCTCTCGCTCGGCGATGGCGGCGACCACGTCGGGCGTGACCTCGGGGGCGAGGGCCCGCGCGTGCGCGGCGTCCTCCGCGGGGACGACCCCGAGCGCCGCCCAGGCCTCGGTCGCCAGCAGCTCGACTTCGAGCATGGCGCCGAACCTGGCCTCGTCCGCAAACAGTGACGCCATCTCGGGCCGCGAGTACCGCTGGATCACCTGACCCCTCCCGAACCGACCCCGCAAGGATGCCGATGTCCGCTGGCTGCAACATCCACCCCTTCGACGAAGCCCACGACGCGTGCAAGTCGTGCCGCCGGGCGTTCTGCCGGGACTGCCTGGTGTACTCGTTCGGACCGAAGCACCCCCCGTTGTGCGTGCCGTGCGCGCTCCAGGCCGCAGGCGTGCGGCGGGGAGCCCGAAAGCAACGGTCGCATTAGGGCGTTTGACGCGTTCATGCCCATCCGTCACGGTACTGGGCCAGCCGTGACGCCAGCGCAGGGTCGCTGACCGCAAGGATCTCGACGGCGAGGACCGCCGCGTTGGCGGCGCCGTCGACCGCAACCGTGGCCACCGGGATGCCCCTGGGCATCTGGACGGTCGCGTAGAGGGCGTCGACGCCGTTGAGCGCACCCCCGGACAGCGGCACGCCGATCACCGGCAGCGTGGTGTTGGCGGCGACCGCCCCGGCCAGGTGGGCGGCCATCCCCGCCCCGCAGATCACCGCCGCGAAGCCCGCCTCCCTGGCGCCCCGCGCGAACGCGGCGACCTTGGCCGGCGTGCGGTGGGCCGACATGACGTGCTCCTCGGCCTCGACCCCGAACTCCGCCAGGGTCTCCGCCGCCGGCGCCATCTTCGGCCGGTCGTTGGCCGACCCCATGAGGACGGCGACCTTCACCCCGCCCCCGCGATGTCTCGGCGCACGACCGCCCCGTCGAAGCTGATGGCGTCGACGCCCGCGTAGGCCGCCGCCCGGGCGCTGGCCACGTCGGGCCCCCGGCCGGTCACCGCCAGGACGCGGCCCCCGGCGGCCACCAGGCCACCGTCGGGCGCCGCCGCCGTGCCCGCGTGGTAGACGCGCACCCGCGGCAATGACGCGGCCCTCTCCACACCAGTGATCCTCGCACCCGTGACGGGCGCTGTCGGGTATCCCGGGCTGGCCATCACGACGGTGACGCACGCATCGGGGCCGACGGCCGGCGTGCCCTCCGCGGGGAGGCCGCCCTCCGCCGCCGCCCGCAGCCACTCGGCCAGGTCGTCCTCGACCCGGGGGAGCACGACCTCGGCCTCCGGGTCCCCGAAGCGCACGTTGTACTCGAGGACGCGGACGCCGTCGGGGGTCAGCATGAGACCGGCGTAGAGCACGCCGCGGAAGTCCACGCCATGTTCCCGGAGGGCGGCGAGCGTCGGGAGCACGGCGCGCTCCATGACCTCGGCCACGACGTCGCCACCCGCTCCCGCCACGGGCGAGAACGCCCCCATCCCGCCGGTGTTCGGCCCGGTGTCGCCCTCGCCCACCCGCTTGAAGTCCCGGGCGGCGGGCAGGGGGACCGCCCGCACGCCGTCGCACAGCGCCAGCACGCTGAGCTCGGGGCCGCTCAGGCCCTCCTCCACCACCACCCCCCCGGTGCGCAGCTTGGCCGCCGCGTCGGCCACCGCCTCCTCGACGTCCGCGGCGACGAGCACGCCCTTCCCGGCGGCGAGGCCGTCGGTCTTCACCACCCAGGGGCCGGGCAGGGACCGCAGGTAGGCCGCGGCTGCTGCGGCCTCGCCCGGCGCGAACGCCCGGTGGCGCGCCGTCGGGACGCCGGCGGCCACGAGCACCTCCTTCATCCACGCCTTGGACCCCTCGAGCCGCGCCCCGTCGGCGCCCGGGCCGAGCACCGCGTGCCCCGCCGCACGGAGCCGGTCGGCCAGGCCGTCGACCAGGGGCGCCTCGGGCCCGATGACGTAGAGGTCGGCTTCCACCCGCTCGGGCGGCCCCGGGGTGCAGTCGGCGACGTCGGCCATGCCCGGGTTACCCGGCGTGCACACGACCTCGGCGGTGCGCGAGAGGCAGTCGGCGAGGGCGTGCTCGCGCCCGCCGGCGCCGACGACGCAGACGCGCACTAGGCGGAGAGGGAGACGACCTGCTCGCGGCCCGGCCCGAGGCCGACCAGCCGGATCGGCACGCCGATGTGCGACGCCAGGAAGTCGACGTAGTCCCGGGCCGCCTTGGGCAGCTGGGCGTTGTGCGTCATCCCAGACAGGTCCTGCTGCCAGCCGGGCAGCTCCTCGTACACGGGCTTGACCTTGTGGAGCACCGACTGGTGGTAGGGCATCGTGTCGTAGCGCACGCCCTCGAGCTCGTAGGCCACGCAGACCTGCACCGACTCGAGCGGGTCGAGGATGTCGAGCTTGGTCAGGGCCAGCTCGGTGAGCGAGTTCAGCCGGACCGCGTGGCGCTGCATCACGACGTCGAACCACCCGACGCGGCGCCGGCGGCCCGTGTTGGTGCCGTACTCGTGGCCCCGTTCGACCAGGTCGTCGGCGAGCGGCCCGGTGAGCTCGGTCGGGAACGGGCCCGAGCCCACGCGGGTCACGTACGCCTTGGCGATGCCCACGACGCGGTTGATGTGGAGCGGGCCGACGCCGGCGCCGACGCAGGCGCCGCCGGCGACCGGGTTCGACGAGGTGACGAAGGGGTACGTGCCGTGGTCGAGGTCGAGGAACACGGCCTGCGCCCCCTCCAGCAGCACGTGCTGGCCGGCCTCGAGGGCGTCGTGGACCATCCCGACGGTGTCGGCGATCATGGGCTCGATCCGCGGGGCGTAGACGTCCAGGTAGTCGTGGGCGATCTTGTCGGCCGAGAGCGGCAGGCGGTTGTAGACCTTGGCCAGGATCTGGTTCTTCTCCTTGACGACCAGGTCGAGCTTCTGGCGGAAGATCTTCGGGTCGAGCAGGTCCTGGACCCGCAGGCCGATCCGCGTCGCCTTGTCGGCGTAGGCCGGGCCGATGCCGCCCTTGGTGGTCCCGAGCTTGTTGCGCCCGAGGAACCGCTCGCTCATGCGGTCGAGCTCCTGGTGGTAGGGCATCACCAGGTGGGCGTTGCCGCTGACCTTGATCCGCGCCGAGGCATCGATGCCGCGGGCTTCGAGGTCCTCGACCTCGCGCACGAGCACGGCCGGGTCGACGACGACGCCGTTGCCGATGACGTTGGTGATCGACGGGTGGAGGATGCCGCTCGGGATCAGCTGGAGGGCGTAGGTCTCGCCGTCCACCACGACCGTATGGCCGGCGTTGTGGCCGCCCTGGTAGCGGACGACCATCGACATCTCCTTGGCGAGGAGGTCGGTGAGCTTGCCTTTGCCCTCGTCGCCCCACTGCGTTCCCACGACGACCGTGGCGGGCACGTTCGCCTCCCGACCTCGAACCGGCTGACGCGGCAGCCTAACCCCCCAGCCCTGGGCCCCCGGCCGACTCGCGCTCGAGGGGCCCCGGCCGGGAGGTGACGTCCGCCGTCAGCCAGCCGAGGCGGCCGGCGCCACGTCGCCGTTGCGCACGACCAGGCGGTCGCCTTCCACGTCGACGGTGACGGTGTCGCCGTCGGTGAACGTGCCCGCCAGGATGGCGGTCGCCACCGTGTCGCCCACCTCGCGCTGGATCAGGCGCTTGAGCGGGCGGGCGCCGTAGGTGGCGTCGTAGCCCCGGCTCGCCAGCCAATCGCGGGCAGCGTCGGTGACCGCGAGCTCGAGGCGGCGGTCGGCCAGGCGGCGCTCCATCTCCCGCAGCTGGATGTCCACGATCGGGCGCATGTCCTCGGGGGTCAGCGACCGGAACCGGATGATCTCGTCGACCCGGTTGATGAACTCGGGCTTGAAGAAGTCCCGCGGGTCACCCGGCAGGTTGGACGTCATGATCAGCACGACGTTGGTGAAGTCGACCGTGCGGCCCTGGCCGTCGGTCAGGCGGCCGTCGTCGAGGACCTGGAGCAGCACGGCGAACACGTCGGGGTGCGCCTTTTCGATCTCGTCGAGCAGCACGACCGAGTACGGCCGCCGGCGCACGATCTCGGTGAGCTGACCGCCCTCGTCGTAGCCGACGTACCCGGGAGGCGCACCGATGAGGCGGGCCACCGAGTGCTTCTCCTGGTACTCGCTCATGTCGATGCGCACCATGGCGCGCACGTCGTCGAACAGGAAGTCGGCGAGCGAGCGGGCCAGCTCGGTCTTGCCCACGCCCGTCGGCCCGAGGAACAGGAACGAGCCAATCGGCCGGTGCGGGTCCGACAGGCCCGCACGCGAACGGCGGATGGCGTTGGAGACGGCGATCACCGCCTCGTCCTGGCCGACCACGCGCTCGTGGAGGACCTCCTCCATGCGCAGGAGCTTCGCCATCTCGCCCTCGAGCAGCCGCGACACAGGCACGCCGGTCCACTTGCTCACGACCTCGGCGACGTCCTCCGCGTCGACCTCCTCCTTGAGCATGGCGTTGCCGTTCTGCAGCTCCGCCAGGCGCTTGGACGCCTCCTCCACACGGCGCTCGAGGTCCGGGACCTGGCCGTAGCGGATCTCCGCGGCACGCTCGAGGTCGGACTCGCGCTCGAGCTGGTTCTTCTTCGCCTCCAGCTCCTCCTTGAGCCCCTGGATGGCGGTGATGGCGTCCTTCTCCTGCTGCCAGCGCCCGCGCATGGCGTCGGACTCCTCGCGAAGGTTGGCGAGTTCCTCGTCGAGGCGCGCCAGGCGGTCGGCGGACGCCTCGTCGGTCTCCTTGGCGAGCGCGACACGCTCGATCTCGAGCTGGCGGATGCGCCGGTCGACGACGTCGATCTCGGTGGGCACCGAGTCGATCTCGATGCGCAGGCGGCTGGCCGCCTCGTCCACCAGGTCGATGGCCTTGTCGGGCAGGAACCGCCCGCTCACATAGCGATGGCTCAGCACGGCGGCCGACACGAGCGCGTCGTCACGGATGCGCACGCCGTGGTGCACCTCGTAGCGCTCCTTCAGGCCGCGCAGGATGGCGATGGTGTCCTCGACGGAGGGCTCGCCGACATAGACCTGTTGGAATCTGCGCTCGAGCGCGGCGTCCTTCTCGATGTGCTTGCGGTACTCGTCGAGCGTGGTCGCGCCGA
>Ga0070741_10004948_pt1 | contig 30413 bp, 31 predicted proteins | sample Coa_R1_4_FD_66440 | JGI IMG/M metagenome (GOLD analysis project Ga0070741, IMG submission 66440) | Surface soil microbial communities from Centralia Pennsylvania, which are recovering from an underground coalmine fire - Coalmine... | ecosystem: Environmental > Terrestrial > Soil > Unclassified ... | reverse complement strand
CGCGAACGAGTCGCGCGCAATGCCAGAAAGCACGGCCTCACCGGAGCCTTCGAAGTTCTCGAAGGCGAAGACCAGGAGATGTTCGACGGGCTGCTCAACCGGCTGATGGAGGAAGAAAAACCTGCCTGCCTCGCTGAAATTGAACTCGTCAAGAAGATGGCTGAGCACACCTGGTGCTCCGAACGAGCCAGCCGTCTGCAGGAGGGTTGCTTCATCATTAGTCGAACCGACGAGCAGCGCCGCAACCTGGAAGGCCAAGCAGTGATTGATCCCCAGCTTGAACGCTTCATGCGCTATCAGGCGCATCATGATCGTGCCTACGCGCGCGCCTCTGCAGAACTGCTAAAGAGAAGGAAAGAAAGATTGTTAGCGGAGCGTGGCTTTGTTTCGCAGCAGCGGGCTGAGCAACGTGAAAAGCGTTGCGAAGAGGTCCATGTCTACCGTGTCGAACGGGGGAAAATCGCTGTCGCCATCGACAAAATCAAGCTCGAACGCGAGCAAACGAAAACTTTGACCGCTCAAGTGGACGCCGTCAACCAAACAACGTCCTCAAATCCAGCCGAACAGGAGGCAATCGCGGCATAAACCATCCTCAACTGAACCGCTCACATCACGAGACGTAGGAGAATTTCGCTTTGACTGGGATGGTTCCGCTCGTCGTGCGCCTTCATCGCCGCTCACCAGATCTTCATTGATTCTTCGAATAAACGCGCCAGGTCTTCAGCGCTCGCGGGGCGCGGCGAAAGCTTGGTCACCCTGTGCTGCGGAAGCGTTCCCTCCACCAGCGCGGGTATATCAGAACTTGTATATCCGAGTTCCCCAAGACCGTTTGGAATTCGAAGATCTTGCATCAACAGGATCAGGCGATCTGCAAGGATGCGGCCTGCGTCCTCCGGGCGCGCTCGCTCGATATTGGCTCCCAGCACCTCTGCGGCGCGGAGGTGGCGTTCGGGATTTGCGCTGGCGGTAAAACGAAACACTGCCGGAGCATTCAAAATCACCGACATCCCGTGCGGCACAATCGCATGATCGCTGTTGTAACCGGGAGCGCGCCACTCGCGGATCAAGCCGGCCACAGGATAGGACATGCCGTGTGCCAGATGCACGCCTGCGTTGCCAAAACCGATGCCGGCGTATGAGGACGCACGCAGCATTGCGGCGCGAGCTTCATCATCGGAGGAGTCTGCGACCGCGCGCCGGATATAGGTAGCGCAGAGCCGCAAAGCCTCAAGGCTCCAGATATCGCTGATGGGATTTGATCCCTGGTAGGCCGGGCGAAGAATGGGACGTTCGGGCCGTGGTCGTTCGCTAAATGGAATGGCCGTGAATGACTCGACGGCATGACAGATAACATCGAGGCCAGATGAGGCGGCAACCGCGGGCGGCAGCGTTCTTGTGTTCTCGGGATCGACGATGCCGAGTAACGGCTTCAGTCTGCGGTGAGCAATGCCGGTTTTAGCCTTGAGCGGTTTGTAATCGAAGATGGCGACGCCTGTCGTCTCGCTTCCGGTTCCCGCGGTGGTTGGAATTGCCAAAAGCGGTTTCACTGGGCCAGGGACCGGTTTGCCTTTGCCGATAGGCTGATTGACGTAGTCGAGAAAATCGGCTGGCCAGCACGTGTACAGATTGGCGATTTTCGCTGTGTCGATCGTCGAGCCGCCTCCTACGGCCAGCACCGCATCATATGTAGTGTTCCCCGCGAACGCGATCGCTTCTTCTATCGATTCCGAATTCGGCTCCACGTGCACGCGGTCGAATACGTGCGCCTCCACGCCATTCGATTGGAGCGATGCCAGTGCTGTCCTAACAGGCGATAGCTTCGCGAGCGCGGCATCGGTAAAGACCAGAACACTGCGAGCGCCGAGCTCCGCCAGATCCGCTCCGCATTCGTTCGTGGCGCCGGCGCCGAAACGGACCGAGGAGGTCGCCATCTCGAAGGCAAATTCTTTCAGCATATGAATATGCGATCTTACATGAGCAAGCGTTATCACGGCTGCTAGGACCTGCCGAGGGAGCCGAATTGAGATAGGATGATGCAAAATGAGCGACTCAGCAGCTCACATTGAAATGTCTTCCGAAGGCGGAGCTGCAGGCGACCTCACTCGTCCCGATGCAAATCTTATTCTGGTCGGTCCAGCAACGGACGATCAGTTCAATCAGATTGGATTTCCGCCCATTCCAGTTGCGTGCTGGCGGGTTGACGATGTCCGTTTTGATTCTGGAACCTCATTCCTGCTGCCCGAAGTTGCGGCTGAGATCGACCTGCTGGCCAAGTTGCGCGAAAAACACAAGCGGGCTCTCTCGGGTGCCGCTCAATCGGATAACGCCAGCGTCTATCCTCCGCTGTCGATTTTCGGCCATATGGATGCCGCCAGCGGAGATGAGGAAAACAAACAGTTGAGCGGCCGCCGCGCAACTGCGATCTATGGCTTACTGACCCGCAACACGGATCTTTGGGAGCAGCTTTTTTCCCAACCGGTTGGTGCCGATAAGTGGGGCGACAATTCCATCCACATTATTACGGCTGCGCTTGGCCTCTCAGACCAGAGTTCTCAGCAAGCTGACGCGCAAAGCAGAACCAAAATGTTCCTTGCATACATGGACAAGATTTGCGGCGAGTTCAAATTGGACCCTACGAATGATTTCCTGGGTCGCGGCTCGGACGCCGAGGGGAAGGCCGATCGGCAAGGTTGCAGCGGGTTCAATCCGGTCATGCTTTTTTCGCAACACGAGAAACATGATTTCGACGCAAGCGGCAACGAACGTCGCCGCAGCGAGGAAAGTGCCCCGAATCGTCGAGTGGTGTCGCTGCTGTTCCAGCCGGGTTCGCGCGTAACGCCCGCACTCTGGCCCTGCCCTCGCGTTACAGAGGATGGCACCGGCTGCAAAGCGCGCTTCTGGTCTGATGGCGAGAAGCGCCGCACCACTCTGCTTCCTGACGAACGGCGAAAGTTCGAAACAAGCCGCGACACGTTCGCCTGCCGGTTCTATCAGCGTTTGAACGCGTCATCACCCTGTGAAGCAGGTCTCGCTATTTTCAGAATTCGACTCTTCGATAGATTCGGAAGGGCCTTGCCGGGCGCGCCCTTCAAAGTCACGGCCGGCGGCGTACAACTGGCAGCCGGAAAAGCAGACGCGAACGGCGATGTTATCGTCCGTAACGTCACGGTGCCGCTCTCTTGTAAAGTGAGCTGGAGCCGCCCTCCGCAAGAACCATTTCCTATAGCCTATGGCGACGAAACGGATGAGACGTAATGGACGACCAGTTTGAGTATGAGATGGAAGTGTTTTTGGATCCGAACGCGGCGTCGGCGGGCGCGGACAGCGATGCATTGGACACAAATTCGGGTCTGCAAAGATTGAAGAACTTAGGTTATGGAACCGGGGAACCGCTAGATCATCAGGTTAGGGCATTCCAACGCGATTGCGGATTGGATGAAAGTGGAGACATCGCAGACATTCTCGACGAACTCAATCGGCGGCATGACGGCTGCACTCCTCCCCTTCAAATAGATCCCAATGGGTGATCCCAAGCAATTAACACCCGCCCGTTGTACTGTCTGCGACGACGATGTTCACCTGAACGCCAACATGGCGTTGCTCTACAGCAGCATGGCCCCTTTGCCCATTTCGGCCGCGATCAAGGCGGCACGCTCCAAGCCGCAGCCCAGTACGACCGATGATTACAAAGCGGTCTGGTCATTTACGCCGCAACCACCGGATCCAACATTATTTGTCTTCTTTCACGGAAATCGTCACTACGTGAAGATTGCCTTACCGGATACGCCGCCGCTCGATCCGCCGAAGGAGTATAAGGCTGAAAAAAAGCCGAAGAAGCTTCCCGACCCGCCCTCCCGTCTGCCGGATTGGGTAGATTCTCGGGCGTGGGATGACGGTCCGGGGGACGACGAGCCGGATGCCGGCACTATCTTCAAAGCCGCTCCCTTGTACTACAAATTGGATGAACTCGAAAAGAGCCAGAACAACAGCGCTTGGCCCGCGGACAGCGGAGCCATCAAGAAACCTGTAGTTCTGTGCCCAGAAGATGTGGAGCTCCAAAAAGGGAGTCAGTGGGCCGCGCCGCCATTGGGGCAATATTCGAATCCCTCCGCGCTTGGAGATCTGGTCGAGGACTGCTACTTACACCTCCGTTGCAAGCGCGATGCACAAGACGCCTTTCAACCCTATCTGAAGCCCACGTCCGATTCGACCGGTCCTTCTTATGTCAAGAACCTTAAGAGAATTTATCTGTCCGGCCATTCCGGCGGCGGCAAACCGATGAGGGAGTCGGCGGGCTCCACTTTCGCCCGCAACACTTCGCTGCCGGTCGACTTTTGGCTGCTCGATGCGACATATGGTCTTGGCGGCTCCGTTCCTGACGTGCCGGCAGCCTATGTTGAGTTCTGCAAATTCTGGAATGATCACGGGCAGTTGGGAAACGGCCCTCGCGACACGCGGTTTGTTTGTATCTACAAGCAAAAGACCAAACAAAGCGATACCGAAACAATTGCCGACGACCTGCGCGTAAGGTTAGCCAAACTGTTGAGCACTGCAGCTTCGCCTGTTAAACCGAAGGACCTCTTCCGCGAACACGTGAAGGACGTGCCCGAGTTTCCCGGCCAAAGAGTAACACCGAAGACCGGCAACTTGCTCTCCGAGATTATCCCGGCCCTAAGGACAAACAAAGTCTTATTTATTCGCACCAATTTGCGGCACGAAAACATCCCTACAACTTTTATTCCTGTCTTATTGCGCACGGCGGCATCGTAGTCCGCTCCTACGCGCGAGGAAACTTTCGAAGTTAAACGACGTGGAATGATAACGCTCAAAGATACCGCGTGTTCATTACCACTTTGTAGCCGAACTGACCAGACTGTGTCCACACGGCTTCGACCGCGATTGCCCAAAGTTCCGCTTTCTGCGACGTTGGATCGTGACGGCACTTATAGTAAGACGTAGGCCGTTTGTTGTACTGATAGTAAAACGGATTTCCTTTCGCGTCTAACTGCTCCGTCAAACCAACATCTTTCATAAGCTTGATCGCCGCTTGGTGATTTTGACGCTGCATGGTAACTAAGTTGTCGCAGATCCAACCGAGTGACATCTGCTGCCGGATATCCGGCGGGATGTCCTGGTCGTTCTTGTAACTCAACTTAGCGCCAACGCCTTTCGCTTCAACCACAATGTACCTGCCCTGCGGATATTGCGGGTTCGTGCTCACCGCGAGCCAGATTTGATCGATGCCGGGGCCGCTATGGACGTGCGCGCCCCAAAGCATCTGTGCACCTCCGTACACCGTACATATGTACAGCGCCGCCGCTGCCTCGCCGGTTGCCTCCGTTGCCGACGTGTTTTTTATGTTCGCCTCCATATCGGCCTGCAGTTTGGCGAGATGTAACGGAAGCTGCGTGCACGTGCTCCCCGTTATGGCAGGATGGTCGATGAAAATCCCTTCCATCTGCCCCTGCGCGGACGGATCTAACGAATAATAAGACAGCCGGATCGCCTTACGGGTGCTGTCCTTCCAACGCTTCGACTTGGAAACATCCGGCACACGGCGGTGAAACGCGGGCATCGGCGTGGTCGAGTCATAACAAAGCACCATCGAACCATCGCTCTCTGCTACGAGCGGCGGTGCCGACCCGCTTCGACCGCGGATACTTGTTCGCGGTTGCTTAGGAGCACTTGGCTGAACGTAATCGTCGGGGCTAATTTCCGGCTCGTCTTCTTCTTCATAAGTCGTTCGCTTTCTCTTTTTCAAGCGATCGGAAGTGCGAGATGCGAGCGCCGCGCCGGTCCCTTGCGAAGACATAGGAGTCAGTATATCGGGTTTGAGCGCACTACTTCGCTCCCCTAAGCAGACGTGCTTCAGGCACATACTGAAGACATGGATGGCAAAGCGGCACAGCGTTCAAGACGGGACTTGATTAAGGGCATTGTGGCAGCCACGTCTGTAAGTGGCCTGCGCGCCGGTGCCGCATCCATCAGCCGGCCTAACATTCTCTACATCCATTCGCACGATACGGGACGTTATATCCAGCCGTACGGCTTTGACGTGCCCACGCCGAATCTGCAGAAGCTGGCGGGTGAAGGCATTTTGTTCCGCCAGGCATTCGATGCCGCCCCCACGTGCTCCCCGAGTAGGGCAGCGCTGCTGACCGGTCATTGTCCACACAACAATGGAATGCTAGGTCTGGCGCATCGCGGCTTTTCGCTCGACGATTATAAGCAGCACATGCTTCACTGGTTGCGCCCGCACGGTTATCGCTCTACGCTGATTGGCGTGCAGCACATCGCGAAAGATGCTCATACCATCGGCTATGACGAAGTCGTGGAAACCGGTGGTGATCATGTCGCGCAGGTTGCGCCGGCCGGCGTTCGCTTTCTGAGTCAGCGGCCAAAAGAGCCGTTCTTTCTCGACGTCGGTTTCCACGAGACGCATCGCGAATTCGCGAAAAACGGACCTCGTGAGGACGTGCGTTTCACTCAGCCTCCCGTTCCTGTTCCCGACGTCGCCGCAACTCGTCGCGATATGGCTGAATTCCACGCGACTGCGCGAATCCTCGACGATGGAGTCGGCGCGGTGTTGAACGCACTGGCATCTTCCGGGCTCGCCGGAAACACGCTCGTGCTTTCAACCACGGATCATGGCATCGCTTTTCCCGCGATGAAGTGCAACCTTACGGTTCATGGCACCTCGGTCTATCTCATCATGCGAGGACCGGGCGGTTTTCAAGGTGGCAAAGTCTGCGATGCGATGGTCTCGCACATGGATCTCTATCCCACCATCTGCGATCTTCTCAATATCGAGAAGCCGGGTTGGCTGCAGGGTAAGAGTCTGATGCCGTTGATCGAAGGTGATTCACAGCAGATCCATGACGAGATTTTCGCTGAAGTGAACTATCACGCGGCCTACGAGCCGAAGCGTGCGGCGCGAACGCTGCGTTACAACTACGTTCGCCACTTTGGCGATCGGAAGACGCCGGTGCTGCCAAATTGTGACGACAGTCCAAGCAAAACATATTGGTTGGAACACGGCTGGCGCAATCGAACCGTTCCCCAAGAGCTCTTGTTCGATACCGTCTTTGACCCCGAAGAGACTCGCAATTTGGCAAATGATCCGGCGTATGTAAACGCTCTTAAGGAAATGCGGGGACGGCTTGATTCCTGGATGCAAAGAACGAACGATCCATTGTTAAAAGGGCCCGTGAAGGCTCCCGCTGGTGCTGTAGTCAATGATCCTGATGGAGTCTCGCCGCAGGAGTCCGTACACCCCGCATATTAGCTCGCATTGCTTACGAATTGAGCGTCACCGGACAGCAGGGTCTGTCCTCGCGAAGTTTGATGCCCAAACGTTCCAGGTTTGATTTAGCCAGCTCAAATCCGTTTTCCGCTGCCTTCTTGTACCACTTGATCGCTTCATCGGTATTAGCTAACCCCGCATAGCCCTTTTCATACATGTCGCCGATGTTGTTCATCGCCCAACTGCTGCCCAGGCTTGCTCCTGCATCGGCGGCTCGCTTGAACCATTGCAGTGCCTGTTTATAATCGCGCGTGGGAAGGCCCAAACCAGTCTCATACACCCAACCCAGGCTGTTCATGCCCAGCGTGCTCTTCGCTGCTGCGGCCTTTCTGAACCATCGCACTGCCTCTTTCAAGTCTGGTGCGGGAACACCCCAGCCGTTCTGGTACAGCCATCCGATGTTGTTCATCGCATCGCCATTCTGGCGGTCCGCGGCTTCCTGAAAATATTTCATGGCCCGCTGGTAATCCGTCGCCACGCCCAGATTGCTTGTGTACATCCATCCCAGATTGTTCATTGCATCGGCGTTTCCCAGGCTGGAGCTTTTCTCGAACCAGTGCTTAGCCTGCTCGTTGTCGAGCTTGACGCCGCACCCATGTTCAAACAGCATGCCCAGGTGATCCATCGCGCTGCTATTGTTTTCCTTCGCGCCCCTCTGGAACCATTTCTTTGCCTCTTTGCAATCGGGCGGCATGCCCAGGCCGAACTCATAAAGGACGCCCAGGGAGTCCGCCGCTTCCGCGCTCCCGTTTTCCGCGGCCTGTCTAAACAGGTTTGAGGCGGCCGTATAGTTCTTCTCGCGGTACAAATACTTCCCGCGTTCCAATTGGTTCTCAACCGTGATGTCCCCAGGCAACGTAGAGGGTCTGTTCGATAACCAAAACGTTAGCGATCCCGCTCCCACCAGCAACAGCATTGCGGCAACAATCCACTTCCTTTTACCGCTCGGCTTGCTTGTTCCGGCGGCTGGAATGCTGTTTTGCGGCGTCTGCTTTTCGATGCGTTGCTTTCTGCGCGCTGCCTGCTTTTGCGCCGCCTCGCGAACTCCGCGCGCGACGTTTGTCAATGCCTCGTCCCGATCCGGCCACGATGAGACCGCCTTCCCATTCCGAGGTAGCGCTTGTAATTCGGCAAAGGGAGCCTGTGACCAGTCAACATGCCGCAAGATGATCGGTATTACAGTCGCTTCGCCGTCTCTGTGCCTGTCCAGCGCGCACTGAAGCTCAACATCGAAGCAATAATCCGATGCAAGAAAGTCTGAGCTAACCAGCAGAAGGATGATGTCGGCGGAGCGAAGATGAGAATCGATTTGCTGGCCCCATTCGCTTCCAGCCTCAAGCCTGCGGTCGTGCCACGCGCTGATCAGGCCTTGACGCTGTAACAACCTGAGATGATTATCCAGTGCGATACGAAATTCATCGTCCTTATGCGAATACGAGTAGAAAACTCTAACCGGCTCACCGCCCGCCTCCCGCACAGAACTCCCCTCGGTCTTCGTATGATCCGAAGCAAAGGTGTCCACAACTGGTGCCGCGTCCTTGGAACTCATAACAATGTCCCGGTGGAGTCAAAACTGACTTATTAGCATTGCACGTGACGGGCCAGTGCGCAACGATAGGCCTCCAGGACCACAAAAAATTTGGGTTCCTGAGAGTCATCCAAATGAAGTTAATCAGCTCGCTTGCTGCCTGCTCGCCGGGGATGAACAGCGCCGCGCGGGCCTTTTCGCGAGTTTTTCAACAGATTGAGCGCCACCGCAGCGCGGATAAGATCCTTGAACGCAGCGTCATTGATCCTCTCGCCTTCGTGGATGTCGATGGCGCGCCTGACATTCCCATCAAGACTTGAGTTGAATAGATTTGAAGGATCTCTTAACATAGCTCCCTTGGCAAAGGTCATCTTGACGACCTTCTTGTACGTCTCTCCGGTGCACACGATGCCGCCGTGGGACCAGACGGGAGTGCCCCTCCACTTCCACTCTTCGAGGATTTCAGGGTCCGCCTCGTGTATGAGTGCGCGCGCTTTCGCGAGCGTCTCGCCGCGCCAATCCCCAAGTTCCTTGATCTGAGCGTCGATTAAGGTAGAAGCAGTTTCCATCAAGACCGCCTTTTCATATATTCCAATGTCTCTACTTACGGCTTTGGGGCCGCTTGAGCGGCGGGCGTCTCAGTACCGAACTGTTTGGCGTACTCCGCGCGCAATCTCTGCCAGCCTTCAAACTTCATCGCTTCACTGCCAGCGATACGGGTAATGGGCGTTCCGCAGAGAAGGCGATCCAGAATATCGAAAGCAATGTGCCAGCTCGCAGCCCCCCACGCGATGAAGCGTCGGTCGATGCTGCTCCAAAGCGTCAGGCGTGTGCCGCCCCCAAAGGCTTCGAGTTGCCATCGCATCTCGTTGCCGCCCAAGTTGTACTCAAGCACTTTAGGAGCATCGGCTCGCGTCACTTTTGTTTCGAGCGGCGTGGGCGTTCCCACCCACGTAAGCATCACCGTGCCAATCATCCCGAGACTTCCGTCGGCTTCGAAGGGTGCCCACTCGTGCAAATGCGCCGGTTCGGTAAGCGCCTGCCAGACTTTTTCGGGCGAGTGACGCAGTTCTCTGACAAGGATGAGCGTCCACTTGTCTCCGTCCTTTCGTACTTGCGCCCCGCTGGCGGGGCCCGGTGTGTACTGCTCGCGATCGATCATCTTCTCTCCTTGTCGCTGGCCCCGCTGCGCTGTCATTGTCCGAACGCCGCTTTAATAATGTGCCAACTGAGCGAGCTGAATGAGGTTGCCGCAGGTGTCGTTCAGCTTTGCAATAGTCGCGCCGGGTACCCCGGTGGGCGGCATCGTGAACTCTGCGCCGCGTGCCTTGATCCGCTCGTAGTCGCCTTTGATGTCGTCGGTGTAGAACATGGCCGCGGGCTGGCCCTGCTGAAACATCGCCTGCTGATACGTTTTGGCGGCGGGATTATCATTCAGCGCCAATTGCAGTTGAGTGCCGTCTGGCTCCTCCGATGACGCTACGGTCAGCCAGCGAAATGGGCCCTGACTGAAATCGGCCTTCTTGGTGAGGCCCAATACTTCCGTATAGAAGCGTAGGGCGTTGTCCTGGTTGTCAACATATACACTCGTCACTTTGATTTTCATTTTGTTTCTCCTATGTCACGTTCGCGGTTAGAGCCGCGTCGTCTTCTCCTTGTCTTCTTTTTCGTTGGTTTGGATTGATCTTCTTTGGTGGGGTCAATGCGATCGAGATAGTGTTCGAGAGCATCGACATGAGCGGACCAGAATTGCCGGAACGGAGCCAGCCATGCATCAATCTCCTGAAGTGGTTCAGGTCTCAGACGATAGAGGCGGCGCTGTGCGTCCACGGTGGCTTCCACGAAACCGGCTTCTCGCAGCACCCGCAGGTGCTTTGACACAGTCGGCTGCGGCATACGGAGCTGACGCTCGATCTCGCCAACCGACTGTTGCGACGAGACCAAGAGACTCAATATCGCGCGGCGGTTCGGCTCCGCAATAATTTCGAACACAGAGTCCACGCTCTTTATATACGCCATTTGGAATATGCTTGTCAAGGTATATAATTCTGAGCGTAACAATATGCAAGTAGCAAAATGAGGCAAGAGTATGGAACTGAAAGATATCGTGAAAGAAAAATATGGCGAGGCGGCACGCCGCATCAACGGCGGAAGTAACGGCTGCTGTGGGACGAGTTCGTCCCTCGATGGCTGCTGCGACCCCATCACATCGAATCTTTACGATGAAAGTCAGGCCGGGCAGATTCCCGAAAGTGCTCTGAAAGCTTCTCTGGGCTGCGGGAATCCAACTGCTCTTGCCCAGTTGAATCCCGGCGAAACGGTGTTGGATCTGGGATCGGGGGGCGGGATCGATGTGCTGCTTTCGGCTCGCCGCGTCGGCCCGACGGGCAAGGCATATGGGCTAGACATGACAGACGACATGCTTGCCCTCGCGCGGGAGAACCAGCGCAAAGCGGGCATTGAGAATGTGGAATTTCTAAAGGGCGAAATTGAGCACATTCCATTGCCCGACAACAGTGTGGACGTCATCATTTCGAATTGCGTGATCAATCTTTCAGCAGATAAGGACCTGGTTTTCCGGGAGGCTTTTCGCGTGTTAAAACCGGGCGGCCGGTTTGCAGTATCAGATGTGGTCACGCGCGGCGATATCCCCGAAGAGGTGCGGCAAAACATTCTGCTCTGGGTTGGGTGCGTTGCCGGCGCTCTCGAGGAGAGCGAGTATCGCGCAAAGCTGACCAGTGCCGGGTTTGCCGCGGTTGAAATCGAGCCCACACGGATCTACAACGTAGAGGACGCTAGAGCTTTTCTGGCGGGTCAGGGCATTGATGTGGACTCGATTGCGCCTCACGTAGAAGGAAAAGTCATGAGCGCTTTCATCCGCGGTGCAAAGACAAGCGTCTGTTGTTCGGCCGCCTCAGAATAGGTCACCGACGGGCGGGAATGTCAGTATGAGGCTTAGAACCAGCAGCACGAGTGCAGTCGCGTTAATGCGCCCGGCAGGAACTGTCTTTTTCTGCCATCGCCATTCCAATATCGCCCAACTCACGAGCCAACAAAGAATGGCAACCGTGCTTACGCCCGAGAGAGGACCAGTTGGTTTGTAGAAAACAAGACCGCCCTTGATCAGCGCTGAATGATCACCGAGAATGGCCAGCGTAGCCAAAACAAAGCAGCCGATCGCTGCCGAAAGAATGGCAGCTGCTCCGGAACCGTTTGTCAGAACCGGAGTGTTACCGGAGAGGGAATTGTCGAGCATACTTATTTGCCTTTCCATGGCTCAATAGCACCGTGCCACCGCCCTGGACAGGCGCATATTTGTTGATCATGGCCCCGAAGAAAGTTGCGATGCCCGCGGCAACAAGGGAAGCCAAGCAAAAGATGAGCACTGCCGACCGAAGTTGGCGATGATTCCTTAGATCATGGCCGTACCTGATGAATACGACCGCGACCATAGTGATCGAGATGGGAGCAAACCAGGCTACGTGCTCCTTCCATTCCATTCCGACCGAGTGCCAGCTCATCATGGCAGGGCTGGACATTAACAGCTGCCGCGGAAACATCGAAAGGTCAACCGCCCCGGGCGGAGGGGACGCGCGATACCAGGGATAAATTACATAAGCCCCGCTGAGCACTGCGGCCCATGCGAGCACAACCATCGTGATCAGGTAAACGCGCATGAATCGCTCCTGCGCAGGAGTGGATGTGAATGGAGTGGAAGAGGCAGTGAGTTGATAAAGCCCTACGAGCGCACCGGAACATGCGAGCAAATAGAGCCCACCGAATGCCATTCCATGAATTAGTGTCCAGAGGGCGTGTGCCGCGATTCCCATTTTCTTTTCCTATGGATTAGCCGTGGATCCACTCGCAAATTGGCAGGTCATTGAAATCTTATTTCGTTCATTGGTCGAAATCCCGGTGTGTTCGTCGGCGGCAACCAGAGGCCGCCCGAGTCGGATTTTTTCTTGTCTTTTCCCCACGTCCAGTACAGGCCCAGGTACGCATACTGTTCCGTTTGGCCCCCGACGGAATGGCCATAGCAAAACAAAAACTGCTCTCCCGGGTGATGCTTGAAATGATAGTAACCGCCGATGTCAATCATCGTTGAAGCTTGGGTCTGGGGCGCGGCGTACCCCTCGCGTCCATGGGAGAAGACCTCGCCTCCGAGTTCCAATCGCTCGCCGAAAGCGTATTTCAACAGGACTGCGCCATATGGGAAGTTGCGGTAGTCGACTTGCGGAACGATCGTCTCGCCTCCGCCGCCGTCGAGGAGCCAGTGTCCGAAATTTTTCTGTAGCCACAGCGGAACTTTGTACCAAATCTTTCCCACGCCAAGACCCTTGTCGTAGTTACCCGTCGGTACTTCGAACATCGTAAACGTGCCGATCTGGGGAATGTACTTCGATTCCTTAATGAAAGCGATTTTCACGCCGAGTTCCATATCGATGTAGCCGAAGGCGGACGGACCAGTGCCGCCAGGCGCGTAGATCGGATTGTTGGACGGGTTGATGGCGCCCCACGGCGCAATCATGTGTAGCTGCACCCTCGGAATGGCGCCCCAGTTGAACTCGAATGCCGGACCGCTGGAATCGATTTCCGCCGGTGTCCCATCCATAGCCCCGAATATGTAGAACTCGTAGTGGTGCAGGTCGACCGGAACCGGATCGTCAGTCTGGAATGGCGGGCCCTGTGCCCGTAAGCTGGACGCCGCAATCATGCAGAGCGGGACGAGCCTAAGGGAAAAGCATTTTACTAAGCCGGCCAAAAGCCGAGTGACAAGCGTGGATGTAGACGCGGTCGAAGCGAGTGTCCGTTGATAAAATGGCATCGCTAACAGACGGGCGCGCCTTTCTGGCCAATTCACTATATCATCCAACGTAATCGGATGTCGAAATCGAAATCAGAGCAAGAAGAGCTGCTGGCCGATCGCGAGTTGTATTCAGGGTTGATCGGACTCCATGTGCTCCACCACGCCGTAGAGGGCCCGATCTTCGGTCTCGGAATGATTGAAGAGTTGGCGCGTCACGGATATCGCATCAGCCCGGGGAGTCTGTATCCTTTATTGCAACGGCTTGAGAAGAAAGGCTACCTGCGATCGACCGAGCAGCGAAATGGGAAATCGTTGCGGCGAATCTACAGGGCGACTGCCTTAGGCCGCAAGGCGTTGATGGCATCAAAAAGCAAGGTGCGAGAACTCTTTCATGAGCTTATTGAAGGGCAATAGGTCGACCGCCTGACGCGCTAACGGTGAAACTCTTCTCCGATTGCCTGTAAGCAGACCCGTCCAGGCGACGAACCCGCGGCATCCAACAGGCGCTCAATGGGCTCTAGTTTCGTTTCCCGGCTGAGTGCAAACGTCTGATGATGTACAGGCAGAACATATTCCGCGCCCGCATCGTTTGCCATTTTCCATGCCTGTTCCGGATTGCAATGAACGCGAATCCATGGATCATAAGCGCCAATCGGCATAATCGCTAAATCCACAGGCTTCGCGGAGCGAACCTGCCTGAAAGAATCCGTGTAAGCTGTATCGCCGCCAAATACAATGCGACGGTTGCCGATCTCGATCAGGTAGCCGTTGTAACCTCGGTACACATCGCTTCGCATGCGCGCTCCCCAGTGCGCGACTTCAAACGCTGTCACTTTTGCCGCGCCGACTTGCGTGCTCTCTTTCCAGCGCACTTCGTGCACTTTGGCGTAACGCTTGGGCCGCAATAAGTCCGATGTATGAGCGGCCGTCACTACTTGTGTCCCGGCGCTCTCCAAGTGCCGCAAGCTCGGCAAATCGAAGTGATCCATGTGCGCGTGCGAGAGCACAATCAAATCAATCTGCGGAAGATCGTGAACCGGTGCTGCTACTTCCACTAGCCGCTTAATGCCAACGGTCACCGGGCCAAAATTCAATCCGATGCGCGTGCTGAATACGGGGTCCGTGAGGATGGTAAAGCCATCTACTTTCATCAGTACGGTACTGTGTCCCAGCCAGGCTGCATGCACGCCATGATCGGGCCAGGTCTTTGGCTGCGGGCGATGCGGCGCTGGTGTGATTTCCCTCGCATATTCTTTCGACATCTCTCGAAAGAAAGCGGGTGCGGCGCGCCGCAGAAACTTTGCAGTCTCGGGAGCCCGCCGGAGATGCCCGGAGAGCGTTGCCGCACGAGCGTGATGGTAGTGTCTGCGAGGACCGTATCGTTCACTCACAAAGGTTAGATGCTCTCATATCGGAATTGTTCACTTGAACATGAAGAACCTCACACCATAAGAGCAGACCGGAATGAGCGCATCTTGCCCGGGCTCATTGTGCCGGGCTACGTCTGGCTGCTTCCCCAGCCGCCGGTTCATGTAGATAGCGGCTGGCAAACGAAATGAAAGTAGGCCAGTTCGGCAATGGCGTGTGCCCTCCGCTATGCTGGCGAAAGCCGAGGTCTCCGCTAATCAGCGGCGTCTCCATAGGCGGAAAATCGTTTGTTTCCAGCCCGCGCTTTCCGAGTAATTCGTAAACAGGTCCCGCGGCCGCAGCCGCTAAAAACATGCCTTTGGCATCCACCCAGGCATCGCCGGCGGTTGGAGAACCCGCGCTAATAAAGACTGGCGTCGGCGCGCATAATGCGATCAACTCATGTGAATCAACGGGTAAGTCGTTCGGCGTCAACGTGCCGGCATATTTCAGAAAATTGCCCGCCATCCAGTGATACTCTCCCGTTCCAGCCAGATTCTCCACCAACTCGCCGTAGTTTCTTCGATTCAATTTCGCGCCGCCCTCGCCGGAAGAGCTGATAAATCCGATCGCGAATCGCGAGTCGTACGCCATCGCGATGAGCGCCGCCTTGCCATAACGGGAATGCCCTTCAAGGCCTACATGAGCGGCATCGACAGATTTATCGGTCTCAAAGTAATCGAGCGCGCGGCTGGCGCCCCAAGCCCAGGCTCGCAACGCGCCCCAATCGTCGAGTTTTCGAGGTTGACCTTTGTTACAGAGACCGATAATTCCTTGAGTCAATCCAGCGCCGTTATCGGCTTGCACGCTTACCGGAACGTATTGCGCGTAGCCCCATCCTTGGGCAAGAACCTGCTGCTGCCATGTCGGTCCTGGCGGCGGTGGAGGAGGCGTGAAACCCGGGCGCGTGGGGAATTTGAAATTCCGTGGCAAGCTCAGCTCCATCATGACCGGCACCGGGCCCTTCGCGTCTGTAGGCGTAGTCAAGGTCAGATCGATGTTGACCGTAATGCCGGGACATTTACTGTTGTCGACGTGCCCCACAAGTTCCTTGACCGTCACCGCCGTTCCTCCATTACTCTCTTGGGTTGTTTTGGTGACTTCCCAACTAACTGCCGGCACATGCGTGGGCACGCGGCCATACACGTCTTCATCGAAATCCGACACGATCTGCGGACGCCGCTCATCCCACCACTGCTTCGCCGAGGTCACCCTTTGGCCGTTGTTTAAGACCAGTGGATCGGGCAGGTTGGGATAGGGGTTCGCCTTCGCCTCGTCATAATTGACGGCGTTAGGAACATTCTTGTGATTCGGATCCGCTCCCGGCCGAAGCGATTTGATGTGGAGCAGATCCATAAGCCGCTGATGATCCTGTTCCGCCGTCATTTGCACCGGAGCGCAGGCGCTGGTGCTTGCCTGCGCTAGAGCACTCGACTCAAATGCGAACATCAACGCCAAGGTCAACTTACTTGCCGTCATTCTTCTTTGCCTCTTTACCGGGTAGATCGTATGGATTCTCATGCACGCGTTCCCGAATTCCTGCATTCAGTGTCTTTGCCAGCGAAATACTGGCATCGCCGAAGCGGCTACGAATATGATCCACGGACCGAAAAGCCTGACGAAGGCGCGCCGTCTGGGCTTCTTCAAGCAGATTCATCTGGCCTTCAACGTGCTGCAATGCGCCGCCGTAAACGCCCAAAAGACGAATAGGCGTCTTGTAGTCCCACGCCTTTCGAAATAGCCCAATCACCGCCGCCGCCACTTCCCGGTCTAACTGCGTTGCATGGTCCAATGTGCAAGCTCGTGTAATGGTCTCGAAGTCTTCGTTTCTCAACTTGAGTTGGAGCGTGCGTGCATAAAGCTTTTGCTCGCGTAAGCGCTTGGCAACCATCTCTGACAACCTTGTGAGGGTGGTTTCGAGCTTGCCCTGATCGGCCGTATCTTCTCCGAACGTGTGCTCGTGGCTGATGGACTTCGCTTCATCACGCTCGCCGACCGCGGTATCGAACCAGCCTCCGGCATCTTCGCCGCGCGCCTTGCCGGCAAGCGCTAAACCCCAACGTCCAAAATGCGACGCGAGGAACGCTTCATCCAGCTTTCCTAGATCACCAACATAACGGATGCCCAACTTGTGCAAGGCCGCCTCAGTCTTCTTCCCAACTCCTGGAATCTTGCGGACATCTAATGGCGCCAGAAAGCGAGCCTCCTGCCCCGGAAGAATATAGAGCACGCCATTCGGCTTTGCTTGATCGGACGTGACCTTCGATACCAGTCGAGATGACGCCAATCCTAACGAGCAGTTCAACTGCGTGCCTTCGCGGATGGCTTCGTGCAGAGCGTGACCTACACACATCGGTGGACCGTGCAGGCGCTCGGTTCCAGTCAAATCGAGATACGCTTCATCGATGGATGCCATCTCCACGGCTGGCGAAAACCGGTTCAGAACCTTAAACACTTTCTTCGAATATTCGCGATACCGCTCCGGATGCCCCTCGACAAACATGGCATGCGGACAAAGCCGCGCCGCGGTTCGCAATGGCATCGCGGAATGAACGCCGAACTTGCGCGCGGCATACGAGGCCGCCGCAACAACTCCTCGTTGATCGGCTTTGCCACCCACGACCACGGCTTTCCCCTTTAGCCGCGGATCAAACAATTCCTCAACGGACACAAAGAAGGCGTCCATATCGACATGGCACACCAGCCTTTGCATAGGACTTATCTTTTCAGTGTCGCTGCTAAGACGCGAGGAAATCCAGCCAGGTCAGAGATGATTTGCAAATCGCTCCAACGCTCGGCGAGCATCTCCCGCACTCCGTTCAGCGATTGATATCCGAGTTCCATCATTAACCGTCCCCCACGCCGCAATGCCAGCGTCGCTTGTGTCGTCAGCCGCTCGTAAATCTCAAAGCCGCTCTTGCCGGCAAATAGAGCCACGTGCGGCTCCCAATCGCGTACCTCCGCCTGCATGTTCGCTGCATCCGCACCGGGCACATAAGGAGGGTTTGAAATCAGCAGGTCGATGCTGCCGGGCTTTATTGCGCTCAGCAGATCGCAAGCAAAGAGCTCGACCTCTGCATCATGCCTTGAGCGGTTCCGTTCAGCGACTTCTAGCGCCGCTATCGAAATATCGGAGGCTAAAACGCCAGCTTTTGTCTCCAACGCGACGCTGATCGCAATAGCTCCAGAACCGGTGCCCACATCCAGCATCCGCGATGCCGGCCGTTCCTTCACGTAAGCCACCGCGGCTTCTACAAGATGTTCCGTTTCAGGACGTGGAATGAGCACCGCCTCATTGACGTAGAAATCACGCCCAAAGAATTCCTGGTTGTGAGTTATGTACTGCGTCGGCTTACCCTTCAATCTCTCATTGAGGTAGCGGCCGTAGTGAATCCACGCAAGTTGTGTCAGTTCGTCCTCGGCGTGCGCGTACAGATAACTTCGGTCACGCTGGAGGGCGTAGCACAACAACACTTCAGCGGTTAGCCGTGGAACAGAAATGGATGCTTTTTCTAAGAGATCAGTGCCCTGTTGCAGAGCAATTTGCAGGTTCACGAAATGGCGTCGCCCTACTTGCGACCGCTGTATCTAAGCCGCTCGTCCCTGATCGCGCAGGCGCTCGGATTGGTAGTAACTAGTCAACGCGTCGACGATAGGCTGCAACCTGCCTTGCATCGTCAAATCGAGTTGATGTAGCGTCAGTCCGATGCGATGATCGGTAACTCGATTTTGTGGAAAGTTGTATGTCCGGATCTTCTCGCTTCGGTCGCCGGTGCCCACCATGCTCTTGCGTTCGGCGCCAATCTGCGCCTGCTGCTTTTCGAGCTCCATCTGGTAAAGCCTCGATCGCAGCACCTGCATCGCCTTCGACCGGTTCTTGATCTGCGATTTCTCGTCCTGGCATGAAACAACCGTATTGGTCGGCAAGTGCGTGACACGCACGGCGGAATAGGTCGTGTTTACAGATTGCCCACCCGGACCGGACGAACAGAACGTATCGATCCGAATGTCCTTTGGATCGATCTGTATATCCACTTCGTCCGCTTCCGGCATAACAACCACGGTGATGGTTGAAGTGTGTACCCGGCCTTGTGTCTCGGTTGCCGGAACACGTTGCACCCGGTGCACGCCGCTCTCATATTTCAAACGGCTATACACTTTCTGGCCGCTGATCATCGCGATGACTTCGTTCAGTCCGCCGACGGAAGACTCGCTGAGTGAAGTGATCTCCACTTTCCAGCGCTGTTCTTCGGCATACCGCGTGTACATGCGAAATACTTCCGCCGCGAATAAGGATGCTTCGTCGCCCCCAGCACCCTTCCGTATTTCGATGATGATGTTCTTCTCATCGTTTGGATCTTTGGGCAGCAACAGCAGTTGCAAATCTTGCTCCAGCGCCGCGACTTCCGGCTCCAGACGTGTGACTTCCATTTGCGCCATCTGCTGAAGCTCGGCGTCGCTTTCGCTCAGCATCGCGCGCGAATCCGCCAATTCCTTTTCGGCCTTTTTGTAGTCGCGATACTTCGCTACCAGCTCAGCTAACTCGCTCTGCCCTTTCGCGGTCTTGCGATATTGCTCCGAGTCATTGATAACGGACGGATCCGCCATCTTGGCCGTCAACTCGTTATATCGCGCTTCTGCTTCCTCTAATCGATCTCGATATTGCATTGTTGTGGCTGCGCTGTCCCTGTTCTGCTCTTAGGCGATGACCAATTGGCCGCCTTGCGCTTTTTCGAGCTCCATGGCACGCTCCAGCGCGCAAATAGCAACTTCGGCCTGTTCATTGGATGGCGCTTGAGTCGTCACGCGTTGCAACCACAGACCCGGTTGAGTCAGGATCGCCATCAATCCGCTTCGCCGCTTCGCCGCAAACCGAATGATCTCGTAACTGATACCGACGATTACCGGAAGCAGCCCGATGCGTGCCGCAAGCTTCAACCAGAAATTGTCGATTGGCAGGAACAAATATCCGATCATCGCGACAATCAGCACCACGACTAGAAAGCTGGTGCCGCATCGCGGATGCCAGGTCACGAATTTCTGCGCATTTTGCACCGTTAGCGGCTGTCCGGCTTCAAAATTGAACACAACTTTGTGCTCGGCGCCGTGATATTCAAACAGCCGGTGCATCTCCTTCATCCGCGACAACAGATACATAAATCCAAGGAAGATTGCGATCCGGATACCACCGTCTATCGCGTTGATCGCCACGCGTCCGCTCACGGCCGGGAAATGGTGCCCCAAAAGAGTCGCCAAATAAAGCGGAACAAACTTGTACAACGCAATCATGAAGAGCAGGGAGAATGCTATTTGCAGCGCCATTGCGCCGCGCCCGGCTTCTTTCTTTTCGCTTTTGGGGGCGCCGCCCGGCAAAGCCTCGAGTGCGCAATCGGCCGAGAACTTCAGCGCCTTCATGCCCAGCCACATTGCTCCTCCGAGCGTTCCTAACCCACGCAAAATTGGCCACTTGAAAAGTGGATAGCGGTCAGAAATCTTCGCCAGCGGACTCTCTTCCGTCACAATCTCGCCAGTAGGTTTGCGCACGGCCACGCAATAGCTGTGTGGCGACCGCATCATCACGCCTTCCATAACCGCTTGGCCGCCGATGAGCGTTGTCTCTTCGCCGTTCTCCAGTACCGGGAGCAATTGTATGTGCGTGAAAAGGCGCACAAATCCGCGCAAATTCAAATGGGGATCTCCGCTCGTATTATAACTTGCCTGACGCACTTTTATTGCATTAGTTCTTTGTTCGTCACCTAGTCGAACGGCTGATGCGCCCCTTGGTGCCCGGCTCCACAATGAAGCCATGAGTACAGCAAGTTCGGATTTAGCGAGCCTCTCTCAGTCCTTTGTGGAATTGGTCGCGAACTCTGTTAACGGCGTCGTGGCCGTCAAAGCAGCGCCTTATCGAGTTGTTAGTGGTATATGCGTTCGTGACGGCGTAATCGCCATTACGGACCATTCTTTAAGGCGCGAAGATCGCGTGCCTGTCCACACCGCGGATGGAAATCACGTCTCTGCTACGATTCTCGGTCGCGATCCCGGCGTAGATGTGGCATTCCTGAAGACGGAAGGTCTTCCTGTGACGCCGTTGAAAATGGCGGACCCGGCATCATTAAAACCAGGCAGCCTCGTTGCAGTGGTGGGGCTAACTCTTGATGTGGGTGCTTCGGCGAGCGTGGGAATTCTGGGAGCAGTCGGTGGCCCGAGGTACACGTGGCGAGGCGCTACGCTCGACAACTTTTATCGTCTTGACGTGAATCTCTATCCGTCGCAATCAGGTGCAGCCGTTGTCAATCATGCAGGCGACTTGATCGGCTTGGCAACGCCCGCATTACTGCGGCACTCCGCCGTGGCTGTGCCTGTCTCAACCATCACCCGTATTCTCGACGAACTGCTAAAAACAGGCCGTATTCGTCAAGGCTATCTGGGAGTTGGGATGCAGCCGATTGTCATTCCCGCAGCGCTGCGTGAAAAGACCGGTCATCGCTCGGATTCCGGTCTCATTGTTTTGAGTGTCGAACCGGGCTCGCCTGCGGACGATGCTGGCGTTCAGCTTGGAGATATCCTTATTGCGCTTGACACAAAGCCCGTCACGGACGTCGAAGAATTGCAAGCCGCGCTTCGTGGCGAAAATGTCGGCCGTAGCCTGAAAGCGCTTTTCATCCGTGGTGGAGAAACGGTCGAAGCTCAAGTGAATGTGGCGGAGCGTCCTCGGAAAGCGAACTGATCATGCCGATTCCAATTCCAGGCCGCGCTGCCGAAGATCTGCGCCGCTCCACTGTTCAAGTGCTAAGCGAGAGTGCACGCCATCAAGGAAATGGTTCCGGTGTTGTGCTGCCGGGTGAGCGCGTACTCACGAACGCTCACGTCGTCCGCGGCGCGCATCTTACTGTTCAAACTTGGGAGGGAAAGAGTCTGTCGGCGACTGTCCTCAAGATAGATGACCGACGTGATCTGGCCCTGCTCGCGATTCATGGCTTACGTGCGCCAACTATTTCGCTGGGAGATTCTGATCGATTGCGTCCTGGGACGCCCGTTTTCGCAGTCGGTAATCCGTTCGGCTTTGTCGGCGCGGTTTCGAGCGGTGTGATTCATTCGATTGGACCGCTGCGATCGATCAACGGCTTGCCGTGGGATCTTCACTGGATTCAAGCCGATGTCCGTCTCGCGCCGGGTAACTCGGGGGGTCCGCTCGCTACCTTGGATGGTCAAGTTGTAGGACTCAACACGATGGTGGTTGGAGGCGGCATAGCTCTTGCTGTACCCAGTCGAGCGGCTGAAGCGTTTCTTGCTCGCGAAAAAAATCCGCCCAATCTCGGCATAACGGTTCGTCCTGTAGAAACGAAGGCGGGAAAATTTGGGCTCATGATTCTCGAACTTGCAGCGGGCGGTGCTGCTGAGGCCGCATCCCTCTTGCCAGGTGACTTGCTCATCGGGGCCAATAATGTTCCTTTTCGCTACGTCGACGATTTGCAAAACGCTTTGCTCCAAACCAAAGGCTCGACGCTTATTCTCGATTTCACTCGTGCAGGCAATCCGATCGCGCGGCATGTTACGGTTCAGCTTCGGCGCAGCAATTTGTCGAGCGCAGCTTGATTCGAATTGCAATTATTGCGGACACGCCGATTCGAGCGCGGCATCTGGCCAATTTGCTGGCAGAGGACGACCGCCTCGATATCGTCGACACCGACGCGAACAATATGCGTCGGCTTGACGCAAGGGTCGATGTCGTCGTCGTTGCAACCAGTTCCCAGGCAGTTGATACCTCGCATTACGATCTGCCAGTGGTCCTCATTGGAAATGGTCGACCGGAGTTCGGTCACAACATCCGTGGGTCGTTGCCAGCTTCCGCTTCTGCGTCAGAAATTAGCGCGGCTATCGAAGCTGCGGCCAATCAGTTGACTGTTCTTACCCAGGAGCAGGCACTCCGATTGATGCCGGCAAATCAAGGCCGGACTGATGAAGAAACTTTCGTTGAGGAGTTAACGCGTCGCGAACTTCAAGTTCTTCGAATGATGGCTGACGGAAGTGGAAACAAAGAAATTGCCTTAGCGCTCGGGATTTCCGAACACACGGTCAAGTTTCACGTTGCGCAGGTTCTGGCGAAGTTAAATGCCGGCAGCCGTACGGAAGCCGTTTCACTGGGCATCCGTCGCGGCCTTATTGCCATTTAGCTGCCTGTCATTCTTACGTGTGGCGGTAACAATCGACGCCGACAATCATCCACTCTGACGGAGGGGTCAACTTGCGGCTGATCGCGGACTTTATTTTTATCGTTCTCTTTATCGTTTTGCTGATCGGGTGGCTGTTGGCTTGGGCGGCCTTTCACGTCGCCGGCGGACTAGTCCACCTGCTGTTGGTCTTTGCTGTCATCGCGCTGATCGTGCATTTTGTCCGAGGAGGGCGGCGAGCGGCATAACGATCCCTAGGCGGACGCCGCTAGAGTACGGGATTGGCGCAGATGTTGGATCTCGACTAGCGAACTATTGATGGACTCGCGAGCGCCACGCACTGCGGCAATGGTATGAATGCTCTGCAGCTTCGCGGAAGAATCTAGTATGTCGACGACATCGGTGAATAAATGCGGATGTTGTTCGAGCACTTCGCCCGTTTCAGCGGGATGATCAGCCGCAGCCTCGACTAATTGGGACAAGTTATCTTGCAGTCTCCAAAACCGGTCAAGGATTTCCGGCACGGGAAGTGAAGAATGAAAGACTTTGCGCAACTCGGCAATTGAGTTGGCTACGTTCTGACTGAGACGTTCAATTTTGGCAATTTCCATTTAGCGATGAAGTCGGCTACTTCTTAGAGCTTTCGTGTTTCGAAAAGATGACAGTTAGATTTGGCCGTACCGCATTTGGCCGGAACGCCGGACGCGCTCCTTCGGGGGATTCACGCCATAGTCTACTTCGATCCTCTTCGCTTTGTCCAGACGCGCGTAAGCGTTTTCAACAGGGGATTTAAAGATGAGATATATTGCCTGAGCTAATCTGAAGATTAAAGGGAGTTTTCACTTCAATTCGATGCAGGCTTCTCCGCGGTTGCATCAACACAACTATTGAAATGAATAGTCTCCTGCATTGCTTTAAATAAAACTATGGCCACTACCGTCATTGGTGCTCATGAGATCAGGCCCGCGCGTTTTTGGGCATCTACGAACGGAAAGAAAATCGTCATGGCATTAACGGGCGCCGTTCTCTTTCTGTTCGTGATCGGCCATATGCTCGGCAACCTGCAGGTCTTTGAAGGGCCGGACAAACTCAACGCATATGGACACTTTTTGCATGGCGTTCCAGAGCTTTTATGGGGCGTGCGGATCGTTTTGTTGATCTGTGTGATTCTGCACATCTGGGCATCGATTGAATTGGCAGTTAGAAAAAACAAGGCCCGGCCAGTGAGTTATGCCAAGAGAGAAAACACGGGTTCGAGCTACGCATCCCGCACCATGTACTGGAGTGGTCCGATCATTCTGGCGTTTGTTGTCTATCATCTACTGCATTTGACGGCCGGCGTGGTTCATCCCGGCGGCGACTTCGTTGAAGGCGACGTGTATCACAACGTGATCTCAGGTTTTCAGGTCTGGTATGTTTCCGCCTGGTATGTGTTTTCGATGATTCTTTTGGGATTTCACATTCGCCACGGCGCCTGGAGTATGTTTCAATCGGTGGGGATAAATCATCCGCGTCACACGCCGATTTTGAAAAAAGCCGCGGCTATTCTCGCCATTATTATTGTTGCCGGCTACATTTCAATACCAGTCAGCATCATGTTGGGCCTGGTCAAGTAAATGGAACTTCAATCAAGAATTCCGTCCGGTCCCATTCAGGAAGCGTGGGACAAAACGCGCTTTGAAATGAAGTTGGTCAACCCAGCGAATAAACGCAAGCACCATATCATTGTGGTCGGCTCAGGTCTCGCGGGAGGTTCTGCCGCCGCAACGTTGGGCGAGCTTGGATATAAAGTAAGCTGCTTTTGCTTTCAAGACTCGCCGCGGCGAGCTCACTCTATTGCGGCACAGGGCGGTATCAATGCGGCCAAGAATTATCAAAATGATGGCGACAGCATTTGGCGGCTCTTCTATGACACCGTCAAAGGCGGTGATTTCCGCGCGCGCGAAGCCAATGTTTATCGTTTAGCGCAGATCAGCGTCAACATCATCGACCAGTGCGTTGCGCAAGGAGTTCCCTTTGCGCGTGAGTACGGCGGCACGCTAACCAACCGCTCGTTTGGTGGCGCTCAGGTCTCGCGAACCTTTTACGCGCGCGGTCAAACGGGACAGCAATTACTGTTGGGCGCTTATCAGGCGCTTGAACGTCAGGTGCAAGCCGGCAGCGTGGCAATGTATCCCCGAACTGAAATGCTTGACCTGATCGTGATCGATGGCCGCGCGCGCGGCATTGTCACTCGCAATCTAGTCACGGGCGAGATCAACACGCACATCGGAGATGCCGTCATTCTGGGGACTGGCGGTTACGGCAACGTTTTTTATCTTTCAACGAACGCCAAAGGCTCAAATGTCACTGCTTGTTGGCGGGCTCACAAGCGCGGCGCGCTGTTCGCGAATCCTTGCTTCACTCAAATTCACCCGACCTGTATTCCTGTTTCGGGCGACTACCAATCGAAGCTCACGCTGATGAGCGAGTCACTCCGCAACGACGGCCGCATCTGGGTTCCGCTGAAAAAGGGTGATAAGCGTTCTCCCGATCAAATTCCCGAGAGCGAACGCGATTATTATCTTGAGCGCCGCTATCCAAGTTTCGGCAATTTGGTTCCTCGCGACGTCGCATCTCGCAATGCCAAGTACGTCTGCGATGAAGGCCGCGGTGTGGGCGAGACTGCACTAGGCGTTTATCTTGATTTCTCGGACGCGATTCGGCGCTTAGGCAGAAAGACGATTGAAGAGCGCTACGGCAATCTTTTTGACATGTATCAACGGATCACCGACGAAGATCCTTATCAAGTGCCGATGCGTATCTACCCGGCCATTCACTACACGATGGGTGGTCTTTGGGTTGATTACCACTTGATGAGTACCATCCCGGGCATGTTCGTGGTAGGTGAAGCAAATTTTTCGGATCACGGCGCGAACCGGCTTGGAGCCAGCGCTTTGATGCAAGGCCTCTCAGACGGGTACTTCATTGTTCCTTACACAGTGGGCGATTATCTCGCTAATAACAAATTCGAAACCATCGGCGATTCACATCCGGAGGTTCGTAACGCTGTAGCGTGTGTGCAGCAGACAATACAGAAACTTCTTGCGATCAATGGCAAACGCACGGTCGATTCTTTCCACCGGCAGCTTGGCAAAATCGTTTGGGACTACTGTGGCATGTCGCGGAATGCCCAGGGACTGCAAACAGCTATCAATCAAATTCGCGATCTTCGCGACGACTATTGGCGCGATGTGAAAGTTCCGGGCAGCGGCGATGATCTGAATCAGAGTCTGGAAAAAGCGGGTCGTGTGGCCGACTTCTTCGAATTAGCCGAGCTCATGTGTGTCGATGCGCTCGAACGCAACGAATCGTGCGGCGGTCATTTCCGCGAAGAGTATCAAACGCCGGACGGCGAGGCACAGCGTGACGACGAAAACTTCTCTTATGCGGCATGTTGGGCTTATCGCGGCTACGGCAATCACGAAGATCTAGTAAAAGAGCCGCTGGAGTTCGAATACGTTCACCCGAGCCAAAGGAGCTACAAGTAAATGCGCGTCACTCTTAAAGTCTGGCGCCAATATAAGACCACGAGCAATGGCAAGTTTGTCTCGTATCCGGTCGATAACGTCAATCCGGATATGTCGATGCTCGAATGCCTCGACGTGCTGAACGAGAGTTTGATTGAACGCGGCGAAGATCCCATCGCGTTTGAGCACGATTGCCGCGAAGGAATTTGCGGCTCATGCGGGTTCATGATCAATGGCATTGCGCATGGCCCGCTGCCTGCCACTACCGTCTGTCAATTGACTATGCGTCACTTCAAAGATGGCGCGGAACTCGTGCTAGAGCCATGGCGGGCACGCGCGTTTCCGGTCATCAAAGATCTGGTTGTCGACCGGCGCGCATTCGACCGCATTATTGCGGCCGGCGGCTACATTTCGGTTTCCACCGGCAGCGCTCCCGATGGCAATGCCATCCTGGTGGCCAAGGAATCTGCGGATCGCGCAATGGATGCCGCGGCGTGCATTGGATGCGGAGCTTGCGTCGCAGCGTGTCCAAATGCGTCCGCGGCGCTGTTTACCGGTGCGAAGATCGCTCACCTGGGAATCTTGCCGCAAGGCAAGCCTGAACAGGATCTGCGCGCCATTCGCATGGTGACGCAGATGAATCGGGAAGGTTTTGGCGGCTGTACCAATATCGGTGAATGTACGGGCGTATGCCCGAAAGAAATCCCGTTGGAAGTGATTGCTGCGATGAATCGGGATTTCTTCCGAGGCACTTGGCACGAACGCGACAACATGGTAGTGACCATGCGTCCGTTCACGGAATGGAGTTACGGTTCTAAGCTGAAAACCGATCCCAGTAGTACCGACGCTTAGTCCGCAACCGTTATCGTCGGGCGGGCCTTCTGTTTACTTGCGTCAGCTTTTTCGATAACGGTGCGCGCGAGCCGTTCGAAGACAGTCACCTGACTATTCGGCTCTTTACAGGCTGCAATCGGCTTGCCCGTATCGCCGCCTTCGCGCGTTTTAGGATCCAGCGGTATCTCCGCCAACAACGGCACCTTCATCAGTTCGGCCGTCCTTGCGCCGCCACCTTTACCAAAAACGTAGATCCTTTCGCCGTTGTGGTCGAGGTAGCTCATATTCTCGACGATTCCGAGCACAGGTTCGCGCACCTGCTCGAACATGTGAACCGCCTTTCGAGCGTCTTCAAGCGAAACGTCGGACGGCGTAGTAACAATAATGGCCCCGGTCAGCGGCGTTGTTTGAATAAGAGTAAGCTGCACATCGCCTGTGCCCGGAGGAAGATCGATCACCAGATAATCCAGCGGTCCCCATTCGACATTTCGCAAAAACTGTTGAATGACGCTGTTCAGCATGGGGCCGCGCCACACCAAAGGCTTGTCGCCTGGATTCAAAAAACCCATCGACATTAACCGCAGTCCGTAGGCTTCCAAGGGCTGAATTCGCTGTCCGATCGCGTGGGGTGTTGCACTGACGCCCATCATCAACGGAACGTTCGGGCCATATACGTCAGCATCAAGCAGACCGACCGAGTATCCAAGTTTGGCTAATGTGATGGCAAGGTTCACCGCGACGGTACTCTTACCGACACCGCCCTTCCCGGAACCGACAGCGATGATATTTTGCACACCTGGAATTGGCAGTTTCGGCTGCTCACCAGGAGCCTGAGGACCCATGACTTCAGGCTAACAGCAAGCTTGGTTGCACCTTTAAATCGAACCCCGCAAAATCCTTGCGCTGCAATTTTGGAAATGCAGCAGCGGCAATCATGGCTGCATTGTCTGTCGATAAACCTGGGGAAGGGAAGTAAAAGGTCAGACCTTGTTGTTGTTGTGCCGCATTTCGAAGACCTGCATTAGAAGCGACTCCGCCCGCGACCAACACCGATTCCGCGCCGATCTGTTCTGCCGCTGCGAGTGCCCGGCGCAGAAGTTCCTCGATCACAGTTCTCTGGAAACTCGCGAGCAGATCGAGCGTGAGTTGCGGAGTCGCGCTCAGCCAATCTTCCGTCGTAGCTTTGCGCATCTGCTTGCGTTGGGCTACTTCGTCGCGTATGTCGTGTTCTTCCGTCCAACGCAATACCGCCGTTTTGAGGCCGCTAAAACTGAAATCAAGCTCGTTGCCTTTCATGCGGGCCAACGTAAACTTAATCGAACGTGGATTTCCGAACGGAGCCAATTTGTCGATGACGGGCCCTCCGGGATAACCATATCCGAGCAGCTTTGCTACTTTGTCGTACGCTTCACCTGCCGCGTCATCGCGCGTTTTTCCCAACAGCCTGTATTTGCCTAACTCTCGCACTTCAAACAGGTGCGTGTGGCCACCGCTCACTACCAAAGCGACGGCGGGCAACTGAATATCGGCATTCTCGACCAGCACCGAGTGGATGTGGCCTTCGACGTGATTTACTGCGATGAGGGGAAGCTGTCGCGCAAAACACAATGCTTTTGCGTAAGTCACTCCCACGAGCAGCGAGCCAACCAGGCCGGGTCCGGACGTCACGGCAATTGCATCTAACTCCTCAAAAGTTATACCCGCCACGTCGAGCGCTTCGCGCACCGTTGGCACAATAGATCGCAGGTGTTCGCGCGATGCCAATTCCGGCACCACACCGCCGTATTTGGCGTGGGTGGCGAACTGCGATGCGACAATACTGGAGCGAATCTCGCGTCCGTTCTCCACTACCGCGGCCGCAGTTTCGTCGCACGAACTCTCAATACCTAGAATGACGTTTTGACGCAAGTTTCCGATTTCTATTATGAGTTGCCCGAGGAGCTAATCGCTCAGGAACCGCTGGCGGACCGCTCGGCGTCTCGGATGCTTGTGGTGTCGCGGTCTCAGCAGTCGTTTCGGGACGATTTCTTTACAAATTTCCATCATTACATCCGTCCAGGCGATTGTCTGGTCCTGAACAATACAAAAGTTTTTCCGGCGCGCTTGCGCGGACGCCGAAACAGCACTCACGGTGCACATGTCGAGGTGTTCCTGACACGTGCGCTGAACGAAGACGAAAGCGAGTGGCAAGCGTTAGTGCGGCCGGCAAAGCGTGTCCGTGCGCACGATCGAATTTTGTTCAGTGAAGAATTAGAGGCGGAAGTTCTATCGGAGGGAGAGTTTGGCGAGCGCACGATTCATCTGATGTCTAATGAGCCCATTGCGTCGATCCTTGAGAAACTCGCTGAAACGCCGTTGCCGCCCTACATTCATAGACGGCCCGAAGCAGCAGACCGCGAACGCTACCAAACGGTTTTCGCGCAACAACGCGGGTCCGTCGCAGCGCCGACTGCCGGCCTACATTTCACTCCTGAAATGCTGGATCAGTGCCGCATCGCTGGGGCTCAGATCGCATACATCACGCTGCATGTTGGCCTTGGCACATTTGCGCCGATTCGCCGCGATGATCTAGCTGATATTCGATTGCATGAAGAGCATTTTGCGATCACAGAGGCAGACGCCGCCGTAATGCGCGTGGCGAAGCGCCTCTTCTGTGTGGGAACTACCAGTGTGCGAACCGTTGAAACCGCGCTCCTGCGCGGCGGATTTCATGAGACGAAGGGGCAAACCAATCTGTTCATTCATCCCGGCTTTCACTTCCGCGCGACAGGTGCAATGCTTACCAATTTTCATCTGCCGCAATCCAGCTTATTGATGCTAGTGAGCGCCTTTGCCGGGCGTGAACTGATGT
>Ga0070741_10004947_pt1 | contig 30416 bp, 22 predicted proteins | sample Coa_R1_4_FD_66440 | JGI IMG/M metagenome (GOLD analysis project Ga0070741, IMG submission 66440) | Surface soil microbial communities from Centralia Pennsylvania, which are recovering from an underground coalmine fire - Coalmine... | ecosystem: Environmental > Terrestrial > Soil > Unclassified ... | reverse complement strand
TCGAAGCGTCGCTATCGGATCGCCAAGGCGATGTCGCTATTGAAAAGAAAGAGCAGGTAGCTTAGAGTTGCAGTCATCGAACCGCTACCTGACCTTCTACTGAGTTCGGGGCAACTTCCTAAAAATCTCGTAATTACTCACCCATCTAACATCAAACCGGATTACCCGCTGTCAACCGAGCCGGTTTATAGATTATACTGATAACCTCTTCCCATCAGGTTCCACAGCGGTACAAAAATGAATCTAAGTCTAAAATCGTTAATAGAAAAGCTGAACGATACCTGTCGAAATGCGTTGGAATCCGCAGCCGGGCTTTGTTTGTCACGCACGAATTACGAAGTCGATCTTGAGCACTTTTTTTTGAAGCTCGCGGAAAAGCCTGAGGCAGACTTCGCGTGCATTCAGGCATATTGTGATTGCGATGCTGCCAGATTCTCACAAGATTTGCTTAAAGCGTTGGATCGACTCAAGACAGGCAATACTCGAACACCGGTTCTATCGCCTCGTTTGGTAGATCTTATTCAGGATGCTTGGTTACTCTCTTCAATTGATTATGACGGCGCAAAGATTCGTTCGGGTCACATAACCTTGGCTCTCCTCAGTAATGCTGAGCTCGCGCCGTTGGCTCGTGAGATTTCAAAGGAATTCAATAGCATCACACTTTCGCTGGATTCATTGCGATACAAACTGAAGGAGATTACCAAAGATTCAATCGAAGCACGCGAAATGGGCCGCCAGTATCAATCAAAGGAAAACAACAACGCTCTGGACAATCGAGCTTCGCAGACGCCAACGCCGGCACTTGATCAATATACTATTGATCTGACCGCACAGGCTCGCGCCGGCCAAATAGATCCAATTCTCGGACGTGAGTCAGAGATTCGACAGATCATTGACATCCTTATACGCCGTCGCCAGAACAATCCAATTCTCACTGGTGAAGCAGGGGTAGGCAAGACTGCGGTTGTCGAAGGGTTTGCTCAACGAGTAACAGCGGGCGACGTGCCGCCTCCATTGAAGGGGGTATCTGTGCGAACGCTCGATCTTGGTTTGCTGCAGGCCGGAGCCGGCGTAAAGGGCGAGTTCGAGCAACGTTTGAAATCCGTTATCGACGAAGTGAAAGGCGCCATTCCCCCGGTCATTCTGTTTATCGATGAGGCTCACACCATGATAGGCGCTGGCGGCCAGGCCGGACAAAGCGACGCCGCCAATCTGCTGAAACCGGCGTTGGCTCGTGGTGAGTTGAGAACGATTGCGGCGACTACCTGGGCGGAGTACAAGAAATATTTTGAGAAAGATGCTGCTCTCGCGCGGCGGTTTCAGGTTATCAAAGTCGACGAACCTTCCGAGTTACAGGCGCTGGCGATGGTACGCGGACTGGTTGCTAAACTGGAAGCTCATCATCAAGTCCGTATTCTCGACGAGGCAGTCGAAGCCGCCGTCAAACTATCGCATCGATATATATCTGGCCGGCAGTTACCCGACAAGGCGATAAGCGTATTGGATACTGCATGTTCTCGTGTGGCGATAAGTCTTGCCGCCACGGCACCGGTCATAGAAGACGCTCAGCGTGAATTGGATTTGCTGGCAATCGAGATTGGCGCGCTGGAAAGGGAAGCAAGCACTGGAACGGATCACCGTAAACGGCTGGATGAATTGCAGGCGACCAGAATCGTCCAACAAGAACGCGAAGCTGGGTTGCGAGCCAGGTGGGAAAGAGAGCGTGCTCTTGTCGAACAAATTCAAAATCTTCGTGCTGAGATAGAACAAACCAGTGGGGATGCGAATGCGGCACGAGAACGATTAAGCGAGTTGATAGGCTTGCTGGAACAGACACAGGGCGAAGCACCTTTAATACAGGAGTGCGTAACGGCGCAAACTGTTGCCGAAGTTATCGCGGGTTGGACAGGCATTCCGGTCGGACGGATGATGACTGATGAAGTCAATACGCTGCTTTCTTTAAAAGACAGGCTGGCTCGGCGCGTCATCGGACAAGATCATGCTTTGGAAGCGATCAGCCAGCGTATTCGCACATCCCGAGCCAATTTGACAGATCCTCGCCGACCAGTAGGAGTGTTTTTGATGGTCGGGCCTAGCGGCGTCGGCAAAACAGAAACGGCAATCGCCTTGGCTGAGACGCTGTACGGCGGCGAGCGGAATTTAATTACGATTAACTTGAGTGAATATCAGGAAGCGCATACAGTTTCCGGATTGAAGGGCTCGCCGCCAGGATACGTGGGTTACGGTCAGGGAGGAGTGTTGACCGAGGCCGTTCGTCGCAAGCCGTATTCGGTTGTTTTGCTGGACGAAGCTGAAAAAGCGCATCCGGATGTGATGGAGTTGTTCTACCAGGTTTTCGACAAAGGAACCCTTGAAGACGGCGAAGGCCGCGAAATCGATTTCAAAAATACCGTAATACTCCTGACGTCTAACACTGGCAGTGATAAGGTAATGAAGTTGTGCGCAAAAGCATCGCAGCGCCCATCGCCAGAAGAATTGCTGACGGCGATTCGGCCGCAACTGCTTACAGTTTTTAAGGCCGCATTGCTTGGGCGTTTGATAGTGGTGCCTTACTATCCCATAGCCGATGATATAATGCGTGAAATCGTAAAGCTGCAGCTCAGCCGAGTGGGAGACCGACTACGTGACAATCACAGGGCAGACTTTACCTATGATGAATTGGTGATTACGGCAATCCTGAATCGTTGCGGCGAAGTGGAGAGTGGCGCCAGGAACATCGATCACATATTGACTCGTACATTGCTTCCGTCCATTTCAACGGAATTCCTGGCGCGGATGAACACAGGACAGAACGTATCTACTGTGCATGTGACAACTGGCCCAACTGGTGAGTTCAACTATCAATTTGACTAGGCTTAGTCGCAAAGACTTTGGTGGGATTCAGAGTACAAGCTTTAGCTTGCCTGTTTCCGGAAAATAGCAGCCTAAAGGCTGGACTCTGAACATCTCAGTCCAGTTATCTGGCATCGCCTTTTTTACGATCGTGTTCACCCTTCAGAATCTGCTGGTATGAATAGAAATAATCCATAGGCAATCCGGCCTGTTTTGCGTAGTCTTCGTCGGGTTGGTAATGACCCGACCCGTTGCTCCACCAGCTTAACTTGCCATTATTAAAGGATACCTCGCCCGCGTATAGAACCTGCTTTCCATCGGCAAGCGATGGATGGCGGAAGCGATTGTGGAGCAACATTTCGCCTTCCTGGGTTCGCACGAAATTATATTTCAGATTTGGTACATAAGCGCCGTGGTTGTTAAGCTTGTTGAGACGGTATTGATCGGCAAAATAATTAAGCTTGAAAATGTTGTCTCGATCCACGGGCACCGCCGCGCCGGGATGCAGGTTCGGATAAATTTTAACTCGCTGAACAATACTCGGGATCCGATGGATAACTGGTTTTGGCAAAGGCAGCCGAGATGGAATATTCAACCGCGACAACGCGGCTGCGTGCAATGCAGGCTGCACAATGCGAGCGTTAGATTGATTTATATCTGGTCGCGGCCGAACGTGATTTGGCCGTGGAAGCGCAGTTTGCCCGAGCAGCGGAGTTGGCTGAGTGAATGAATTAGCTCTCTTTATTGCAGGTTGATTTATCGCCTTTGGTTGAGCTGCATTGCGTAATCCTGGTCGCGATTGTACGCCGGGTGTTTGGTTTGGCTGAGCTCGTTGTTGAATTGTCGTTCCTAATGGGGGTATTACGCGATCAGGTTTCTGCCGATGAACACCGGTATTGTGGACCAGGTTCTGATTCGAGGGATTCTTTTTTTGAATGCTGCCCGGACGCTCGGTTACCGTTGTCAGGAAAAGGGTCTTGGTTCGCTTATCCATATTTCCTGGTTGTGTAGGTGCGCGGGTTCCGGGACCGCCTATTTCATCTTAACGGTTACAGGAGTCAAAGCGGCCTTCAATGCCATACGGTCAGCCTCGGCTTCCAAACCGTAATCCTGCACGACAGCTACGCCATCGCCAAATGGATTAGCTACTCTTCCCGACTTCTGCTGTACCACATGCCACAATTCGTGCCCCAGAATTTTCTGCCCCTGCAAAGAGTGCGGATTATACTGCCCCGGCGCAAAGTGAATATTTGTTCCCCAGGTATAGGCCAACGCGCCAATTGATGACGCTTCCGGACCGACATGGATTCGAACGTCTGAGAAGTCCATACCCAGCGCGCTCTCCATTTTAGTTCTCACCTGGTCTGGAATCTGCTGTCCGCCTGTTTTAGGTCGCAGGCTGACTCTGAATGCATCGCTGTTGCCGTTGGATTTCCGCTGAACGGTCTGATTGTTTCCGTCTTTTTGTCGCAGTCGCGCGCCAGACCCCATCATCCTGGCCTGCAGAACTCTGAAGCCGCCTTGCATGTAAGCCTGAATTACTCCGTGGCTCGGTCCACCTGGACGAGCCGGCGCAAGCTTTGGCTGGACTGCGGTTCTCTGACTCAACAATTTCTGAGTCTGATTAAGCTTAACATTAGATTGAAACGGTATAGCTGGTTTCTTGACCATAACGTCTCTCCAAAAAAGTCCCTAGTAAACCGATTCGGCACAATTGACAGTGAATAGTAAAACAAATTCCCAAGATTTTCTATCGAAAACCTGCTATCTGCATCAAAGCTCAGCTTCAGCCGTTAGGAGCGCCGGCCTTCGCCGTGAACTTCGGACGGTTCACCGCCGCTGATATGTTCAGTCGCAAGAGCGGATATACGAGGCTATTTATATAAAAACCCCTACTTTCCTGATATTGCAGTCGCCTGATCGACTCGTCGCTGTCGTAACAATCCTTGTCGATTTCATCCCTGACAATCTTCAGCACTCCGGCGGGATTGCTCGCAGTTGAGGTCTCTTTTTTATCAAAGACCGCCAACTCGCAGTCCAGCAATGCTGCCAGCATCCACGTCGTCAGCAACGGAGTAAACATCCATGAGGCATCGAGATATCTTTTCGCCAGTTGCTGAACATTCTGTCGTAGCGCCGGAAATCTTTGGCTTGCAGCGACTTCTGCTTCCCTGACTATCACAGATAAATCGTACCTGAGAGTCAGCAACTCCTCCAATGTTGCGTCCAGTTGATCTTTCTTTGCCTGGGTAGCGGCGTTGCGGGAATGAGCCATGTAATCTGCTACTTTGGATTCCAAGGCCTGCAGGGCCGTCGGCATGTATGCCGTTTCTTTGGCCAGATCGCGCCGCACTCGCGCGATTGCCTCCAGAACTTCGTCGTAAACCTGACGATTCTGCGGATGTCTTATGTCGTTAAAGAGGTTTTCCAATTGATCGAGCAAAACCGCGAATCGTTCTGGATCCGCTGGACGTTTGCGAATCAGTGAATGCTCCAGAGGGGTTCGCCATACCGTAACCCCGTTTTTCGACACCGGCAGTTGTTCGATAAACGGAAGCTGTTCGTTGATCGGATCCTTATTCAATAATTCAAAGACCTGCTGCTGATCTCCGGCGGCAGCCAGCACCGCCGATAACAGGGCGTTGTTTTCCGCCTGATACTTGATCCTGGGATTCGACGTAGCGCCAGATTCGGCAAGGAATTGTTTATCCGCCTGGTCCTGGGCAGCCTTCAAAGCAGATTTGAATGCGTCAAAGTCCGGTATTTCGGTTCTGATGAGTTCTTTCATCTCTTTGAGCAACTGAGCAGAGTTGCGATCCAACTCCGCGGAGTATCCGAGCTTCTTATAAAGATCGCTCAACTCTGAATTTGTCTCGATCAGTTGCTGGACTGATTGTTTCACATCAGGAGCCGATGGGATCTGGTCAGTCGAAGAATCTGGATCAGGATTTTCAGCCGGAGAAAGGAATGTGTATATCAAACTGCTGACATACAATCCGTGCTGCTCGAGAGTTCGCAGGCGCTCGACGGACTCAATTGCTTCGCAATTGTTGACTGCGTGATCGTCGGCGATTGTCCGCAACGCTTGCCCGAGAGTCTGCTGGAACTGATCAGGTAATGTCGCCAGCTCGGCATACAACAAAAATGCCGAAACATAATGCGAAAGCCACGAAGTATGAAGAGAAGGAGTGTTCAAATACTGCCTGGCTTCATGTTGCAACCGTTTCTTTTGTATTTGCAGGCTCGCCTGCGGAATAATGTTTTCCCGGCCTGTGAGCAAATCGTATTGGTGGCGAAACGTGACCACCTCTTCCAGTAAACGATAGAATTGCTCCATCTCTGCTTTTGCGGTGTGACGCTCAACGAGTGACGGACTCTCCCACAACTGACGCTCCAGTCGTTCTCGCATATCCGTCAATTGGGGAGTCGTATTTATCAGGGCGGAAACTTCAGCGGTCAAGTTCCAAATGGTTTCTGGTTCTTCTTCCACCACCGGTTCTTCTACAGATTCCGGAACAGTTTCCTCTTCAAAAGAACCGATTTGTCCCTCTGTAAGAACCGGGTATACCAGGCTGCTGAAATAACATCCTCGCTCTTCTATCTGCCGCAAGCGGCGCACGACTTCGATTGTGTCAAAGCTGCGGCTGGCGATTTCATCTCGAATCAGTCTGAGTGGTTTCAAATCAATTTCAATCTGCTCCGACGATTGTGATCCTGCCAATTCGCAATCTAGCAATACGATCGCGATCATTGCGGCCAAAGACGGTGTGTGCATCCACGTGGCGTCCAGGTATAATTTGGCCCTGCTTTGAAGATGACCCTTCGATGAAGCCGAATCGATGTAGTCAGGAATAGACTGTCGATTCATTGTCAATCTACCGCGATAGTCCGCCGTCAGGATGCAGGCGATCAGATCGCGCAATGCCTCTATTCGGGACTGTTTTTCCGAGTCTGGGCTCTGAAATAATAAATGATCAACTTGGTTCGATTCGACAGGGCAATCGAGTTTGGCAAGGAGAGTCTTAACATCGGTTTCTCGACAGATAAGATCATTGATCTCTTTTCTGAGATCTAATGGGTCGATTAATGGCAACTGCTTAATTTCGGGTTCCTTCGGCAGCTCAATGATTTGCTCTGGCTCTTCGACTTTGATTGGTAAACTGTCCGGGCGTTTACGAAAATATAGGAGTGCCAATCCAGCCAGGAGAAGTAGTGATACGGAAATCAAAATCGCAGACATAGACTAGTCACAGGCGCAACGATCCTATCACTGGTTGCGGAGAGAACTCCTCCTGTTTGAACGTTCACTTGTAGTTTTAATGCTATAATGCATTTACGGCCCGAACGATGGCCCTCTTTTTCTCGCGCCGTTCGAATTCCGCGGCCGTTTGTGATGCGATATCCCTGTCATTAAAAGAGCCTATTCTCACCGCGTAATAGAGGCGTTGATCACTGTCGATGCCTTCATAGATTGCAGGCTCGTACCCGCGGTCTTCCAGGTTATCGAACAATCGATCTGCTTCCACCTCTGATCTGAACACGCCGACCTGGACCCAGAACAGCGGATCCTTGATCTGGGTTTCCTCCTGTTCTGGTTCGGCGACGCCATCGCGCGGTTCATCCCTGGCGATTACTGAGGTCTGGCTGTCACGCGGCGATAATGCGTGATCCGGCGCGATGTTAGTAGCATCGTGTATCGTCGATTCATGCATTATGGCCGCGCGATTGACGGTTTGTTCGGCTATGGTAGTCGGAGCAGCCGGTTCGGCGGGTTTCTGGTTCGGTTGCGCATTTTCCGAAACCAGAGCCGAAACAAGTCCAAAATGGACACCCATCAACAGCCCCGCGGAAAACAGCAGTGCTCCCACAAGCGCAAAGCCAGAGATTACGACGATTGCCGTCTTCTTTTCCATTGAGAATTGATAGCCCATTTCTTTTCTCCTCAATTTCTAATTGGCAGATGATAATGGCGCTGAGACACAAACCTATTCATTGCCGCGGCCGCTACGGCACCATCACAGTCACTTGACCGGGGCTGACTATTTGAATTACACCGCCCCAATTGCACATCAGTTTGGAAGAATTGTTTAGCGCCGGCATATTCCCGAGCAACACTGTCGGAGCGCCAACTATCCACGGTGCGGGCGTCACTGGGATGCAGGGCATCGGAGTCAGCACGCCCAGCGCGGCCGCTGTCGCCGCGGCAACCGTCGGATTCGCCAGCGATTGGCACATTCCAAAAGGCAAAATGTTTACCATCGGTTTGTTATCCATGATGTTGGCGGCCGGAGTTTGCGTCAGCACTCTATTCTGCGGAAGCACAACGAGCGATGATGGCGCAACTCCGAAACTGCATTGTAACATCGCGCCCATGCATACCTGAATCCCCATGGTTGGTTCTCCTTATGCCTTCGTTCAAGATCGCCGGGTTGCAGCCTGTGGCGGAGGACACGGCTTTCCATCTTTAAAGAACAACCGTTCTTTCACCTTGCCGTCCTCACTATATTTTGTCACTTCGCCATGAAGTTGATTATTCAAATACTGAGACCGCTCCAGCATCTTGCCAGATGGATAATATTCGATCGTTTCGCCGTTCAGCTTGCCTGCGTGATACTGCGACTTTCTTATCAACGTTCCATTCTTGTCAACCCAGAATGACTCGCCTTCCAGCTTGCCTGTTTTGTATTGAGACCTGGCTTTTGGCTGACCGTTCTCGTCGTAATTAAACATATCACCGTTCAGCAGTCCATCCTTGTATGTTGCGACCAACTGTTTGATTCCTTCGTTATAGACGATCATCTGGCCGTCCAGCAGACCGGCGGAGAAGTTCATCCGTTGGATCATCCCGCCTTTATCATCAAAAATCGTTGTCGGGCCGCTCAGGATCCCTTCTTGAAAAGTGGCCTTTTGCAGCAAGGCTCCAGTCTCGCTGTAGGAAGAAACCTCGCCATCCAGCATTCCGTTCACTGTTGTACCACGCTCCTTGATCTGGCCGTTCCGGTGATATTCTATTATTTCGCCCATCGTCCGTTTATCGACTTGCCACTCGGAAACTCGGACTCAGAATCATCCGTGCCTCTTCGGTGAGATCGTTCTTTAATTTATTTTCACCATGCCGCCTTTCAGCGTCAGCATGCCTCCGCCATCGACTTCCTGTGAAGCTGATGCCTTATTCGTCAGGGAAATACCCGCATTGTTTTCCAGTGTAGTGCCAGCTTTGTTCGTGAGTGAGGTTCCAGCCTGGTTTGTCAGCGACGTGCCTGCTTTGTTTGTGAATGATGTACTTGCCTCTGCACTGATCGAAGAGCTGGATTTAATCGTTATCGAACCTGTGACATCGATTGTCAGATTGCCGGAAACCTTCAGGCTGTAATCGCCGGTGACATTCTGAGTGAATTTTGCTTTGTTAGTATGCGTTTCGTCTCCTGTAACCGTGACACCGCGCGTGCCTTTTACCTCGTGAGTTTCGTTGCCTGTATCGACCTTAACGGTGCGATTGCCTTTGCTCACGGTCAGCGATTCGTCGGCCTCCTGAATCGTTGTTGTCCTGCTATTCTTGATCGTGTTGACTTCATCGTGAAGGACATTTTTTGTTCGGTCATGCTCGACTTTAATATTCATGTCCTTTTGCGCATGGACAAATATCTCCTCGGAATCTTTCTTGTCTTCAAAACGAATCTCGTTGAAGCCTTCGCCTTTTGATGAATTGGTTTTGATAGTGCTCTTGGTCTGATCATCCGGAAGTGTGTAAGGCACAAGCTGTTCGGCGTTATAGACTGCTCCGGTTACCAGTGGCCGGTCGGGATCGCCTTCAAGGAACGAAACGATAACTTCCTGACCAATGCGCGGCAGAAAAATTCCACCCCATTGTTTGCCTGCCCATCCCTGGTCCACGCGAATCCAGCACGAGCTGTTTTCGTCGTTTTTGCCTTCCTGATCCCAATGGAACTGCACCTTGATTCGACCGTATTTATCGGTCCATATCTCTTCGCCGCTTTTGCCGACTACTATTGCGGTCTGTGAACCCGGTATGATCGGGCGAGGCGTCTTTCTGCTCGGACGATAGGTGGTGGTGGATGCGACGGCTTCGAAAGAATTGCTGTAAGATTCCTGTGTACACTGATGCGAAATCCAGTTAAGCACGTAAGATGCGTTTGCATCACTACGATAGAAATTCTTCAATGTGAACTTACAGCCGGTTGTAAAGGCTCGGCAAAAACTGTCGCCGCGCAACAGTTTTTGCGGCAACTCGACTGAGGCTATCCGGACGTTCGCTCTTTTTTCACCGATATCTTTTTTGGTAAAACCACCGGGATACTCATAGACTCTCAACTTGCCATCGACTCCGTCAACTGAAGTGATCAGGTCGGTACTGGGCGTTTCAAAGTTGAAATCATCCATGGCATATTTACCAGTAACGACTTGCTGCTCGAGGACACAGGAAGCCACCGTGTGGTCATCCGTGGCATCAATGGCGCTGCCTCGATAATGAACTGCCTCTGAAAGACCAGGGCAGTTCTGGTGCGCGTCAGAATCATCGGCAAAAACAAGAGTGTGTTTTCCGTCGCTATGTTCAAAAAAATAATGAATGCCTTCGTCCTCCATCAGCCGCGAAACGAATGCAAAAGCAGTTTCCTGGTATTGGACACAATATTCTCGCGCTTGATAAGTGGCAGTGAGGGCGTTTCGATAATCGGTAAAACCTAAATCGGTAAAAACTTTTTCGATAATTTGAGGAGTAGTCTGGTTCTGAAAAATCTTTGAATCCGCTGTCAGCGTCAGCAGCCAAAACCACGGACGCAGATCCGCAAAATAGGTCGTAAATCGTCCGTGACTGCCGGCCTGGACGAACCGCGTGACAACTCCATTGAGATATCGATCAGTTCCGCCGCTCAGCGCCATTGTGACAGTTATGCTTTTGCCGACGATAGCGCTGAAATCCAAGGCGTTATCCTCGGATAACATTTCCAAATTGAAGAAAAACGATTCGGATATTCGTTCCTCGCCGTTGAAGGCGCGTAGCAGAAGTTTATCCTGTCCCAGTGGAGTCGAAACCGATAATTGAAGATTGGCCTGAGTGTAGACCGCGCTCATATTCCAACTCCACTTGCCATTGCCTTCGGCTTCTGGGCTTCGGTTGCGGACAGAGAATTAATGTAATGGCGTCGCAAGGCATTCCTGACCCGTGGATAACGCGTCAAAACATCGATTAGGTCATTACGATTGAGCCGCAAAATCTCACACACGCGTGTTGACACAATTGTGAAGTTGCTTGTACGCGTCTTCTCGGAAATCGGGGAAATGTCGCCAAAGAAGTCACGGATTTTGAGGGTAGTGACGGTTTGATCTTTGCCCGACGCGTCCCGTTGCGACAATCGAACGCTGCCTTTGTGAATTATGTACAGTGAATCGACTGGCTCGTCCTGGCGGAAAATTATTGTGTTTGGCTTAAAAGCCAGCGTCGACATTTTTTCGGTGAGCTCAGTAAGCTCAACAAGAGGTAAGCTGGCAAAAGCGGGTATCGAAAACGCAAGCGGAAAGACATCCATCGATTTGGGCGAGATCGTAACGTGAACTTCGCTTTGTGTAGACGCTTTGGTTCTAAGCCAGGCCGTCCAGGATAATCGCGGACCGCTGTTCCTGCTGAGGATTGCAGCAGGAACCTCGCTCGATTTAAGTTTGAGGTTGAACGAGAAATCGTGCTGGTCGCCAACATAAAAACGCGTCAAATCACAAAGTGGCGTAAACCCGCGCCCCAGCGGGAGAAGATTTATGAACTGTTTGAATGTGAGCGGCCCGACCGAAAGCTCGAATTTCCCGTTCTGATCCCAGATGCGTTTACCCACGACCACGGTGTCCACGCCCAGGCGCTGGTTGCGACCGTTCAGACCGATTGCTGTTTGTTGATCCCTGTCCAGAGGACACCACTGTCCGCAGAGCTGAGTTCCTTTGACAGGGACTTGAAAATAATCGGACAGCAGCAACTCCAGACCGATCAGCGAACGAGGTTGGTGCCCCAGCAAACCGGCGTAGCGCAGGATGGCGCGTTCCTCGCCTTGTATCTGCTCGCGAAGATTGTCAGCACCGAGTCCGACAACGCTGTACAGAAATCCGCAAAGAATGTCTTCGCCCGGCGCCTTATGACCGAGTGTCAGACGATGCCCTTTGCGAGACCGGTACAATAGCGAAACCAACCGGTGATTGAATATATCCAGGAAATCTTTTAGCGCAAAATCCTTATCACGAGCGCGTTCGAGCACCATCTCGGTGTAAGGTTTCGGCAGGGGGCCCAGGGCTCCGGCTAAACCTAAAAAATTGATGACCACGCCGGGCGGAGTTTCTTTGTTTTTTCCCGGGGTGACTTCAAGGACGTCGCTGGCTGGAAATTCCAGGTCGATTGCAGACGCAATCCGCGCCACTTCTTTATTCGGTTCCGATCCTTCGCCGATTGGAACCTTTTCCTGATAGATCATTTCCAGCAGCTTGACTGCCTGAAAGAAATCGAAACGATAACTTTCTTTAAACAGCCATTCAGCTACAGAACGACCTTTTCTCCAGCCATAGGTGGCCATTTGAACCAAATCCCTTCCCGCTGCCTGCTTTTAATCACCAATTGAGTAAAAGAATTGATCGTCGCATAGAGTGCAAAAAACCTGTTAAGCACAGAGCCCAATAAAAACGCCCCGCTGCCCACATACATTTGTTCGTCGAATTCCAATGTCACCTCGATGCCGCGACAGAATCCGCGCCAGGCATCCTCTCCAACATGTTGTACAGTCTTGCGACAGGACATATCTTTGATTCCCGTGATCTGTTGTTGAATCGACGGCTGATCGGACATGCAATACAGTCTGAGGATTTCCTGCAGGGCAACAACGCTGTCATGCCCCTCAGTTAATGACAGATAATTGAGAGACAGTTGGGATATTAGCCGCCAGAGCGTCGCTCCGCGTAAGGGAGGCAACAGTTGAGCTATCGGCTTTGTAAGGCAATAGATTCTGTGCAGCGGGGCAGCCTCGTCCATCTGCAGCCGCGCTCCGGCCGTCAATTGCTCAGCCAGGTCGCGGTTCGTGCAGAGAGTGTGCGCGTATATCGTCTGTGCCGGCGGTTGTGACGGCGTAAAATCAAGGTCAAGAAAAGAGAGCAAAACGTCTGTTCCCGGCAAATCTTTACGACCCGTAAGCACCCGACGCGAATGCCAGAATGTTCGCTGTCGCCGGGTCTCCATATTGTGGTTGTAAGAATAAAAAGGCTCGAAGACCTGGGTCTTTTCGTTGACACTGGATGACGCCGAGACAGAGAGAATAGAATGTATCTCAGTTACTCGCTCGCGGCGCATATCCGGCACTAGCCGGTACTCTGTCTGCGTATGATCCCATCGTATTGGTTCAGTGGTCTTTGGAAACAGGTTTATTATCGGTGTGCAGCCGAGTTGGAATGTCTGAGAATCGATTACCATTTGATTCTTTGGAACTCGATCCACGAGGAAAAGAATGTCCAGCTCTCCGTCAAAGCCCTGAGTATTGATGTTCTTTAAATCGAAGAAGAAGAACTTCTCCGGGAAAGTAAAATACTCCTGAATCAGCCTGTATCCTGGATGAGCATGCGCAGGGTAGGGAAGAGTCTCTTCGTCGAGACCAAACCCAACCGGGGCGATTGAACCGTAAGGCAGATATTTTGGCCGGCCATCGTTGCCGGTGAGCAACACGACGTCCGTTACTTGCGAGAATAGCATCTCGTACAGAGCGTGAGTAAGCATCCGGTCGCCATTGAGATAAAAGCGAAGATCGCTTATTGCCATGTCGTGAAAAGGATCGGCCTTGGTCCTGAGCTTCAGTCTCAAAACCGAGGCAACCTTTGATACGCGGTCGAGAAAGTCGAACTGCGCAGGGGACTCAATCGCGGCGTAAGTCACTTCAATCGGCCAAAGTGTAACCGGATAACAGGTGCGGAAACGGCAAATCAGCTCGTCCGTCGCCTGTGCGAATAACGGTGTGTTCTTGTCAATCAGATGTCCCGTTGTCAGTTTTCCCTGGTCTGGAGCAACCTCGAAACACGCGATAGCCTGCGCTGGGACGATATTAATAAGGTGGGGATACAGAATACCGAGAAGAGCAGTCGTGATTTCAGGAAATTCGCTGTCGATATCCTGTTGAACTCGCGCAGTAAGAAACGCAAAAGATTCCAGCAACCGCTCGACGTGCGGATCAGGACATTCGTCCGGCCCCAGTTCGAGTCGCGGGGCAATGCGCGGATATTTCGCGGCGAAATCCAATCCCATCTTTCTGAGATAGGTCAGCTCTGCCTGGTAATAGCGGAGAAAATCCTCCGGATCATTTGCTCTCATTGATATCCCTAAGACATGCGCGGAAAAATCGAGACAGTCCTTTGTTAAGTCGGAGTAGCCGATGACGAATTCACAGGAAGTACCCGCTACAGGATTTCGCTATTTTGATCCTTGGTCAATCTGTTCGATCTTTGCATCTCCGGACTTTCCGTGTAGATAAACCTGAAATGTGACAGGTTCAGTGATCGAGTCAACAACCAGCATTGCGTCTATTTTGACAGACAGCGCTCGCTCGCTTTCCAGAAAGCGCTCAACCGTCACTTTAACCAGTTTCAGGCGCGGTTCGAACGCGTTGATTGTACTGGTTATGATCGCCGCCAAAAGTTTCTGGTCCTCGGTTTTGGACGGCGACAAAGAAGAAAAGTCAGGAATACCATAATTAACGACACTCCGTTCCTCTTCGCAAACCGAATCCAATGGAGTCGGACATCGAGTGTTCAGCAATCGACTGAGCTCCTGCCTGACCGATTCCTTCAATCCGCTGCGATCAAGGACTCTTAAATGTACGGGTTCCACAGAGGGGAATTCCCGGTTGTTCAGTCGGTCGAACAACAGGGTACGTGCCCCCTCTGTGACCTTTGGCAATTTCATGACTAACTTCAGGCAGCCTGATTCTTGGACAGGTCCCATTTGCCGTCGACGTGTCCGGCCTCAGTCCCCTCCGTCTTTTGATTGTGAAAGTCCCACGTAATGTGGTTGTAATTAAATGTGAGCGTCTCCACCGGCTTGTCGCCGCTGCCTCCACCGATAGAAATCGAGGAGATGACGCAGTTTTTTAGTTGATACTCGATCAGCTTCACGATGTTCCCCGAATCGTTGCGACCGACAATGATTTTGACCAGGGCAAAACATTTGCCTTCGCAGCAATTCTGGTTCAGTACGGGAGATGCCTTGTCGAGGTACTTTGTTACCGTGAAATCCTGGTGATTCGGCTTACCTGAAGTTCGTTCAGTATTGCTGATATCTCCAGTGATCTGCATGGCAACGCCGTGGCTGAAAGATAGCAATTCGATCTTTTTCTCGTACCCATTCAGGGTGCTCTCTCCTTCGGGCGTGGCGCCGACATCGAGAATAATTACATCCATAGATCCTCCAAATGTATTAAGTAAACTCCTTATAGTTTCATTTCAACGCAGACGCATCGATCAGTTCACGCAGTCACCGGTAAGCGCGCGGAAACTTCGATCAAAAGCATTTACGCAGCGACAGGCGGCGGCAGCTCCGCGACCAGGCGAATCGAAGCGGTCAATTCGTCGAGCTGGAAGTGCGGACGCAGGAACACAACCGCTTTGTAACAACCAGGCTTTCCAGGGATGTCAAAGACATCTACACGCGCCTCGCGCAACGGATAAGTAGCCTTTGAGCTTTGAGGCGCATCATCGTTGAGCAACACGTAATCGACGATCCAGCGGTTCAGGAAGCTTTCGACATTCCCTCGCGTCATGAAACTGCCGATTTTGTCGCGCATTATGACCTTGATGTAGTGAGCAAAGCGTGACGCCGCCAGGATATAGGGAAGCTGGCTGGACAGCTTGGCATTTGCGGTAGCCTGCGGCGTGTTGTAAACTTTTGGCCTGTTCGTGGTCTGACCGCCAAAGAAGGCCGCGTAGTCCGTGTTCTTGCAATGGACCAGTGTAATAAAGCCCAGATCATTGAGCTCTTTTTCACGTCGGTCGGTGATAGCGATCTCTGTCGGGCATTTCAATGCGATATCCCCTTCATCGGTTTGGAAAGTATGTGCAGGCAAACCTTCCACGATACCGCCACCTTCGACCCCGCGAATCGCCGCCGTCCATTTGTACAGAGCGAAGGCGTTTGTGATCCTTTGTCCGAGAGCATAAGCGGCATTGCCCCAGAGATACTTGCTGTTGTCTTTGCCATTCACGTCTTCGACGAAATTGAACTCGTCGACCGGGATCGTTTTTGGACCATACGGCAAACGCAACAGCATATGAGGCAGGGCCAGCGCAACGTATCGGGAATCTTCGCTGTCCCTGAATGATGTCCACGGAATCAGCTCAGTACTCTCGAAAGATTTCGCCAGATCGCGCGGAACCTTCAGCTCGGTAAATGTATCCATGTCAAACAGCATCGGGCTAGCGGCCGCGATAAACGGCGCATGGGCCGCTGCCGCCACGTTCGACATCTTCGTCAGGAAAGAGATGTCCTGAGGAAGACGGCTGAATTCGTAATCGCCAATAAGCAGGCTATAGGGGAAGCCTCCGAATGTGCCGTACTCTTCCTCGTAAATCTGCTTGAATATTACGCTCTGATCGAATTCGACCGCTTTTTCCAGATCGTCCAACACTTCCTTCTTTTTTGCGTTCAGCAACCGAAGCTTGAGCATTGTGCCGGTTTCTGTGTTCATCACCAGGAAGTGAAGTCCGCGCCATGATGCCTCGAGCTGTTGAAATCCGGGCGCATCGCCAGTCCCAGCCGCGTGCATGACTTCGTTGAGTTGGTTGGTAAGCAGCTCGTCGATCTGAGCGATGCGGTCGTTGATCATTTTGACGGTATCGTTGCTGACCTTCATGCTTTCATCCAGAACCTGATTGACGAACTCAGTGACAAGATCACGCGCGTGTGGACGCTGTGAATCGTCGCGCGCCATTTTGCCCTTCTGAATTATCTGGTCCAGAACGGTCGCCTGAGTTGCGGCGGCGCCATCACCACCAGTATTCGGGGTTGTATCATTTGCCATCGTCTTTACCTCCGTTATTCTTGCCCGCCAGGTCCTTGATCGCCTGCATTGACTGGGTGTCCTTAATAATCTTCTGCAATTCCGCGTCTAATGCGTCATTGCCGTCTAGTTTGGTGAGCAGATCGGCCAGACGCTGACGGGCCTCGAACAGTTTGCGCATTGGCTCCACCTGCTTCAGCACTTGTAATGGTCCAAAATCGTCGATGCTCTCGAAATTGAGCTCGACATTGAGCATGGTGTTGTCATTGCTCAGTTTGTTCGGAACGCGCACCGCAAGCCGCGGTTTGATTGCTTTCAGAACGGCATTGAAGTTGTCGCGGTCTATTTCAACAAATTTACGATCTCGCAACAGGGGCTGCGGTTCGGATTGTTGACCGGCCAGATCGGCTATGATTCCGACCACGAATGGCAGTTCTTTTTTCACGATAGCGTCACCGATTTCTACGTCATACGTGATCTGAACCCGTGGCGGCCGGATGCGATCCAGCTTGTGTTGTGTACTTTCAGGCATTGAATGCTCCTTTCGACTGATCTGATTAAAATTAGAAACCCGAGAATTGCTGCTTACGAAAAATACCGAACTTAAGACAGGAAAGAGAGCACAGATGAGTTGCCGCGATTTCCGTCCAGCGATGCTCGATCTGTTCTTTCCTGCTCCACTACCGCTTCTCTTCTTTATCAACCATTCGCAACAGACGATTCAGCTCCTGCAGCTCGCCGTCATTGCGGATGACCTGACTGAAAATCTCGAACAGGGACATGCTCCCCCAGGTAACAGCGCGTTTGATCAAATATGGCGTCGGGCTATGTGGCTCTGTTCGCAACAGGTATTCCGCCACTTCGGCCAGACGGCGATATGCTTCCGCCCGGCTGCGGATTGGACCGCTGCTCCACATCGCTTCCTGTTCAGGTTCTTCATCCACGAAATCGAATTGCGCTTCGGGATCGCCGTTGTAACCATTACCGTTTTCATCTTCTCGCGCCTTCAGTACTTCAAGAGTCATGTGCGAGATAGATCTGAGCGCGTCCTTGAATTGATAAAGACTTGGCGCTTTTGGACCGCACCTCTTTTCAAGCAACGATTCCAGGTTCGCAATCGCTTCGTCCAGATCCGCGAGATTTTCATTTAGCGAAACGAAATACTTCTTTGGCGACAGCATCACACTTGATTGAAATTTCGTGGTAGTTGTGCTGCCTTTTGCCTCGGCCGCTTGCAGTGCTTTCGGCTCTTTCTTCGAGATATGCTCGAGGTGACAGGCGGCTTCCCAATCCGCCCAGGTATAACTTTTGACATCGCCGGTTGCGGGCGAAGTAATCGGTATCTGTTTTATCTGCACGGTCAGTTTGTCGTTTATCCACTCAAGGGGAGCTATCCGATATTCGACGTTATCGCCGTCCAGCGATGGGTAAAGGTCATCCCAGAAGCTCTCGCATAAACCCGTCATTAAATTGAATCCATCCAATATTCCGGTAAAGCCGTATAAATGCAGCCAAGCCTCCAGCAGCCAGGTTGCCAGTTGCAGGTCCTTTGATCGCGTTTCCAATGCGTCCAGGCATAGCGCTTCGACCTGTGTCCAGTCGGCTTTTTTCAGCTCCGTTTTGTATATACCCTGACTGAGCTCCGCCTCGTCCTGGCGGCGAGCTTCGCGCACGCGGTCGTATGTTCCTTCATAACGCAGCGATTCGCCGGCCGGCTTGTCCACTGATATTGGATAGAGCAACTTTTCTAAATCAACTCTGTACGGACTGGGTTTTGCGCTCATAAATCAATCCGTTCCTGTCTTCTCTGTCACCAGCGTTTGGACCAGCAGTGGTGCCCGTTTCGGAAACACCGGTACTGTTAACGGTTCCTTTTTGTCAGTCGGCATCACGTTAAGTCGAATAAAAATTCTCGCATTATCTCGTCCCGGCGGTTGCGTCGACAGTGCGCCCGGAATTGCCGATCTTATTGGAATAAGAAATTTGAAGGTCGCTGGGTCTTTTTCAATCGGATCGTAGAAATCCGCAGCAGCCGTTTCATGGTCGATCAGCAAGCTAAGGAGCGACCAGTAATTTGTGTAATCAAAATACGCAAGTCGCCCCTGCACTTCCGGTGTTCGGCTGTCAGGGTCCGGTATCGTCGGCGAATCTTTTGCCCAGCGAAGCGACAATCGTATCGGATCGCCGAATCTCCATCGGATCATATGTCCGGCGTCGCGGTTGTTCAGGCTCTCTTTGCCGATATCCATTTCCCATTCGATTATCTGGCTGGCCCATAACTCTTCTCGTTCGTTGACGCGAAACTTCACATCGATATCGGATAATGGAATGCCCTCTTTGCCGATAAACGGCACAAGAAAAGCCTTTGCCTTTTCGACTTGATCGATGAACGCAAGCGCTCTTGTGCGCGTAATACCAAACCTCGAGCTATCAGCCAGAGCCTGGCGCGTTTGCGGGCTGAGCGTGTCATACAATTGAAAGAAATCCAAAATCACTTGCGGATCGGCTTCTCCTAATGGCTGATTGCCTTCGGATGCCGCGAATGGGAATTTACCAGCGAGGTGTTTATTAAAGAACTCTGCTACTCCATTGTATTGTTTGATCAGATCGGCCTGAGCCAACTGCCCGCACTGCTGATAGAAATGGGCCCGCAGCGTCAATCGGGTTTTGCGAAAGAAGCTGTCGGACAGTTCGCCCGGATCTATTTGCGAGCTGCCCCGAAGGCAATCACCCATACTCGTTTTGTCCATGTCGACCAAAATGAATGTTTCCAGGCTGCCCACTGCGTTTTCAGGTGCCTTGTTTTTGTAGGCATCCAGGTCTTCAATGATGTCCAGCCATTTCTTTCGGTAATCAACCCGATCCAGGCGATCGATGTGTTTGGCCGTTGTAAACGTAATGACAGGGGCAACGTAGTTCATAGCGAGTTGCGCGATGTTCTCCCTGGTAACAGCAAGGTATTTTGCCAGGTCTTCTGAGCTACTGGCATTAAAGGCAAGAAGCGAGACCGGTCTGCTCCCGTCCCACCACGAAAAATTACCCCGTTTCACTGCGTAGGGATTGTCCAGCAGCATCAATTGAAAAGACGCTTGCAGAAGATATGAAGCCTGATCCGCAACCGGGTCATTGATGGCCTTGCCGATTCCGATTTGGTTACAGATGTCAATCAGATTGCCAAGAGGCTCTTCGACGTCTTTGAGGTTTCTGACTTCGGTCAGCAATTCATTGGACAGTGCTTCTTTTTGTAAAGCATTGCCTACAACCAGGCCCGGGTTGTGACCAAATTGCTGAGCCTGCCAAATCAAAGCCTTTATATTGTTTTGCAGCTGGTTCAGGGCAACGTCATTTGCCTTTCGCTGAACGGGATCGTAGGAATCCTTTACATTGTTCAGATAGTTTTCGTAAGCGTTATAAAGGCCAATGGCTTTTTCCAGCGACTCTTTATTCCAGGAGAGTTGTCCTCGACTCAGCAGTCGCGCTTTGAAATTCGCGTCGAGGGTATTTGGCTGCATGAAGCGCTCGCGAGCGAGATCGGAAAAAGCAACGCGCAAATCATGCACTGCCGCCTCGTATGTTTTGTTGCCGAAATCGGGGTGCGCTACAAAATGATAATTAGCCAGCCAGTTGAAATCTTTGCTTGAGAGCAACTCGTCGGTTCGGATCACCTGCTCGAGAAAATCTGTTGTAACTTCGTGCGAAGTCTCTTTGACGTTATCTTCATATAGACGGGTCAGAAGAGTCTCGAATCGATTAGCCCCTTCGTTCATTGCTGAATGATTCAATGGTTTGCTGTGCGCCTTGAACAGAGCGTTTATATATAAGGTGTTCGACCCATTCAAATTGGACAATATCGGCTCGTATTTAATGCCCGCTATCATGTCGTCCAGATCTTTCAATGATCCGGAATCGATGCTGTTCAGTCGCGAATATAATCGACTGTAATTGACCAGATCGTTCAGTCTGACCAGATAGGAATTGATTTGAATATTCTGATTGTTAACCAGGTCGTCGATTCTGTTGTCCAACTCGATCCTGGACGATTCCAGCAAAATCGAGCTGAAGGCGGGGGTAAAGGCATTCTCCATTTCTTCGTTTATGTGACTAAACCACGAGGTTGGCATGAAGAACGAATAAAAGCTGCTACCGTCGGTTTGTCGAATCTGGTGAATGAAATCGTATTCAGTTTTGCGATCTGCGTTGAGATTGGGCTGGCCAAATGTCAGACTGAGTCTCTCAGCAGGTTGAGAAGTCGTTTCACCGGGTTTGAGGCCGGAAGTCGAAGTTTGCGGCAATGATCCCTGGTGCGCTTCGCGTGCCGAATACAGCTGGCTATGAATATTATCAAGCAGGTTCTTCAGCGCCACGCTTCGGTCTTCCAGATGCCGATAACTGAGCGTCAATCCTAGACCGCCAACCACGATGATAATCAAAATCAATATCTGCGCTGTCAAAACTGCACGATTGCGTGACAACAAAGTTGTAAATACCGGCCGCGACAGTTCCTGTTCCTGGAATATTTTTTGTTCGAACAAGCCTTTCAGAAACGCCGGCCGCACAACCGCCGCCGAAGCGATATCCTCTGACGGGGCTACATAATACGGGAACGCACGTTCCTGTTCGGTAAGACCGTCCTCGGCGAGCAGATTTGCGGGCTCGGCTCCACCTTGCAGCAATTGTAAAGACGATTCGGCGCTATCTCCGCAAAAGTAGATTCCGCGAAGGAAAAATGGCTGATGAAACCCTGATTGTTTGAACAGAATATCCAGATAAGTCTGCAGCGGCGATTGAAGCTCCTGCAGTTTCGTCGGAAAGAAAAAGAGATCATCACGGTCTTCGATCGTCTCTTTTTCGGCAAATATCTCCAGTTGAAGCTGAATCAGTTGTTGCCCTAATTCATCAAACGCTTCGTAGAGCCACGACGGATTGAAAGCACTCTCGAGCGTGTATGGATTTGACCATCCGAATATGTCGTCCTGCAGGTTTTTGGGCAGCGCTCTGCAAAAACTGCTGAATCCCGCTATGTTGTCGCATTTGGTAATCAGGACATAAACCGGAAACGACAATCCCAGAACTTTCTGGGCGCGCCACAGTCGCTGGTAAAACCTGGCCGCACTCGCCTTGATAGCCGCCATTCGATCGGCTTTAAGGCTGGCGGGACCGATCAGGTCGTCGCAGGGAATCGTCAGAACGATTCCATCTATTGCATGTTGAGGACGATACTTCAACAGCAATTTCAACAGAGCATTCCATGCCCCATCTCTATGCGCCGATCCATCTGTTCGTCCTCCGACCTGGCCAGATACATCCAGAACGACACCGTTATCAAAGAACCACCAATTCAAACCACTGTGTCGATCGGTTGCGTCTTCTACGTCTTCACCCAGATCCAGACTCAGTCCCGTGTTGGCCGCAACGGTCGTTTTGCCCGAATCGGCCTCGCCAAGCAACAAAAACCACGGCAACCCATACCGGTATTCTCGGCCCGTTACGCGGCTTTTCAGCAGTCTTAGCGCTCGTAGAAACGATACTCGGAGCTGCAGGTAAGGATTTATCGGCGATTTTGCCGGTACGGCCGGTACGGTTTGATCGTCCGCCGCGGCGGCTTTCGGCGTTGTCCGTTTGTTTGCCCTTCTCAGCAGCAGAAAGATCAAGACCAGCAGGACGATAATCAGCAGGGCTATGCCGAGTAATATCCATTCCCAACTTGAAGCCAGTCTAGTCAGTGTCTGCATCTGCCTGCCTTGATACTCTTGATACCCTTGCTCGTACCCTTGAAGCTCTGCCGAGAACCTATCTTTGATTCACCTCGTGACTGTTATCATTAATTATCTTCTGGCTTGACTCTTCCAGAGGAGCAACCAGACCAGTCCAGAGAACGTGCGAAATACCGATGAACAAAACGACGACCAGCAATAGCACACCCACCCAGAACCTGGTATCCGGCAGCCGCCTTCGCTTTAGTGTTGCTTCGGTGTACTGATAGGCTTCAGGAAAAAGTTGTTTTCTGGCATCGGACAAGTCGGCGGGCTTCTGGAATATGAATGTGTAAAGCTGCTGCCTGTAAAGCGTTAACAATCCATTGTCGTTATAACCGCGGTATTTGCCGCGGAACCCGAGCGACAACGCCATAAAGTAGACAGAAGCCAGCTCTTTCAACGCCGGATCACGATCCTGCAGAATACGATCGAGCCTTTGAAAGAAGAGCTCGCCGGAAATGTGGGTTTGAAAAAGCTGAGTCTCGATCAGGTTGGAAAGCCAATAACTTCTTCCCTCCCAGTCAAGCTGCAGAAAGATCTCGTCCGCCAGCGCCGCCATCACGTATTGCGCTTCACGATAGAACTCCGATCCATACGTCTGCGCATCTCGCGCCTGATGCTCGAACAACAGCAACAAGCGTTGTCGCACGGCAGCGGCCATTCTATGGCTATTAGCGCCGCCGCTGCTGCCGCCGCGAACAATCTCGGTCGAAGGCTGTGGCGAAGTGAAGCCTACCGCTCCGGCCATTGCCCGCATTGCGGCCGGTTGCGCGCTGGCGGGTTGATCCCATGTTCCAGCGCGCACCATCATCTCGAGGCGCGTCAGGTAACGGTAAAATTCCCTGAACTGAGAAAGCAGGGAGGAATTACCAAATTCGGCAAACTTCATAAAACACCAAAGAACGACGACAACAATTCAACAAATCAGCAAAAAAGAATTGCAAGAGTCGATAAAGACGAATGCGATAATACCCGATTGAGTAAGTTGATTTGATACACACCTACTTACTGCGCCAAGATCCTGGCCAAATCTTATTAATAATTTTTTCCCTTACTGAGCTCGATTATCACACCGGACCCTGCCGGACACGTAATTCATGTTCTTGGTGGGTCCGGTCGATAGTTACAAAAAGATGAAAATCGCTTTTTTGTCTACCGGCGATTACGGTCAAATCCCTTTACTTCACACGCAGAGTTCAAAATCAACGATCAACAGTCGGCGTACCACCCGAAAAAGGGGCTAGAGAATAACATACGACCAAAATACTGTAAAACAATAACCTTGTTTTGAATCGCGACTCTCATCGCAACGTCAAAATTCAACTTATTATCTCGTGACCTGAGCGTTACAACTATTTTACGACAGCCCTGTTCAATAGCGGTGCGCCGCTTTTTTGCATGACATACAAAACGATTTCGGTCGGACGATGCTCGCCTGCATTGAATATCTGTAGTACTTCGTCGGGCTGTATGAACTGCGGATCGGGATTCAGCGCAAAAAGCACTTGTCCGCGCGTTGGCACGACGTCACCCTCCCGCTCGATTCGTTTCCTGGCCGCGCCGAGAATACGATTCGCCCTCAACGCGTCCAATCTTGACTGCGATCCGATAACGCACCCTTCGCCCCAGGTTAACAATTCTTTTTCCGACATTGCCAATGGCGGCCGCATGCCGATCACCAGACGGCGACTAGACCAATTCCCCTCGAAAAACAGATTGTAACATCCTTGATCGTATCGAAATGTGTATGTTCTGTAGGATTCGGTGACCGCGTTGTTAAGAGTGGTAGTTATATATGATGCCGCCTGCTCGAATGTCACGCGCAAGTTGTTATGGTCATATGTCGGCATTATCGGAGGCACCATCGCGCTGTCCAGCGCGGCGACTTTTCCGACGACGGAGCAGAGCGCGAGATAAACGAGGAACGGATGCGCAGCTCCTGCCGCAAGTATTGCCTCAAGATGCGGCAGGGAATCGACCAGGCTGCTGATCTGGGACTTGACGCCCAATAATTCGGTGGCTTCCGCGTTGGCCGCAGGTGAACGAGCCTGTTCGGCCAGATACATCGCCTTCTCTCGTAAGCGACGAGCAACGTTCCCGCACAAGACGCCAAGCGGCGATTTTAAATTAACTCTCAGAACGGGTGGGATGTAATCCACCAGAGTATATGCTTCGTTCTGAAGCGCGATTTTCGCCAGCGGAAAACTGACGTACTTGGGCGGTGGTTCCTCAGTAAGCAGCAATTCCAGGCAGGGTCTTAACCGCGGAATACGCAAAAACCCGTCACCAGTTGTTTCGTCCGCGATCAATTCGCCTTCGACGGAACGAAAGCGTTTTAGCGCCCCTTTTCCCACACCCGACTGACTGGCTGCCACTGCAAGATGAATGGTCATCTCGTGCATTCGCAGCTCGTCGGCATGCTGTGTTAGATTCAGCTCTAGATCCTCATCGACTGCCCCGTGCGACACCGCAAGACAATCGGGGAATACAGCTTCCAATTCCAGAATTCTGAAAACGCCGCTAACGAGCCTGGTTTCGTCGACGCGAATGTGACGCACACCCCAATGAAAGGGCGCCATTGCCATTGTCTGGTACTGAAGAAGCGCCCCAAAACGTGATTGCAATTGCTGGAAATGCTGAGGCGTCAGGAGCATGCCTTCGTGCCACTGAATTGCTTCTGGTATGTCCTGAACCTTCATTGGATCGTCCTTGGTAGCTACTTCTTAACTGCGTCAACCGTAAAGCTTTTCTCGCCCAGGGAAAGGTTTATGCTGTGAAAAGGGTCGAATATCGCCCGATGCTCGCCAGGCGTAAGATAGTTTGCATAGATCAAAGCGCCAAGCGTTTTGGATTTAACGTTTAAGGGGTCGATTCGTACTTGCTGACCGGGTACCCACTCCCAGGACCAAAAATCCATACCGCTGTCGCCAGGGTAGTTCAATTTTATCTGTCCACGCTTTTCAAACCAGTCCTTTGCCGTCAAGCCCTGCAGTTGCTTCAGCAATGCTTTATCGTAAACCATTACCATATCCAATGCCACTGGGTTATCCAGATTTGCCTTTGGCGCAATATTAACAATGACATCTAACTTGCCGTTTTTCAGGACCTTGACCGTATTGGTAGCTCTTTTAGGTACGCCGCAGCCGGCAATGGAGACTAATAGAGCGAAACAGATCAACCGCCGAGGCATAATGCACCTGATGACGGATCAAATAGGGAACCTGTTGAAGGTCCGGTGAGAGAGCACCGGTTATGAATACCTTAAGATTTCATCTTACAGGTTCAAAGTCTAATCGACAGAGCCATCTAACCCTGTTCGTTGTAGAAAATTAACCCTGACTGTCGGCAGTCAATCATGTCCGCTGACTGCTCGCAATCGCGAATGTTTTGGTTAGGGCGGAGGGAACAATACCAGCATGCGCAAACGGAGTCAAGACCAATGCTTTCACGTGGTTCCAGGCCAATTATATCTGCGCAAACGTCGATAATGCCGTTCGCGATTCGGGTTACCGAGAAACCAGTTGATATTTCTCGGCCGTTCTACTAGAGTGATTTCTGAAAATGTGAAAAAGGCGCCGGCCTTTTGTGTGGTTTATCTCAATCCTCGCAAGGTGATTCTAATCAGGAGTTAATGGAATGACCTACACCGCGGAGATTAGCCGTACAAACCCCTCGTGTTTTCTCTTCTTGGTTGATCAGTCTGGCTCGATGAAAGACGGCTTTGGGGGAGATTCCTCCAAGAAGAAGGCCGACAGTGTGGCCGACGTTATCAATCGCTTGTTGCAGAACCTGGTAATCAAATGCGCCAAGTCTGAAGGTGTCCGTGATTATTATCATGTGGGAGTAATCGGATATGGCAATGAGGTCAAACCGATTCTCAGCGGCAACTTGGCCGGAAAAGATCTGATCCGAATAAGTGAGGTGGCTGAGCAGCCCGCTCGCATCGAAGAGCGAACGAAAAAGGTCGAGGATGGCGCCGGCGGACTGGTCGAACAAACGGTAAAGTTTCCCGTCTGGCTTGAACCTGTTGCCGAAGGAGGCACTCCGATGTGTCGTGCTTTCGGAACGGCCGAAACAATCCTTTCAGGATGGCTGTGTGAACACAGGAACTCTTTTCCGCCGATCGTAATCAATCTCACTGACGGGGAATCGACAGACGGTGATCCTGCGGGGCCGGCTGACCGGTTGCGGCAGCTCTCGACCGATGATGGCCAGGTATTATTGTTTAATATTCATCTTTCGTCTCACCAATCAGCGCCGATTCAGTTTCCGGACACTGCAACGGGTCTGCCGGACCAGTACGCTCAACTATTGTTTAAGTTGTCGAGTCCATTGCCTTCGTATATGACCAGCATTGCGCGCGAAGAAGGCTTCAAAGTAACGGATACCAGTCGAGGGTTCGTGTTCAATGCCGATATGATCTCCCTGATCAGTTTTCTCGACATAGGCACCCGACCGGGCAATTTGCGATAAACCGGAAATCAAATGCACGTCGTTACGAAATCGATCTGCCGACCAAAGGCAGGCAATACCATTGCGGAATATGAGGATGCCTGTTGGCCGACCGAAAGGGTCGAATTAGATACAGATGAATTTAGATGCGCTGTCGCAGATGGTGCAACCGAGTCATCCTTTGCCGATATTTGGGCTCGGTTACTGACAGTGAGTTATGTTCACGGACGATTGAGAGTATCTTCCGTCATAGAGGATTTGATGCCGTTGCAGGAGAGCATGGTTAAGCAGATGAGTCTCGAGAAACTGCCTTGGTATGCAGCGGAAAAGGGCGAAAAGGGTGCGTTTTCAACTTTGCTTGGGCTGACAATAACGGAAGATAAGTCGAAAGATTTGATAGGCTGGTCCTCAATGGCGACTGGCGATAGCTGTCTGTTTCATCTGCGGGGTGAAGACCTGATTGTCGCATTTCCGCTCAATAGTGCCGAACAATTTTGCAACAGACCGTTTTTGCTGGCAAGCAATCCGCGTTTCAATGGAGGTCTCACTGAAGCAATTGACTGCGCCGATGGACTGGCAAAGTCCGGCGATGAATTCATGTTGATGACGGATGCATTGGCACATTGGTTCCTGCATTCGGCGGCGAAATTAGAAAGTCCGTGGCGGATTCTTCGCGATTTCGTCGACTCAGAAGATGACGAGGCGTTCGATGCCTGGATAGGGCGAATGCGCCACGATTCGTTAATGCGAAATGACGACGTGACATTTTTGCACATTGAAATTGATTGAGAGTTTTCACGTATGTACTGGCCCAGCCCGCAGGATTACAACGAAGCGCTTCAGCACCCTCGTTCGAGCTTTGCCGATCCCGAGCTCAAGCAGGGTGAAGCAACACTGACCGCTCTGGGCTTGCCGCGACCGATCACCGGAGCTTTTGCCAGTGTTTATAGAATGGAATGTGGAGGACGAGACTGGGCTGTTCGTTGTTTCCTGCGTGAATTTTCGGATCAATCGCAGCGCTATGCGGCCATCAGCCGTCATTTAACTGCCGCAAAGCTTCCATACACTGTCGGTTTTGATTTCCAAAAGGAAGGTATAAAGCTAAATAGGCGTTGGTACCCCATTCTAAAAATGGAATGGATCGAGGGCGACCTACTGATTGACTATGTCCGAAAACATCTCAATAAGCCCGCGTCGCTCGCGCGACTGGCCAGCAGATGGGTTGCGATGGCGCGGGCGCTAAACGCTGCGGGCGTGGCGCACGGTGATTTGCAATCCGGCAACGTTTTAGTGGTGCGTGGTGAATTGAAGCTGATCGATTACGACGGAATGTACGTTCCCACGATGGCCGGTCAAAAGAGTCACGAGATAGGTCACCGACACTTTCAGCATCCAAAAAGAACGCTCGGGCATTTTGGGCCTGGGCTCGACAATTTTTCTTCCTGGGCAATCTATCTTTCGTTAATCGCGTTGAGCCGGGACTCTTCTTTCTGGAAAAAGACGAATGCCGGGGATGAATCTTTGCTGTTTCAAGAATCTGATTTTAAGAATCCAACATCATCCGCAACATTTCGTTTGCTGGCAAGTCATCAGGATCCCGACATCCAGGAATTGACCAAAACTTTTCAATCGTTTCTGGCATTACCGCCTTTGCAGGTGCCGGTCGTCGAGAACCGGAAATTAAATAACAGAAGACGACCACGGATTTTCTATTTCGGCAGCCTTCGTGTTGCGCAACGGTTCAGACAGATTACGGATTTGATATCCGCAAAAAGAGATGTCCAGGATCAGTCTGCATTGTCGACTCAATCACATTTAAGATCGTCGTCCTGGATTCAGGATTGGCTACCCACTAATCCGGATGCAACGACAACGCCTTCAGCGGAACCAGGCGCTCACTCACGGTTTCTGATGATACCAGCGTTGATTTTACTGACTCTATCGCTGGTGGTTGTGGCCTCGCTCGCGTTTTCGAGCACAAACATATTAACCGGGATTATTACCTCAGGGGGTCTCTTCGCTTGCGCAGTGGCTCTGTCGTTAGCATCCTATCTGTTCGATCCGGTCTCAGTACACAGAAGGCATCTCCGCAAGGAGACGAGAGATTTCGGCCGTTCTGCTCTGCTGCTGGAGGCGAAAATCAACCGAATTGAGCGCCTAAAGAATGTACGAATAAGACAGCACACCAGAAAGATTGCGAAGCTTGAAATCATACAGAAGCAAATCGTTCTGGAAAGCCAGCAAGTTTACCAATGCATTGAGCAGATACGAGACCGACACCTTGCTGCCATCAAACCCGTGAGCGATTTAGCAAATTGCTTGCAAAAGAAACCGCATTCGCGTAATTGGTGGTTCAGCCTTAAACAATATATTGAATCTATCAGGCAGGCCCGATCATTACGGAAACAATTAAGAATCAAAAATGGCGCGGAACGTACCAGAACTGCGATAGCTCTCAACTATGCGGCACAGGAAAGACGTTTCTTTTCCAGCAAAGCAAGTCTCATCGCGGAATTTGATACCGCCGAGTTTGACATCGAGATAGGCAAGTTGCGTGCGGAGGTAGCCAGAATCCGCCGGGAAATCGCCATTAAGGGAGTCGCTCTGAACGATTTTAGCGGCGTCTCTTATGCCAGCTATTTAATCAGCACGGTCAGATCTGTTCGCGGTAAGTCACGCGGCCGCCGCAACTGGAGCGTTGGCTAACAGTCGAATTTTCACTGTCGCTTTAGCATTGACGTGGGGACTCTTCCTATTCTAAGTTGGCCGCATGGTTTACTTTATACGCGCCTTGCAGCCATCGTGACTGCCCGTATATTCCTGGATCTCAAAGCAGCTTCCACACCGTCTACAGCATGTGTTCGGCGTTGCGTGGGTAGCCCCACCCAAGGCTATATGGGCGTCAATTATGGGTTGTACTTATAAGTTATTGAAAAGAATGGAGGCGGCGATCGGAATCGAACCGATGAATAAAGGTTTTGCAGACCTCTGCCTTACCGCTTGGCTACGCCGCCCCTGATCATTGAACTGACGAGTCGCGTTCGAACGACGCGCACCGGACATTTTAACCAATTCATCTGATATATCAAGGACACGAATTGACTCATCAAAAATCTAATTGAAATCGCATCGTTGACTCACGAAAGAAATCTAAACGAAATTTAAGCAGTTCTTCCGATGCCAAGCGTGGATCAGGAGGAACAAATGGGGTTGACGATGAAAGAGCGACAGTCACTGGTGCGAGTTACTGCCGATCGCTACCGCAAGGCAGGCAAAAAAGGAAAGGGGCAGATCCTCGATGAGTTTATTCAGGCTACAGGCTATAACC
>Ga0070741_10004946_pt1 | contig 30432 bp, 30 predicted proteins | sample Coa_R1_4_FD_66440 | JGI IMG/M metagenome (GOLD analysis project Ga0070741, IMG submission 66440) | Surface soil microbial communities from Centralia Pennsylvania, which are recovering from an underground coalmine fire - Coalmine... | ecosystem: Environmental > Terrestrial > Soil > Unclassified ... | reverse complement strand
CGCGAACCCGGAATCCGGAAACAAAGTCTGTGCTCGCATCTGGATTCCGGATCCGCTCGCTGCGCGAGCGTCCCGGAATGACGCGTTTGATTTTATCCTGGTCATCATGCCGCCGACTTCGGCTTGAAATTCGGGTGCACCACCGCGCCGTCGCGCGTCAGCATGGTGGCCTTGATCAATTCGTCGTCCCAGTTGACCGCGAGCTTTTTGTCTTTCTTGTCGATCATGGTCTCGACGAAATTCAACAGGTTCTTGGCGTAGAGCGCCGAGGCCGAGGCGGCGAGCCGCCCGGGCACGTTCAAGTAGCCGACGATCTTGGCGGGCCCGGCCTGCACCACCTCGCCGGCCTTGGCGCCTTCGACATTGCCGCCGCGCTCGACGGCGAGATCGACGATCACCGAGCCGGGGCGCATCGAGGCCACCATCTCCTTGCTGACCAGCCGCGGCGCCGGGCGCCCCGGGATCAGCGCGGTGGTGATGACGATGTCCTGCTTCTTGATGTGCTCGGCGATGAGGGCGGCCTGCTTGGCCTGATACTCCTTGGACATTTCCTTGGCGTAGCCGCCCGCCGTCTGCGCGTTCTTGAACTCCTCGTCCTCGACGGCGAGGAACTTGGCGCCGAGGCTCTCGACCTGTTCCTTGGTGGCCGGGCGCACGTCGGTCGCGGTCACCACCGCACCCAGGCGCCGCGCCGTGGCGATCGCCTGCAATCCGGCGACGCCGACGCCCATGATGAAGACCTTGGCCGCCGGCACCGTGCCGGCCGCCGTCATCATCATCGGCAGCGCCCGGCCGTATTCCTCCGCGGCGTCGATGACGGCGCGGTAGCCGGCCAGGTTGGCCTGGCTCGACAGCACGTCCATCGATTGCGCGCGGGTGATGCGCGGCATCAGCTCCATGGCGAAGGCAACGAGGCCGGCGTCGGCCATCTGCTTGAGCGCGGCCTCGTTGCCGTAAGGATCCATGATGGCGATGACCAGCGCGCCCTTTTTGTAGGAAGCAAGCTCGCCCGCCGCCGGGCGGCGCACCTTCAGCACGATGTCGGCGTTTTTCTCGACGCCGTCGCCGATCTCGGCGCCGGCCGCCTGGAATTCCGCGTCGGGAATGCCGGAGGCGACGCCGGCGCCGCGCGCCACCGCGACTTCGGCGCCGAAGGATTTCAGCTTCTTGACGGTCTCGGCCGTGGCGGCGACGCGGGGCTCGGCGCCGTCCAGCTCACGGGCAACCGCAATCCGCATGCGCCTCTCCCGACAACCCGGAGGTCAGTGCGACAGGCCCGCGTAGGCGAAGATGAGAAAGCCGAGCACGAAGGCGACGTAGCTCGAGGTCTTGGTGCCGCTGAGCAGGCCGGGCACGGCGCCGCCGATGGCGATGATGAAGCACAGGAAGGCCAGGAACCAATGGCCCATGACCCCGCCGACCGCCAGACCGAACAGGATGTTGATGACGTGGATGATGCCCACGAAGGTGAAATGGACGAAGCGCTCGTAACTTAGCTCGTGGGCCGGGTAGTCATTGCCCTCGGCGGTTGCGTATTCGACGGTGCCGTGCTCGGCCATGGGGGAGGTCTCCGAAAAGCTTGCAAAGGCGGGCCGCAAAGGGGTTACCGCAATTGCGCGGTGAGGGCAACGGCGCTTTATCCGCCACCCTTGCGGGGCGCGCCAAAGGCGCGCCTCGACGGGTGCCGGCCCGGACGTGACTGTCATCCTACGAGGCTCGGCTCCGCCGCCTCGCATCTCAGGATGACGAACCCTCCGCCAACCGCGCCGCCTTGAGCGCGGCGGATTGCCGCGCGGCGACCGTGGCGATGTCGAAATTCTCGATCGCCTCGTTGAACAGCTTGTAGAAATTCAGCTCCGCCGCGAGGTGCAGGAACACGGCGCCGAGGCCGATGGCGGCGCGGTCCATGAAGACGAATTCGCGCGGCACCGTCACGGGCCCACGCGCCTTGAGCGCCTGATGCACGCGGAAGGCCTCGCGGCGGCCGTAGTCCGACGGCTTGACGCCGTCGGCGATGGTGCGCACCCGGTCGTCGAGCAAGGGGCCGTAGATGAAGCGCGCCCAGATGTTGAGCGCATCGATCAGCTCGCGGTTGAGCCGCTTGAAGCCCCAGGTCTCGTAGGCCTTGACCACCAGCGCCTCGTCGCCTTTGAGCAGGCCGCGATAGAGGTCGACCACGCCGCCGACAAAGCTCGGCGGGAAGATGCGGATGCAGCCATAGTCCAGCAGGTTGATGCCGTCGGCGCCCGCGACGACCGTGTAGTTGCCGAGATGTGGATCGCCGTGGATGACGCCGAAGCGCGAGAACGGCAGCCACCAGGCGCTGAACATCGCGGTGGCCAACCGGTTGCGGACCTCGAGCGGGTCGGCCTTGTGCGCCAGCATCCTGCTGCCGTCGAGCCAATCGAGCGTCAAAAGCCGGCCGGTCGACAATTCCGGCCAGACTTTCGGCACGCGGACATCCTGCCGGTCCTTGAGCATGGCGGCGTAGAGCGCGACGTGCCTGGCTTCGCGGATGTAGTCGAGCTCCTCGCGCAGGCGCGCGGCGATCTCGACCGCAATCTCGGAGGTGTCGATCGCCGGATCGAAGCGCTTGCGCAGATTGAGCAGCAGCTGCAGCTGGTTGAGATCGGCCTCCACCGCCGACTGCATCTCGGGATATTGCAGCTTGCAGGCCAAGGCAGAGCCGTCGAGCGCGCGCGCTTTGTGCACCTGGCCGAGCGAGGCGGCCGCCGCCGGGTGATGCTCGAACGCGGAGAATTTCGTCTGCCAGTCGGGCCCGAGTTCGGCCTGCATGCGGCGCTTGACGAAGGCCCAGCCCATCGGCGGCGCCTGGCTTTGCAGCTTGATCAGCTCGTTGGCGTATTCCGGCGGCAGCGCGTCGGGAATGGTGGCGAGCAGCTGCGCCACCTTCATGATCGGGCCCTTGAGCCCGCCGAGCGCGGCGGCGAGCGCCAGCGCATTGCCGCCGCGGTCCTGGCTGCGGCCGAGCGCGCGCGAGGTGGCGATGCGCGCCGCCACGCCGCCGACGCGGGTGCCGACCCGCGCATAGCGGCGGGCGCGGGCGGAGAAGCGGTTTTTCTCGGAGTCGTCGGGGGGCATGGCTACTCGCACAGCGCCTCAGAGATAACCATGTTAGGGCTGAATGCCAGGCGCATCGAGCGGCCTGATTTGGCCGGCGATCCAGCGCGCCAGCACGTCTTCGCCAATTTCGCCGGCGGCCAGGGCCAGCACGATCGTAGCGGCCATTTCCTGCGGCGCGGTGAGCGCAAACCCGTTAAGATTCAGAAACACGATCATCGAGGCGAGCGCCGTTCGCTTGTTCCCATCGATGAAGGGATGATTGCGCACAATCCCAAATCCGTAAGCGGCCGCGAGCGCGGCATGATCGGTTTTGCCGTAGGCAAACTTGTTGCGGGGCCTATCCAGAGCGGATTGCAAAAGCCCCCAATCGCGAATGCCGTCAGGACCGCCAAACAGCGCCAATTGCTCTGAATGAAAATCGACGACGATGTCGAGATCGAGCCATTCCGGCTCGGTCATTTTGCGAGCGCCTTGTAGGCGTCGGCATATTCCCGAAATGAGCGGCGCGCGAACTCCATCGCCTTGGCGTGCTTGGGATCGTACGGGCTGAGCTTGATCCCGCGCTCGGTCTGCTCGACGACGTGGAACTTGTCGCCTTCCTTGAGCTTGAGGCGTGCGAGCAGTTCCTTCGGCAGGATCAAGCCGAGCGAATTGCCGACCTTCTTGATTTGAAGGAGGTAGCCTTCAATCTCTTTATTGCCGGGGCGCTCGTCCATGGCTGACCTCCTGCGTAATACAAATGTATAACTCAAATCATACATTTGTACAACCAAGGATTTAAACGCCTATTTTGCGCCGTCCAGCGCCTCCAGCTCGTCGATCAGCGTCGCGATCACATTGAGCCCGCCGTCCCAGAACGTCGGGTCGCGGGCGTCCAGCCCGAAGGGCTTAAGCAGCTCGGAGTGGTGCTTGGTGCCGCCCGCCGCCAGCATGTCGAGATAGCGCTCGGCAAAGCCGGACGCCGATTTCTCGTAGACGGCGTAGAGCGAGTTCACCAGGCAATCGCCGAAGGCATAGGCGTAGACATAGAACGGCGAATGCACGAAGTGCGGGATATAGACCCAGAAGGTCTCGTAGCCCTGCTTGAGCGCGATCGCGGGCCCCAGGCTCTCGGCCTGCACCGACATCCACAATTCGCACAGCTTGTCGGCGGTCAGCTCGCCGTTCTTGCGCTCGAGATGCACCTTGCGCTCGAAGGTGTAGAACGCGATCTGCCGCACCACGGTGTTGATCATGTCCTCGACCTTGGCGGCGAGCATGGCCTTGCGCTGCTTCTTGTCGGTGGTCTCGGCCAGCAGCTTCTTGAACGTCAGCATCTCGCCGAACACGCTCGCGGTCTCGGCGAGCGTCAGCGGCGTCGGCGCCATCAGCGCGCCATTGGGCGCCGCCAGCACCTGGTGCACGCCGTGGCCGAGCTCGTGCGCCAGGGTCATGACGTCGCGCGGCTTGCCCATGTAGTTGAGCAGCACATAAGGATGCGCCGAGGGCACGGTCGGATGGGCGAAGGCGCCCGGCTGCTTGCCGGGGCGCACCCCGGCGTCGATCCAGCGCCTCGTGAAGAACTGATCGGCGACCTCCGCCATCTTCGGCGAGAAGGCGCCATAGGCGGTGAGCACGGTCGCGCGCGCGTCGGCCCAGGAGATGGTGCGCTGCTTGACCGTCGGCAGCGGCGCGTTGCGGTCCCAATGCGGCAGCGTCTTCTTGCCGAACCATTTGGCTTTCAGCGCATAATAGCGATGCGACAGTTTCGGATAGGCGGCGCGCACCGCGGCGACCAGCGCCTCGACCACCTCGGGCTCGACGCGGTTCGCCAGATGCCGCGCGTCGGCGACGTCCTTGAAGCCGCGCCAGCGGTCGGAAATTTCCTTGTCCTTGGCGAGCGTGTTGGTGATCAGCGTGAACGGGCGGAGATTGTCCTTGAAGGTCTTGGCCAGCGCCTCGGCCGCCGCCTTGCGCTTCCTGCCGTCGGCGTCGACCAGGAGATTGAGCGCCGGCTCGATGGCGAGCGCCTTGCCGCCGACCTTGAAGCGCAATGAGGCGATCAGCTCGTCGAACTGCCGGTTCCAGGCGGCATAGCCGGTCATCGACTTCTCGTGGAACAGCTGCTCGACGCGGTCCTCGAGCTGGTACGGCTTCTCCTTGCGCACGTCCTCGATCCAGGGCCGGTAATGGCCGAGCGCCGGATCGCGCATGGCGGCGTCGAGCGCGGCGTCGTCGACGCGGTTGAGCTCCAGCGTGAAGAACAGCAGATGGATCGAGGCCGCGGTGACGCGCTCCTGCACGTCGCCGTAGAACTTGGCGCGCCCGGCATCGGTGGTGTCGCCGGCATAGAGCAGCGAGGCATAGGAGATGAGCCGGCCGAGCCGGTCGTCGATCGCCTCGTAGCGCCTGATCGCCTCGGCAAGCGATGCACCGGCGCGCTCGCCCGCGGCCATGGCCGACAGCTTGCCCTTGAAGTCCTGCTCGAAGGCCGCGCAGTCGCGGTCCGCCTGCGCCAGATCCTGCGCGATGCGCGGGCTGTCGATGCCGGGATAGAGGTCGTCAAGATTCCACTCGGGCAGCGCGCCGAGTTTCGTTGCCGGCTTGGACTTCTTCAGCGGGGAGCGTCGGGGCATGAGGGGCAATCGGTGGCGGCAGGATGCGACAGGATTAAGGGATCATTTACGGGGGCCGACCGTGACCGGACGATGGCGGCGGCGGCCGCAATTTCACCGGCCCGCTTAAGGGGCCATTAAGCGAGACCGGCGACATTGCACCAAATCGGCACAGCCACAAGGGGTTCCGAGGGGTTCGAAGGGGGTAAGGCATGTCCGAAACCGTGCTCATTGTCGACGACGATCCGGTGCAGCGCCGCCTGCTGGAGAATATGGTGCAGCGCTTCGGCTACCGCACCCTGGTGGCGGAGGGCGGCGACAGCGCCGCCCACATGCTGACCGCCCAGGACGCCCCCATCGACTGCGTCGTGCTCGATCTGGTGATGCCCGATCTCGACGGCCTCGGCGTCTTGGCGCGCATGCGCGAGGCAGGCTGCGACACCCCCGTCATCGTGCAGACCGCCCATGGCGGCATCGACAATGTGGTGTCGGCGATGCGCGCGGGCGCCGCCGATTTCGTGGTCAAGCCGGCCGGCGCCGAGCGCCTGCAAGTCTCCTTGCGCAACGCCATCGCCGCGCGGCGGCTCGCCGGCGAGGTCAAGCGGCTGCAGCGCAAGCATGACGGCACGCTCACCCTTGCCGATATCGTCACCCGCTCCCCCGCCATGAAGCCGGTGTTGCGCGCGGCCGAGAAGGCGGCGGCCTCCGCCATTCCGGTGCTGATCGAAGGCGAGTCCGGCACCGGCAAGGAGCTGATCGCGCGCGCCATCCACGGCTCGGGGGCGCGCCGCGCCAAGCCCTTCGTCGCCGTCAATTGCGGCGCCCTGCCGGAGAACCTCGTCGAATCCATTTTGTTCGGCCACGAGAAGGGCGCCTTCACCGGCGCCACCGAAAAGCACATCGGCAAATTCGTCGAGGCCGACGGCGGCACGCTGTTCCTCGACGAGGTCGGCGAATTGCCGCTGCCGGCGCAGGTCAAGCTGCTGCGCGCGCTGCAGGAAGGCGAGGTCGAGCCGGTCGGCGGCCGCAAGCCGGTGAAGGTCGACGTGCGCATTATCTCGGCCACGCACCGCGATCTCATCGCCGACGTCAAGGCCTCGCGCTTCCGCGAGGACCTGTTCTATCGCCTGCACGTCTATCCGATCGCCGTGCCGCCGCTGCGCCAGCGCAGCGAGGACATCGCGGAACTGGCGCGGCATTTCCTCGCCCGCATCGCCGCCGAGGAAGGCAAGCGCGCGCGCAGCTTGAGCCCGCAGGCGCTGGCGCTGCTGTCGGGCTTCCGCTGGCCCGGCAACGTGCGCCAGCTCGAGAACGCCATCTTCCGCGCGGTGGTGCTGGCCGACGGCGAGGAGATCGGCGCCGGCGAATTCCCGCAGATTGCCGCGCAGTGCGGCGGCGCCGACGCCCAGCCGACGATCGAGCCCTCGCCCGCCATGCAGGCCGACTGGCCGGAGCCGCGCGACGGCAAGATGGCGGCGTTTACCAATTCGGCGCCGACGCTGCGCCTCACCGACGCGCAAGGCGACGTGCGCCCGCTCGACGAGATCGAGCGGGAAGTCATCCGCTTCGCCATCGCGCACTACCGCGAGCAGATGTCGGAGGTGGCGCGGCGCCTCGGCATCGGCCGCTCGACGCTCTATCGCAAGCTCGACGGCCTCGACGGCGGCGAGGCGGCGGCCGGCACGAAAGTAAACGAGAGCGCGGCCGCGGTCTGAACCCGCGTTGGTTAACGGCCGATCGTTAAAATTTTAGCGACCGCGCGTTCCACGTTAGCTTTGATCGCAGGTTAACGGCGCGCGCCGGCGAATTTCATTCGTCGCGACGGGTGCCGCGGCGCATAATAGCAATGCAGAGCCATGCGTGGCGCCAGGCGGGCGCGTCCCGTAAATGCGGCTGCGCGAATTCTACCGAAGCGGTTCAGTGGAGTGCAGTGATGCGTAATCGTTACGGCCGTCTGCTTGCCGGCACCATGCTGGCGCTGATCGTCGGTGCGCCGGCCGACGTTTTCGCCGACCCGCGCGTCGAGTCGGCGGTGGCGCCGCCGCCGTCGCTCAACGGCCGCAGCCCCGTGTTCCGCCAGCGCGACGCGGCGCCGACGCCGCCGCCGGCGCGCGAAGACGACGCCACCCCGCCGGTCGAGGCGCCGCGCCTCGAGACGCCGCGCGCCGCCGCCCCGCGCCTGCCGGCGCCGGCACCGCGCGAGACGCAAAACGTCGGCAGCGACGCGCCGGGCAAGGCCATTTCGGCAAGCGACGGCCAGATCAGCGAGCGCCTGCGCGCCATCGTCGGCGGCAAGCAGCTCGACCGCCGCATCGAAAACGCCGCCGAGCGCCAGGCGATCGAGAGCGTCTACGCCGCCCGCAACTACGCGCCGCTCTGGATCCGCGACGGCCAGCTGACGCCGCGCGCCAGGGAGGCGATCGCGCGTCTCAAGAGCGCGGCCGACGAAGGGCTCGATGCCGCCGACTACCCGGTGCCGGATTTCGGCGGCGGTGCCGACGGCGCGGCCGCAAGCGACGTCAAGCTCACCCATTCGGTGCTCGCTTTTGCCCGCAACATGGAGAGCGGCCGCATCGCGCCGACGCGCGTCGCGGTCGAGATCGACTACGGCACCAAGCCGCCGGAGCCGGGCGACATGCTGCGCAAGATCGCCGCGAGCTCCGACATCAACGCCACGCTCGATTCGTTCGATCCGCCGCACGAGGGCTTCCGCGCCCTGAAACGAAAGCTCGCCGAGCTGCGCAACGCCAGCGCCGATGCCGGCGAGCCCAAGGACTTCATCGCCGACGGCCAGCCGATCAAGCCCGGCGCCAAGGACCCGCGCGTGCCGGCGCTGCGCAGCAAGCTGAAAACCAATGCCCCGGCCGACAGCCGGATGGTGGTGCGCGAGCACGGCCGCCAGGTCGTCAAGCTGGTGAAGGCCGACGACCTTGTCTACGACAAGGCGCTTTACAATGCCGTCCGCAACATCCAGGCCAGCGCCGGCATGAAGCCGACCGGCGTCGTCGACGCCAAGACCATCGCCGCGATCAACGGCCCCAAGCCGAGCCAGGTGATCGAGACCATCCAGGCCAACATGGAGCGCTGGCGCTGGCTGCCGCGCGACCTCGGGCCGACCTACGTCATGGTCAACGTGCCCGACTACACGCTCAAGGTCGTCGACAACCACCGCGTGGTGTGGCGCACCAAGATCGTCGCCGGCAAGCCGCAGACGCCGACGCCGCTGACCAGCGCCTCGATGGACACCGTCATCGTCAATCCGTCCTGGTACGTGCCGCAGTCCATCATCCAGAACGAGCTGCTGCCGCAATACGCCAGCGACCCGAACATCTTCGACCGCCTCGGCCTCGAGGTGAGGAAGGGTCCCGACGGCAACATCAACGTGGTGCAGCCGCCCGGCGCCGCCAACGCGCTCGGCCGCATCAAGTTCAACTTCCCCAACAAGTTCCAGGTCTACCTGCACGACACGCCGGAAAAGAACCTGTTCAAGGCCGACCGCCGCGCCTTCAGCCACGGCTGCATGCGCGTCGAGGACCCGACCATGTTCGGCCAGGTCATGCTGCATCTGGCGATGAACGGGCCGACGCCGGACAGCCGGCAGCTCTATTCGCTGTTCGGCCAGGAGGAAAAGATCTTCAAGCTGCAGCGCCAGCCGAGGGTGCACCTCACCTACCAGACCGCCTTCGTCGACGACGAGGGCAAGCTGCAGCTGCGCGACGACATCTACGGCATGGACGCGCGCATCCACGGCATCCTGCACAGCGACGAGCGCAAGATCGCGGAATTGCCGCCGCCGCAGGATCCCAAGCGCGACCTCGCCACCGCCAAGAGCAACCAGGAGATCCTGCAGCGGGTGGAGCGGCGCGAGGCGCTCAATCCGTTCAAGTTCTTCGAGCAGCTCTTCCGCTGACCCCGATTTCGGGACCGTAATACCGCTCCGGCCGGGCCAAAGACCCGGCCGGAAGCGTTTTCCGGTCGAATTTCCCGAAGCCGCAGGTCTTGGCCATTTTCGGCCATCTTTGCCGGGTACGAGGGATCAACCCGGGGACCGCCCGTGTAAGGGCGCGTTAACCGATCCCGATAAACACTGCCGGTCGTCGTGGCGACGGCCGCTGGGGCGTGGCGACGACAGTGGGACGGATTTCACGGAACCTTGCGGTGCCCGGTCGCGTGCGTAAGCACTCTTTTGCCTTGAGCTTGGCGCGCGTCGGCTCCCGGGTGGGAATGGCCGGAGCGCTCATCATCGGCGCCAGCAATTCCCTGCAGAACGCCGCCGCCGAAGGCGACACCCGCACCCTCTCCTTCCATCACGTCCACACCGGCGAAGACATCACCATCACCTTCAAGCGCGACGGCCGCTACGACGACGCCGCGCTGCAGAAGCTCGACTGGTTCATGCGCGACTGGCGCAAGGAACGCGACGTCAAGATGGATCCCCACCTGTTCGACCTGCTGTGGGAGGTCTATCGCGACCTCGACGCCAATCAACCGATCCAGATCATCTGCGGCTACCGCTCGCCGGAGACCAACGCCATGCTGCGCGCGCGCTCGAACGGCGTGGCGCGCCACAGCGAGCACATGGAAGGCCACGCCATCGACTTCTTCATCCCCGGCGTGCCGCTCGCCAAGATCAGGGCCGAAGGCCTCAAGTTGCAGCGCGGCGGCGTCGGCTTCTACCCGACCTCCGGCTCGCCCTTCGTGCACATGGATACCGGCCTGGTGCGGCACTGGCCGCGCATCGCCCGCAACGAGCTGGAGCGGATCTTCCCCGACGGCCGCACCGTGCACGTTCCCGCCGACGGCAAGCCGCTGCGCAACTACGCGCTGGCGCTCGCCGACGTCGAGCGCCACGGCAACGCACCGAATTCCGTCTCGCTCGCCGCCGCGCGCGATGCCGGCGTCATCACCGAGGCGCAGGAGCAGCAGGCCGTGCTGGCGCAGGCCAACGCCCAGGAGGAGGAGCCGCGCAAGCGCAGCTTCTTTGCCAAGCTGTTCGGCACGGGCAAGGACGAGGATGAGGTCAGCGAGCAGCCGGCGGCGCGCCAAGCCCGCACGCCCGTCGCCGTGGCAAGCCTGGTCCCGGCCAAGCCCGTCGTCACCAGGCGCATCGTGCCGCTGCCGGTGGCGCGGCCGAACGGCGTGATCATGGCGGCGGCGGCCGCCGCCAAGACGGCCGAGCCGATGGTGACCGCCTCGGTCGCGAGCCCCCCGGCTCTGACCCGCAACATCTGGGGCGACGTGGTGGAGAGCCGGAACATCTGGGGCGACGTCATCAAGGACAAGCCGCCGCTTGAGGTCGCCGCCGCCGAGACGGCGCCCGCCGGCGCCATGGCCTATGCGCCGGCCGCCGAGCCGCAGACGGCGACGCGGGTGCGGCCGATGGGCGAGGGCGTGCCGCGCTTGGCGCGCGAGGCGAGCGTCATGCCGGCCGCGGGCAACACCACGGTCGCGGTGAAGGCGCCCGACATGGCGATCGGCGGCCAGCGCGCCGACAGCCCCTGGCTGCGCGCCGCCATGCTGACGCCGAGCGTCACCGGCTTCATGACGACGACGCGGCTCGGCGAGCTCAACCCGGCCTGGCTGCACGACCTGCTGCGCAAGCCCGAGCAGTCGGTGCTGATGAGCTTCTCGGCCGATCCGCAGCTCGGCATGACCACCGACAGCTTCTCCGGCAGCGCGGTGGTGTTCGTCGCCACCGCCACCTTCACCACGCAGACCACCGCCTCGCTGCGGTAATTTTTCCGGAAACAGCGGCCCGCGCGCTTACCCTCTCCCCCCTTGTGAGAGAGGGTGCCGAGCGAATGCGTCAGCATGAGCGAGGCGGGTGAGGGGCCGGATGTGATTGAGCGTATAGCCCCCTCACCCGGCTCGCGCTCGGATTCCCTCCGCGCGAGCCACCCTCTCCCACAAGGGAGAGGGAAAGAGAGCAAGTGGCAACGCTTGCTTCCGATTGTCCTACTGCACCATCCCCAGCGCGTGCATGTAGGTCTCGAGCACTTCCTGCTGCTCTCTGCGCTCGTCGGTGTCGAGCTTGCGCAGCCGCACGATCGAGCGCAGCGCCTTGACGTCGAAACCGTTGCCTTTGGCCTCGGCGTAGACGTCGCGGATGTCGTCGGACGTCGCCTTCTTCTCCTCCTCCAGCCGCTCGATGCGCTCGATGATCGCCTTGAGCTGGTCCTTGGCGAAGCGGGTGGCGGGCTTTTCTTGGTTTGCCGCGGCGGTGGCAGGCATGGCAGTCTCCCGAATAGCGTCACGTCATCGGGCAGTCATAGAGCGAATCGCCTTGCCGCGCTGTGCGCGATGCGGCGAAGCCCCCGACATTCACACCTGTTGACAGCTCAGTGCTGCGGCCTTGCCTTTTCGAAGGCGGCCTTCTGCTCGGTCGAGGCCTCTTTCTGGTATTTCTTGCGCCACTCGTCGTAGGGCATGCCGTAGACGATCTGGCGGCTCTCGTCCTTGGACATCGGCACGCCCTTGGCGTCGGCGGCGTCCTTCATCCAGTTCGACAGGCAATTGCGGCAGAAGCCGGCGAGATTCATCATGTCGATGTTCTGCACGTCGGTGCGCGCGCGCAGGTGCTCGACCAGGCGCCGGTAGACCGCGGCTTCGAGCTCGGTGCGGGTTTTGTCGTCCATCGATGTCTCCGTCATGCCCGGCTTGGTGCCGGGCAGCCACGCCTTCGTTGCCGCCTAATGTAAAGGCGCGGATGGCCGGAACAAGTCCGGCCATGACGGGACGGCGGCCTTATTCGGCCGGCGCCACCGCCTCCTGCTCGACCAGGTAGGGCCGCTCCTTCAGCCGCGCGCTATTGAGCCGGTAGACCAGGAAGCAGATGACGGCGCCGGCCGCGAACGGCAGCGACGACCACACGTAAAGGTGCTCGATCGGCAGGCCGACGAACAAGGCGCCGAGCAGCGGCCCGACGATCGAGCCGATACGGCCGATGCCCAGCTCCCAGCCCGAGCCGTTGGCGCGCAGCGAGGTCGGATAGATCAGCGCGCCGGCGACGTTGATGCCGGTCTGGATGCCGAGCACGCAGAAGCCGGCAAAGAACGTGGCGATCAGCAGGGCGGTCTGCGAGGAGAGCCCGGCATAGCCGATCGAGGCCACCGCCGGCACCGCCAGCACGAAGACGATGGTGATGGCGGCAAAGCGCTGGCGCTGGAACCAGCGCGCCAGCAGCAGCGAGCCGATGGTGCCGCCGACCTGGATCGAAGCGCCGGCAAGGGCGCCGGCCTGCGGCGGCAGCTTCAGCGCCGCGACCAGCGTCGGCGTCCACGACAGCAGGAAGAAGTAGCCCATGAGGTTGAGGGCAAACAGCAGCCACAGCAGCGGCGTGATGACGGCCAGCCCTTCCTTGAACAGATGGCTCGGGTTGAAGCCCGGATATTGCTGCTTCTCGTCCTCGATGACGAAGCGCGCATTGGCCGGCACCTTGTATCCCGGCTGGATCGAGGCGATCAGCTTCTCCATCTTGCCGCGCTGGCTCTCGTGCAGCGCCATGTACTTGATCGACTCCGGCAGCCAGAAGATGCCGGCAAGCGCCAGCACGATCGGCACGATGCCGCCGATGGTGAACAGGATCTGCCAGCCGTGCGTCGGCACCAGCGCCGCGGCGACGAACCCGGGGATGGCGCCGCCGATCGGCACGAAGCCGACCGCGATCAGCGCCAGCGTCGCGCGCTGCCGGCGCGGCGCCGATTCGGCGTTGATGGCGACGATATTGGGGATGACGCCGCCGATGCCGAGACCGGCGAGCAGGCGCAGCCAGAACATCTGGTCGAGATTGGTGGCGTGCGCGGCGGCGTAGGTGAAGACGCCGAACAAGAGGTTGGCGCCGATCAGCGCCGCCTTGCGGCCGTATTTGTCGCCGATCCAGCCGAACACGGCGGAGCCGAACAGGATGCCGATCAGGCTCGCGCTGAACACCGGGCCGAGCGCGCCGCGCGTCACGTTCCACTCGCGCACGATATGCGGCGCGGCGAAGGCGATGGCCGCGATGTCGTAGCCGTCGATCAACGACAGCAGCACCGTCCAGACGATCAGATTGAAGTGGAACGAGCTTAATCCGCGCTCGTCGAGCAAACGCGAGACTTGAACGACAGATTGATCGGCCATGTATCCCTCCCCAGCAGGACGTCTTTTTGTTGCGGCGAAGGCTAGCCGATCCGGCGCCGCGAAGGAACGGCATCGGCGGCTGTTTTTAGCCCACCGTTTCCGGCTATGGTCGGCGGCATGCCGCAACAGCCGCGCGATTTTCTCCTGGCGTTATTCCGCACCGCGGTAGCGGCGGCGCACCCGGCATCGTTCCTGCCGCCGCTGCTGCCGCAGCCGCCCAAAGGCCGCATCGTGGTGCTGGCCGCCGGCAAGGCCGCGGGCGCCATGGCCGAGGTGACGGAGGGCTTTTATCTCGACACGCGCAAGCTGCCGCGTGAGCGGCTCGCCGGCGTCGCGGTCGCGCGCCACGGCTATGGCCGGCCGACGCGCGTGGTCGACATGATCGAGGCCGGGCATCCGATCCCCGATGAGGCCGGGCTGCAGGCCGCGCAGCGCGCGCTGGCGCTGGCCGACGGCGCCGGCCGTGACGACCTCGTGCTGGTGCTGATGTCGGGCGGCGCTTCCGCCAACTGGATCGCGCCGGCCGAGGGCGTTTCGTTCGCCGACAAGCAGGCGGTGACGCGGGCGCTGCTGCGCTCGGGCGCCAACATTTCCGAGATCAATTGCGTGCGCAAGCATCTCTCGCGCATCAAAGGCGGGCGGCTGGCCCGTTACGCCCACCCGGCGCGGCTTTTGACCGTCGCCATTTCCGACGTGCCCGGCGACGACCCCTCCGCCATCGGCTCCGGTCCCACGGTGCCCGATCCGACCACGCTCGCCGATGCGCGCGCCATCGTGGCAAAGTACCGGCTGGCGCTGCCGGGGAGCGTGACGCGCGCGCTCAACGACGCCAACAACGAATCGCCCAAGCCCGGCGATGCCGTTTTCGCCGGCACCGCGTTCAAGCTGGCGGCGCGGCCCGCCGATGCGCTCGGCGCTGCGCAAGCCGCCGTCGCCGCGGCGGGCTACGACTGCGTGCCGCTCGGCGACCGCGTCGAGGGCGAGGCGCGCGAGGTCGCCGCCAGCCACGCCGCGCTGGCGCGGACCTTGCGCGCCGAGGGCAGGCGCGCCGTCATCTTGTCGGGCGGCGAGCTCACCGTCACCATCAAGGGCCAGGGCCGCGGCGGGCCGAACCAGGAATACGCGCTGGCGCTGGCGGTCGCGCTCTCCGGCATGCCGGGCGTCGCCGCGCTGGCGGCGGACACCGACGGGACGGACGGCGGGTCGGGATCGGCCAGTGATCCGGCGGGGGCGTTTATCGACGGCGGCACGGCGGCGCGCGCCAAGGCGCTCGGCCTCGATGCCGCCGCCTTTCTCGCCGACAATGATTCCACGGGCTTTTTCGGCAGGCTGGGCGACCTAGTGGTTCCCGGCCCGACCTTCACCAATGTCAACGACTTCCGGGCCATCGTCGTCGACAGAATTTGACCGCTCCCGCGACAACCGCGCCGCCTCTATAATCGACGAATCGTGACCCGCTTGCCCTCGATCGCCGCCAAGCGCCGGATTGCCGTTATCGCCGCGATCATCGCGGTGTTCATGCTGTCATCCGCGCCTGCTAGAGCCGACTTCCGCCTGTGCAACAACACCGGCAGCCGGGTCGGCATCGCGCTCGGCTACAAGGACGCCGAGGGCTGGACCACGGAGGGCTGGTGGAACGTGCCGGCGCGGACCTGCGAGACGCTGCTGCGCGGCGCGCTGGTTGCGCGCTACTATTACATCTACGCGGTCGACTACGACCGCGGCGGCGAATGGTCGGGCCGCGCCTTCATGTGCTCGCGTGAAAAGGAGTTCACCATTCGCGGCATCGGCGATTGTCTGGCGCGCGGCTACGACCGCACCGGCTTTTTCGAGGTCGACACCGGCGAGCAGCGCAGCTGGACCGTGCAGCTGACCGACAGTTCCGAGCAGGCCGCGCCGTCGGCCGCGCCGACCCGCGCGCCGCCTTCGACCACACGCCCGCCGATGCCGGTGCCGTCGGCGCCGGGCCCGGCAAACAAAGGCAGCCAGTAATGCGACGCCTGCGCCGCGCCAAGATCGTCGCCACGCTGGGACCGGCCTCCTCCGACGCCGCCACGATCAGGAGGCTGTTCGAAGCCGGCGCCGACGTCTTCCGCATCAACATGAGCCACACCAGCCAGGACCGCATGCGCGAGCTGGTGGCCGCGATCCGCGGCATCGAACGTGAGAGCGGACGCCCGATCGGCATCCTGGTCGACTTGCAGGGACCGAAGCTGCGGCTCGGCGCCTTCAGCGGCGGCCAGGCGATGGTGGCGAACGGCGCCAGCTTCGTGCTCGATTCCGATCCGGCGCCGGGCGACGCCGGGCGCGTCTACCTGCCGCATCCGGAGATTTTCGCCGCGGTCGAGGCCGGCCACACGCTGCTGATCGACGACGGCAAGGTGCGCCTCACCGTCACCGAGGCCGGTCCGAAACGCATGGTGACGCGCGTCGAGGTCGGCGGCCGCCTGTCCGACCGCAAGGGCGTCAGCCTGCCCGACACCACCATCCCGACCTCGGCGCTCGCCGACAAGGACCGCTCCGACCTCGAGGCCGCGCTCAATGCCGGCATCGACTGGGTGGCGCTGTCCTTCATCCAGCGCCCCGAGGACATCGCCGACGCCAAGAAGGTGACGCGCGGCCGCGCCGCGGTGATGGCCAAGATCGAGAAGCCGCAGGCCGTCACGCGCCTCGCCGAAATCCTCGAGATCGCCGACGCGCTGATGGTGGCGCGCGGCGATCTCGGCGTCGAGATGCCGCTGGAGAAGGTGCCGGCGGTGCAGAAGCAGATGACGCGCATGGCGCGGCAGAGCGGCAAGCCGGTGGTGGTGGCGACGCAGATGCTGGAATCGATGATCGCCTCGCCGGTGCCGACGCGCGCCGAGGTGTCCGACGTCGCCACCGCGATCTTCGACGGCGCCGATGCGGTGATGCTGTCGGCCGAATCGGCGGCCGGCAAATATCCGGCCGAGGCGGTGGCGGTGATGGACCGCATCGCGCAGGAAGTCGAGCGCGACGACATCTACCGCAGCATCCTCGACGCCCAGCGCGCAGCGCCCGAGGCGACCGGCGCCGACGCCATCGCCGATGCCGCCCGCCACATCGCCGACACGCTCGACCTTGCCGCCGTGGTGTGCTGGACCTCGTCGGGCTCGACGGCGCTGCGGGTGGCGCGCGAGCGGCCGCGGGCACCGATCGTCGCGGTGTCGCCCAACATCGCCGCCGGCCGCAAGCTCGCGGTCGCCTGGGGCGTGCATTGCGTCGTCACCGAGGACGCGCGCGACGTCGACGACATGGTCGACCGTGCCTGCCGCATCGCCTTCCGCGAGGGCTTCGCCAAGGCCGGGCAGCGCATCATCACGGTGGCCGGCGTGCCCTTCGGCACCCCCGGCGCCACCAACATGCTGCGCATCGCCTATGTCGGCAGCGAGGAGGCCGGCGACTAGGCGGCTTGCTGGCAGACGGCGCCGGCCGTAAAATTTGCTCATGACATCGCGTGGCGTCGTTGCGTTCGCCCTTTTTGCCGTGCTGGCGCCGCTTGCCGCGCACACGCAATCGGCCGACCTCGTGCTGTGCGACCGTGTCGCCGCCGATCCGAACGATCCCGACAAGCCGAAGGACATGGCGGGCGTCGCCGCCATCGCGCCATCCGACATCGCCATCGCCGTCAAATACTGCAAGGTCGCGGCGGCCGCCTCGCGCCGCGCCATGTACGAGCTCGGCCGCGCCTATGCCGCCAACCGGCAGATGACCGAGGCGGCGGCGGCCTGGCGCCGGGCCGCCGACAAAGGCAGCGCCTCGGCGATGCTGCAGCTCGGCGCGCTCTACGCCGCCGGCAACGGCGTCGCCAGGGACGAGGCGCAGGCCCGCAAGCTGATCGAGCGCGCCGCGCAGGCCGGCGATCCGCGCGCCGTCGCCCAGCTTGCCGCCGCGCCGGGCGGCGCCGCCGCGATGGACCCGGTCAAGGCGCGCGACATGCTGTCGAAGGCGGCCGAGGCCAATTCCGCCGAGGCGGAATATCAGCTCGGCCTGATGAGCGCCGAAGGCAGCGGCGGCCCCAAGGACGACGCCGCGGCCCGCGCCCTGTTCGAGAAGGCGGCGGCGCAAGATCATCCCGGCGCGCTGATGTGGATGGGGGCCTTTGCCGAAACCGGGCGCGGCGGCCCCAAGGATCCGGCCGCCGCCAAGGCCTTCTACGCGCGCGCCGCGGCGCTCGGCAACGAGGACGCCAAGGCGGCGCTCAAGCGCATGGAATGTCCCTACATCATCAAGGACAGGCAGGGAAAGTTCGTCACCAATCTCTGCTATTAGCCGCTAGATGTCGCGGCCTTCGACCTTGTCGCGCAGCGTCTTGACGATATCCGGCACGCGCTCGATGCGCGGATAGACGGCAAGCGCCCGGCGGTAGGCTTCGAGCGCCTGCTTGTCGTCGCCGATGTCCTGCAGGATCAGGCCGAGCCCCGTGAGCGCGCCGAAATGGCGCGGCTCGCGCTTGAGCACCTCGCGGATGTCGGCGATCGAGCGGCCGTAGTCCTTGCGCATGTAGTAGATCGTGGCGCGCCGGTTCCAGGCCTCGATGTAGTCCGGCTTGATCTTGACGATGCCGTCGAGCAGCTTGATGGCGAGATCGAGGTCCTTGTCCTCGATCGCCTTCTGCACCCGCGTCATCAGCAGGTTGGCGGTGTCGCTGCGCGAATGCATCCACAGCGCCCAGATGCGCTGCTCGATCGCCTTGGCGGTCTCGTTATCGGGCGCGGCCTGGAGCGCGCCGAACAGGAAGTCGAGGCTGTTGGGATTGCTGCGGTTGACGTGCGGCAGCTTCTTCGGCGGGCCGACCCAGTGGCCCTTGGGCTGCGGCGCCTGCGCCAGCGCCGGCGTCAGCAGACTTGCGGCCGCGACGGCGGCAATGGCGAGGGCGGTGAATCGCTGGCGCATGGCTGAAGACTAGCGTCTCAGCCGGATGAGACCAATATGTGGCGGTGGAATGGAGGCTTGCGCCGGGCGCGCGCGCCGGTGTCAGCCTTGGCGCGCCTTGAAGCGGCGATTGGTCTTGTTGATGACGTAAAGGCGGCCCTTGCGGCGGACCAGCCGGTTGTTCCGGTGCCGGGCACGCAGCGATTTCAATGAGTTGCGGACTTTCATGACGGTCTTTCGGGATGCCTGTTTGGCCGGCGTTCTAGTTGTCCAAGTGCCGGGTGTCAACGCGCGGGCGCCAACCTTGGTTACCCCGCGGCCCGTCGCTACAGTGCGAGGATGCAGCGTTCCACCGACCGTTTCCTCACCACCCATACCGGCAGCCTGCCCCGCCCCGACGACCTCATCCGCATGATGTACGCCAAGGAGGAAGGCGTGCCGGTCGAGCCCAAGGCGCTCGCCGCCCGCGTCAAGCAGGCGGTCGCCGAGGTGGTGAAAAAGCAGGCGGACGCCGGCATCGACCTCGTCAACGACGGCGAGATGTCGAAGCCCTCCTACGCCACCTACATCAAGGACCGCCTCAACGGCTTCGGCGGCACCGGTAACACCTTCGTCTATCAGGACCTCGCCGATTTTCCCCGCCTGGAGCGGCGCGTGTTCGGCGATCCCGGCCGCTCGCGGCGCAAGACGCCGGCCTGCAACGCACCGATCTCGGTGCGCGACAAGGAAGCGCCGGTGATCGATGCCGAGAACCTCAAAGCCGCGCTCGCCGGCGTCAAGGCGCGAGGCGGCTTCATGAGCGCGGCCTCGCCCGGCGTGGTCGGCCTGTTCTTCCGCAACGACCATTACCCGAGCCAGGAGACCTATCTCGAGGCTATCGCCGAGGCGATGCGCCACGAATATGAGGCGGTGACCAAGGCCGGCTTCGTGTTGCAGATCGACTGCCCCGACCTCGCCATGGGCCGCCACATCCAATACGCCGAGCTGAGCCTGCCGGACTTCCGCAAGCGCGCCGGCCTGCATGTCGAGGCGCTCAATCACGCGGTGCGCAACATCCCGGCCGAGCAGCTGCGCATGCACGTCTGCTGGGGCAATTACGAAGGCCCGCACCACCGCGACGTGGCGCTCTCGGACATCATCGACATCGTGTTCTCCGCAAAGCCCGCCGCGGTGTCCTTCGAGGCCGCCAATCCGCGCCACGCCCACGAGTGGACGCTGTTCGAGACGGTCAAGCTGCCGGCCGGCAAGCTGCTGATCCCCGGCGTCATCGAATCGAAATCGAACTTCATCGAGCACCCCGAGCTGATCGCCCAGCGCATTTCCCGCTACGCCAAACTGGTGGGGCGCGATAACGTCGTCGCCGGCTCCGACTGCGGCTTCGGCACCTGGGTCGGCCAGGCCGCGGTCGACCCCGACGTGGTGTTCGCCAAGTTTTCGGCGATGGCCGAGGGCGCAAGGATCGCGAGCAGGCAGTTCTGGAAATAGTCAGGTGGCCGCCGTTCTTGCGGCGGTGAGTCGCGGGACAGCATTATCCGACACAAATGTCGCTCCGACGATCGCACAACTTCTAGTAAGCCTCTGCATTTGGTGCTAACATTTCCATCTATTTTAGCGAATGTGATCCGCACGGATGGCCAAAAAGAAAAGTCTCGACCGGCGTCAGTTTCTCGGCCGCTTGTTGGCATGGGCAACGAGCGGCACGGTCGGCGGAATTGCATGGGATGGATTCAAAACTTGGCAAGCAAACCCGGGACCGGCAGTGAACGGTCATGGGCGCCAAGACGGGCATGGGCGTCAAGTCGGCCCTACAGATCGAAGTAAATTGCTAAAGATATTGTTCGGGGGCGATCGCAAATTTACCAAGTTCAGAGGTGGGTACGCACATCCACAATATCCCGGACGTTGTCATCCCGATGATCGGTTAGCCATTGAATCCGTAGTGGATTGCGCGCGAGGCCTTTGTTCCGAGGAAAGCGATGATCTCGCCGCACTAGGGTTCCCTGACGAAGGGTCGTTCGTTTGCACTGGGAGCCCCGTATCTAATGACATCATCCGTCATTTTTTGCAGTACCAATACAAAGATGATGCAAAACCAGCACTCGGTTTGACGAGAGTTCAAAATCCAATCGTGAAGCTTCCGTTCGAATTCGTTTTCGACCCTGTTGAGATAAAGCGGGTTGCTAAGGGTCATGCACATCATTCGCCGGACGGGAAAATGATTACCACCAACTGGACCATAAAAGCTTCAGATGGCTATCACGTTCCAAACACAGAGAATGGTTCACGAGATTATCTTCTGATTACGAGAATCCCGAATTGGCAAGAAACGTCGCGCTATGGAACCACAGAAAATGTATTGACGATGATTGGCGGTACGCATGGCGTCGGCACGAATTCGGTTCGAATTCTTTTGCAAGATGAGCTGCTACTAACTCAAATAAACGTCATAAATGAAAAATATCAGTACTGGCAGGCGCTGATGGAGGTAAACAGTATGGAACGAGCGCGTCATCCTTTTTCCGACACGCCACGACTCATGGCCCTGTCATTAAGCAAGAAAATTCAATTTGACGAGGTTAAGATTTAAGAACATGGCACTACAACAACATATCGTCATTGACGACGCTAAGAAGCCTCGAACAATTGGTGAAGCCGAGGCAAAGAACTTGGGTGTGTGGATAGAGCACACTGAAATGCCGAATGGCGAGCGGCGGTTTCGACTCAAGCACGCCGACGGAACCGCTTATATTCGTACCGAAGCTACCGACAAAAGCGGATGGCAAAAAAGCCACTTCCATAAAAGCGTTCGCGAGACCTACATAATTCAGGTTGGTAAAGTCGCGTTAGCAGAATGGATCAATGAGCAGCTAAGGGTGCGATTATTTTGTACCGATGAATTGTTTACGACAGAGCGCCACGTTCCACACAATATCTACATGTTTCCGAATGCAATTATCCATACTGTAAAGCATGGGACAGAAGGTAAAGTTATCGACTGGCATGCAACGCCATTTCTCGATGAAAAGACGCGGTGCCTCTCCGAAGAGGATATAGAGAGATTGGCTGGCAAGTGATTCATTCCTGTGTGTAAGCGCCCGCACCCAATTTTAGTACTAAAGTGGCCGCGACTGGTCATTCGTTAGATTTTGCGCAGAACTACATGGGTCTCGCCTCCGCGCCATGATGCGTATCGGCGCGGCCACCGAGGCCATCCCCGACGGCTTTGCCGCGGCCGACCCCTGGGGCACGCGCATCCGCTTTACGCTCGCGCGCTGACGCCACGGCGGGCGGCGGGACGCGTCCCGCGCCGGCTCACGCCCTGGGACGCGCCTGCGTCACCACGGCGGCGGGCCGCGCCGCCTGCTTCCTGCCCTCGGTCGGTGCGATCGATTCGAGCGCCATGCGCGCCGGCTCGAGCCCCAGCATCAGCGTGCTGACCGCGCCGACCGCAAGCACGCCGGCGATCGCGGCGTAGACGCCGCCGGCGCCGTAGGTCGCGACGACCGTCGGCACGATAAAGGACGCAAGCATCGCCCCGGCGCGGCCGGCGCCGAAGCCGAGCCCGCTGCCCGAAGACCGCGCGTTGGTGGGAAACAGCTCGCCGCACAGGATCTCGATGGTGTTCGCCGTGGTCACGACGAAGAACGACATCAGGAAGCCCATGACGAGAATCGCCGATTCGCTCGACGACGAGCGAAACACCATCGCGCAGATGCCGGCCAGCACGAAGCTGCCGACCGTGATCTTGATGCGGCCGATCTTGTCGACCAGCAGGATCAGCATGATGCTGCTGACCGGGAAGGCGCAGGTCATCGCCAGCGTGAACGACAGCGACTTGGTGATGGTGAAGCCCTGCGCGCCCATCAGCGTCGGCAGCCAGGTGACAAGGCCGTAGAGCGCGGCAAACGAGCAGAACAGCGCCACCATCAAGGCGACGACCCGCATCGTGTAGTTGCTCAAGACGTCAAGCAGCGGGTCCTCGCGCCGCGCCGGGGCCGCGCCGTCGGCGCCGCCCGGCAGCGCCACCGGCACGCCCATCGTCTTGAGCACGTCGCGGGCCTGCGCAATCTTGCCGTTGGCCGCGAGCCAGCGCGGCGATTCCGGCAGCGAGATGCGGAAGACGAAGACGATCAGCGCGCAGACGCCGATGACGATAAAGATGCCGCGCCAGCCGATGGTTTCGCGGAACGCCAGCGAAAACAGGATGGCCAGCGGAAACGGCAGATTGCCGCCGACCAGATTGAGGAACGCCATCACGCTGCCGCGCGAGCGCCGCGGCGAGAATTCCGCGGCGTAGGCATAGGCGAGCGGGATTTCGGCGCCGAGCCCCAGTCCGGCGACGAAACGCAGAGCCGCGAGCACCATGTAGTTGGGCGAGGCCGCGGCGGCGATGGTGGCAAGGCCGTAGATCAGAAGATTGGCCTGGTACACCACCTTGCGGCCGAAACGGTCGGTCAGCTCGCCCTGGATCACGCTGCCGACGAGCAGGCCGAAGAAGGTGGCGCTGGCGATGACGGCGATGTTGGCGGGCGCGGCGAACTGGGTGCGGATCAGGTCCGGCGCCAGCGAGCCGAGAACGGCGACGTCGAACAGGTCGAAGAACAGGCCGGCGATGATCAGGCTCATCACCCGCCAATGGAACTTGCCGAAGCTCATTTCGTCCATCGCGTTGGCGACAGCCGACACTGCAGACTGCGCGGCCATGGTGGCCTCCCCCTTGAGCTTGACGATTATGGATGTCAGCAAAGCTCCCGCCACGGCGGCGGGAGGTCGGTATCACGACTTTTTCGGCGGCGCCTTGCCGTAGGCGAGCCCGGTCGGATCGGTCGGCTTCTCGCCGGTCGAAGGGCCCGGCATCTGCAGGATGATCCAGACGCCGCCCTTGGGCGAGAACACCTCGTAGGGCGTCTTCTCCGGGAAGTCGATCAACGTGCCGGGCCCGTAGGTCTTGCCGTTGACGATGAACTCGCCCTCGAGGACGTAGCGGAGCTGCCAGAAACCGTGCTGGTGCGGGAACGTGTGCCCGCCGGGCTCGAACTTGTCGAGCTCGAAATTCACACCGTCGCGGAACGACAGGACCTTGATGAAGCATTCGGGAAAGCGGGTGCCTTCCCAGGCCATCTTGGTCGAATCGACCGCCTTGAGCTCCTTGAGCTGCAGCATGTGCGTCGTCCCCCGTCATTGTTCTTTGCCGCGGCCTTTGCCGGCCGCGTGCTTGGGGGCAATTAGGCGAGAGGTTATTTATTCTGTCAAATATAGTAATAAGGGTCCATTAATAGGATAAAACCTATAGGTGGCCGATGAACCTGCGCGACATGCGCTACTTCGTGGCGCTCGCCGAGGAGCTGCAGTTCAGCCGCACCGCGCGCAAGCTGGCGATCACGCAGCCGTCCTTGAGCCAGAAAATCCGCGCGCTGGAAACCGAGCTCGGCGCCCGCCTGTTCGAGCGCGGCACGCGCCGCGTCGACCTGACCAGCGCCGGGCAGACCTTCCTGCTGCGCGTGCGCGCCATCCTTGCCGAGATCGAGCAGGCCAGCGAAGCGGTGCGCCGCGCCGAGCGCGGCGAAACCGGGCACATCCGCATCGGCTTCGTCAGCCTCGCCGGCCTCGACGTGCTGCCGCCGCTGCTGCGGCGTTTCCACGGCAAATACCCCGACATCAGCGTCAGCCTCTACGAGCGCTCGTCCGAGGAACAGGCGCGCAACGTCGCCGACGGCGCGCTCGACATAGGAATCGTGCGCGAGCCGAAGTCGATCGCGGGCCTCGCCTCGCGCCACATCGTCAACGACCCGCAGATCCTCGTGCTGCCGCGCGACCACCGGCTGGCGAACAAGCCCGCCATCGGCCTGCGCGAGCTGCGCAACGAGAACTTCGTGCTGTTTCCGCGCAAGGAAGGCACCGGCATGTACGACCGCATCATCGGCGCCTTCGACCGCGCCGGCTTCTCGCCGCGCATCGTGCAGGAGGCGACCATGATGACGACGACGATCGGCCTGGTGGCGGCGAGCGTCGGCATCGCCATCGTGCCGTCGGTGGCGAGCTGCATCCGCCATGCCGGCGTCGTCTACCGCACGCTGCTGCCGCGGCTGACGGTGGACACCGGACTGATCTGGAAGCCGAAGGCGGCCGATCTCAACCCGGCGCTCGCCGCCTTCCTGACCATGCCGGCGGGCAAGCCCCGTCCCGCCGTTCCGCGCTAGCCCTTGCCTTGCGCGATCCGCGCCACGGCGCGGCGGTCGGCCTTGCCGGTTGCGCCCGCCGGCAGCGCGTCGCGCACATAGAACACCTCCGGCACCTTGTAGCGCTCGGTGCGCGCCATGAGCCAGGCGCGCAAGGCGTTGAGGTCGAGCGCGGCGCCGGCGCGCGGCACCACCACGGCGTGGATGGTTTCGCCGAGCCGCTCGTCCGGCACGCCGGCGCACAGCGCGGCGGCGACGTCGGGGTGCTGCGCCAAGAGCTGGTCGACCTCGAGCGGCGCGATCTTGATGCCGCCGCGCGAGATGATGTCCTTGGCGCGGCCGATCAATTCGACAAAGCCCTGGGCGTTGAGCCGCGCCAGATCGCCGGTCTTGAAATAGCCGTCCGCGAACGAAGCCGCCGTAAGCGCCGGATCGTCGAGATAGCCGAGCATGGCGAAGGGCGAGCGGATCTGCAGTTCGCCCGACGGCGCGATGCGGAAGGCGACCCGGGGCGTGGCGCGGCCGATCGAGCCGAAGCCTTGCGGCTGCTCGGCCGGCCCGCAATGGAAATCGCAGGTGCCGGTCTCGGTGAGGCCGTAGAGATCGTGGATGGCGGCGCCGGTCCAGCCGCGCAGCCGTTCCGCGAGCTGGCGCGGCAGCACCTCGCCGCCGGTCATGAGCTTGCGCAGCCGCGGCGCCGCCGGCGGCGCATCGAGCATGAGCGCGCGGTACATCGACGGCACGCCGCCGACAACCGTCGCCGCGGCGAGGCCGCGCGCCATCGCCTCGGGCGAGGACTTCGGCACCAGGATAAGCCGCGCGCCGCTCATCAGCGTCAGCAGCATCACCCACAGCCCGAAGATGAAGGTGAGTTGCAGCGGCAGCGCCACCGTATCGCCGGGCGTGAGGTCGAGCAGCCGGTCGAGCACGGCGAGCTTGTCGGCGAGCCGCCGGTGGCCGACCACCGCGCCTTTCGGCAATCCGGTCGAGCCCGAGGTGAACATGATGAGCGCCGCCTCGCCCAGCAGGTCGCGCGCCGGCGGCGCCGCCGCGGCGATGACCTCGAGCCGGCCGCCATCGACGAGGAACCGCGCCGCGGTCTGCGCCCGCAGGCGCTCGGCGGTCGCCGGCGCCGCGGCACGCGCCAGCGGCACGGCGACCGCGCCGGCCTGCCAAACCCCGAGCAGCGCGCCGATGTCGTCCGGCCGGTTGGCCATGCCCAGCAGCACCGGCTCGCACGCGGCAACGCCGCGGTCCTTGAGCGCGCCGGCGATTTGCCGCGCCAGCGCCAGCAGGTCCTGCCCGCTCCGCCTGTCGCCGTCGGTGCTTTCGACCGGCGCGGCCGGCGCGCCGAGCGCAGCCGCCAGCAGTTCCGCCAGCGCACCGGTCATTGGCGCGGGGCAAAGCGCGCGTCGCGCCAGGCGAGCGCGGCTTTGAGGCCGTCGCGGCGCGCGATCTCCATGAAGGCGATCTTGTCCGGCGAGCCGGCGCCCTCGATGGCGAGATCGATGGCGAGGGCCTCCTCCAGCGCGGCCAGCATGTTCTGCGCTTCGTAGGCGCGGTTGATGGCGCGCTTGGTTTCTCTCATCAGGTTCGGATCGACGGCGGCGATGTGCTCGGCCATCGCCAAGGCCGCAGCCTCGAGCTCGGCCGCCGGCACCACGCGGTTGACCATGCCGATCTCGCGCGCGCGCTGAGCCGGGATGCGGTCCTCGCCGGTATAGATGATCTCCTTGGCGATCTTCGGTCCGGCGATCCAGGGCAGCAGCAGCGCGACGATGCCGGCGCCGAACTTCAGTTCCGGTTCGCCGAAAAAGGCATCGTCCGCCGCGATGGTGATGTCGCAGGCCAGCGCCAGCTCGCAGGCGCCGGCGAGACACGGGCCGCGCACCGCCGCGATGGTCGGGCGCGGGAAGTGCCAGAAGCGCATGATGGTGTCGAAGTCCTTGCGCAGGATGTCGCGCCAGGCGTCCATGCCGCGCGGGCGCCGCTCCATCTGCTCCTTGAGGTCGAAGCCGGAGGAGAACGCGGCGCCGGCCCCGGTGACGATGAGCGCGCGCACGCCCTCGTCGCGCTCGAGGCCGTCGAGCGCGGCGTTGATCTCGCCCAGCATTGCCGCATTGAGCGCGTTGGCGCGCTCCGGCCGCGACAGCGTCAGCACCGCCACCCTGCCGCGCCGGTCGAGCTTGATGGTGGTGAAGTCCATGGATCAGCCCGCCTTCGCTAAAGCTTCGGCGGGCATCCTGCTTCGCGCTTCAGGATTGCGCAAATCCTGCGAAGCGCAACGCGCGAAGCAGGCTGGTGGGTGCGACAGGGATCGAACCTGTGACCCCTACCATGTCAAGGTAGTGCTCTTCCGCTGAGCTACGCACCCGTTGTGGAGGATGATCTATCGGCTCCGACGGGGTCAGGCAACCCCGCCCGAAGACGTCACGCCGCCAGCATTTTCTGCACTTCGTTGACCAGTTCGCGCAAATGCACCGGCTTCGACAGCACCTTGGCGTGCTTGGGCGCGGTCGAATCGGCGTTGAGCGCGACCGCGGCAAAGCCGGTGATGAACATGATCTTGATGTCGGGGTCGAGCTCGGCCGCCCGCCGGGCGAGCTCGATGCCGTCCATTTCCGGCATCACGATGTCGGTGAGCAAGAGCTCGAAGGGTTCCTCGCGCAGCCGCTGATAGGCCGACAGCCCGTTATCGTAGGAGGTCACCTCGAAACCGGCATTCTGCAGCGCTTTCACCAGAAAGCGGCGCATATCGGTATCGTCTTCCGCCAGGAGGATTTTCGACATACGACCCAACGCCCCACCCGGCCCCGTAAATCACCCAACGCCGGCCGTAAGCCGCCCCATAAGACGTATGCCGGGTAAATATCGGGTGAACTGAAAGCACCGCTTGGCTTTAGCCCCGGATGCATGGACAATAAAGCCATAAACCTCTTGTTAGGGTCCCGGCCCGGCCGCCAGGCAGACAATCCATGAGCGAAATCCGCGACGAGCTCGACCCGCCCTACGAGGTGCTGGAGCCGGCCGAGTGCCAGGGGCCGGTGCTGTTCAACTCGCCGCATTCCGGCTCGACTTATCCGCGCACCTTCCTCGCCGTCTCGCGTCTCGATATCGGCACGCTGCGCCGCTCCGAGGACTCCTTTGTCGACGAGCTGATTTCGGGCGTCGTCGGCCAGGGCTTCCCGCTGATGCGCGCCCATTTCCCGCGCTGTTTTGTCGACGTCAACCGCGAGCCCTATGAGCTCGATCCGCGCATGTTCGAGGGCCGGCTGCCGTCTTTTGCCAATACCCGCTCGATGCGGGTGGCGGGGGGTCTGGGCACCGTGGCGCGCGTGGTCGGCGATGCGCAGGAAATCTACGACCAGCGCATCCCGGTCGACGATGCGCTATCGCGCATCGAGAGCCTCTACAAGCCCTATCACCGCTCGCTGCGGCGGCTGTTCACCGGGCTGCACCGCGAGTTCGGCGCCGCCGTGCTGATCGACTGCCATTCCATGCCGTCGACCGCCGGCCATCGCGACGAGCGGCCGCGGCCCGAATTCGTGCTCGGCGACCGCTACGGCACCAGCTGCGTCGGCGTGGTCTCGGAAGCCATCGAACAGACGCTGCGCGCGCTCGGCTATTCGGTCAGCCGCAACAAGCCCTATGCCGGCGGCTTCATCACCGAGCACTACGGCAACCCGGCCGCCGGCCTGCACGCCATCCAGCTCGAGATCAACCGTGCGCTTTACATGGATGAGCGCCGCTACGAGCGCTCGCGCAATTTCGCCCGCCTGGCGGCCGACCTGGAGACGCTGGCGCGCCGCCTCGGCGAGATCCCGCTGGAGGAGCTGCGGCCCTACCGGGCGGCGGCGGAGTGAAGTGACCGCCCTTGCACCCTCCCCTGGAGCGGGAGGGTCGGCGAGCCCCCAGCGGGTCTAGGCGCGTGTTCGACGCGCTATGGCGAGCGGCCTCCCCCCACGGGGAGGTGAAGAGAAAACGGAAGGCGCTGGTCGAAAAAAAAGGGCCGCTCCGGAGAGCGGCCCAAGTCTAGGGAGGAAACGCCCAAGGAGGGCAGCGGTATCGCTACCGCATTGCAATAAATTACACCGCGACGCACAAAAATCAAGGGCAGAAGCGCGTTTTCCCATGCAATTCTGCATGGATGGAAGCCAAAAACGCCAATGAATTCCGGCACTTTCGTGACCGCCGTTGCCGAAGCGCCACGGTTTTGTGACTTTTGCCCTACCGAAAGTGCATTACGGCAAACGCAGTTCCATTTGCCGGTGCTGACGCCGTCCTTTACCTCGAAGCCTCATCCTGGGCAGGCACCATGACGGCCGTCGACTTCGCCAGTTTTGTCGATCAGCTTGCAACGGTGGCGGGCGATACCATCCTGCCCTTTTTCCGCACGGCGCTGGCGATCGAAAACAAGAAGAGCGGCGGCTTCGATCCGGTCACCGCCGCCGACCGCGCCGCCGAAAACGCCATGCGCGCCTTGATCCGCCGGAATTTCCCCGATCACGGCATCATCGGCGAGGAATACGGCAATGAGCAAACCGGCGCCGAATATGTCTGGGTGCTCGATCCGATCGACGGCACCAAGTCCTTCATCTCCGGCATGCCGGCCTGGGGCACGCTGATCGGGCTGATGCGCTTCGGCGAGCCGGTGTTCGGCATGATGCACCAGCCCTTCATCGGCGAGCGCTTCTCCGGCGACGGCGGCGCCGCGCACTATCGCGGCCGCGGCGGCAGCCGCGAGCTGCGCGTGCGCGAATGCCGCGGGCTATCCGACGCGCTGCTCTATACCACCAGCCCGCTGCTGATGAACAAGGCCGACCGCGCCATCTTCACCCGCGTCGAGAGCAAGGTGAAGCTGTCGCGCTACGGCGGCGACTGCTACGCCTATTGCATGCTGGCGGCCGGCCAGATCGATCTCGTCATCGAAACCGAGATCAAGCCGCACGACATCGTGCCGCTGATCCCGATCATCACCGGCGCCGGTGGTATCGTCACCACCTGGGAGAACGGCCCGCCGCAAGGCGGCGGCCGCATCGTCGTCGCCGGCGACAAGCGCGTCCATGCCGCCGCGCTGGAGATGCTGGGTTCCTGACCCGGCGTCGATTGTGGCGCGGAGTGGTCGTTGCTAGTATCGCCGCCGGCAACGCCATGAGCGACGACGCCGACAAACGCACCGCGGCAATGCAGCGCGCGGCGGAATACCGGGAACGCGCCGCCCAATACGAGAAGCTGTCCGAGGAAGCGCGGCAGCGCGGCGACGCGCAGATGAGCATCGAGTTCGCGCGCAAGGCGGCCGAGGAATTGACCGAGGCAAGCCGCATCGAGGACAGCATCGCGAGCCCGCGCTGAGGGTGAGCGACTCGCTGCTTTTTTAAAATTCTCCCGCAATTTCAAAGCTAAAAAAAACTTATCCCCGCCCTCCAAGGCGGCCTTATCTTGATCGCATCCCATTCCACACCGGGGGTGTCTGTACAGCATCTTCAGATACGGAATGGGGAGCGGTGGCCGGGGAATGACGTGGCGGCGGAGATGCGCTTGCCACGGCCCGGCGGTCCAAGCCG
>Ga0070741_10004945_pt1 | contig 30439 bp, 22 predicted proteins | sample Coa_R1_4_FD_66440 | JGI IMG/M metagenome (GOLD analysis project Ga0070741, IMG submission 66440) | Surface soil microbial communities from Centralia Pennsylvania, which are recovering from an underground coalmine fire - Coalmine... | ecosystem: Environmental > Terrestrial > Soil > Unclassified ... | reverse complement strand
CCAGTCGGCAAAACCTTGCACGAAACCGCTCGCGATGTGTTGCACAATTAAAATCGGGACCGGCGGAAATTTTTGAATCGAACCCAAAATCGAATGCAATACGGCAGGCCCGCCGGTCGATGCGCCGATCGCAACAAGCTCGAAGCTGCGCGTTGCGGAAAGCAGTTGCACCGATTGCGGCGGTTTCGTGGCGCGCGGCGGTGTTCTGCGCCAGCGCTTCACGACCTTGATTTCGGACATCAGCTTCACGGTGCGAACCAATTTCGCCGCCATCCAGTTATGCTCCGGATGTGCCGTGCCGCGCGGTGTTTCGAGAATTGCGACGGCGCCCGCGTCCATCACGCGAAATGCTTTTTGCACATCATTCGGATCGGCGCTCGAGCTTACGATGATGATCGGCACCGGTTGCATTTCCATGATGCGCCGCGTGGTGTCGAAGCCGTTCAGCTTCGGCATGTGGATGTCCATCGTGATCACATCCGGCTTTAATCGGAGCGTCTCGGCGATTGCTTCCTCGCCGTCGCGCGCCATGCCTGCGACTTCGATTTCGGGATCGCTTTGTAAAATGTGCGTCAGCAACTCGCGCGAAACGGCCGAGTCTTCCACGATGAGCACGCGGATTTTTCGTTGGGTCATATCAGGTGCTCGACGACCTCGAGCAGGTTGCTTTGATCGAAGCTGCTTTTCACGATGTAGGCGTTTGCCCCGACGTCAATGCCCCGTTCGCGGTGCTCGCGCGATTCGAGCGCAGTCACGAGCACGACAGGCAAATCGCCGAGCCGTTTGTCCGTGCGGATTTTTGCTGTTAAATCAAAACCGTCCATGCGCGGCATCTGCACGTCGGAAACAATGAGGTCGAAATGCTGCGTGCGCAAATGCGTCATCGCATCCACGCCGTCGATTGCGGTCTTCACATCGTAGCCGGCCGTTTCAAGAATGTTTTTTAACAGCATGCGCGAAGTAACGGAGTCATCGACGACGAGCAGCGATTTCGTTTTCGATTCGACCGGCTCCGCCACAATTGCGGAAACCGCATTCGCAGTGCCGGTTGTCGCGGACTCGATCAATTCCGGCACATTTAAAATCAGCACGACCTGGCCGGAACCGAGCACGGTCGCGGCGGCAACATTCCGCACGTGAACGAGCGGCTTTTGCAGAGGTTTTACAAGCACCTCCTGCTCGTTGAGCACCTCGTCGACGACAAACGCGATGCGCGTTTCGCCTGCGTTCAGCACAACCATTTGCACAAACTTCGAGTCCTCGCTTTTTTCACGACGCGGCAAGCCTAGCACCACATTGAGCCGCGTGAGCGAGAGCACGCGGCCATCCCACGAAATCGTCTCCTTGTTCTCGACCGTTTTAATTTCATCGCGCGCGATCCGCAGCACGCGATCGACGTTCGCGATCGGCAGCACGAACGGCTGTCCGCCCGCGCGCACGAGCAGCCCTTTGAAAGTCGAAAGCGTGACCGGCAGCACGATGCGAAAAGCCGTGCCACGCCCGCGCTCAGTCTCGATCTCAATATGTCCGCCGAGCTTCTCGACCTTCTCGCGCACGATCGCCATGCCGAGTCCGCGTCCGGAAAGTTCGGTGACCATTTTGCTCGTAGAAACGCCGCTTTGAAAAATCAGCGCGAGCGCTTCGCGGTCGCTACGCTGCGCGGCTTCTTCAGTCGAAATAGCGCCGGATTTAACCGCAGCCGCTTTCACTTCGGCGACATCGATGCCTGCGCCGTCGTCGCCGATCACGATCTCGACTTTACTCGCATCGATCTGCGCAACAGCCATTGTGATCATGCCGCGCTCCGGCTTTCGCTGCGCCATGCGCATCTCAGGTTTTTCGATCCCGTGGTCGATCGCATTTCGCACGAGATGCATCAGCGGATCTTTCATCTGCTCGAGAATGCGTTTGTCGATCTCGATGCGCCGGCCGCGCAAAATCAGCTCCACCTGCTTCTCCTGGTCACGCGCCAGATCGCGCACCGGCTTCGGAAAAATGTCGAGCAGCGTCGCAAACGGCAGCATCACGAGCCGCTTCGCTTCATCGAGCAAATCGTCAACCATTCCGCCGAGCCGCCGCTGATCTTCCTCCGCCGATTTGCGCAAAGTCAGCAATCGGTTTTCGAGCGAGCGAAGATAGCTCTGGTTCCATTCGAGAAAGTCGAAGACACGCTCCGTCGGCGCACTGCTGTTCTGCGCGGGCGCGCGAACCCTCTGCATCTCCGCATTCATCTTCGCCCATTCCTTGCGCCACGTTTCCATCATCGCGGCGACCTCGTGCAGTTCCGACGCGCGTTGCGTCGCGGTGTTTTTCACGGCGATCATTTCCTCGGCTTGCAGCAGAAGCGCATCCATCTTTGCTGTCGCAATGCGGATCGTATCTTCAGTCACGTGCGCTACCGGGTGCGCACTGAAACCAGGATCGACTGGTTCGGTCATCGATTCCGGCAACGGCTCGACCATTGTCTCCAAAGCGCGAATTTCCTTGGTCATCGCAGCGACTTCCCGCGCATCCGGCGGAGTTGCGCCGAGCAGCCTTTGCAAAAAATCGACTGCATCGCTAAGCCGGTCGAATGTCTCCGCGGTCGCGGTAACGCCATTTGTTTTCCACTTTGAAAAGACACTCTCCATCGCCTGGCATAGCGACTCGATATCCGTGCGATTCACCGAACGGGCAGCACCTTTCAAGCTATGCGCTTCGCGAAAAATGGTTTCCACAATCTCATGCCGTCGCTCCTCGGCAGGGCTGCTTTCGAGTTCCAGCAGGCCGGCCGATAGCATTTGCAAATGCTCTTGAGCCTCGATCTGAAAAGCTTCGAGCAGCCTTTGTTGAAACTCTTCGTCGTTTGCCATCGCTAGACCTTGAACCGCTGCACGAGCTCTTTCAGTTTTTGCCCCAAGTCATGCAGGCTGCGCGCCGCAGTCTCCGCTTGCTTTGTGCTCGCGACAGTCTGCGTGCTTGCCACTTTGATATTTTCCATCGCTAGCACTACCTGATCCATGCCTGCGAATTGCTCCTGATTGGTTGCGGCAATCTGCGTAGCCGCCTGCGCAGCTTGCGAGATGTTATCGGCCAGGATGCGGATCGTATCGCCCGCGGCGGTTGATTGAGTTACTCCCGCTTCAACAGCCTTGCTGCCTTGCTCGGTAGTTAAGACGGCGCTGCTGGTTGCCTTTTGAATCTCACTTAGAATGCCGCGCACTTGCATTGTCGCTTGCTTGGATTGCTCGGCGAGGTTCTTTACCTCTTGCGCGACCACCGCAAAGCCTTTGCCGTGGTCGCCTGCTTTGGCTGCTTCAATCGATGCATTCACAGCTAGTAGATTTGACTGCGCCGCCAGGTCATCGACAGTCGTTATGATTTCGCCGATAGCCTGACTCTGCTCGCTAAGTCTTACTATGCTATCCGCAATCGATTCCATTTGCTGACGAATCCGTCCCATGCCATCGATGGTTTCGTCCACAGATCTCCGTCCAGTTTGAGCTACCTGGGAAGCTTGTTGAGCGGTATCGGAAATGACTTTGCCCTTTTCACTCGACACCTTTGAAGTTTGCTTCACTTCCTCAACTGTCGTCGTGGTTTGGGTGATTGCCGTCGCTGTCTCGGTAGCGCCGGAAGCTAGCTGCGTTGTTGCGGCAAGGATTTCGCTCGCCGATGACGCAAGCACATTTACCGCCTCGATGATTTCCTGTATGATGCTGCCAAGATTTTCATTCATCCGGCGAAAGTTCGTCTCGAGCACACCTACTTCATCACCGCGATGATTCACAGTGATCTTTGTGGAAAAATCGCCAGCAGCCATTCGTTCGGCAACTCCCGAGATCGCTTTTAGCGGTCGCGCAATCATGCGATTTAGCACGTAGCCGAGCAGCATCGTGATGACTACCGCGATGACGGCAACCACGCCAAGAAAGCTGATTAGCTGATGCACCCTGTCCGCGCTATCCAGTATTCGCTTCTGCGCACGTCCCACAGCTTCTTTGCCTAGGTCATTAGCTAGAGAAGCGATTCGTTCGTAACGCTCCTCCTGCACGGAATTGCTTAGCTGCTTTGCCTCATCGACCTTTCCGCTATTGATAAGAACAATTTGCTGGTCCCTAGTCTTACGATAATCAACGATAGTCGATCTTAGTTCCTCCATTCGCCCGGCCATCCTGGCATCGTCTTTTCCAATCTCGAGGCATTGCTCAAGTGAGTCGTCGATCTCTTTCGCATTGCTTTTGATATCCTGCAGTAAAACGGGCGCATCTTCCTTCTCGATAAACGCCAATAGTTCCAGGATACGAACACGCTGACGATTCTCGAGCGCACGGATATTGAGCAGATTGACCGCCATCTTGAAATCACGCTCGAATAACGCTTTTTGCGACCGCTCCAGTTCGAGCACCCCAAAATAAGCTGTCACAATGACCGCTCCCGTGATGAGTGCCATAAGCCCGAAGCTAATGAAAAGCTTCACTCCTGTGCGCAGGTTTAAGAACGAATTCATCATTATACTTTGAAGCGGTTTATCAGGTCCTTTAGTTTTTGCCCAAGTTCATGAATATGATGCGCCGCGGTTTCCGCCTGTTTTGTGCTGGCGACGGTTTGCGTGCTTGCCACCTTGATATTTTCCATTGCGAGCGCGATTTGATCCATGCCGACAAACTGTTCCTGGCTCATTGTCGCGATTTGCGTAGCAGCCTGTGCAGCTTCCGTAACTGTGTCATTCAAGGCTCGAATCGCGTGGCCGGCCGAATTTGCTTGCACCACTCCGGCTTCGACTGTCTTGCTGCCTTGTTCGGTAGCCAAAACAGCGCTCGCAGTTGCTTTCTGGACATCGCTCAAAATCGTGCGAACCTGCATCGTTGCTTGCTTGGATTGATCTGCGAGGTTCTTTACCTCCTGCGCAACGACACCGAATCCTTTGCCATGCTCACCCGCCTTGGCCGCTTCAATCGAGGCATTCACTGCCAGGAGATTCGATTGCGCCGCCAGATCATCAACTGTAGCGATGATAGCGCCAATTGCCTGGCTCTGCTCGCTAAGTCTTACAATGCTATCGGCAATTGTCTCCATCTGATTGCGGATTCGGCTCATTCCAGCAATGGTCTCTTCCACCGATTCCTTGCCTTCCTGCGCAACCTTTGCTGCATTTTGCGCATTATCGGCGACCTGCCTTCCCTTTTCACTCGATAGCTGCGAGGTTTGCTTCACTTCTTCGACCGTAGCCGTAGTCTGGCTTACCCCTGTCGCTGTCTCAGTAGCTCCCGAAGCTAGTTGAGTCGCAGCGGCCATGATCTCGCTTGCGGAGGAAACAAGCACGTTTACCGCTTCCAAAACGTCCTGCATCAAGCTGCGCAGGTTCTGTGTCATTGTCGCGAAAGCGTTCCCAAGGATGTCTTTGTCCGATTGCACGCTAAGCTGTGCTTTTAAATCACCCGCTGCGATCTGTTGAGCTTGCCCGGCCAGCAGCTTTAAAGACTTATTCATTCGCGCAAAAGCGTTATGCAATAGGCCCACCTCATCCAGACGTTCCATATCGCCTACTTCACCGCCCAATTCACCAACTGCAATGCGGTTCGCTATGTCAGTGACCTGCTTCAAAGGTGCTGCAATATTTGTTGTTATCAGCCACCCGGTGCCGAACATCGCAACTACGGCAAAGATAATGCCATAAATGATGGTCGCATAAGTCCGCTGTGTGTTCGTCGCAGCTTCTTTCGTGCGTTCATCCAACAACCGCTCTTCCTCCTGATTTATCGCACTGATCACATCGCGCGCCTGATCCATGAGCTGCTTCCCGCGATCCGATGCAACAACCATTCGTGCATCTTCAAAGCCCTTTTCCTTACGCAGAGAAATTGTCTCCTGCAGCTCTGCAAGCTTGCCCTGCTCCAGCTTTTGCAATGAGTCGAGTCGTTGCTGCTGGCCCGGGTTATCGCTCGTCAAATTCCGTAGCGTAGCTATCTCACCATCCATTTCGCGCAATGCCACTTGGTATGGATCCAGATACCGTTCTTCGCCAGTAATGATAAAGCCGCGCTGCCCTGTCTCAGCATCTTTCAGCAAAGAGAGCACACGCTCGACATGCTGCAGCACCTGATAGCTGTGGCGCCTCCACTCGGAAGCTTGCACTAACGCGCTTATGCTACGGTAAGTGAGAAGCCCGATGAGCAGAAGAACCAGAATAGCTAGGAGAAATCCCGCACCGATTTTAGCTCCGACATTCCATTTCATAAGTTTGCTTCTGTCATGTGTTCTTCCGGCTTTTGGTTGACGTATAGCCGCTCGTCTGCAAGCAACTTCTCGACATCAAGCACGATCAGGCCGTCAGCTCTTACTCCTTTTAAGTAGTCCGCGCGGCGGCCGGTTAATGTTGGTAAGCTTGTTTGCAAATCGTTTACTGCGACATGACTGATTCCAATCAAGTTATCGGCGAGGAGGCCGGCTTGTGTTTCTTTTGCACGAATGAGGACGATCTTATGAAGATCGTCGATTCCATTCTCCGGCAGACCAAAGAACCTCTTGATATCGATGAGCGTAAGAATAGTTCCGCGCAGGTTTACTATTCCTGCGATAAAACCTGGCGCGCCGGGAACCATGGTGAGTTGATCGAAGGCTATTACTTCGATCACGAATTTAGTTTCGATTCCATAGGTTTCATTTGCGAGTGTGAAGACAGTGACTTCCATTCCGTCAGTAGCTGTTTCCTGCACGGGTTCTTTTGCCAAAAACTCCGCGCGTTTGCGCAGGATTCCTTGTTGCTCTTCTTTGGTTGGAGAAAAGCCACGGTCGATCGTCTCGCGCACCATGCTTAGCCGTTGGTGAAGTTCATTCCATTTACTCATTTCGTCTCACTCACTTCACGAACATGGATGGTTGACTTGATGACATCGGCGAGCCGTCCGGCAGTCATGCCCGAGCCCGGGATCACCTCGTTGGGAGTGTATTTTTGCAGCAAAAGTAATGCGTTTTGGAAATGCTTGGCCTGCTCGCGCATGTTGCCTTTTTGCTGCATGATCATGCCGAGCGTGAAGTAGGCGAGCACAAATTCGCGATCAAGATAGAGCACCCGCCGCAGCGAAGCTACTGCATCGTCGAGCTGATTCTGTTCCTGTAAAATCGAGCCTTTTAGGTAATGAGCGCCAGCATTCAGCTTATCAAGCTTCAATGCTTTGTCACAAAGCTCCAGGGCGGCTGCAAAGTGTCCTTCATTCGCGTTTGCCCGCGCAGCTTTGATTAACTCATCCGCGTTGGGCCGCGGCACCATAGCCGCTTTTGTTGGCTGAGGTGCAAACGAAATTGGCTTCGCCTGGATGCGCTTCGAGACAGGTTTTTGTTCACGTATTGGCTCGGTGACCTTCTGGAAAATTGCTACGCCGGGATAGTTCACCGCCAGCAATGGCTCAAAGAGCGAGCCGGTTTCGGCAGTTCCTGTCACCAGCCATCCGCCTTCGAGCAATGAGCGCTGAAGCTTCTTCACTACCTTTGCCGCTTGAGTTGGCGAGAAATACATCAGCACATTACGGCAAAGGATTAAGTCCATTGCATTGGTGTTGGTGAGCAGCGAAGGATAGCTATCCTCTCCAAGGTTTAGAAATTCGAAGGTAACTAATGACTTGTAAGCTTGCAGCAACTCGAATCGGTTTTCATCTATGGCTTTGAAATAAGCCTTCTTTAGGTCTTCGCTAATTGGGCCGCGAAAAGACCATTTCGAGAAAACTCCCGCTTCCGCTTTTTGCAGAAAGCGAGTGTTGATGTCCGTTGCGAGAATCGTGATGTTCCACCTGGCGATATCCGGCAACAGCTTGTGCAGCAGAATTGCGATGGAATAAGGTTCTTCGCCCGAGCAACAGCCCGCACTCCAAATTCTAAGACGCCGCTCATTTTGCCGGCGTTGGTGAATCAACGGCGGAAGAATCTTCGTCTCCAATGTTTCGAAGACCTTCGGATCACGAAAGAAGTAGGTCTCACCTATCGTGAGATGCTTTGCCAGAACCTTGAGCTTATCCTGGTCGAGCGGTTCTTGAGTAAAAGCTTCGATCGCTTCTGCCAGCCGGCTTAACCCCAGCTCCCGTCCGGCGGATTCCACGCCACGCTTCAGGTCATCGAGGCGGTCACTGGAAAAATGCAAGCCGGTCTGAGCGGCGATCAATTCGCCAAGTCTCTGCCAAAGGTGACCGGGAATTTGGATAGTCATCGGCTACTTTCCAGCTTTGCGAGAAGCTGCTCCTCTTCGAGAGATAGAAACTTGTCGAGGTCATAGATTAGGACGATCTCGCGGCCTAGCTTTAAGATGCCATCAAAGGTCGTGAGCTCCGGCGGAAGTTCCGTCTTTGTAAGAACCGCGGATTCGTCCGGCTGCATCATTCCGCACACTGCATCGACCAGGATTGCCACGCTGCGCGTTTCCGCCTTTGCGATAATGATGTGATCGTCGATCGAGAGTTCGCGGAGCGGCAAACCAAAGCGCCGGCGCAAATCAAAAACCGGAATAATGCGTCCGTGCACGTTGATGACACCGAGCACGACATCGGGCGCATCGGGACAAGGCGTGATTTCCACGGCGCGAACCGCGCGTTGCACGACGGAAGCGGGCAATGCCCATTTCTCGTTCGCGAGTGTAAACACCACGAGCGGGCCAAAAGGTTCAGCGCGCATTTGCAACATCCTAACCAAATTTTGTCCGACAACAATCCTTATTCTTTTGTGTTACTTTACGCCCTTGTGCGGAGTTGCCGCTTCAAGCTGACATGGAGGAGACCGAGCGCGCCGGCGATGAAGACGACGAGGACAAAGGCGTTAAAGGAAAGGACGCTGCAGACGAATTTGCCAAGGTGTTTTTCCGGGCCGAAAAAGACGTTGATGTTTTTTGAGCGGCGGTAGTCTGCCTGCTCTGTTTCGGCCTTGGAAACAAGGTCGGTGATTTTTTGGTTTACGAAAAGGCGCTCAGCCGTGAAGCCGCGACCGTGCGAACGAAGATCGCTCGGGTCGAGCGGTTTTCCCGCAATGACTTTGTCCACTTTGTGCAGGCGCTTGTCGACCTCGTCGGCGGTCATCGCTTCAAGGCCGGAGAGGAGCGCGAGCGCGTCTTTTAAATCGTCGAGCCGGCCGGTTTCCTGCGGCGTGCGTTGTTCGTCCGCGGCGAGGTCATCGATTTCCGCTTGAAGTTTTTCCTGTCGCATCGTGAGCGGATTGAGCTTCGCCTGCGCGACGACGAGCGCTTCGTAGCTCCAGCGCATCGGCATAAACTCGCACAAAATCGGCACCTGCAAATCGCTCTCGCGCTTGCCCGTTTCAGCGCCCGGATGCGTGGAGAAAAAGCGCTGCATTTTGTAGATGAGATCAAGGTCGCGGTTCATGTCCTCGTATTTAATCAGCGCGCCGCCGAGGATGATGTTCGGGATCAAAATAAGCGGGACGATGTTTGCAGCGGTCTTGCCATCGGCGACGAGCGAGGAGATCAGCAGGCCGACAGCGACGCCGCCGAGCGCGGTGATGAAATTGAAAAAGAAGTGCGGAAAGAAAAGGCCGCGCACTTCGAGAATGGCATTGCCGATGAGCACGAAGAGCGCGCACTGGATCGCGGCGAAGAGCGCGAGTGTGAGCGATTTTGCAAAGATGTAATACGGCAGCCGGACGTTGAGATTGCGCTCGCGCTGCAGCACTGCGCGGTCGCGGATGATGTCGTCGGCGCTGTTGGTGAGGCCGAGGAACATTGCGACAACGAGGCTTAAAAAAAGATACGTCGGAATGTGATAAGCCGACGCGAAATCATAGGTGCCGGAATCGGAGTAGCGCAGCACCGCCCCGATGAGCGCGGCGAGCACAGGCGCCTCCACAATCGTCGTGAGCAGGTTTGCGCGGTTGCGCATTTTCGAGATGAACGCGCGCTGCATCAAAATGCGGAGTTGCATCCACTCGTCGCGCCAGCGGAACGGCTCACGCTTGCGCATCGGCGTAGGCGGAATTGGTATGACCTCGTGCTTTTTCACCGCGACCTGCCGCATGTCCTGCAGCAGCCGGAACGATTCGTATTTGTCGCGCCAGTAATCGGGCGAGAAACGCCGCGCCGGCACGAGCTGGCCCTGCGAATTTTCCTCGAAGATGATGTCGCCGCTCAAATCGCGCAGCGGCGTCTCGAGCACGTCGAAAATGAATTCCGGTCGCGTTGTGCCGCACGCGGGGCAGCCGCCCAACTCGGTGCCGAAATGCTGCTCGTGCTCCGCCGTCGCGAAATACGAAAGCATGTCGTGCGGCGTGCCGTAAAAAACGAGCTTCCCGCCTTTGTCGAGCAGCACCGCTTTGCTAAACATCTGGAAAAGCTTCGACGCGGGCTGGTGAATCGTGACGAGGACGATTTTGTTGTGCGCCATCGAACGGATGATCTCGATGACGTGTTCGGCGTCCTTTGACGAGAGACCGCTCGTTGGCTCGTCGAAAAGAAATACGTCGGCGCCGCCGATCATATCCAAACCGATGTTTAAACGTTTGCGTTCGCCGCCGCTCAGCGTTTTTTTCAATGGACTGCCGACCACGCTGTCGCGCCGTTCGGTTAGGCCGAGCTCGATCAGCTTGCCGTCGATGCGCCGCGCGCGATCGCGGCTCGACAAATGCGGCGCGCGGATCGCCGCCGCGAAATCGAGATTTTCCTCAATCGTCAAAAGCTCGTCGAACGCATCCTCCTGCGGGATGTAGCTGATGTAGCCTTTGAGCGCGTCGAGGTTCGCGTAAAGCGACTGGCTGTTGAGCAAAACCTCGCCGTGCTGCGGCTGGAGCTGGCCGGCGAGCACACGCATCAGCGTGCTTTTTCCAGAGCCGCTGGCGCCCATCACGCACACCATTTCGCCGCGCATGATGGAGAACGAAATGCCGTCGAGCGCCGTTTCCCCCTCGCGAAAACGATGCGTGAGATCGCGCACTTCGAGCGTGCTGATGATGTTGCGTTCCTCCTCGATGATGCGCTCGGAGAAATTGCAGCGCAGCACCTGGCCGGTATCGATGCGAATCGTGTCGCCATCGGCCAGCGGCGCCGAATTTCTCACCGGCATCTCTCCGACGAGAATCGGCCGGTCGGCCTGCATCACGTCGAGATGGCCGACTTTGTTTTCGTAATCGCACTGGATTTTCAGCAGCACTTCGCCTCCGGTTCCCGGTGAGAGCAAAATGTCGTCCTCCTCGAGCAGGCCGGGATTGTTCGAGACGAGGTATTCGGATTTGTGCGCCTTGAGTTGAAAGCGTCCGCCCATCGCCCGCGCGCGCCGGCGCAGATCGATCAACAGCAGCTCGCTGTCATCGTGAAAAATGATTTTGTCCTCGAGCGTGCCCTCGACATAAGCGCCCGCTTTCAACCTCACGCCATTGAGCACGGCATCGACCGTCTTGAGCGCTTTCACCTGCACTCTCAGCCCGAACTGCACATCGAGCGCGCTGTCGCGGCTGCGCGATTTTTCCAGGGTGACCTCGTCATCCTTGTTCACGCTGAGATAAACGTGCGCCACCGCGACGTTTTTCTTCGCGTTAAAATAATAAACGAGGTCCTGGTAAGTCAGCACCTGCTCGCCGAGCACGATCCGCTGGCCGGAGTAGACGCGGCAAAATTCATTCGACGCCAGCGGCCTGCCGCGCACGACTATCGACCGCTTAGTCTGGTTCTTCAGCAGGATCAAATCCTGGTAACGAAACGCGAGCAGCCGCTCATCGGGCGCCAGGTCCTTCAGCGTCACGTCCGCCGACCCATCCGGTCCGAAGCAGAGCGATTCAAGCGGCGATGCTCCTTTTTGGAAAATCGCGGGATCGGCGGTCTCGGCGGCGTTGAGTTGATACACGATGTCGATCGCCTGTGCAGCCATGCCGAGTTGCGACATGAACGCGTAGAAATTTGTGATCTGCTCGTGGTTCAGCTCGGCCTTTGAAATCAAGTCGTAAAGTTGCACACCGAGCATGATTTTGCGGTCGTCGGTCAGTTGCGTCGAAAGCTTCTGCCCCATCGCCATCAAGTCGTGCTGCTCATTCAGCGCCTGCCGGAAAAGTTTGCGCAGCTCGGAGTAAACCGCCTCCGGATAATCGTAACGCAGGAAACCGAGCGACGAATCGATTTCATCCTCGAGCACTACGCCATCGATTTTCGAAAACGCCGCGAGCACCTGGATGAGCAGCGGCAAAAGATTCGGCCCTTCCGCGACCGTGCGCGGCTTGCGCATCGCGCGGCGCGCCATTTTGCGCGTGGTGCTCTGCAGCCGGTATCCCAGCGGCGTCAACCGCCGAATGCCCTGGCCGATTTTTTCGAGAATGGTCGGTTCGCTCATCGATGCGACGTCGCTGCCAGCAGCCACGTCCCAGAAAAGATAACGAATCTGCCGCCCGACTCCATTTTTTCCTTTCAGCATCGCGCGGGAACTTGCTGCAACCACTGCGGTAGCGGTTTCTCCCGGAGCGTCTCGCTCTCGTTATTCCACGACGATCTTCAACTGGATGCTCACCAGATCATTGACCAGATGCATCCCCAGTTTTTCAAAGAACCTGCCGGAACCGTAGAGGATGTTCCATTGCGTGCGATCGATGTCGAAGTTCGCCTGCGCCACCAGTGCGCCGTCGTCCTGCATTCCGATCAAAGCAGGGAACTCAATCTGCCGCTCGACCTCCTTTAACCTGAGCCTGCCGCTCACCTTGTGGTTGGGCTGGCCTGCGGTCGCACCTTCGATTGCTTCGACCCAGTCGATGTGGAACTGACCTTCGGGATATCTGGCGCTCTCAAAGAAATCATCGGACACACCGGCACTCTCAAACTCTCCTCCGGTGAAATCATCGTTGAAGACGGAAAGGTCAAAGCGGGGCATTCTCGTTTTCTCCTGCTGAAGATGAGTTCCTTCAGTCGGGAAGCCTGCTTTTGTCCAATCCTCCAGACCGCCCCGGAAATCGACGACATTGCTCCAACCCGCTTGAAGAAGCTTCGTGACTGCGACCGAGGAGGCGAGATTCTTTGCCGAGGAGCCATAGACCACAATTCTCCCGCTCAAATCGGGCGCAATCGTCTTCACCCGATCGACAAAATCGACGTTGTAAACGCAGGCATTGCGCGCCTGCGGCAGATGCTCGATTGAAAAGCATTCCTCCGTCATAACATCCAAAACCGTGAGCGCCTCCCGTCCATCGAGCAGTTCTTTAAGCCGATGCGCTGAAACAGACTCGTGGGAGACAGTCATAATTTCACGCGACCGTATTGCTTCACAAAGCAGCCGGAGCCGGTTAGCTCCATCGCTCAGATGACATGGAAGAAAGCGGGGGAGCTTGGTGCTGTCCCGCAGTATGAATAAAACAATCGTTCATGACCAAGAGGCGGCCGCACTCACGATCGCCGGAACGCAGATTAGCAACCTGCGATGCACAATCAAGCTCGGCTGGATATCTACAACAGCAAAGTCTACGTCGTCCAGAACGACACGCGGCGCCGCGACCGCCGCGGCGGTTTGTGCCGTGGGTGGAAACTTGCTCGCGCAGGCAAACGCACTCCACGTCGTTACGAGGCATGCGGGTTTGGCTTAGGTTTGTGCTCGGCTCCCGCCTTTTGACTTACCCGAAAACTCGACATCGCGCGGCGGATGCCGCAGATAGTTGCGAGTCATGCTGAACTACATCTGGCTCGGTCTTATGCTCGCGGCGGTGCTGATCGGCGGTTTCACGGGGCGGATGAAGGAGCTGACGGACGGCACGTTTGACTCGGCGAAAGCGGCGGTGATGATCGCGCTCGGGCTGATCGGGATCATGGCGCTCTGGCTCGGGATCATGCGGCTGGCTGAGCGTTCGGGACTGGTGCGGCTGATCGCGTCGGCGCTGCGGCCGCTCACGCGCCGGCTTTTTCCCGATGTGCCGGCGGAGCATCCGGCGAACGGGGCGATCGTGATGACGATTGCGGCGAACATGCTCGGGCTCTCGAATGCGGCCACGCCGCTCGGGCTGCGCGCGATGGGTTATCTCGAGTCGCTGAATCCACGCCCGGGCGTGGCGACGAATGCGATGTGCACGTTCCTGGCGATCAGCACGAGCTCGGTGCAGCTCATCCCGGCTACGGCGGTGGCGATCCTCGCATCAGCGAACTCGCAGAATCCGTCGGCGATCATCGGCACGGCGCTCATTTCCACGTTCTGCGCGGCGATCGCCGGCGTGGTGTCGGTGAAATGGCTGGAGAAGCTGCCGATGTTCCGGCTGCCGGAGGCGGAGACGACCGTGGATCGCCGGGCAAATGTGGAAATGAGTTTCACCGCGACCGAGGTGGAAGCGGAGCCGGCGGCGCTGGGTGTATTTGGAAAAGTGACGCTGTTCGGCTTCCTCGCGCTGTTCGTCGCGTGGTTTGTGATGGATGTGTTTTTCCCCGGCGCGTTCGGGCGACCGGTGCCGGTGATGAGCGGGAAGTCGCTTTTCGCGCAGATCGTCGGGACGGTCTCGCTGATGGCGATTCCGTTTCTGCTGATGTTTTTCCCGCTGTATGCGGCGCTGCGCCGGGTGAAGGTTTACGAGGAGTTCACCGACGGCGCGAAGGAGGGATTCAACGTCGCGGTGCGGATCATTCCGTATCTCGTGGCGATTTTGGTCGCGGTGGGAATGTTTCGCGCCGCTGGCGGAATCGACTTGCTGGCCAGGGCGCTCTCGCCCGTGCTCGGGCTGATTTCATTCCCGACCGATCTGCTGCCGATCGTGCTCGTGCGCCCGTTGAGCGGCAGTGCGACGACGGGGCTCTTCGCCGAGCTGGTGAAAGCGCACGGGCCGGACAGTCTCATCGCGCGCACGGCGGGGACGATCATGGGGAGCACGGAGACGACGTTCTATGTGCTCGCGGTGTATTTCGGCTCGGTCGCGGTGCGGCGCACGCGGCACGCCGTTGTCGCCGGACTGACGGCGGACCTGACCGGCGTGATCGTGTCGGTCATCGTGTGCCGGTGGATGTTTACGTAATCAGCGGCTCGAGATTTTGCGATATTTCGTCGGCGGACTATCGAATAACTTCCGTGCATCCTGCGAGCCGATGAATTTTGCGATGTTCTCACTGCTGTCGGTGATGATGGCATCGCGGTCGTTTTTGTCTTTTGAATTAACGTGGATTTTGCCTTTGAGCCGGCCGGTTTTAATTGCGCGCTCAACGGCCTCTTGATTGATGCCCCAAAGGCTAAGCACGTTTTCCGATGAGACGGCATAGCGCATGAATGCATAGCGCTGCTTTTTGCCGCGTTCTTTTTGTGTGTCGATCATGCTGAAAAAATGCACGCCTCCGATCACTGTCGGGAGCGCCAGGAATCTCGAAACCTTCAATCCTTTGCCGTGCTCGACCACGACGAAATCCATGCCCTGCGAATGCTGTTGCGTGGCGAAGTGCAAATAGTCGTCGCTATTGACGGATTTCCACACACCTTCCAGCCGTGTGTCGGCGATGGTTTTCTCCGGCGGAGCAATCGGGTTATCGGATTCGACACCGCACGCGGCCAGCAACAGTGAAAGCGCAAGGCAAAGCAATCTTCGCATGGGCCGCAATATCTCCATTCCGTCCTCAAACGACAAGCACGTCCTGAGCTCGTTGCGGTTGCCTGTCTTTCGCGAGCTTTGCGTTGCACTCATTTGCGCTTTCCCGCAGCGTATCGGAATCAGGCATGACGAAAAAACGTGTATTGATCATCTCGACGAGTGCCGGCACGGGGCACGTCAAGGCCGCCGAAGCGCTGGCGAAAACCTTCGCGCGTGACGAGCGGGTGGAGGCGGTCGAGTGCCGCGATGCGCTCGACTTTACTAACAAGCTCTTCCGCGATTTCTACTCAAAGCTCTACATCCAGCTCGTGCGTAATGCGCCGGCGCTACTCGGATGGATGTATAAGCAAAGCGATGAGCCGTGGAAGACGGACGCGATGCGGTTGCGGCTCGACCGGCTGAATACTCTGCCGCTCGTGAAATTCATCCGCAAGTTCAGGCCGGACATCACGGTCTGCACGCACTTCATGCCGGCGGGAATCATCTCGCACCTCATCGCGAAGCGTCAGCTCGAGGCGCATCTCTCGATCGTGGTGACCGACCTCGACATGCACGCGATGTGGCTTTCGCGCATTTTTCACCGCTACTTCGTCGCGATCGACGAAACACGCGCCCATCTCGAAATGCTCGGGTTGCCGCGGGAACGGATCACCGTTTCGGGCATTCCGGTCGATCCGGTTTTTGCGGAACCGATCGATCGGATGGCAGTGCGCACGAGCTACGGACTCGACCCGCTGAAGCCGACGATGCTGCTTTCCGCCGGAGCGCTCGGCGTGAGCCCGACGGAGTTCGTCGTCGCACGGCTGATGCAGCTTCGCAACGAAACGCAGACGGTGGTGATCTGCGGCAGGAACGAGGAACTGCAGGCGCGCGTGCAGGGAATCGTCGGCGCGAATAATCCGCGTTTTAAAATCCTCGGCTACTCCGACCGCATGCACGAGCTGATGAAGATGTCGGATTTGTTCATCGGCAAACCGGGCGGGCTCACGACTGCCGAGGCGCTCGCGTGCGCGCTGCCGATGGTCATCATTTCGCCGATCCCCGGCCAGGAAGAGCGCAACAGCGATCACCTGCTCGAGGAAGGCATCGCCGTGAAGTGCAACGAGCTGACGACAATTCCCTACAAGATCGATTGCCTGCTCGATGAGCCGTCGCGGCTCGAGTTAATGCGGCGCAACGCGGAGCGATTCGGCAAACCGCACGCGGCGGAAACGATCGTCAATACGTTGATCGAGGATAATCTCCCGCCGCTCTCGCTTGACGCCGAGCAGCGCGACGCGATTGCGCAGGCGGCCGCGGGCGACGTGACGATCCAAAAGTGAATCGCGAATTTCTGTGGGGCGTCGCGACGTCCGCTTATCAAAGCGAAGGCGGCTACAACGGCACGGGCGAACCGCAGACGAACTGGGCGCGCGCCGAGCAAAAGAAGGATGTCATGCGCTGCGGACGCGCGGCGGAATTCTGGACGCGTTACCGCGAGGACTTCGCGCGCTGCTGCGAGCTCGGGTTGAACGCATTTCGGCTCGGCATCGAGTGGAGCCGCGTGCAGCCGACTTTGAAAAACGAGCCGGGCGATCCGCCGCCGTTCGATTTCGCGGCGCTCGATCATTACGTCGAAATGCTCAACGCCTGTCGCGAGCACGGCTTGGAGCCGGTGGTCACGCTGCACCACTTCGTGCATCCGGCGTGGCTCGGGAGCGATCCGTGGCTGGATGAAAAAACACCGGAGCACTATGTGCGCTATGTAACCACGGCGGTTACATATTTAAACGAGCGCCTCCCCTCGCCGATCCGGTTCTTCATCACGATCAACGAGCCAAATATGCTCGTGCTGAACACGTATCTCGGAAACCAGTTTCCCTCGCAAAAGCGTTTCGGTTTTCACTCCGTCACGCGCGCCTACAACGCGCTGCTCATCGCGCACGTCCGCGCTTACAATGCGCTGCACGATCTCCACGCCGCACGCGGATGGCCCGCGCCAATGGTCACGCTCAACAACTACTGCAGCGATTTGTATTGGAGCGACAAAATGCTGCTCGACCTGCTCAGCCTCGCCGAGCGCGGCGTCGCTCGCGAAAACGTGCGCGAGCACATTCATGAAAAGATCGAGCAATTCGACGCTGCGTTTTGCGCCGCACGCATTCCGCTGCACAAGGATTTGCCGTATTATTTCGGCGCGCTGATGAAGCGCGTGAGCAACTGGATCGGCTATCGCAATTTCAAGCCGGAGCAGTTCGCGCCTGTGCTCGACGCGATCTACGCGTCACCGCGCGCGCGGCTTTTCGACTACATCGGGCTCGATTACTACGATCCATTCGCCGCGCACATTTTTCGCCTGCCGGTATTGTGGGACCACGAGTTTAAAAACAAATCGTTCCGGGCATGGACGCTCAATTCCGTCACGAGCAAATGGTGGGATTGGCGCGTGCTTCCGCGTGGCCTGCACTTTTTTTGCAAATACTACTCGCGCGATTTCGGCGGGCGCTCAGTGCTCATCGCGGAAAATGGAATTGCGCTTCGCCGCAAATGGAACAACGAGCACACGCATCGCCGTGACCGCATCACGCGCAGCAAGTTTCTGCGGCTGCACGTGCATGAAGTGACGAAGATCGTTCACGACGGCGTGCCGCTGATCGGCTACCTGCACTGGTCGCTTTTCGACAACTACGAGTGGGGCACCTTCACGCCGCGCTTCGGGCTGTATTCGATCGACTACACGCTCGGCACGGAACGCCGCGTCGAGGATCATCTCGGCGATCGCGCGAGCGAGACTTACGCGCAGTTGATCCGCGAGGCGCGGAGCAAAATGACCAATCAAAAGATCGCGTGAGTCGCATTGGTCATTTCTGATGTTTCCCTCTTTTCTTACCGCAGCGTGCTGGGCATTTTCCGTCGTGTTCGCAGCGCGCTCGTCGCGGCTGGTCGGCGGGAGCTTTGCAAACTTCGGGCGGATGCTCATATCGCTGATTTTGCTCGCGGCTTGGGCGCATTGTTTCGGGCAAGGCGTCGCCGGCGGAAAATCGTTCTGGAGTTTTTTCGTGAGCGGTGTCGTCGGATTCGGACTCGGTGACATCGCGCTATTTCTCGCGCTCACACGCATCGGGCCGCGGCTCACCATTTTGTTAACGCAATGTCTCGCCGCGCCATTCGGCGCATTGATCGAATGGCTCTGGCTCGGCACTCGATTGCGCAGCGCACAGCTTTTCTGCGCGGCGATTATTTTGCTCGGCGTCGCGATGGCGCTCGCTCCGCAACGCCACATCGAGATTCAACGGCGCACGTTTTTTGCCGGAGCAATTTTCGGCGTGATCGCTGCGCTCGGGCAGGCGCTCGGCGCCGTCATCAGCCGACGCGCTTATTTCATCGCGCACGATGCCGGATTGCACATCGACGGCGGCACGGCGGCTTACCAGCGCATGCTCGGCGGGATCTTGATCGCCGCCGCTTTCTTCGCGGTGGTGCAACGTTTTCGGCCGAACAAAACGCGCACGCGCCAGCACACCATGCGCGCTTTGCCGTGGATCGCGGGCAATGCGCTCGCCGGCCCGACGGTCGGCGTCGCGTTTTATCAATGGGCGCTCGCCATCGCACCGAGCGGCGTGGTGCTCCCGATCGTCGCGACCACTCCGGTATTCACGATTCCGCTCGCGTGGTTTTTTGATAACGACCGCCCGGGCGCGCGCTCAATCATCGGCGGGCTCATCGCCGTCGCCGGCGCAATCGCGTTGACGCAGGTCTAATATTTCACGCCGCAACCGTAAGGGCGGCTCGTCGGCGTCGTCACCGGCTTGCCCGACATCGCTTCGTCGAGCGCGGCTTTTACGTAGTTGTTCGCCGACGCGATGCTCGACGGATCGGGATTCGGTTTGTCATCGATGCCGCCCGCGTAAATCAGCTTCCCCTGTGGATCGATCACGAACATGTGCGGCGTCGTCTTCGCCTCGTATTCGCGCGCGACTTTTCCGTCCGCATCGCGCAAATACGCCGTCGGTTCCGAGTGCCGCTCGCTCATGATCTGCGCGAGTTTGTCCGCCGGATATGCCCCCTGCTTTCCATCTGCCGACGAATTGATCGTCAGCCACACCGCGCCCTTGTCGCGCGCGTAGCCCTGCAGCTTCTGCATATTGCCGCTGTCATAATGCTTGTGAACGAACGGGCAATCCGGGTTGTTCCACTCGAGCACGACGAACTTGCCCTTGTATTCGGAAAGCGAATGCGACTTTCCCTGCAAATCACTGAGGGTAAAATCCGGCGCCGGCTGGCCGACGTTCGCCGCGGCAAAAACGCCCGCGGACATTGCGATCAAAGCACAAAGAGAGAATGCGATTTTTTTCATAGGTGTCGTTTCGTTGAAAACCCGGCGCGGAAATTTGGTTGCGTCAAATTCAGATGTTCGCTTTCATGCCGGCCAATAACAGGTCGTGCTGTGAAAAACAGAGGGGTCGTTTCTCTGGAATCATCGCGATGGTCTGGTTTTAACGACGGACGCCTTTTGAGAAATTTCTTTCGATTCACATTATTTGTCTGGTTCGTGTCGTTGGCTATTTCGCTTGCACACGCGGACTTGATTTGGGGCGCGAGTGGAGCGGGTGGAAGCGGCACTTGGGACGCAACAACAGCGAACTGGTGGGATGGTTCGCAAAATGTCGTCTGGCAGCAATCGGGCAACGCCATTTTTTCAGGCAGTGCAGCAACGGTAAACGTCAGCAATTTTTCGGTGACCGCGTCGGGCATGACTTTCAACGCGCCCGGCTACATGCTTAGCAGCGGCCCGATTTTTTCCGGTTCCAATGGCCTGACGATCACCACCAATGCTGATGCGACGATTAGCACGACATTGCTAGCGAACGGCAATAACGGTAACTTGCTCATCAAAACCGGCACGGCCACGTTGAACATGGGCGGCACCAACTTCCTCGCAACTGTCCAAGTAAACCAGGGCGAATACCGGCTCACGGGATACGGCTCACTTTTCTTCTCCAATGTCATACTTGCGCCATCGAGCGTTGTGACGCTTGCGCAAACATCAAGCTCCCAGGATATCAAAGCGTTGAATGGCAGCGGAATCGTGCAGTCGGACACATCCGCACGGACTGTGACGTTAACGCTGTGGAGCGGCGGAAATTTCAACGGCACATTGCAAGACAATGGGCCGGGTCAACTCGCGTTGACAGTGTATGGCATCCATGGGACCGCTTCGCTAAATGGCGTGAATACTTACTCCGGTGCAACGAACATCAACTTGGGCACGCTCGCTTTTTCCGGCAGCGGCTCGGCCTTGAATACCGCTATCTCGATCGGCGGCGCTGGAAAATTGCTGCTCGATAATTCCAGCATCCCAGTTTCAAACCGCATCTCAGATTCCGCATCACTGGCGATGCAGAGCGGCGAATTGAGCCTCATTGGCAATAGCACAACGGTTGTAAATGAAACAGTGGGCGCGCTGAATTTCGCGGGCTCGGCGACAGTGAATGTTCGACGATCAGGAACAAACGCTGCGCTAACTGTTTCGGGAGTGACGCGCACCGGACATGGCACACTGAATTTTACCGGAGACGGGCAATTACTTGGCACAGGCATCGCGAATGATAGCAGCGGAATCGCGCCCGTGTATGTCCGTGCCGGAACCGATTGGGCTGCGGTCGATGCGAATGGTTCAATCGTTCCTTTCAGTAACTACGTTTCCGATCCGAACGCAGCCGGATCTTCCAGCCATGTAAAGCTGACGAGCCCATTCACCATTTCAGGCACGAACACATGGGCATCGCTGAAATTGCAAAACAATACCACCAGCAGCACTACACTCGTTGCGGGCGGAACGCTGAATCTTGTAAGCGGCGGCATTTTATCCAGCGGAAGCGCGAGCACCACGATCAGCCAGACGAACCTCACCACCTCCGGCTCCGAAATGGTCATCATCAATGACAATGCACTCAGCATTGATGGCCAGATTCAAGAATCCGCGCCCGGACTCGCAGTGACGAAAAGCGGCACCGGAACATTGACCCTGAGCGCAACATCAAACAACTACTCCGGCACTACCAGCATCGAACAGGGCACGCTCGTGATTGGAAATTCCGGCGCGCTCGGCACTGGAAGCACGATCGAATTTGCCGGCGGCATATTGAAAGCGGCCGGAAACCTGTCACTCGCGCAGAACTTCACTCGTTCAACATCATTGTTCGCAGTGATCGATACGAATGGCTTTAATGTCACGGCCACCGGTGCCAACGACGGGTTGGAAAAAACTGGCTCCGGAACTTTGACACTCACAAACGCTAATATCGGCAGCGTCGCCGTGAACAGCGGCACGCTTCAATTAACCCATCCAACAATGGGCACGGCCACCATCTACGGTGGAACTTTGGTCGCATCCGGCACGCTCTCCACTCTCGCCTTTTCCGGAACGACAGGAATTCTCGATATTGGCGGCACAGCCGCGGCCACGCTCAATGCAGATCTTCCCTCGAGCGGCCCTTCACCTGCGGGGCTGACTATCAATTTTGGAATCGGCGGCAGCGGCAGCGATCTGTGGAAATTGTCTAACGCCCTTGGCTTTTTCTCGGCTTTCGCAGGCACATTTCGGTTCGAGTTTCAAAATTTGGGCGGAGCTGCAACAGGCACGAATTACACGCTTTTGAGTTTTCCATTCACAGGCACACCCTCTGCATCCGTGTTTGCTTTTGCACCGGACATGGCCGCCGCCGGTTGGTCCGGAACATTCCTAACAAGCGGCACCGATGTGCGTGTGAATTTCACCTCGGTCGGTGTTCCGGAACCAGACGCCAGAGTTTTTCTCGTCCTTGGACTGCTCCTTTCAGGCCTGTGGATGATGAAAACAAAGGCAAAAAAGCCGTGAGGCATTTCACAAAATTCGTGTTATCCCTCACGAAAATCGTGTTATGGGTCACGATTTCTGTGAGTCGTCTCACTGATTTTGTGAAATGACTCACGGATTTGATGAGTTGTCTCACGATTTTGGTGAGACGACTTACAGATTTGGTGAGTCGTCTCAGGAATTTTGTGAGTCGTCTCACCATTTTTGTAAGATGGCTCACCATTTTGGTTAGACAGCTTACCGTTCGGGTGAGTCGCCTCACGGTTTTTGTGAGTCGGCTCACAGTTTTGGTGAAATGGCTCACGGATTTTGTGACCGGAGTCACTGATTTGCCGGCGACTTTTGCGCGATGAGATGCAAATCAGTGGGTGCGCGCGAAACGGAGCACACCCCATGAAGCGAGCGCGCCAAAGCCGCCTACCAAAAATGCCACCGCGGTGGGTTCGGGCACAGCTTTGATGTTATCGACGCCGAGTTGCGAGACGACGGGGTCGCCAACCAGATTCGATGTGCCGCTTTCGTTGATGATGCGGAGTTCGGCCGGGTTCGTCATGAAGGTGCTGAAAACGGCGGGCGAGTTGAATGCGATCATGTTCGCGGCGGTGATGGAAAAGGTCGCGTGATGCCATGTGGAGTCCGCCGGCAACGAAAACGCACTCGAAAGATAACCGGGCGTCGTCTGTCCGGCGGTGCTCGACTTAAACGCGAGGCGGATATTCAGCGTTACGGAGCCGAGATTTTCCAAATCCATGTCGATTTCATTCACGCCAGCCGCGACGTAATCGCCGATCCACTGGCTGCGGTTGAAGATCGTCAGGCGGCCAAGCGAGCCGCTGCCGTCGGCGGTGATTTTGAGAAAGTTGTCGTTCACCCCGGCGGGCCCGCCTGTGGTGATGTTCAGCGGCTGGGAGGATCCGCCATTGGCCCAGCTGTCGGTGGTGCCGTTTTCAAAGTCATCGACCTGCAGCAAGGTAATGGCGTGGCTCGTTTGGAGCGTGAGAATGAGCGCGGCGGCGGCGAAAAGAGGCGCGATCTTCATCGGGGGGCGAAGCTGCGCCAGTGAATGCCCCCGACAAACTGAAGTCAAGCCTTATAACAAATGCCCCATCTTCACCCGCTTCGTCTCGAGATATTTTTCGTTGTGCGGATTCGGCTTTGACTTAATCGGGACGAGCTCGACGATTTCCAATCCGTAGCCTTCGAGGCCGACGACTTTTTTCGGGTTGTTCGTGAGGAAACGCATTTTGCGCACGCCGAGATCGACGAGGATCTGCGCGCCGATGCCGTAGTCGCGGAGTTCGGCCGGAAAACCGAGTTGCTCGTTCGCCTCGACGGTGTCGAGTCCCTGCTCCTGCAATTTGTAAGCGTGAATTTTCGCCGGCAAGCCGATGCCGCGTCCTTCGTGGCGGCGCATGTAAACGAGCACGCCATTGCCGGCGTCGCTGATCTGGCGCAGCGCGGCGTGCAGTTGGTTCCCGCAATCGCAGCGCAGCGAGCCGAAGACATCGCCGGTCAAACATTCGCTATGCACGCGAACGAGTGTCGCCTTTGTCTTGGAAATCTTCCCTTTCACAAGAGCGAGGTGATGCGTGTCGTCGAGCACCGAGCGATACATGTGCAAATCGAAATCGCCGAAATCGGTCGGCATTTTCACGACCTGCTCGCATACGACGAGCTTCTCCTGTTTGCGCCGATACGCGATCAAGTCCTGGATCGTGCAAAGTTTCAGCCCGTGCTTTTTTTTGTAGCGCATCAGCTCCGGCAGCCGCGCCATCGTTCCATCGTCATGCAGGATTTCGCACAACACGCCGGCCGAATGGAGCCCGGCGAGTCGCGGCAAATCGGTCGCCGCTTCCGTGTGTCCCGCGCGACGCAACACGCCGCCCGGTTTTGCGCGCAGCGGAAAAACGTGGCCGGGCTGAACGAGATCGCGCGGCGTCGATTTTGGATCGGCTAAAATGCGGATCGTTTTTGCGCGGTCGGCGGCGCTGATGCCGGTCGTAACATCCCGCGCCGCATCGACCGACACGGTAAAATCGGTGCGCTGGCTTTCACGATTGTCGAGCACCATGCGCTGCAGGCCAAGCTGCGCGGCGCGCTCCTCGGTGATCGGCACACAAATCAAACCGCGCCCATGTTTCGTCATGAAGTTGACGGCCTCGGGCGTGATTTTTTCCGCCGCCATCACGAGGTCGCCCTCGTTTTCACGATCCTCGTCATCGACGACGATGACCATGCGTCCGGCGCGGATGTCCGCGATGACATCTTCAATGCTGTCGAAGCCGTTGTTCATTCAGCGGGAAAATATGCGCGGTCGCGCGGCGCTTGCCAACTGCGCGTTATCACAGCCGCAGCCGACTCATCGACGCGATAGAAAATCAAAGCAGAACCCTCTTCACGCCCGGACGCCGGCGGACGGTTCCGCGATTCTTGCAACAAGCGCTGGCTCGTTGCGTCGTGAGCGAAATCTTTTTTACAAAAAATTCGTCGTGGGTATTGAAAACGCAAAACTCAGTTCTAATATGCGCGACGCATGACGCAAAGCTGGGATATCGAATCCGCGATTTCGCTCTACAACATTGATCGTTGGGGCAGCGGTTATTTCACGATCAATGAGCGCGGCAACATCCAGATTTTGCCCCAGCAAAATGGTGCCTCGATCGACATCATGGAAGCCATCGCCGACGCGAAGGAACAAGGACTCAAGTTTCCGCTCGTGCTCCGTTTTCAGGATTTGCTGCGGCATCGCGTGGAGACGATCAACAAGGCGTTCGACACCGCGATCAACGAGTTTGGCTACAATAACGTGTATCGCGGCGTTTTTCCGATCAAAGTCAATCAGCTCCGCGAGGTCGTCGAGGAGATCATGGATGCCGGCAGGCCGTTTCATTACGGGCTCGAAGTCGGCAGCAAGCCCGAACTGATTGCGGCGCTCGCAATTCATAACGACCCGGAGAGTTTGATCATTTGCAACGGCTATAAGGACACGATTTTCATCAACAACGCACTGCTCGGCACGAAGCTCGGCAAGCGCGTCGTCATGGTCGTGGAAAAGCTCGAGGAGCTTTTTGAAATTTTGCGCGTATCGCGCGAAGTCGGCGTGGAGCCGCTGATCGGCTTGCGCGTGCGCTTGCAGTCGAAAGGCGCGGGCAAATGGGCGACGAGCGGCGGAGAAAATGCGAAGTTCGGCCTGTCGACGGCTGATCTGGTTTGTGCGAGCGAGACGTTGAAACGCGAAGGACTCGCGCATTGTTTAAAGCTCGTTCATTTCCACGTCGGCTCGCAGGTGCCGGACATCGGCACGATCAAACGCGCGGTGCGCGAAGCGGCGCGCTTTTACGCAAAGCTCGCGAAGCTCGGCCACGATCTCGGCTACATCGATGTCGGCGGCGGACTCGGTGTTGATTACGACGGTTCGCGCACGACGTTCGACAGCTCAACGAACTATTCGTTGCAGGAATACGCGCGCGACATTGTTTACAACCTGATGGATGTCTGCGACTCGGAAAAAGTGCCGCATCCGACCATCGTGAGCGAAAGCGGCCGCGCGATTGTCGCGCATCACTCGGTGCTCGTCGTCGAGGCGTTCGGCTCGATTGAAAAGAATTCCACGCCGATCGATGTCGAGCCGACGGAGAGCGATTCGAAGCTCGTGCGCGACATCATCGACATCGAGCGCAATCTCATGCGTCACAGCAAAATGGAAGGCATGCACGACGCGCAGCAGATCAAGGAGCAATCGCAGGTGATGTTCGATCTCGGGCTCGTCGATTTGCGGAGCAAAGCGAAGATCGAGGCGATTTATTGGCGCATCGCGCAACGCATCGTCGAGCATTTTCGGGATTCGGAATATGTGCCCGACGAAATTAAACAACTCGAAACTTCGCTCAGCGACCAATACGTCTGCAATTTCTCCGTCTTCCAGTCGCTGCTCGACCACTGGGCGCTCGGGCAACTTTTCCCGATCATGCCGATTCACCGGCTGGACGAAAAACCGGAGCGCAATGGCACGCTCGTCGACATCACGTGCGACTCGGATGGAAAGGTCAGCAAATTCATCGATTTGCAGGATGTTAAAGAAACGCTGCCGCTCCATCGCCTCCGATCCGGCGAGCCTTACTACATCGGCATCTTCCTGATGGGGGCGTATCAGGACATCATGGGCGACCTGCATAATTTATTCGGGCGCGTGAACGAGGCGCACCTGTTTCTCGATGACGATGAGGAGGACGGCTTCTACATTGAGGAAACGATCGAGGGCAGCACCATCGGCGAAGTGCTCACGCTTACGCAGTGGGACCAGAACGAGTTGATCCGCCTCGTCAAGGCGCAGGTCGATGCGGCGATCAAAAGCGATCGCTTGAAACCGAACGAAGCAATGAAGCTGCTCGCCAATTACGAGCGTGAGCTCAAAGGCTACACGTATCTGCACCTCAACGGCGCGAAGCAAGCCGCCGCGCCCGTGCCGTCGATCGTTTAACGCTTGTCGGCCAAATAGCGGCGCGAAAGCTCGACGTATTTTTGCGCCCAACTCGCAAGCCAGCGCTGCTCCTCGAGATCGAGCTGGCGCACGACTTTCGCCGGCGAACCGAGCACGAGCGAACCTGGCGGAATCTGCGTGTGCTGTGTGACGAGCGCATTCGCGCCGATGATTGACCGCGCGCCGACTTCCACGCCATCGAGCAGAATCGCACCCATGCCGACCAGCACTTCGTTATCGACTGTGCACGCGTGCAAAATCGCGCGATGCCCGACCGTGACGAGTTCGCCGACGACCGTTCCGAAATCGTCCGCTAGATGAATTACCGAGCCGTCCTGGATATTCGAGCGCGGCCCGATCGTGATCGAGTTGATGTCCGCGCGAATCGTCGTGTGAAACCAGACACTCGCCTGCTCGCCGATCGTCACGTCGCCGATCAGTGCGGCTCCCGGCGCGACGAACGCGCTCGGATGAACCGCCGGTGTCCGCGCGTAATAGCGCCCGAGTCTTTCGTCTAAAGTCATGCGCCGATGCTGCGGTTTTTGTTTTGTCGAATCAATCGCGCAGGCGATGAACAGATACCTCGCAGCGCTTCCTATTTTTTTTCAAAAACCAAGTTGACAGAAATTATACGCGCTGTCAGAACAACCACACTTTCGCTGGAGCGCCTCCAGACAAACCCGAAAGCAAAACTTCTAAACCAAGGAAAACAATTCATGAACAAATCAGAACTCGTGGACGCGGTCGTGAAATCGCTCGGCGCTAGCAGCCGGGCGGAAGCCGAGCGCGCGGTCAGCGCGGTCATTGACGGTATCAAAACCGGCATCCGCAAAGACAAATCGGTCCAACTCGTGGGCTTTGGCACCTTCCGCGTCGCGGAACGCGCCGCGCGCATGGGGATCAATCCAAAGACCGGAGAAAAGATCAAAATCAAAAAATCGAAGACGGTGAAATTCGCCGCGGGCAAAGAGCTCAAAAGCAAGCTGTAAACTTTCCCCCTCAGAAACCGAGAAAACCCGTTTCGCCTTCCGGCAAAACGGGTTTTCTTTTTTTCCATCTCGTTTGAAATCCGCGAAGCCAATCCATGGAAACACCGTCACGTTGTCGCGTTAAATTCTGGGGCGTGCGTGGCTCCGTGCCGGTGCCGGGGCCAACGACTGTTCACTACGGCGGCAACACGTCGTGCCTCGAAGTCCGCGCTGACGGCGAGTTGATCATCCTCGATGCCGGCACGGGCATTCGTCCGCTCGGGAATGCGCTCAGCGATGAATTCGCGGGCAAACCGCTCGAGCTCACGCTGCTCATCACGCACACGCACTGGGACCACATTCAGGGTTTTCCGTTTTTTCATCCCGCCTACGAGGCGAAAAACAAAGTCCACATCATCGGCTACGAAGGCGCGAAGATCGGCCTCGGCACTACGCTCGCGGGCATGATGGAGAGTCCATACTTTCCGATCGCGCTCAAGGAAATGCCCGGCAACATCCTCATCGAGGAACTGAAGGACTTCGAATTTTCCATCGGCAAAGTCCGCGTGCAGGCCATGGTCGTGAATCATCCCGGCGTGGCCGTAGGCTACCGGCTCTTCACCAGCGGTGGTTCGATTGTTTACATACCCGACAACGAGCCGTTCAGCTACGATCGCGTCGCCGATTGCGATACGAAAAACCGCAAGCTCATCGATTTCATCCGCGACGCCGACTTGCTCGTCATCGATTCGCAATACGATAATGCCGAATACGACGCGCACATCGGCTGGGGCCACGGCTGCCTCGATGACACCGTCCGAATCGCAGTGACCGCGAATGTGAAACGGCTCTTCTTGTTTCATCACGATCCAAATCACGACGACGCGCGTGTGACTCAAATGCTCGAGCACGCCCGCAAAATTGCCGCAAAACTCGGCGGCAACACGATCGTCGAAGCAGCGCGCGAAGGCGCGGAAATCGCGCTGTAAACGCTCCGCGTTCGCACGAGTATCTCGATGACTACCTGACCGCTAAACGGCGGGTTGCTGCTGCGTTAAACAATGGAACGCACCGAGTCCCCAGATCAACTCGCGACAATCGATGCTGATGATGTTGCGGTCGGGGAATGCGGTTTGCAGGACGGAGGCGGCCCATGCGTCGCAGGTGTCGCCGTAAACGGGTAGGAGGACGACTTTGTTGCCGATGTAAAAGTTCGCGTAGCTCGCCGGGAGGCGCTGGCCCTGACGGACGATTTTTCCGGGCATCGGTAGCGTGTGGATTTCGATAGGCGTGCCGTCCTCGACGTCCATTTCGCGCAGCTTCGCGAGGTTTTCCTGCAGCGGTGCGAAGTTCGGATCCTCCTCGTCCTCCTCGACCACTGTCACGACGGTGGCGCGGCTGACAAAGCGCGTGAGGTCATCGATGTGACCGTCGGTGTCGTCGCCTTCGATGCCGTCGCCGAGCCACAAAATGTTCCGGACACCTAGAAAATCCTTCAACATTTTCTCGATCTCTTTTTTGGTGAAATCCGGGTTGCGATTCGGATTTAACAAACAGGAGCTTGTCGTTAACAACGTGCCGTTGCCGTTGACGTCGATCGAGCCGCCCTCGAGCACCATCCCCGGTTTGTAAACGGGCAACCCGAGGCGCCCGGCGACACGCGTCGGGACTTCGTCATCGTCGTCGAACGGCGGATATTTCCAGCCCCACGCGTTGTAATCCCAGTCGATGATCGCGATTTGCGGGTCGTCTTTGCGCGTGAGAAAAATCGGGCCGTGGTCGCGACACCATGGTTCGTTCGTCGGGATGTGGAAAAACTCGACGTGCTCGCTCCGTGCGCGGTTTTTTTTCAACTGCTCCCGCACGATCGCCTCCTCGTCCGCGTCGCGCACATTGATGCGCACCGGCTCGGAATCGGCAAGCGCATCGATCATCTTCGCGAGTGTCGGCACAACGGCGTCGTATGCATCGGGAAAGCTGATGCCTTCGCGGCGCGGCCACGAGAGCCATGTGGCGGCGTGCGGCTCCCATTCGGCGGGCATGCGGTAGCCCATTTCCGCCGGCGTGGTCACATGGGGAGATTCCGTTTTCGGCATAACAAAATCGCTAATCAATGTATCGCTTGCCTATATCGGAGTAGGCATCAATACGGCGGTCGCGGAAGAACGGCCAATGCGTTCGCTGCATGTCGAGTTGCGCGAGATCGACTTCCGCGATGAGGATTTCTTCGCGGTCGATGCTTGCTTTCGCGATGATCCGTCCATCGGGCGCGACGATGAAACTTTGTCCCCAAAACTCGATGCCCGGGCCGCCGTTGTGAGCTTCGTGGCCGATTCGATTGGGCACCGCGACGTAGCAGCCGTTCGCGATTGCGTGGCTGCGCTGGATCGTTTCCCACGCGTCGTGCTGCTGCTTGCCGAATTCGGCTTTCTCGCCCGGATGCCAGCCGATCGCGGTCGGGTAAAACAGAATCTCGGCGCCACGCAACGCAGTCAGGCGGGCGGCCTCGGGATACCATTGATCCCAGCAGACGCAGACGCCGATGTTCGCGTGTTTCGTGCGCCACGCGCGAAAGCCGAGATCGCCCGGCGTGAAGTAAAATTTCTCGTAGTAAAGCGGATCGTCGGGGATGTGCATCTTGCGGTATTTCCCGAG
>Ga0070741_10004944_pt1 | contig 30443 bp, 25 predicted proteins | sample Coa_R1_4_FD_66440 | JGI IMG/M metagenome (GOLD analysis project Ga0070741, IMG submission 66440) | Surface soil microbial communities from Centralia Pennsylvania, which are recovering from an underground coalmine fire - Coalmine... | ecosystem: Environmental > Terrestrial > Soil > Unclassified ... | reverse complement strand
GCAGCGCGCACCCTCCTCCGGCGCGCGCTCCCGTCGGGCGTGATCCAGGTGAGCGGCGCCCTCGACGACCCGGCGTGGCGCGGCCGGACGATCGTCGACACCTGGCCCAACCTGCGCCTGCTCCGCGCGACCGGGCACGAGGCCGCCGCTCACGCTCACCTCGAGGCGACGCTCGACGTCCTCCTCCGCCCCGACGGCTCGACGGTCCACGCTGCGCGGCTCGCCGACGACGGCTCGGTGCTCGAGCGCGGCACGATCAACGGCGCCGCCGACGACTCGACCTGGGCGCGCGGCCAGGCCTGGGCGATCCTCGGCCTCGCCGGCGCCGGCTACCGGGACGAGGCCGAGCGCGCCGCGCGCTGGTTCCTCGACCACCTGCCGCCCGACGGGATCCCGCCGTGGGACTTCTCGGCGCAGGCGCCGAAGGACGCCTCCGCCGGCGCGATCACCGCGTCGGCGCTGCTCGAGCTCGGCTGGCAGGAGGACGCCCGCCGCCTCCTCGACGCCCTGGAGCCGTGCCTCAACCGCGGCGCGGCCGACGGCATCCTGCTCCACTGCGCCTACCGCCCGAGACAGGGGGTCGGGCTCGACTGCGCCACGGCCTGGGGCGACTTCTTCCTGCTCGAAGCGCTGCTCACCTCGGCTCACTGACGGGCGCGGAAGTAGGGTCCCCCGCGGACAGCGAGTGAAAGGAGCCAGACCGTGGCCACCGCGGCAACCGACACCGGCCGGGAGCAGCTCGCCGCTCTTCCGGCGTCGTACTTCCGGGCCGTCGACGCGTACGACCTCGAGGCAGTCCTGTCGCACTTCGCGGAGGACGCGACGCTCACGGTCCAGACGGCCGGCGTCACGTTCTCCGGCCACGACGAGATCGGCCGGATGTTCACCGACTTCTTCGCCGACTGGGACTCGATGACCCACGAGATCACGAACCTCGTCGTCGATCCGGCCGCCTCGAAGGCGTCGACCGAGCAGCACGTCGACCTGAACCGCAACGGCACGACGAAGATGCACAACTGCAACTTCTTCGACGTCGGCGCGGACGGGAAGTTCACCCGCGTGATCATCTGGATGGACGGCACGAACCCGCTCAACTGAGCCGAGTGACGGAGCGGCGCAGGAAACGAACTAGCCCGCAAATGAGCGTGTTTCGAGCCCGAGGTGTGCACCGGGGTGTGCACGTCAGTACCACTTATGGCATGTCAACGCGTTGTATGGCGTGATGATCCCGTAGTCGTATGCGAGCGAGTGGTAGCAAACGATGTAGCGGCTGCCGAAGTGCGTGAACGTGCAAGGGAAGTGGATCCCGAACGACCACGACACCGACCCGCATCGGACGTCGAAAACGAACCAGCTGTATTCGTCCTGCATGATGTCGCGCACCTGCCACTGGGCGTTGTACCGGCTCGTCATGTACCCGCGCGGATGGGCGCTAGCTGAGCTGGCGCCGAAGCAGCATGCGGCAACGAACGACGAGAGCGCAATACAGAAAAACCGTGACATGCCCCTGAAACCAGTCTCGTCCCCGGCCGAAACCAGCGTGTCCCCCGTCTGAGGGAATGGGTTCGTCTAGCGGCGTCCCAGTCGTACGCCCTCCCCCCACCCCCTCAAGCATGAGGCTCTCCCGCGCAGGAGTCCCTGTGGTCATCCGCGGCTCACACGGTGATCAGCGAGAAACCTCTTTGTCAACCAGCTCAGGCGACGCGGCGGCGTAGCGCCAAGACGGTCAGAGCAAGAAACACGACGAGAAAGACGAGCAGGATCGCGTACACACCTACCGGAGGCAGCGAGAAGAAAGAATGCGCATACGGGTTCGTCTCTCGAAAGTGCGGGTCGCCGGCGATCCGCTCGTTCATCCCGATGAGACTGCCGGCACCGGCGAACGACCAGCGCGAGAACACGAGCGCGGCGAGCCCGCCCATCACCGCTCCCATGTTCTTGACCGTCACGATCGCCCCGCCGAGAAGGAGCTGAACAATCATCGCGATGGGAATGAGCGCCGTCGCTTGCTCGTCCGTGTTGGCGATCGATGAGATCAGCAGGCCCATAGCTACGGCAGTGCAGCCGGTGAGGGCGAGAAGAACAAGCAGTCCAAGATGAGCACCACTCGACGCATGGAGGTGCCTGACCGTCAGAACAACCGCGAAAAGGACGAGCGCTTGCAACGAGACGACGCTGAACAGGACGGCCACCTTCGATGCCAGGTAGGCGCGGACATCGACACCAATCGCGTGCTCACGGCCGAGGACTGCTCGCTCCTTGATGATCTCGCGGGCGCTGTCGAGGGTTCCGAACCAGATCGTCGCCAGCACCAGGACGAACAGCAGCTGCGAGGCGCCGGATGGAGTCCCAAGGCCCGGGGGCGCGAATACGCGCGGCTTGAAGAGCAGCCCCATCGCAAGTGCAAGGAGTGGCACTTGGAGCAGGAGGATCAGGACGTTGCGCCGGTCCCGGAGGAATACGCGTAGGTAGCGTTCGATGAGCACCCTCGCTTGCAGCCTGGCGACGCCAAGCGAGGGCGGCACCCGCCGTGTAGGTGACGGAACGGTCGGAAGCGGTTCCGCTCGAGATGCGCCCGGATTCTCCCTCTCAAATGCGTGCCGCCATTCCACAGCTGGACGGTCCTCGAGGGCCGCGTAGATCTCGTCGTAGGACGAGACCCCGAAGAAATCCGTGGCTCGTGCCGGCGGCCCAACGAAGCAGAGCTCGCCTCCGCGCCCCATCACGCACAACTTGTCAACGTCGTCGAGATTCCTCGTTGCATGGGTTGTCACACACACTGCATGCCGCCCCACGGCCGCAAGCCGGCGGAAAAGCTGCATCATCCGCCTCTCGAGCCCTGGGTCGAGGCCGGTCGTAGGCTCGTCGAGGAAGATAAGACCTGGGTGGTTCAGCAACTCGGTCGCGAGCCCGACGCGCTTTCGCTGGCCACCAGACAACGAATCGATACGCGTCTGCGCATGTTCTGTGAGCGCCACCTCGTTCATGACCTCCCCGACGGCGGCCTCCACGTCCTGTGCGGAAGAATCGGACGGAAGGCGGAGGCGCGCCGCATACCTCAGCGACTCGATAACCGTTAGGCGCGGGTGGACGATCTCGTCCTGCGGCAGGTAGCCGATGTCGGTCAAGCGCCACCCGACTGGCTCACCGTTGACGCTCACCACTCCGCTCGTGGGGCGACTGACACCAGCGAGAGCTCTGATCAGCGTTGTCTTGCCAGCGCCGCTCTCGCCGATGACGGCTACGAACTCTCCTGGCTGGATGCTCAGCGAAACGTTGTTCAGGATTGTCTTCTGACGGACAACGACTGAGATGCCGTGAGCATCCAGTCGCAGCGCTCCTCTGTCGTCCCGCTGAACGAAGCTCGCGCCGTCGAAGACCAGGCGGAACGGACCGATCCCGACCTCCGAGCCCGCCACGAGAGAAGCTCGGCCGACGCGCTCGCCGTTCACGCGGGTGCCGTTGCGGGAGCCAAGATCACGCAACTCCACCGTCGCGTCGGCGCTGACGATCTCAGCGTGAAAGCGCGAGATGTTCGGCGCGTCGAGGTGGAGGTCGTTCGCGGGATCGCGGCCGATCGTGAGCCGGCCGCCGGTAAAGCTGACCGCCCGTACGCTCCCCAACCCGAGCTCGCGATCGCTGACTCGCCTCTCGTGTCCGGTGAGGTAACGGAAAAGCTCGCCACCAATCGAAATCGCGTCTCCGGGATTCAGCCATCTCGACTCCCCGACAAGCCGCTCCCCGTTCAGATACGTGCCGTTCATCGAATCGAGGTCGGCCAGGTAGTGACGACCTTCCAGCGGAACGATCCGCGCGTGGTGCCGCGATGCACGATCGGACGCGATCACGATGTCGTTGTCCTCGAGGCGTCCGATTGTCATGCCTTCGGACCCGATGCCGATGCGGCGACCAGCATGGAGAACCGCCGCTCCCGGCCCTGCGAGTAGTCCTCGAACGGGCCCGATTGAGGACGGGGAGCCCACCTGCTCGACTGGCGGATTGGGAACGAGCACCGGTGCTTCCCCTTGCGCGAAGGCCACCCCCTGGACCTCGATGTGGGTGTCCCCCACCCTCACCGTGTCGCCGGCCGCGAGTCGAATAGGGTGATCGATCCGCTGTCCGTTGACCCAAGTTCCGTTGGCAGAACTCAAGTCTTCGATGACGAGCGAGCCGTCGGTCGCGCAGATCAGCTTCGCGTGCTGGCGCGAGAGCTTCGGATCGTCACCCAGACGGGCGCCTCCTTGCGCGGCCCTCCCCAGCAGGAGCTCGCCATCCACGAGAAACCGCTCGCCTACGGCATTCCCGCGGGTGACGACCAGGACGTGCTGAGTCGTGGCGGCTGGCTGATTCACGCGCAAGAGTCTGCCAAGCTCTGCTCGGGGCGCCTAGTGCACGAATAACCAGTTCAGCCCGCGAGGACGGAATGACGACGAGACCAAATGCAGGCGAGACGCTCGGTCAGTACCGGCTTCTCGAATTGATCGGCGAGGGCGGCGTCGGAGTCGTCTTTCGCGCCGAGGGCGAGGACGGAAACGAGGTCGCGCTCAAGATCCTCAAGGAGGAACTCGCGCGTGACGAGACGATTCGGCACCGCTTCGCGAGAGAGGCACTCGCAGCCCAGGCGATCGTGCACAAGCACTTGGTCCCAGTGATCGACGCTGGTGAAGTCGACGGTCTCTGCTACCTGGCCGCCCAGTACTGTGCTGACGGATCCCTCGCCGACCGGATCCGGACGCGCGGCCCGCTGTCAGTGCCGGAGACTCTTCGCGTCGCCGCCGGGGTTGCGTCTGCGCTTGGCGTCCTCCACGACCGCGGCATCATCCATCGAGACGTGAAACCCACCAACGTCCTCCTTGACGGCGGTGAAGCGCTGCTGACCGACCTCGGCGTCCTGCGCGGCAAGGACTTCAGCTCGGTGACCCGGAGCGGGCACCTGATCGGCACTTCCCTCTATCTCGCACCTGAGCTGATCGAGGGAAAGGAGGCGACACCGGCGAGCGACACCTATGCGCTCGGTTGCACGATCTTCGAGTGCCTTACTGGAAAGCCGCCCTTCAGCGGGAGGAGCGTCTTCGAGGTGGCCATGGCGCATCTGGGCGAAGAGCCACCTGACGCATGCGATCTTCGGTCTGACCTTCGGGCGTCGATCGCGAGCGTACTCCGCTACGCGCTGGAGAAGGCTCCTGGCGATCGGCCTCCGTCGGCGATCGCCTATGCGACGATGCTCGGAGTCGCCGCCCGGGGCCTAAACGAAGGGGACGCCGGCTTCTAGGCTCCGTCAGGGCCAGTAGTGAGCGACCAGCGGAATCGCGTCATGCTCTCAGGTGTGGTAAGCGCCCCCTGAGATCCGCGCCGAACGAACAACACGGGCGGACGGGCAGTCTGGGCCAGCTTGCTCCGCACCACCCCAAGCCCTTCGTCACGCCAGCGGTCGGAAAAGCCGACGACGAGGAGGGCAGCTGACTCAGCCGCTGCGAGAAGTGAGTCGCTTCCGGGCTCGGTCAGCACAGGTTCTGCCGGGATTCCAACGAAGCGCTGGACGACAATCGACGCGTGCGCGAGCAGCTTGCTCGCGTCTCGGCGCCCCTCCGTCGGATCAGCGACGGGGCCGATGAGCTTCAGCGAGCTTCCGGTAGCGCTGGCGATCCATGCCGATAGCTCGAGGGCCATCCAGTCATGCTCCGCACCGCCGAACGCAGCGAGGATCGGGCCTTTTCGGCGCTCGCGTGTTCGTGCGACAAGGAGCGCGACGTCGCAAGGAGCGCGCTCCAAGACCTCTTGCACCGTGGCATCGAGCGCATCGGCAGCTCCGCTCGAATCCCCAAGCGCCATCAACAACAGGTCGGCCTCATGCTCGGATGCGAGCTGGACGAGGTCCCCTGCCGGGTCGGTCGACGTGAACGACGCTGCGTGCGCATCGACGCCCTCCTCCGCGAGAGCCGTGCGCTGTGCAGCGACGACGCTCGCTGCCTCGGACAGATCGTCAGGGTTCGGACCGGTCGCGAGGAAGACGACGAGCTCCCGCGAGAGGTCGGACCTCGCAAGAGGAGAGGCGACCTCGAGCAGCCCTTGGAGCCGCACTGGATCGCGTGAGGCAACCAGAATCGACCGCGCAGCAACGTCGGCGGCCGGCGTTCGCTCGGCCTCAGTACCCGAGCGTCCTTCAAGAGCCAAAGAGGAGTCCTGGCGAAGGATCGCCTGCTCGAGCTCATGGAGGTCAGGGCTGGGCTCGATACCGAGAGCCTCGACCAGGGCCCGCCGCGTCTCCTTGTAGACAGCCAGCGCCTCGGCTTGGCGTCCCGACCGGTAGAGGGCGAGCATGAGCTGAGCGCGAAAGCGCTCGACGACAGGATACTTGCGAGCGAGCTCCTCGAGCTCCGCTACCAATTCGACATGCCGTCCGATAGAGAGGTCGGCCTCGATCCGTTCCTGAATCGCGGCGAGCCGGAGCTCCTCGAGGCGACTAATCGCCGGCTGAGCAAACGATTCGTAGGTGAAGTCCGACAGCGGCGTGCCACGCCAGAGTGAGAGGGCGTCGCGTATCTGCGCGGACGCGCCCACTGCGTCTCCACTCGAGAGCGTGGCGCGAGCGGTCTGCACAAGCTGCTCAAACCGGTGGCTGTCGATGTGCTCGAGATCGGTCCGGAGCATGTAGCCGGGTGGCCGGGTGACCAACAGCTCCTCGGTATGCGCACTCGCGAGGCCGCGTCGAAGCTGAGAGACGAGCACCTGAAGCGCGTGCGCAGAATCGGTCGGCTTCTTCTCGCCCCACAAGTCTTCGATCAACTGGTCGGCGGAGAGAACCGTGTTCGCATGCAGGAGGAGGTCGGCGAGTAGCGCTCGTGCTTTCGCTCCTCCGAGGCGAAGAGGTTCGCCGTCCACCAACACTTCGAGTGGTCCGAGAATCTGGAACTCGATCGAGCTGGGCATCAGCAGGACCGTTGCACAGGTTGGGCAGGAGGGGCGAGAACGACGCGGTCGCGCCGGCCGAGTCGGGTCAACCGAGCTCGGTAGACGTCCATTTCGGCCTTAGTCCAGTGTGCGTGCGTCTGGCGCCTCCAGGCTGCGTACAGCTCTCGGTGGTATGGGCTGGTCAGGCTTTCGCTGTGACCGATCACGTCCGGAGCTGGATCCTGTCAGTCTTCTTCAGCCAGAGGCTGAGCGAGGCGTTGAGCTGCTTCGGGTTCTCGAGAATGTCAGACGCACGCATTCGGACATGCTCGATTCCGATCGCCGTGTAGTTGAGGCCCAGCGTGTCGCGGCACGTCGTCGCCAGGGGGACGGCGGTAAATCGTCGCATCGGTCGACATGAAATGCGCACACGCGCCAGCAGTCATGGGAATTCGGCGTCCGGCACACCGAAAGTCGCGTAGGCGGGAGAGAACACCGTTGTGGCCGTGTAGTGCTCGACGATTAGGTGCGGATGGATCAGGCGCCAGTTGTCGATGCCGAATGCCTGATGCGCTTATAGTCTCATCGCGCCGCATGACAGCGAACGGGATCGATCGCTGTGCGATGGGGGGTCCGGGGGACTGTGAGCGGGTGACGTCCGGCGCCGACGAAGCTGCGCGTGCCGGCCTTCTTCGGCGGTCCTCGCATGCCGCGACGCTCAGCGACACCTACGGTGCCTCGCCTAGATCTCGCTCTCCGACCACGTTCTGCGATGGAACTTGCGCGCGAGCAGATTGAAGGCCGCGATGAACTCGCGCTTCGCGGCGGAAGCCTGGACGTCCTCGCCCCGGGCGAGGCTGTAGTCGCTCGTCTGCGGGAGCGGGCAACCCGAGCCACGGAGCGACTCGAGCCAATCACGGTAGTGCCGATCCGCCTCGATCGAATGAGAAAGAGCGCCCTGGAGAAGCGTGAGCACTCGCGCTGTCTCGGCTGTCGGTGTCTGAAGGCTGCCGAGCTGGTCGAGAAGGCTCTGCCTGTTGTCCGCAACGCTCGCGACCCTCGCCGAGGCCTGCTCGGGATAGACGGAGCAGTTTGTCGCATCGGTCAACGCTCTTACGAGCTCGACCCGGCCGCTCGCGGACTGGCTGAGCAGGTTCTCGATCCGGCCGACGAATTGCGCGACAGCCGCGTTCGAATGTCCAGCGCGCGCGAGCACCACGAACCGATGGGCCGCATCGGTCCCGGCCGGCACCGCAGCGCAACAGGGTCTGCCAGTCCGGCTGCGGAGGTTCTGGTAGGCAGCCTTCACGTTCGCCGCCTGACGCTCGAGCGCTTGTGCGCGACTGATCGTCAACGCGCTCGGGGCCGGCAACGAAGCGAGCGCGCGAGCGTACTGCTCTTGCTTCGCGAGCGAGTCGAGCAGCGCACGCTTTGCTGTGCTCTCAGCTGGGCCCGAAGGCGACAGAGCCTCTGCCGAGCCCTGAGCGTGCAGCACCACCCCTTCAAGCGCGTCTCCGGCGCGACGAACAGCGCCGAACGAGCCGCCGGGTTGCAGGGCGCCGATCAGCGTCGTGGCACGCGTTTGCGCGGGAACAACACGGTCGACGATCTTGGAAATCTGACTGTTGAACGTGGGCTCGGTCGGAGCCGCTGTCCCGCTTCCGGTCTTCCCCGTAGAAGTGCCGTTGTCGCCGCTGGAAAGCGAGGACAGCACAACGACAGCCACGGCCACAACGACAAGCACGGCGGCAGCGGTGACGCCTCCGAGCCAGAGCTTCCTCGATGGCCGCCAAGGCATCACGCGTGTCTTCGCTGACGCTGGCTCGATGGAAGGCGGCATGGGTGCCTGGATCGGAGGAGGTACATCCGCGACTGTCACAGCCGGCACCGGAGGCCGTGGCGGCAAACCCGGCGCTGCTCCCACAATTGCGGGTGGTGCCTTGAGCGCGCCCTCCTCGCCGACGAGTGCTGCCTTGAGTGCGTCCGCGAGCGCGCCAGCGGTCGCGAACCGCACCTCGGGATGCTTCGCCATTGCAGTGACGATCACTCCGTCCAGCTCGCGAGGAAGATCCGGCCGCACTGTGCTCAGCGCAGGGATTGGATCGGCCAGATGCGCCTGTACCACGGCGACTTCCGTCTCCCGGACATACGGCGGCTGGCCTGTCAGGCAGTGGTAGAGCACACAGCCCAATGCGTAGACATCGACCAGGCGACCGACCGGTTTTCCGCTGATCTGCTCTGGCGCGCAGTAGTCGACCGTCCCGAGGAATGATCCCGTTCGTGTCAGACCCGTTGCGGTCGCGCTCTTCGCGACCCCGAAGTCCGTGAGGTATGTCCGGCCGGTGGCCCTCTCGAGCAGGATGTTCGCCGGCTTCACGTCCCGGTGGACGAGCCCCTTCTCATGTGCCGCATCGAGAGCGCCTGCGACTTGCTCGATCACCTCTAGCGCCCGTTCGGCGGATAGCCGCCCCCGCTCCCTTAGATGAGACTTGAGGTCACTGCCGTCCACGTGGCGCATTGCGATGTACAGGACACCGTTTTCCTCGTCGGCGTCGTAGACGGGAACAACGTTCGGATGGTCGAGCGCAGCGGCGAGCCTCGACTCGCGCACGAACCGCGCCCGGAAGTCCTCGTCATCTGCGACCTCGGGAATCAGCACCTTCAGCGCGGCCTTGCGGTCCAGGCGCTGATGTGTGGCGAGGTAGACCGTGCCCATACCGCCTCGACCGAGGACCCCCTCGATCCTGTAGCCGGCAAGGTTGTCGCCGACCTGGAATCCGAACTTGACCCGTGCCATGAGCCTTTCCGAACCCTGGCACGGAGAGATGACGACTTCAAGATCACGCCTCGCGGACCCTGAGGCGGGCCGAGCGGCAGAGGTTCAGGGCTGGATGCGGTCGGCGCCGAGTGTCAGACTCAGAGTGAAATGGCCAAAGCGAGTTACGGGCTCGGTGTCGGTTCCCTGATCGGCGCATACAGGATCGATGGTCTGATCGGAGAGGGTGGGATGGGCGTTGTGTACGCCGCGACGCACCTGCGCCTGGACAAGAGAGTCGCGCTGAAGGTGATGAGCCCGCGCCTCGCCACCGAGGAGTTCCGCGAACGCTTCATTCGGGAGTCGCGGCTAGCGGCGTCGATCGAGCACCCAAACATCATTCCGATCTACTACGCCGATGAAGAGGACGAGATCCTCTACCTCGCTATGAGATATGTCGACGGATTCGACCTGGCGCAGGTGCTTCGTCAGCAGGGTCGGCTGCTGTTGGAGGAAACGGTCGACGTGCTAGCACCTGTAGCGGCCGCCCTTGACGCGGCACATGCCGCAAGACTGGTGCATCGCGACATCAAACCTGCGAATGTCTTGATCGAGCGGACTCCGCACCACGTCTATTTGACTGACTTCGGGTTGGCGAAAGCTGCCGGATCTTCAGGCTTCACCCGAACCGGCTCCTTCGTCGGAACGCCCCTCTACTCCGCCCCCGAACAGATAGACGGCAAGCCAGTCGATGCGCGCACGGATGTTTACTCGCTGGGCTGTCTCCTCTTCCATTGCCTGACCGGCCACCCTCCCTTCCTGCGCGAGAACGATGTAGCGGTCTGCCATGCGCATCTCACCGCCCCCCGCCCCTCGGTCACGGCGCTACGCCCGGACCTGCCAATGGCCGTCAACGGGGTTGTTGCTACGGCGATGGCGCGACACCCATCGGATCGGTACGCGAGTGCCGGAGACCTCGTCTCCGCATTGAGGATCGAGACCGAGAGCACCGTTGTAGCCCCTGCGCCTCTCCGCGCTTCGACTCTTCCCCCTACGGACTCGGGCGTCCCGCCCACGCCGCCGTCGGACCGCCCTCGAACAGCTATCTGGCGTCGCACGAGTCTCACCGTGCGGTTGGTGGTAGTGGGTCTCTTGATAATCGCAACGGCCATCGTCGGCGGTATCACTGCGGTGCTACTCCTCGGCCACTCTGGCAGTCCGTCCGTTCGAACGGCTTCCTCCGGCAGGTCAGCCCAGGCACCGGCTGCGCAGTCTGCGGCCGAATCACCCAGTCACACCCGCACACCATCGATCTCCTCGCGCATCTCCCCCTATCTCAGCCGGATCAACGCGAGCCAGCGAACAGTCACCACGCGCGTGAGCGCGATTGCTCCAGGACTGCGGTCATTCGCACGGCTGAGAGCCGCCGCCGGCGAGCTCGAGAGCTCCATCGCCCGGGCGCAAGAGGCTCTGAGCCGCATGACCGCCACCTCCGTTCGCGACAAGCACGTGCTTGCTGCAGCAGCTCAGGCCTTGTCCGCTCACGTGCGCTACGCGAATCTTGTCCGGGCGATGCCTCGGCTTCCACGCGAGTTCACGAAGAAAGAGGCACAAGCGATCGTCACGGCTGCGAGGCGCAGCGCAACGTCCTACGCTCGCCTCGCGAACACCGATCACTCTCTCGTTAAGGTTGAGATGGCCGTGGTAACCCAGGCTCGCCTGCTGAAAGTAGTCCCGAAGCCGCTCGTCAAGCCGAGCCCGTCAGGCCTTGCGAGGCCGAAATTCCCGTCGGCGCCTTCCTCAGCACCTCCTGCGAGCCGTCCGCCAGCGCAGAGCCGGCCGACTCGCACGACTACATCAACCACGCCAACGTTTTTTGGCTAGCCAATCCGGAACGCGACTGTCCTGATGGCCTTCGCGCCCACGTAGAGAACGCATCGCCACTGACCCTCAGCCAGAGGCTGGTTAGCGGCAACGGTTTCCACTCGATTAGCACGTGGCCTTCGAAGGCTATGCACGGTCTTGTTCGGCTCGATCCACTTGACGCGAATCGGGAGCCCTGGCTTTGGCAGCGAGGCGAATTCGAAGACGACGTGTACTTCAATGGTCTTTTTCGCAAACCGTGCTCGGATGCGGTCGTACTTGTCCTCGGCAAAGGCTCGCTTGATAACGCCATAGGCAGGCGGCGCCGGGCGATGAGGTGCGCGCTTCGGCTTCTTCTTCGGCGCAGCGTTCTTGGGAACTGGCTTGTTCCGAGGTGCCGGCGTCGGTTGGGACGGTGGCGCTGCGAGCTTCAGCTGTCCCCAAGCGGCAATTTCGCCTGTCCCCAGATCGCAGCTTGGCAGGCAAGCCTCACCCACCTGAGAACCCGAGCTATCTCGAACTTGCACGAAGGCCACAAAGCCGATCTGGCTCTGGGAAGGTGCTGAAAGGCTGAAGTCTTGAGGATCACCACTGCTGAGCTGATGTGAGATCTCGAAGAACGTGCCACCGGCACCTACGCTCCCGCCTCCGTCGGAGTGATCGTCAAAGCACCATCCGCGCGTTGGGCCACATCGGTACTCGTCGGTGAAGCCGAACGGGTTCGTCTGTATCGATACTCCGTCCTCGTTGGAATTGCCTCTGTCGCCCGTGTCGAACCACACGCCGAACTGGGCGCTTGCGCCGGCGGTACCGGGCGCGACCCTGGCGGCGACGTACAGGTTCGAGGCGTCGTTCATCACGTAGAAGGTCACCTGAGCTACTTGTCCCGTCACAGAGGTAAAGGGAAGGACCGTCGCGCTGGTCCATTCGCCGTTGCCCATCTGGCCGTCGATGCTTGCGCTTCCGACCCCAGCCGTGACAAGCGGGCCGGAGCCGGCCTGTGCGGCCGGACGTGCAAGGGACAGAGGAGCGCAGACGCCGACCGCCAGAATGGCCGCTGCTACGCCAGTGACGACCGAGTTTCTGCGACTGCGCACGCGCGAGCGATCGTATGCCACGAGCTGAGTTGTGCCAACTCATCTCGAAGGCCGCCCCGTGGCGAATGGGGACCAGCTGCTTCGCATAGCAGTCAAGGTCCGCGTCGCCATCGAGAGCATGACTGTCACGCCATGGCTATTTGATCGTCACCGTTGACCGTGTCAGCGATGGCAGACGTGCTGTCCGCGTGTCGACTCAGCTTTTGGTTCAGCGTCGTCAACGCGGCAGTCGTCATTGCCGCGTCGCTCGCACCCCCCTCAGGGGTCTGGATTCAGCGGGTGACAAGTGCCAGACTGAGCGTGTGGGGAGGGTGGCATACGGGGTTCAGGTCGGCTCGACGATCGGGAGATACCGGATCGACGAACTGATCGGTCGGGGCGGGATGGGAGTCGTCTTTGGAGCGACGCACACGCGTCTCAACATGCGTGTGGCGCTGAAGATCCTCAGTCCAGACCTGGCGGACGATGAGATCTTCCGCGAGCGGTTCATCCGAGAGTCCGAGCTCGCAGCGTCCCTTGACCATCCGAGCGTCATCCCGATCTACGACGCCGACGAGGTAGAGGGCGTGCTCTATCTCGCCATGCGCCACGTGCAGGGTCTCGATCTCGAACGCACGCTCGAACAACGCGGGCGGCTCGGGCTCGCCGAGACGGTCAAGATCGTCGAGGCAGTCGCGGCTGCACTCGATGAAGCGCACGCGCACGACTTGTTCCATCGCGATGTGAAACCCGCGAACATCCTGATCGAGCGCGGCAGCGGACACGTGTACCTCACCGACTTCGGGCTCGCCCGGCTTGGTTCCGCGACCGGCTTCACGCGCACGGGCTCCTTCCTGGGGACAGTCCACTACTGCGCACCGGAGCAGATCGAAGGCAAGAAGGTGGACGGACGCACCGACATCTACGCCCTCGGCTGCGTCCTCTACCACTGCCTCGCCGGCCAGCCGCCGTTCCCCCGCGAGAGCGAGGTGGCGGTCATTCACGCCCACCTGACCGATCCTCCGCCGGCCCTGAGCAGCGTCCGCACAGACCTCCCCCGCTTCCTCGACGGCGTAGTTGTAACTGCGATGGCAAAGTTTCCAGAGGTCCGCTACTCGACCGGCGCTGAGCTTGTCAAGGCACTTCGCCAAGGCGAAAGCGCGACAGCCTCGACGTTGCCGCGTGCTGAGCCGGCACGCCCACACGCGCCGCCGACGGTTATCGAGCCTGTCCTGATCGATCCGCCGCCGCCGACAGCAGGGAACGGTCGGCGGCGCATCCACCGGAACTCCTGGTACATAGGAGTCGCCGCGGCAGCGGTCGCACTAGGCGCCGCAGCTACAGCTGCGCTGGTCGTCCTCAGCCATTCGAGCAATGGCCATGCTGGCGCGAAGACGTCTCCAGCGCCGACGGCGCTTAAGCCGCTCGCTTCTGCTGTGGCGCGGAGAATGACCAAAAAGCTGATCCCGGCGCAACGGAGCCTCACTCGTCGCGTGGCCGATGTCTCCAGAACGAGATCGGCCTTCGTCGCAATGGAAACCGCCGCCGGCACCGTTCGGACGGCCGTGCTGCAGACGCAGGGATGGTCGGGTACCGGGCTCGTCCCGCACACGAACGCAGACGCCGCGGTGAAGCGCCTCTTCACCAGCGCGCTCGCCGCGCAGGTGGCTTACGCGAAGTCGATCGAAGGGCTCCCGAGTGACCCAGCACGACTCACGAGACCGCTCGCCACGCGAGTCATCAACCTCGCCGACCGCGCGGAGGAAGCCTACGCCCGATTGTCGGGTGCGGCCCCCGCCCTGCCGGGAATGCCGCTCCACAGGGCTGACCACGTGCGCCTGCTTCAGGTCGTCGCTGCTCCCAAGCCACGGACCGTCGCCCCACCTGCGGCTCCGCGAACTGTACGGCCGCCCGCACAGCAGCATCAGAGCTCCACCACCGATGACCAGGCGGCGGTAGCGGAGGTAATCACTGAGCACTGGCAGGCAATCAACGATGGGGACTACGAGCGCGCCTATTCCTACTTCTCTCCCCAGTTGCGAAGCCAGTTCAGCCGATCGAACTGGATCAAGGACAAGCTGGTCGACCAGCCGCACAGTTCTGCGATCTCGATCCAGTCGATCTCGATCCAGGGCGACACAGCCTACGCATATGTCACGTTCAGGACGATCGGCCAGGAGAGAAGCGCCGGCAACACAGGCTGTAACTCGTGGGCCGGCTCGTACCGCTTCGTCCGCGCGGGATCGAACTGGTACCTGGACAAATCAACCTTGCACCGCACAAGCCACGACTGCTCGAGTTTCTCGCTCTAGCGTCGTGCGCGGCGGTCAGCGGCCGAGGCCGAACAGACTGCTTCGTCTGCCCTCCGCGTTCGTCGTGAGCACGGTCTTCGCCGCAAGCGTGCTGCTCCTCGCGGCGAACGCAGGAATTGGCTCAACGGGCTCCGCTTTCGATCGGATGCGATCTCGCACAGTGGGTCACGCGCGGATCCCGCTTGCTCGCCTGATCGGCCAGCATCTGATGGGGCGGATGACCGGCACGACTCCGAGCTCCTCGCTGCTCACGCGCATTCGCCGCGGCGAGCTCGGAGGCGTGATCCTCTTCGCCGACAACTTCACGTCCGTCAGGCAGCTGCGCCGTACGGTCGCAGCACTCCGGGCCGCAGCGCACGATGGCGGGCAACCGCCGCTACTGATCGCCACCGACCAGGAAGGCGGAATCGTGAAGCGGCTTCCGGCAGGACCTCCGTATGAGTCGGCCGCTCAGATGGGTGCGGACGGAAGCCCCACGAAGTCCTGGCGCGAGGGCAACGAGACGGCGGCGTACCTCCGTGCGGCCGGTATCAACGTCGACCTAGCTCCGGTCCTCGATGTCCCAGCAGCGAGCTCCTCTTTCCTCGGAAGCCGTGCGTTTGCCCGCGACCCTGCTGTAGTCGCACGCGTGGGTGTCGCGTTCGCATCGGGAGTCCAGTTGGGACGCGTGGCGGCGACGGCAAAGCACTTTCCCGGGCTCGGACGCGCAGCAGGCAACACCGACCTCGGGGACGTGACAATCCTGAACAGGCGCGCCGACCTCCTTCGGGACTTGGCTCCGTTCCGCGCCGCTGCCCAGTCAGGCATCCAACTCGTCATGGTCTCGAATGCCAGGTATCCGGCGCTTGACCCAAGTCGCCGGCCCGCTGTCCTCTCGCAGCCGATCGTCACGGGCCTACTTCGGCGCCGGCTGGGCTTCCGCGGCGTCGCGATCACGGACACGCTCGCAGCGCCGAGCGTGCGGCAGTACACGAACGTCCCGATCCGGGCGATTCGCGCCGGTATGGACATCCTCCTGTACTCGGACCACGAACGGGACAGCGCGTACGCGTACGCTCAGCTTCTGCATGCTGCGCGGACACGCAGCCTGCATCGAGAAACGCTCGAGTCCTCCTTCGAACGGATCATGACCCTCAAGGCTTGGCTCTCCAAGTCCCGCTAAAGGCGCGTTCGGCTGTCGCCGATGTCAGCAAGAAATGCGCGTGGCCGAGATTCTCGCGCTCTCCAGCGCCATCTTTATCGGCGGGACCCTCCTCGGGCTAATGCTGGCGAGACTTCGCGCCGGGTGCACCAGCGATAGGACGCTGGAGGATGAGTTCAGGGGCTGGGTGCTCTGCGAGCGCGCACTTTGCGAGGAGCTGCCGGTTTCCGACCGTGGCGCAATCCTTCGCCGCGTTCGTACCCGAGTGCCGCCTCGCCTGCGCCTGCAACACGAGGATGCTGTGAGCGAGGCTGAATCGCGTCGGCTCGCGGCTGTCTGACGTTCGCGCTATCCAGCGCTCGGGCGACGGGCGAAAAGTCGCTGAGCCCCTTCGCCTCCTTCGCCGCCGAAGCTGCAGAACCGGAAAGACAACTGCAGCGGCGATCGAGGCGATCGTTGGTACAGATCGACCCCGATCGTCTCCCGTCGGCGGTACAGCGGTCGACTGCGTCACGGTCTCCGAGTTGGCGATGTCGCGGGGTCCCGAGCAGTGGAAGCACGTATAGACCTGGCGACCGATTTCGGTGGCGGCACGGAACGAGAGCCCCTCGGTGGTCAACCCGACAAGGCATGTGCCCGCACGAGTACCGCCGAGCACGCCGCCGGCTTCGCCGGCGTCGTAGACGGGAAACAGGTTCGGATGCTCCAAGGAGGCCGCCAGCTCCGCTTCGCGGATGAACCGCGCCCGCTCTCTTCGTCCTCAACCCGGTCTGGTGAGAGCTCCTTCAACGCCACCCGCCGACCCAACCGCATCTGGGAGGCCAGATACACCGCCCCCATCCCGTCCCGGCCCCCAGCGACTTCACCCGAAAACCGCCGACGTCTTGGCCCGGCTCAAGAAGAAAGTTCACGACCACCACACCCGATCAAGTCTCGCACGCCACAGCGACGCACAAAGAGGCCGGCACCGCGGAGCGCACAAGCAACGAGGTCAGAGTCGAAGTAGGCGAATCAGGCTGCGGCCGTACACCTGCGCAGTGGACAAGCTCAGGCTAGGGGCGTAGGTAAGAAGCACGACGATCTTCGGCCCGGTGGGCGTGTAGACGATCGCCGCCGTGTGTCTGACGACCGAGAACCAACCCTGCTTCTGAGCGGCCGGCGTTTTCTTGCCGAGCGCGGGCCTGAACAGCCCAACGTTGTCCCTTTTTGGCTCGGAGGAGAGCAGAAGACCCAGCGCAACGGCAGCTTCCGCTTGAGTGAGGTGAAGGATCGACAGCGCAGCGTGACTTCCCATCGCACCTGAGTGGATGAGGTACAGCATCTTCCCGAGGTCGCGAGCCGTGGTGACTCGAGACGAGATGCGGGGCGGATCGTTTCCGCGACTCTGCAACGAAGTGCCGACTCGGTAGCTGCCCGTGAACGTGCTCCGCGCGGCTCCCATCCGCGTCAGCGCCGCCTGGGCAGCGGCCGCCCCTCCCGCTTCCGAACCCCCGACTTTCACGAGCAGACGGTTCGTGGCGAGATTCGACGACCACGCCGCCATCGCGTGGATGTCGTAGAAGACCGGGGAGCGGACGCCGAAGCGCTCAAGCGTTGCGACGAGTAGGCCAAGCTTCACCGTCGAGGCGGCAGGGAATTGGGCGTCTGCGTTCCACGACGCGGTCGTGCCAGTCGAGAGGTCGTGGTACCAGATGCCTGAGATGCCCGAGAACGTGCCGGAGAGCTTCACGAGCCGGGCGTCGAGACTCGCGCTCTCCTTCCGCGGCGCAGCCGCCTGTCGCTCCGCGTCCGGAAGGACCCAGACGTCACTGATTATTGCGGTCCGGATCACGTGCGGCGCCACAGCCGAGCCCCCGCAGAAGGTCACCGTCAGCCGATGAGGTCCGGTTGCGAGCGCTACCGAACCTGAAACCTTGCCCTTGGCGGCGCGAAGGACTGCCCCCAAGGTTTCGCAGCCGGCCGGCCGGTTCTTGCTCGTCGCGACCGCCCAGCGCGTGCCGGCTGGAGCCTTCCCCGCCACCCGCACCGCTCCGAAGAACGCCTGCCCGGCGACAGGGGAGGTGAGGACGAGTGGCCGTGGTGAGGCGACGCGTCCCGCTTGCGTACAGCTCGCGGCCACCGTGTTGTAGCGCCTTACCGCAGCACGGATGCGCCTCGTCGCCGCTCTGACAACAGCTGGGTCGGGAAGGTCGTAGCCCTCGGCCTGCAGAACCTCCGCCTGGGCAAGCTCCATCGCCGCCTGTGCGGCCGGGCGGCAGCCGTCGCTCGTCCCCCCTGCCGCCCGAAGCGCCTCGACGAAGTCGCGAGCGGCATCGTATTGCCGCTGCACCGCGTCTGGATCTCCCCGACTGAGGGCGGTGACTTGCTCTGCGGCCCGCACCTTTCGAAGGTGCGTGTTCACCGCAGCAACAAACGCCCGATCATCCGCCGCCGCAGGCGGCGCAACTCCGGCGAGAACTGCCCCCGCCGCGACGACCCCCAGAAGGAAGCTCCGCAGCCAATTCATCCTGCGATGCGAACCCCGTTGACCCGCACGTAGTGATCTCCAATGGTGAAAGTCTGCCCCGTTACCCCGTCCCTGCACGTGATTCCGCGGCTCGACGACTCGCAGACAATCCGGCTGGACGGCGTATTGAAGGCAGCGCCGATCGGCATCGCCGGCCCGCCGTTGTCCGAGGAGCCGAGGACGCCGAGGTATCGCGCGCCGACCCCGCTCCTAAGTTCCACCACCTGTCCCGAGGGCCCCGAGCCACAGCGCACGTAGGTATCGGTCGCGTAGCAGTGTTGTAGGCGGTCGACAGACGTGAAGCTGCCGGTGTACGTGGAAGGCACTGCCGAACGCGGCGGCGGCGGCGGCGCCGACGTCGTCGTCGCAGGCGGCTGACTCAAAGTGTGTCGGTAGTCCCCAATGGTGAAGCTCGCTCCCGAGGATCGGTCGGTACACGTGATGCCCCGCGATGAGGACTCACAGCGGATCGCTCCTCCCGGAGCGACGACCGCTTGGCCGAAGCGCAGAGCTGGTCCGCCCCGATCCTGAGAACCGACACGCCCGACGTAGGCAGCGGGACCGCCAACTCGCAGCTGAACGACCTCGCCGGAAGGCCCAGATCCGCAACGCGCGACACGGGCAGTGACATAGCAGCGCTGGAGCCGGTCGATTGACGCGAAATACCTCGGCTGGGCGGTCGGCGAGGTGACAATGCCGAGGAGACGCATATGCGCGTCGGGCGAGATGTCGACCCCGGGCAGGGCACCTTCGAGAGCAGCAAGGCGAGCGTAGGCCCGATCCGCCGTTCTCGCGGCAGCGATGATTCCACGTGCCTGCGCCCTGGTGAACAGACGCGGAAGGTCTGGGATCTGCTTCAGGCGCTTCGCGTAGGCCAGATGAACGGTGAGCGCATCGCGTGTTGCGCCGAGAACGCTCTCGTCTTTCGGTGTAGTCGCATCGACGGCGTCCAGTGAGCCCTGCGTGCGGGAGATCGTCGTCGCGAGCTCGTCCGAGGCTGACCTGAGTCTCGCGAACGACTGAACCCCGGGGCGGATCGCGCGCACGCGCGCCGTGACGGCTCGCTGGCGCTGACCAATCGTCGCCAAAGACGGCGCAATCTCGGACGACACAGGCGCGACCTCGTAACGGTTGTTCGACGAAGACGCTCCGGTGGAGGGTGCGCGAGGCGCGATGCTGCTCGTTCGCAAGGCCTCGCCGCCCGAATCTCCTCGCACGGCCAGCACCTCGGCCAGTACCACACCGGCGCCAAGCACGACGGCTGCGCCCGCAGCGATGAGCCACACGCGCTTCGGGGCACGCCGCATACGCAGGGTTGGCCGCGTCGCGACTCGCGGCGGCGCCACGGACGCATCGAAGTTGGTCGCCACCGGAGACACAGCTATGTCCGCCACGGTCTCCCTGGGAGTCGCGTCTGCTGCGGCCAGGGCTTGCTCAAGCGCAGCCGCCAGCTCGCCCGCCGCCTGGAAGCGCACTTCACGATGTTTTGCCATCGCGGTCACGATCGCCCCGTCAACTGTGAGCGGAAGGCCCGCGCGGACGCTGCTCAACGCGGGCGGAGGATCCTGAAGATGCGCCTTGATGACCGCGACCTCTGTCTCGCGCTGAAAGGGCGGTTGTCCGGCCAGGCAATGGAAGGCGACGCAGCCGAGGGAGTAGATATCGGCGCGACCGTCCACAGCCCCACCCTCGATCTGCTCGGGCGCGCAGTAGTCAACGGTGCCCAGAAAGCCGCCTGTTCTTGTGAGTCCGGCCGAAGCTGTTCGCTTGGCCACGCCGAAGTCGGAGAGGTACACGTCGTCCTTCCGGCCGATCAGGATGTTCGCAGGCTTCACGTCACGGTGAACAAGCCCTGCCTCGTGCGCCGCGTCAAGTGCTGCTGCTACCTGGCGGACAATGGCCAGCGTCCGGCCGGCGGTCAGGGTTCCCTGCTCCTTCAGGAGGGAGCGGAGGTCGCGTCCGTCGACGTAGCGCATGGCGAGGTACAGCACGCCCTCCGCCTCGCCCGCGTCATAGACTGGAAGCACGTTGGGGTGCTCAAGGGAAGCAGCGAGCTCTGACTCACGGATGAACCTTGCTCGGTACTCATCATCCGAGGCAAGCTCCGGGAGGAGCACCTTGAGCGCAACCCGACGCCCGAGCCGCATCTGCTTCGCCAGATAGACGGAGCCCATGCCGCCCCGACCGATAACGGCCTCGATCCGAAAGCCAGATAGCTCTCGGCCCGGGCGCAGTTGATCGGTATTCAGCACCTCCTAGTAGCTCCGGATAGCGCCTAGCATGCCGCCTAGGCGAGCTTGATCGGGCTCACGCTCATTCCTTGCCTCGCCATCCTGTTCGCTCTGTGTCTACAACCCGGAGGCGCTGGAGACAAGAGGGGTCCTCGCGACGTGACCGCGACATGACCAACCCATGAGCGCTAACCCCGACACTCGCGCCCTTCCTTCACGGATTCAGCGAGCGACATGACATGGCATTTGACGATGCAGAACCGGAAGCTCTGTCAGCGACACACTCGGTACCCGCGCTTGCGCCCGCTGCGGATCTTGACTGCTCGCCGGGGCTGGGAGAGAGTCAATGAGCATGCGCTGTCCCGAGTGCCAGCGAGAAGCCGACGAAGAGGATCTGTTCTGCACCAACTGCGGGACGGCCCTGACACCTAGCGAGGCTGACTCGCCGCCACGAATCGAACAGGCAGCCGCGGACTTCGACTCTGGGGAAATCAAACGCGCGCTCGACATGCTTCGACACGAAGGCGAGTCAGCCGAGAGCCGAGGCGACGTGGAGGCGTTGGAGCGGATCTTGGAGGCGGCCCAGCGGATGGTGGAGGAGCTCGAGCGTGGACAAGCCCCGGAGCTCGCGAGCTTCGAGCGTTTGCTCTTTGCGACGGAGCACCGCCTCGACCGGGTGAAAGAGACGCCGCCCCGGCTGAGGGACGCGCAACAGGCGGCTGCCAACGGAGACCTCGCTGTCGCTGTAGAGCTCCTCCACGCCGAGATCGCGGCTAACGACAAGGAGGGACATCAGGACTCCCTTCGGCAGGTGGTACGAGTAGTCGACGAGATCAAAAGTGGGCTGGAGGACGACCAGGACCGGCGCGCGTTCGAGCACGTGCTCGCTGCTGCGCAGCGTCGGCTGGAGGGGCGTGCTGAGAACGGAGGATGCCCATCCGAGGACCGCGCGACCGTCGTGTCGCAGCCTGTTCAGTCTGAGGCCGCCCCGCCCAATATGCAGCAGGACGAACCTGGTATTCCAGTCGAGCCCATTGCGCGGGCCATCCCGCCGAGCCCGCCAGCGCCCCGCGAGGCCGAGGCGCCTGTCCTGCGATCACCGCCTCCGCACGTGCAGTCCCCCGGCCGCTACGCCTGCGCTGCGCCTGGCACCGCGTTTCTGGCGCTTCTGGCGATTGCCGGCGGGGCCGTCGGCGAAGGCGCGCTTGCGGCCCCGTTCACGGGCGTCGGCGGTTTCAAAATCAAGACCTGGGACGCGCTCGGAAACACGCGCTGGATCGTCCTCTTCGGCTTCGCCGTGGCAATCGTCAGCCTCTTCCTCGCCCTTGCAAGCCGCTCGCCAGCTCTGTCTGGGATCGCATTGGCAGGCGGTGGCATCGCGACGGGCATCTTCATCATCCCGTTCACCAGCCGCGCGAGCTACCACTACCTTCGGGCCGGTCCGTACATGGGCCTGATCGGCGGCGCTTGCCTGCTCCTGTTTGCGCTGATGGATCTTTCAGTCAAGGCGCAACAGCCCGCGTCGCCGATCCCAGCGGGCCGAGGGCCGGCTCCCGCTCCTCCCGGTTGGTATCCGGATCCAAGCGGACGGGCGCAGTTCCGTTATTGGTCAGGTCAAACGTGGACAGAGGCGACTCACGAGTGATGACGGGACACTCCGCGGCCGCTACTCCGATGTGCTCCGGAACAAGGAGTGAGCCACACGCGCCGGTGAAGACAACTCCTGTGGAGGATCCGTTCCAACCGACGTACCGATGCCCCACCTGTGGACGAGAGCAGCACCTCACCGACGAACGCTATGGATGATTGTCCGCACTGTCATGGCCTGGTGCGCGACGGTGACGCCTTCTGCAGCCAATGCGGAACTCGCTTGCAAGGACAGAACACCACGGAGACACCGATTGACGACGCCATCGACCAGTACGAAGCAGGAGATCTAACCGCAGCACTCCGCATCCTCCGTGAGGAGCTTGTGGCAGCAGATGCGCGGCGCGATGTCGCGTACCTCGTACACCTCGTCGACGTCTGCCGTCAAATGGTCCAACGCGAGGAACACGATGCTGCCGGGGGAGCGGAAGGAGCTCTCGATGCCTTCCACGAAGTACTCTTGGACGCTGAGCGCTGCCTGAATCGCCTCGACGTGGAGACCGCTCCGCCGCGTCTGAAGGCGGCTAGGAAGGCATTCGCAGGCGGTGACCTGTCCCTGACAGTCGAGCTTCTCCACCATGAGATCCTCGCCAGCGACGAAGCTCCTGATCGCGACGCCGCTCTGCGGGTCTTCAGCCTGGCGGGGGAGATGACGGAGAGCGTTTCCCACAACGAGGAGCGCGCGTTCCACCATGTGCTTGCCGCCGCCGCGCGACGCCTCGATGAAGGCGAATCCACGGTTGATTCCCCTCGGCGTGCACCGGAACAATCGTCTCCGGAGGGGTCGCCTGCTACGGAGCCAGCTTCGATGTCCGCGATGAGCGTGTTCACTCCGGCTTTTGCCCCGCCTACGTATAGCCTCCCGGCTGGCGCACAGTCAACGAACGGCTTCGCCATTGCCTCACTCGTGCTCGGAATTCTGTGGCTCTATTGGATCGGCTCGGTCCTCGCCCTCGTCTTCGGATACGTGGCAAAGGGCCAGATCGACCGCTCCGGCGGCTACCAGGGTGGGAGAGGACTCGCGATCGCCGGCATCGTCCTCGGGTGGATCGGCGTTGGGGTATTCGTCCTGCTCCTCATCGCGGGCGTAGCCCTCTTCGGAAACCTCTGACCCTTCAACCCCAGAGTGAACAGGAGCATGAGCCGATGAACTGTCCGAATTGCGCGAGCGAGATCTCCGCTGGCGTCAAGTTCTGTCCCCGCTGCGGCACGCAAATCAGCGCGGCTCAGGGTGAGACCGTCGTGGAGAAACCGCATCCCGCTCCTGCCGCATCGGCGGCCCCTCCCCCTCCGCCACCTCCACCTCGTCCGACCGCCTCAGGTCCTGGCGGTACGCACCCTGCGCCTGTGCCGCCCGCCGTCTGGATGGAAGCGAGGAAGACGTGGGCGAGGGTTGGCACGCGCTCGCTCGCAGTTGCCTGCACGCTGGTCGGCTTGGCCGTACTCGTCTCGTTCATCGGTCTAGTGTCCGGAACCGCCGGGAGTCTGGGCAGCTCAACCTCGATCCATGGCCAGACCTGGGCGAGCGTCGGCCTCATTCTCGTCATCCTGTCGGTTGGCGGATTCGCACTCGCTCGAACCGAATCAGGCGTCTGGCACGCCGAGCGCGACCTGAATGTCGGCCTTGGTCTTGGGGGACTTGCGGCACTCTTCGCGCTCATCGGCTTGATCCTCTTCCACGCCGCGGGCGCCGCACGCGCGGCGACCAGCGGGCCGACCTGGACTGGCTTCGGCACCGTCTGGGGCTTCGCCGCGCTCGGCTGGCTCCTGTTCACTCGGCCCCTCGACAGAGCTCGTGCAATGACAGCCGCCACGATCTCAGGAGGGATCGCGCTCCTCTTCACGGTTATCGGGCTGGCGCTCGGGCTCGGGGATAGCTTCACCGATGTCCTTCACAGCCAAGGCTGGCTTGGAGCCGCGACCGTTGCGGCCATTCTTGCGACTGGCGCCGCACTGGGTATTCGCCGGGATCCTCTATGAAAGCCCGAGCTTAGGAACCACTCCCACTGGCCGAAGTCGTCCGCACAAGGGACGAGCGTGCCGAGTGCGACCCAGCCGAGAACGGTCTCGCGATTGCGATCCCGCGGACGCTCTGTGCGCCACCCGAGCGGCCGATCTGCCGCCCCTCGATATAGCCCAGGTGAGCGCGCTCAGCGAATCCGGACGGCGACCTTGGAGGGCCGCTCGCCCGCTTCGCTGCCTCGACTGTCACTTCGGCCCGCTGCCTGAGCTCGTCCTTCATGCCAGTGCGCGACCGGACCATCGCCTGAAGGTTGTCTCGCGACGCGCCGATGAGCGCAAGCCCTGACCGCCGCATGACCGGGCCATGAGCGACCGGGAGCACCGTAAGCGAGACAAAAACGCGCAGGAAGGAGCTTCGATGGTGCCTTACACAACAACGAGAACGCTGAAGAGGTTGGCCTGGCGGTGTGTGGCAGTCGTCATGGCAGCCAGTGCGACTGCGGCAATCGGTGTCGTTTCCGCGGCGGCGATGTCGCAGTCGGCCCACCCGGAGACAACGGGCGGTGTGACGCACACCTGGACGAATTACACCAACGCGGGCGGCACGCAGGGGCCGAGCATCCCGGCGTATAGCACGGTTCAGATTGAGTGCAAGGTCCCGGGGTTCAAGGTTGCCGACGGGAACACGTGGTGGTATCGGATCGCTTCGAGTCCTTGGAACAGCCAGTTCTACGCTTCGGCCGATGCCTTCTACAACAACGGTCAGACGTCCGGCAGCCTCCACGGAACGCCCTTCGTCGACCCCAACGTCCCTGACTGCGGCGCAGCGTCGCCTTCCCCGCCGCCGGCGCCCGCGCCGAGCCCGTCTCCGCAGCCGTCACCAGGGCCCGCGCCGTCACCGAGTCCATCACCGCCGCCGCATTCGTCGGCTAGCCCGAGCGCGTACGTCGGCCACATCGTGCAGTGGAGCGGGGACAAAAAAGCACAGAAGACTGCCTGGTATGTCGGCCCGGATCTTCACCGGCGGTGGATCCACGACATCAGCACCTACAACTGTCTTAAGGCTGCGGGCGCTCAAGGTCCCGACCTGCTGGCGTCGTCGATGCTCGATCAGCTGCCCGACCTGAACAACGTCTGGGCGACTTGTGGAGCGGATCGACTCGGTGTGAACAGCATCGTCACCCGGGGCTCGTACCTGCGCTCCCAAGACGGTGGCTACACGCTGAACATGCAGGGTGGGGACGGCAACCTAGCCCTCTACAGCTCCTCAGGACGACCGCTGTGGGCGACCGATCGTCACGGCGACTACCTCATGCTCCAGCCCGACGGCAACCTGGTCGAGTACACGAACAGCAAGGGCGCGGTCTGGGCCTCGAACACGGTCGGGTCCGGGGCCGCGTGGCTCGTCATGCAGGACGACGGCAATCTCGTCCTCTACAACAGCGCCGGCAGAGCGGTCTGGTCATCGGGAACGGCGGGGGGACACACTAGCGGAGGCAGCACCGCCGCGGAAACCGCAGCAGTCGCGTGGGCGCAATCTCATGTTGGGCAGGACTACGACTACAACCTCTGCTTGAAATTCGTGTTCGATGCGTACTACGCTGCCGGACTCAATCTGCGGCCTTGGGTCAATGCCGCGATTGGAAACAACACCTATCCAATCGACATCTGGGGTCATTTCACTCACGGCTCAACGGGTACGAGCACTACGCCTCCAGCCGGAGCGCTCGTCTTCTGGGCGGCGAGGAACGGGAGGCGCGACTGGAGCCACGTAGCCTTGAGCATCGGCAATGGTCAAGCCGTCTCGACATCTGACTCACTTGGTTCGAGAGTCCATGTCGAGAGCACTTCGGCACACAACTCCTACGCGAACTACCTCGGCTGGTGGCTGCCGGATCGGTAGACGGCCGGTGGAGCGCGCAGCGCCGCAATACGAAAGGGACCGAGGGAGGGCTAACGCCCTCCCTCGGTCGCGAGCCTCATCGCGGCCCTTGAACTGGGGCGAGAGGTGAAAGAAGCTTCGGCCTATGAGTTGCGAGTTCTCAGCGCGCTCGAGGTACAGGACGACAATGGGGTTCTGGAAATCCCAAGGCAGAGGCAAGTCTGTCTGCTCGCGGTATTGCTCCTCGGCGCCAACCAGATCGTCGCGAGACGCTGGTCGACGCGCTCTGGCCCGTCAAGTCGCCCGCCGCGCCGGAGAAGGCGGTCCACGGCCTCGCTTTCCAGCTTCGGAAGAGCCTTGCGCGCGACCTGCCGCATTCAAGCACCCTCGACGACCCAGGAGCAAGCCACCGCATCGTCGTCGGCCACGACCGCTCGAGTGCTTTGTTTCGAACCTCTCGTGCGCTCGGTGGAGGTGACGATGCGCAACGCGTTGACTCAGCTGGCACTCGCCCAACCCGCAACGGCGCGCTCGACGATCGGCGTGCTCTACCAGCGAGTTCGTTCTGCCGCGCGAGACAGGGGATGCGCACAAGATCGCGGCCGCTCGCGGCCGAATGCCTTTGGTCACCGCGAACGGACTCGACCTTCAGCCGCATCTCGGTCTCCGACATCATCAGCGAGGCGCGCGCGATCTCCAGCTCTGCCGGATAAATGTCCCGCCGGTGGTGCCACTTCAGGCGTGACTCGTACATGACCCGCCCGTGACTATCCCGAAGCAGAGTAAGCGCATACTGGATCAACGAAGCGAGCAGCCGACATTTTCACGTCAGCCGTAAGAGAAAGTAGGAGACACTTTTCTTCGAGAGAGAGGAGAGGCATGAACCGTTTCCGGACGATCGTCGCTGGCACGTGCGCGGCGGTGGCTGTGATGCTGTCGCTCGCGCTTGCTTCAAGTGCCGGCGTTGCAGCAACTGCCGGACAAGGAGGCGGCTCCATCGCCTCGGCGCCGCCGCTTCCGATTGGTCGGCAGGTGTCGAGCGGCTGGGCGAATCAGTCCGGCGGAGAGTTCTGGCGGGTCGCCCTCCGAGGCGGCGACCGTATCGTCTTCAATTACGCAGCCACGGCCGCCAACTGCAGCTCCGTGGCGATGCGCATTTACGCTCCAAGCGTCACCGACTACACGCTCGGAAGCACGAGCGCGATCGCAAGTGACAGCGCCTATGGCAAGCGGCAATTCATCTGGGTCGCGCCGCGAACAGGGCGTTGGATCATCAACTTCGCCCCGGGCTGCTCCACCGACGCGTACACGTTCACCGCTCACCGACGGAGGCGCTAGAGAAGTTCAACGGCTTTACACGGCGAGTGTGACCGACCACGCGTTCTCTACCGTCCGGACATTCCTCTCAAGCCGGGCCGGATGCTCGTGATCAACTTCAGCGATTGCTACAGAAAACGCCGCAGATTCTGGCGTACGATGGGCGTCCAACGCTCCCCGCCAGCGCCTGGTAAACATCGCAGTTCGCGGCAATGCCGATTCGCGGCGGTTGCAGGCTCGTTCAACCAGCTGCGGTTTGCCGCGGCTCGTTCGGCGCGGACTTTAATCCCAAGGTCGCTCGTCGAATCCACCCCGGACACTATGCGCGGGACGCGGCCTCGCTGCAGTCGGCGAGCTGCACACGCGCCACGCTGTCACCCGCCGCTATTGGGGTGATCGAGGATTCGTTCGGCGCGGGGGCCGCTGGCAGAATCGGCCCCCGCCCGACACCGAGGTAGTTCACTCGGAAGCCTGGACGCACCGACGGATGCCGCGTCACAGTCACAGCCGAGCGACCACTCCTCGCACGTTCGCCTCTACGACCACTTCGAGACTCGACTTCTGGCCCAAGTGTCGCTAACTGAGGCCGACGTAGCGACAAGGTACTCACGAACCGTGCCCCCTCTCGGCGGGATTACGGATAGACGACGCGGCCGTACCATGAGGGCGTGGTCTTCAGCTCCGACGAACCCGAGGAACCGAGCGTCGACGACCTTTCGCTCGCCGAGACGGCGGCCTTCCTCCAGGCCGGCTTGATCGCTCAGGCGACGGACGGTTCGATCGCCGCGCAGGACTACAAGAAGGCGAGGGTGCGCCTCATGGGCGACGCACGGAGCAAGGAACTTGTTCCTTCCTTCGTGCGTACCTGTCGGGATCCCTCACAGTTCTGGGCGTACATTCAGCCGCTGCTTCCCACGTACCGGGAGCGACGAAAGCACATCTGGGATGCGTTCGCTCCGTTGCTCGACCGGCTCGAAGAGAAGGAGGAGCGGCCGGGGGACGTCGTCACGGCGGAGGTGTTGTCGACGCTCGACGCCGACCACGTGATTGAGGCGTGGCAGAAGGCCCTCGACCGCCGCACGGCCGGTCCCGAGGGTGCAATCACGGCTGCCAGGACGCTGCTCGAGTCCATTTGCAAGTTGATCCTCGACGACCTCGGCGAGGCCTACTCGGACGACGACCTCCCGAAGCTTTACAGCAAGGTCGCGAAGGGTCTGAAGCTAGCGCCTAGTGACCACACGGAGGAGGCTTTCAAGCAGATTCTCGGAGGCTGCTACTCGGTCGTGAACGGACTCGGGACGCTTCGTAATCGACTGAGCGACTCTCACGGAAAGGGGGCGAAGCCGGTTCGCCCCGCGCCGCGCCACGCGGAACTAGCCGTGAACCTCGCAGGCGGAATGGCGAGCTTCCTTGTCGCGACGTGGGAGGCGCGGAGGACGTTGCCGCTTTTCTAAGCGGTGCGACGCCGGTTAAGACCAGAGTGCCCAATCGACCACGCCCACGGGGCATGGCGACTGAGGTGGCACCGAGGTGGGCACCAGATGAGCTTTCGCCGCTCGTACGGCACGCCTGACCCGCGTAACCAAGCCATTTCGGGATGGCTACGCGAGTCAGACGGAGCGGCGCAGGAGTCGAACCTACCCAGCGTGGGGCTGCCACGCCTGACCGGTTTTGAAGACCGGCTGGGCCACCGGGCCCCGCCGCTCCGAGGGCTAGGTTAGCCCGCGCTCGGGGGCGACTCGGACGGCGGCACGGCCTCCGCGGCCGGCGTGTCGGCGGCCGCGAGCTCCGCCTTCAGCGACTTGATCTTGTCGACGAGCGGCGTCAGCTCCGCGTGCGCCAGCGCCCCGCTCTCGACGAGCTCCGCCGTCTTCCGGCCGAGCTCGCCGTAGGTGCGCGAGAGCTCCGTCTTCGTCTGGAGCTCCTCGATTCCCTCGCGCGCCTTCGTCGCCGCGACGTTGGTCGCGTCCTTCAGGCGATCGAAGAACGACTGCTTCCCGCTTCCTTCCACGGCTCGATCCTACTCGTCTTTCCCCTCGCCGCGCATGCTCTCGATCGCGGCGCGGGCGCGCTCGTGGACGGCGCGGCGGCGGTCCTCGAGCGGCGCCTCGGGCTCGGGCTCCCCCTCCGGCCCCGGCTCGGACGCGCGCGCCTCCGCGAGCTTCCGCTTTAGCTCCTCGGCGGGGTCGGCGCCGGGCGCCGCCTTCGCGGGCTTGCGGCGCCAGCGGAAAAGCCAGGCGAGGCCCATGGCGAACCCTAACCCGGCGAGGAAACGGCGCACTGGAGGTCGATGCTACTCTTCCGCGGACTTCTCGCCTCGTCCCGCGCGAACCCGTTCCCGGTTGCGCTTGCACACGAGGCCGATTCAGACCACGGGAAGGAGCCGGTAGGGAACGTGAACGACTACGAAATTCTGCTCATGCTCGACCCGGACGCTCCGGAAGAGCGGCACAACGAGATCATCGAGCGCACGCGCCAGGCGATCGAGCAAGGCGGCGGCAGCTGGCTCTCCCACGACTCGTGGGGGCGGCGGCGCCTCGCCTACGAGATCGACCACAAGATCGACGGCGTCTACCACCTGCTCCAGTTCGACGCCGAGCCGGCGACGCTCGACGAGGTCACGCGCGTGCTGAAGATCACCGACGGCGTCATGCGCCACATGGCGACCCGCCGGCCGAAGGGCGGCGGCCGGGTCGCCGCGCCGCCGCCGTTGCCGCCGACCGAGGGGCCCCGCGAGCGTGCGTCCGCGCCGGCCGAGGCCGCTCCCGCCGCGGCGGAGACCGCCGATTCGGCGAGCGCGCCCGAGGAGTACGCTGCGGCGACCGAGCCGGCGTCGACGGAGTCCGAGCCGGAGGAGGGA
>Ga0070741_10004943_pt1 | contig 30446 bp, 27 predicted proteins | sample Coa_R1_4_FD_66440 | JGI IMG/M metagenome (GOLD analysis project Ga0070741, IMG submission 66440) | Surface soil microbial communities from Centralia Pennsylvania, which are recovering from an underground coalmine fire - Coalmine... | ecosystem: Environmental > Terrestrial > Soil > Unclassified ... | reverse complement strand
TAGAAGCGCCAATGTTCCCGGCGAACTGCAGTGAAGCTCCAGCGGAGATCACGGAATTCAAAGTGCCGGTCGACACCTTGTACGTCGACAGCATGAAGCCGGTAGTGCGAGAGCAGTTGATCAAGGGCGGATTGCGTCTGGCGAAGATGTTGAACGAATCGCTCTAAAGCTGCCAGTCAAGTATGTACGGCCGGACTCTCCGCGGGTGCACGGACGAGACCGGTAGGTAGGATGACTTCGAAACGAGAGCCTTCGCCGACATGGCTGTCGACGTGAATTTCGCCGCCATGGGCTCGAACGATGGCGGCAACAAAGCTCAAACCGAGGCCGAGCCCCTTTTCCGGGTTGGGATCAGGCACGCGGTAAAAACGATCGAAGATGTGTGGCAAGTGGCTGGTTGGGATACCAACACCCGAGTCTTCGACGATCAAGCGCACATTGGAACCAGCCGCTTCAGCGCGGGCGCGAACCCATCCCCCAGCAGGAGTGTATTTAATTGCGTTTGAAAGCAGATTGGTTAACACTCGCTCAAGCTGCGTGCGGTCTGCTTCGCAAAGCACCGGTTCGCCATGATCGCTGGTGAGACGTAAGTTGTGGGCTTCGGCCGGGATTTGGAATTGATCGACTAAGTCGTCGACTAGCTCGCCGAGGTCGAGCGGGGCTTTGTTCATTGGAATCTGGCCCGATTCCGATTGGGACAAAAGCAGCAAAGCGCGGACAAGATTCGAGAGGCGCTCCACATCCTGAAGGGCATTTTCGATTGCCTCCTGGAGCTGCTCTTTGCGCGTGGCTGTAAAGAGCGCTACTTCAAGCTGCCCTTGGATCGCAGTAAGAGGAGTGCGCAGCTCGTGCGAAACATCGGTCGAGAACTGGCGCATCTGCTCGAAGGAGGCTTTGAGGCGTCCGCTCATCTCGTTGAAGGAATCGATCAGCCGATCAAGCTCATCGTCTGCGCCGCGTTTCGGAATTTGGAGACCGAGGCTGGAGCCTGTGATCTCTTGTGCGGCGCGCTCGACGGAATGAAGAGAGCTAAGCGCGCTGCCGGCAGAATACCAGACAACCACGGTGCAAACAAAGAGGGCCATCGGGAAAAAGATCAGGAACTTGCGGCGAAAGTGCTGGATGACGATCCGATCTTCCTTTAAGCTGCGGCCCTCGGCAAAATACCATTTGACCCCGCGTTTGGGGTCTGTTTTTGTGCTGCTAAGAACTTGGTACGCGGTGCCATCCGTACCCTTTACCGTTTTGAGGTACGGCTCGTGAGTTTGCTGCATGATTGCAAATTCGGAACGGATGGTCTTGGGGTCGCAGATGGGCTTCTGAGAAGGATCGTTGCACGAGCCCCAATAAACGCGCCCGTCACCGTCGGCAATAACATAAACGGCTTGTAAGCGCGCCACTTCAGCGCGTTCTTCGGGGTCGGTCACATCAGCGAACCAGTAGGGGAGTCCGCTGTCCTCATAGAACTGGATGGGCCAATCTTTGAGCGTCCCGAGCAGTTCACTCAATTCATCTTCGCTTTGGTTTTCGAGCACCCTGCGAAGGGTGGTGGTGCCGAAGACACCAACAGCCAGGAGCACGGCGATGAGCAGACACAGAAAGATGGCGGCGAGACGAAAGCGCAGTGTGCGGAAAAGCTTCGGTTCAACGAGCTTTTTCCAAAACGCGAGCATCGTCGTTACGCGCTAACGGGTTCGGAGGCGACAGCTTGCGCGGCTTCAGGTGCATCGAGCATGTAACCGATGCCGCGCACGGTGTGGATCATTTTGGCCGAAAACTTGTCGTCGATTTTGCTGCGCAGGTGACGAATGTAGACATCCACGATGTTGGTGAGGCCGTCGTAGTCCATATCCCAAACGTGCTCGACGATCATGGTGCGGCTGAGTGGACGCCCGCGATTGCGCATCATGTATTCGAGGATGCTGAACTCTTTAGGTGCCAACTCGATGTTTTCGTTACTGCGGGTGACTTTGCGGCGGATACAATCCAGCGTCAAATCACCAACCTGCAGCTTTTCGGGCGTGGGCTGACCGCGACGCAACAGTACACGAGCCCGAGCCAGTAGTTCCACAAACGCAAACGGTTTCACCAAATAGTCGTCAGCACCCTGTTCGAGACCTTTTACACGATCATCGACAGAATCTCTGGCGCTAAGAATAAGAACGGGCGGAATGGTCTTGCGATTTTTTATTTTTTGCAAGACCTCAAGGCCGTCGACATCGGGTAGACCGAGATCGAGAACGACTAGATCATATTCGGTGGAGTGAACCCTTTCGATGGCATCACTGCCCGAGTGAACAACGTCCACCGCGTAGCCGGCACTTTGTAAGCCGCGCGAAAGGAAATCGGCAATTCGCTTTTCATCTTCGACAACGAGTACACGCATCGTAACTGAAGGACCGCTGACTAAAGTCTAACCAAGTCGTAATCGTTGGGGAAGTGCTGACTAATCGCCAGAGGCACGGCGCGGTTGCGGGACGGGTGAAGGTTTGAACATGGCCCATAGAGCTTTACCGCGCTGTTGACCGATGGAAATAGCGGTCATTAGGACCAGCAGGAGCGCCGTGAAGATAAGCACCTGACGTACCGAAAGGCCTTCTTTCCATATGCCGAACCAGCGGCCGTAGACGAGCTCGATATGGACCCAATAGACGATAAGAGACGTGGTGCCAAGCTGGCGGAAGAGACTCCACCGCTGCGGAGCCGCCAAATTCACCCAAAGCCAAGCTACTGCGAGCATGGCCAGGACGACGCCGAGCTTGATCAGAATGAGAGCGGGACTATTGAGCCAGAACTCGCTTTTCTGATAGATGGAATACGGCATATTGCCGAATTCGTGCGCGACGAGTGCCACGCCTACGCCGACGGCTAGGAACCAAAGCATGGCGCGGCCGAGATCCTCATGCTTCAGCGTTCGAATGATGCTGCCCGCAACCATGCCGAAAGCGAGGAACGAAGCCCATGGAAAAAATCCGAAGTAGTTATAACTCGGGAAGAAGTACGAACGAAGCAACCAGGGAACGGAAGACGAATCGATCATGCTCACAACGGGCGCGAGTCCGGCGATGACGAGACCCAGCACAGTGCAGAGGCGAATGCGCTCTTTTGTAGTGAACACTGCCATGGGCGCCAACAGCAGCATCGCCATACCCATGCAGTTCAAAATGTCGACTTTGAGAAGTTCACCGGCCGGACTCGTAGGGAAACCAAAGATGTAGAGCTGAATGCGAAACAGAAAAGCTATGAGAAACAAATACCGTGAGCGCTTCAGCGCGGCGACTACTTTCTGCCATCCGGAACCGCCCTTGCGCTCTTGACTGTCCATCAAAAATGCGAAGGTGATGCCGGTCAAAAAAAGAAAAATCGCCGGAGGCATGCCGCCGAGGAATTGCGACAGCATGAAGGGGCTTTGAGTACGAAGATCTGTCCGGGTAAATGAATCGAAGGTGTGACCCTGGATCATGATCACCGCGGCCAAGCCACGTGTCCAGTCGATAAAGGCTAGACGTCCGGAATTGTTAGTTTGAGCCGCCATCGCTGCGAAAATCAGATTCGCGCAGGGTACGTTAACCCTGCTTCTTGACTCCGGAAGGCAACTTCATCTCCAAAGTTCCGTGGATGGGCGGATTGATGACGATATTTGAATAAGTAACCTTGCGCCAATTGCCGGAAGGCTCGTAAAACTGTTGTTGTACGGGGTTTGCAGCGTCGGTGGGAATCCAAACTTCAATCTTGGACAGGCGCCCTGCCACCGTCGGATCCTTGGGAATAAGTAGCAGTTTTGAGGCGTCATGCCCGGCAACATTTTCAGTGCCCTGCAGCGTAACGGTATAGCCTTGCGCCAATTCTTTGCCGGATGAACCAAAACCAAGAAGAAGAAATTCATTCAGAACGTTCGTATTCTTACCGATGTCGTAATCCTGGTAGGTATTCATTTTGGGCCAGTAGATCCTAACGACCTTGCCTAAGAATCCGATGACGCGGTCGGGAAAGGTCAGGACCGCTCGCACTTGCTTCGCCTTTTGCATTTGCAAGCTGCCTTTATCGGTGGTGCGGTCGTCGATGATCTTTTGATACTCGACCATATCCACGTCGGCGGACATGGAATGAAAGTTCGGAGCTGCTTGATCCATGCGAGCCAAAATGGCATCCAAAGCTGGATCTGCATATAGAGAGGTGGCGAATATCGCGAGACACAATCCCGCTACAACAGTTTTCATTTTCCTGATGATGAAGACGCTAATTTTAAGGAGCGGTATACGCGATAAAGCCTTTTATCTCCTGCTCCGCTTCGTCGCGAATGGGCTCGACACGTACCACGTGCCAGGATTTTCCCGTGCGCTTACGGATGAGGCTTTCGGCGCGAGGAGCACGCTGACCCTCGGGCAGGCCGGCAAGTAGATCCGTGGCGATAAAGACGCGGTTTGAACCGTGCAGGGATGACATCAAAATGACACTTGAGGCTTTAGGCTGATCGTGAAACCAATCGCGAGGAGTTAAGAAAATAAACGCAAGAATGAGGCCGACGACGATGTCATATTGCCAGGATGCCCTGGCGAAATCCCAAAAAATGAGGCGCTGGCCCAAACTCCGCGGACTATGTGGATCAGCTTGAACCACAACCAAAGTCTAACATTTGGTTAGTACTTTCGCATAATCGCGAGAACCTTGCCCTGAATTTGAAGTGCCGCCGGATCCACCATGATGGGAGTCATAGACGAGTTGGCGGGCTGTAAGCGGACGCGGCCGTCAGGCTCGGAATAATAGCGTTTCAGGGTAGTTTCAGTGCCGCCAACCAAGGCGACGACGATATCGCCATTCTTGATTGAACTTGTTTGTTCTACCAGGACAAAATCGCCACTGCAGATATGATCCTCAATCATGGATTCGCCGCGAACTTCGAGCGCAAAGGTGTTCGGTGCGCCTACGAAATCGGCAAAATGCAGCGTTTCGGGATTTGGAATTGCTTCAACAGGTACACCAGCGGCGATGCGTCCTAGTAATGGCACCGAGGGAGCGCCTTGGGGGCGCCGAGCTTTTTCCTCCGCGAAATAGCGGTCGCCAATTTCAAGAGAGCGGCTGTGATTATAGCTGCGGCGCAAGTATTGCTTGGCTTCGAGCGCTTGTACGTGCTTATGGACCGTGGCAAGGGATGCCAAGCCAAGGCCAGAGGCCATTTCCTCGTAACTCGGGCTATATCCGTGTTGATCGATGAACTTGGATAAAAACTCCATCACTTCTTTCTGTCTACGCGTTAGTGCCAAGGCAGCTCTCCTGATACGAAGTATGGGCGAATAAAGGTCGAAAGTCAACAAGCATACGATAACCCTAGCGAACACACATTAGAAGCAGGCTGGCGGCGAATGATGGAAGAATTTTGATGAGTAATTTCCCGCACTGAAAATAGGACACTGCCGGAGCGTTCCCACGATCTATATCGTGATGGGATGGAATGGCTAAACGGGTTTTGCTCTACGTCGAGGACGAGGACGCCGCGGCCTTTCTTTTAGAGACGGCACTTCAAGAGGCGCACCTCGAAGTGGAGTTGCACCGCGTGGCCGACGGAGAACAAGCACTGGCCTTTTTAGCGCACTCAAACGGCTACAAAGAATCGCCCGAGCCGGATCTCGTTCTACTCGATCTAAATTTACCGAGGAAGACCGGCTTCGAGGTTTTAGCCGAGATGCAGCATGCCGACCACCTGCGAAAAGTCCCAGTGGTGGTGTTTACGTCGTCGGCGCTGCCAAAGGACCGCAAGCGCTCGCTGGCGCTTGGCGCGCGGGAATACATTACCAAACCGCAAACTTTCGATGCTTTAGTAGGCGTGCTGAAATCTACTTACTTACGGATGAACGACTCCAGGCGCAGCGCGACGATCTAGCGTTAGTTGACGATCTAGCGTCAGTTCATGTTCATTCCGCACATGCCGCCTTGGCACATGCCGGAGCCGCACATTCCCTCACCGCAGTCTGCTATTGACTTAGCGCTCGCGGCCGCGGCCGAACGCGCGGCAAAAGTGGAGTATTGAGTGGTTAGATGATCCCGACCGCAAGACGGACAGCGGACCGTGTTGGCGTCCGCGCTGCGCCGTACTAATTGTTCAAACTTCGTGCCGCAGTCGTCGCAGGAATACTCAAAGATGGGCATGACCATAAGTTACCAAGTGATCAGCGCAAATTTCTTAACATAGAAGTATGTGGCGCAGAGAGTTTCTGAAAAAAAGTTTGTTCGCCGGCGGAGCACTCGCGCTGAGCGCCGGTTCGGCCTTTAAGGCCCTAGGCAAGAGCGGCTTTGTCAAGATTGTGGAATTCACGGATACGGGCGAGCGAAAGGGAGTTGTAGAAGTGGAAAAAGTGCAGAAGACAGATGCCGAGTGGAAAAAACAATTAACGCCGGAACAGTACGAAGTCACCCGGCAAGGCGGTACGGAGCGCGCCTTTACCGGCAAATATTGGAATAACCACGAACACGGTATTTACCGTTGCGTCTGCTGTGGCAATGCATTGTTTTCCTCCGATACCAAATTTGAATCGGGTACAGGCTGGCCGAGTTTTTGGGCGCCCATAGCCAAAGAAAACGTGACCGACAAAACCGACCTGTCCCTTGGAATGGAGCGGACGGAAGTCCGTTGCGCTAAATGCGCCGCGCATCTGGGACACGTTTTCGAAGACGGCCCCAAGCCGACCGGATTGCGCTACTGCATGAATTCGGCCTCGCTCGATTTTGTAAAGAGCTAGAAACAGCACTTCATTTTGCAGAACACCCTTACCGGCACTCTCCGGTTACACAAAGCTATCCCTTCGCGTTTTTCCAAAGAATCGCGCGACATCATTGTCTATTTGCCCCCGGAATACAATTCCGGCACCGATACACGTTATCCGGTTCTCTATCTGCATGACGGCCAGAACCTATTCGACGCCGCAACAGCGTTTGCCGGCAATGAGTGGGGATTAGATGAACTGGCGGAAGATTTGATCTCCAGCGGCGAAATCGAGCCCTTGATCATTGTCGGCATCTACAACATGGGCACTCAGCGAATGGCTGAATATACGCACGTGCGTGACAGGCGCGGCCGCGGCGGAAGAGCCAAGCAATATGCCAAACTCATCGTGGAAGATTTGAAGCCGTTCATCGATAGCGAATACCGTACGCTTTCCAACGCCGCGAATACGGCTTTGGGCGGTTCTTCCCTGGGAGGACTTGTAACCCTTTATCTGGGATTACGTCGTCCCGATGTGTTCGGCAAGCTTATCGTGATGTCGCCCTCGGTGTGGTGGGCAAACCGCGCCATTTTGCGCGAAATCAAGATGCTCAAGAACAGGCTTCCGCAAAAAATATGGGTGGACATCGGCACTTGCGAAGGCGCTAACCCGGAACATTGCGTGCAAGATGCGAGGATGTTGCGGGACGCGCTGCTGGCGAAAGGCTGGAAGTTGGACGAAGACTTGCGATTCGTCGAAGACGAAGGAGCCGGCCATAACGAGAAAGCGTGGGGCTTTCGGATGGCTGAGGCGCTGAAGTTTTTGTTTCCGCCACAATTCTCGCGTTAACGCAAGCGGCCGGCCACCAGAACAACGCTAACAGAGCGATCGCCAAAATGGCGATCGGCTGATGACGGAAGAACAAGACGTCCAACGCCGAATGCACGGCCCCGCCTGAATCGGTCACACGTGCCAGCAGGGATTGCGACGGGAACGCGAGCAGGCAAACGCACGCTCCCAGCGCGATAGCGAATTTGCGTTGCTGTTGAGACCAGAGTTCGACAAGCGCCGGCCACAGCAGGAGAAATAGCTGTGCATCGTAGTAGCGATGGTAGGCGACCGTTGTGGTCCAGGCGGCGAAAAAGACCAGATCTCGATTGCGGTCGACGTTGCCGGCTCGCCTGCGGAGGATATAGGCGGCAAGCAGCACCGCCGCGAATATCCAAACAATCGCGTCGCGCCAATGAGCGTCTTGAACGAACAGCGCGGTAATGGTCTGGCCGTTCAGGAGTTCGAAGGCCCACGAACTGTTCGGCCCCGGATCGCTTTTTCCGCCCGGCATTGCATTGATGGCGAAGTTGGCCTGCTGCGAATGCCACCAAACCACAAACTGCGCCCAAGTCGAAGCGCGGCCGGCAGCGATAAGTGTGCAAACTGCTGATAATCCGGCTCCGATGAAGAGTGCTTTCCAAATTTTCCATATCAGGAGTGCGCAAACGGCACAAAGTGCGATCTGCGGCTTAATGCAAAGAGCGATGCCAAGCAAAACACCGATCAATCCGTAACGGGTTTCCGGAAGGAATACAATCAATGCGACCGAGCTGCAGACGAGGACACTGGGGTTTTCGTATAGCGAGCCAACATATGCCGGACAGAACAAGAGGGAAAGGCTACAGCAAATCCATTTAGACTGAGGAGACAGCCGTGTCCGGTTGACAATTATCAGCAAGGATGCTGCAAATGTGCCCACCGATAGTAACGACCAGACAACATTTGCAGCAGGCCATGGCAGCCACGCAATGGAAGCGATAAGCGGCATCGCGGAGATGAGATAAAGGCAGGGATTCACATCCTGCTGCCGGATGAGGCTGTCCGGGGCTCCAGCTTGGCGCAACTGATCTTTACGGTCGGCCGCCGGGTAGGGATCTACTCCTACAGTCCACGAGCGAGCCGCAGCGTACAGCGTCGAGAAGTCATAGGCTTTCGAGTAACGGATGGCGCGATAGGGGCCGCGTTGAACAAAAAATCCGAGACAAAACAGAAAGCACAGAAGTAAAGCGATGTTACGAGCGGGCTTGATCTCGCGATCTAAAAACAACGCCGAGCCTATCACATACGCGCATCCGGCGAACTTTGGGCCGCGAGTTTCGTAGCATAAAGAGATATCTCATAACACCTATGGCGTTTTGCACGAATTGCGGAACTCAGTTAGCAGACAATGCGAAGTTTTGTTTGAATTGCGGGCAGGCGGCTGGCGCCGCGAGTGGCGCGGCATATTATCCGCCCGCGCCTCCGGTTGAGCCCTTGCGGTATGACATAGAAGGGCACAACCTGCAGATTGCGCGCGTGCATCTGACACCGAATCAGGAGATCTACGCCGAGGCCGGCAAGATGATCTACAAATCGGCCAATGTCGACTGGGCCACGCGCATGACGGGGCAGTCGATAGGCGATAAGATTATCGGCGCGATTAAACGCAAGCTGATGGGCGAATCGTTATTCTTCACGTATTTCCGAGCGTCCACTGGCGCCGGAGAGGTGGGGTTCGCGGGACATTATCCGGGAAAGATCCAGGTTTTTGAACTTGCGCCAGGACAAACGATTATGGTGCAGCGCGATGGTTTCCTATTTGCGCAGAGCACGGTGACCTTAGACATCGCGCTGGTGAGACGACTGGGTGCCGGGCTGTTGGGCGGCGAAGGATTTATTCTGCAGAAGCTAACCGGGCCGGGAGCTGTATTTGTACATGCGGGCGGCGACCATGTCGATTTCACATTGGGGCCGGGCGAGACACTGCAGGTGCAGACGGGCCACCTGGTGGCGTTTGAGCCGACTGTAAATTACGACATCCAAATGGTGGGCAGCATCCGGACCGCCATCTTCGGCGGCGAAGGCGTATTCCTTACAACGCTTACTGGACCTGGACGCGTGATCTTGCAAAGCATGACGCTGGAACGGCTGCGGCATGAACTGGCGCCGGCTGAGCATCGCGGTTCGGGAGCGGAACAGAATCCACTGGGAGCGATAGCGAGCGGCAACTGGGGAAGCTTCTTTTCTTCCGACGATTAACTCGTGTGCCCCGCGAGTGGGCACGCTTATAGCATGCGCTTTGCAATAGCCGGCAGCGCCGAACGATTCAAACCCGCGGCTTTGCCGAATGGGTGGATGGATCACACGACGTATCAGGCGCAACGGTACATGCCTGTATTGGACGGCCTTCGGGGCATCGCCGTCGTGCTGGTCATTCCGCTGCACCTTCACGAGCCAATGTGGTATTTCCTTTCGGGCTACGCCGGGGTGACGATCTTTTTCGTTTTGAGCGGCTATCTCATCACGAGGCTGGCGCTGCAGGAAGAAGCGAAAACCGGGCAATTGAATGCCCCGGCTTTCTATATCCGCCGTGTCTTCCGAATTCTTCCGCTTTACTACGTGGTCCTGACCGTTTATACCCTGCTTATTCTAGGTCTCCGGTTCTGGCCGACGAAGATTGCGGCATTCCGCTCCGCGCTTCCCTATTACCTTAGTTTTTTCCAAGAGATTCCTTATTGGAAAGCGGCCGCGACTCATGAACTACCGTTTTTTCATAGCTGGTCCCTTGGGGTCGAAGAGAAATTCTATATTCTCTGGCCGCTGCTAATGATTTGTACGGCACGCGCGAGAAAGGGTGTTCGGTTGGCATCCGTGTTGGCAGGCGCGGTTCTTTTTGTTATTCAAGGTATCGCTTCCGAGAATCAACCGACCTATCATCTCGAAGATTACGGATTCATCCTTTTTGGCGTCTTCTTGGCCTTGTTCCTTTCGCACCAAGACTGCTACCGCGCATTTGCGCGAGTGGCGAAATTGGTGCTGCCCTTTGCCGGGGTCATCGCTCTGATTACGCTGTTCGATCTGCGGCCTACCGTCAATTTACGTGGCATGTCCACTCTGTACGCCTTGTCGGTCACGATATTGCTGGGGGCTCTGGTCAGCTCGCGCAGCGTAGCTGCGCAAATCCTGTCGGAACCGAGCCTGGTTCTCACTGGCAAGATCTCATATGGGATCTATTTGGTGCATATCTTATGTATCGATGCGGTGGAACGAGTTGTGAAGCCCAACGGTGGCGTAGCTGCCGGACTGCTTGCGTACCTAGCCGCCTTTCTTACCTCGGCAGCAGTGGCTTACGTGGCTCATTTCAGTTTGGAAAGACCGATGATCCGGCTAGGCCGCCGTCTCAGCGATGGCTTTTCGCTCGCCTTGGCAGGTACAGTGCGTTAACGTTCGCCGCTGGAGCATGAAGCTTCCCTTATCCGACAATTCGCGACCCGACTCGTGGTCATCGAAATTGAGGAGACGGCGCATCGCCCAATTTTTGGAGATTGTTCCTGAAGCCAAAGAAAACGTGAGGATTCTTGATCTGGGCGGAAGTGAAGAAGCGTGGATGAATATCTGGGACCACCGGCTCGAACGCACGTCGATTACTATTCTCAATTCGGAGGAAAAGCGCGTGTCCGGCCGATTTCCGATGACGGCAATCGTCGGCGACGCGCGCGATCTGTCACAGTTCGATACGCGGGAGTTCGATCTTTGTTTTTCGAATTCGCTCATTGAGCATCTCGGCACGTTTGCCGACCAGACAAATGCGGCTAACGAAATCCGGCGTGTAGCGAAAGGCTACTTTATACAAACGCCTTACCGGTATTTTGTGTTGGAACCGCATTTTCATCTGCCGTATTGGGCGCAGTTGCCGCTGGAATTAAGGGTCGCGCTGCATCGGCGATTTAATTTGGGGTGGATGCGGGCGCAGCCCGACTCTCAAAGAGCGCGCATCGAAGTTGAGCAAATCAGATTGTTGACTGTGCGCGAGATGCGGGATCTTTTTCCCGATGGGGAGATCCGGAAAGAGAAGATCGGGCCACTAGTCAAGTCGCTGGTTGCTGTGAAACAGGTGAAATCGGCCTGAGGTAAAGCAGCATTGCAACTAGCGGAACGAGCCAGATGACACGTGTTTCAAAACGATCGTGTGTCGAAGACATGGAACAGACCATGCTGTTAACGATGATGCCGAGACAGACAAGAGCTATGAATTCGAAGACCAAGCGACGGTTATCAATCAGCAGGGCCCCTCTGGAAAACAGCGAATAGGCAATATAGGCCAGCGCAACACAGATTGCAAGAATCGCCACTACTGAGAAGAACGTGTTAGGGATGGAGTTATTCCATGCTCGTGTACGTGTCATTACGTTGTAGTAGCGCAAAGGAAGACGTCGGCGGATAAAATCGCGGTTAATATCGTAGTCGAATTCCTCGTAACCGATCCGTATGATCTGAGTGGCAGCATCGCGCAAGAAAACAATTAGTTCGCCGAGCGGGTCGAACAAAAAGACGGCTCGAGCGAAGCGATACTGCTCATTCGAGAGAGCACGCCGGGTGGCGGGATCGGCGACAGCAAAGACGCCATGATCGGGATCTGGGCTCCATACGAATTCATCTGTTTCCGCGGGTAACCGGCTTAAAAAACGGCAGACAATAAATCCAGAGGCAGGGCAGGTTGCGGAAAGGTAACGATAACCAGGCCCGTCAGCAATCATACGCGCCATCAGAAGGGGTGGACGAATGGGCGATTCGCCAACCGTTCTTTTTACCGCCGCATTAAAGATAAGTTCGCCGGCCAGCGCGACGAGTAACGAGCAGATGATAGCGATGACACCACGGCGAGAGAAAGGCAGGCGGAAGAACACCGCGGCGGGTAGGCACAATATAAGCAACGTAAGCCCGGTGAGCGCGTGAGAAACGTGAAACAGAAGCGCCGCGCTGAACAGAACAGTCCATAAGGCCGTCGCCCAAAGAGGAGTGCGACTGCTATCTAAGAACAAAGCTGCAAATGCGAGGATCGTGATAGCGCCGAACACATCAGGCATTAAAAACGACACAAAGAACGGCATTGGCGTGAACGCAGCCAGAAGCAGCGAAATGAGCGCGAATCGAAGCCAAGTGAACAATGCAAGCGTGTGAAGTGTGAGCGCGATTGCGACCAACACGACTGCTGACTGCACGAATACGACTGGCCAAAGCCGGCCTATTGCATCGCACAGATATAGAAGAACACCATAGTAAATCGATCTGCCGCTAAGCACCGTTTTGTCCCGGATGGAACTCACGGATTCTCGCGGGGTCGAGTTATCTTGCGACCAGACGGTAGACCGGTGCAGGAAACGCTGAAAACCCGCATCTGCTCCGCGAAGGTAGGTCGTGGTGTCGGCGTAAAAGAAGGGCTGATGATTGTAGAAGGCCGGCCAGACGTTCGCAACTAGAAGCAGTACAAAAACGAACGCCTGACGCACCCGGCGGGTGATGGTCATTGTATGTACTTCGGCGTTCTTAGGCCGCCACCGGCCGGATGCCAAATTCCGACTCGAGTAGTTGCAGCCAGCGTTTCTGAAAGAGTTCGGTTCTGTAGGCCTGGACTTGCTCGCGCGCAGTTTGCCCCATCATCGCCGTTTTTTCGGGCGAAGTCGCCGCGTCACGAATGGCGGCTGCCACGGATTCGACGGATCGCTCTACTAACCATCCGTTCAGGCCGTCCACAAGGAAGTCCTCAACACCATTGAGTCGTGTAGCGATAAGGGGAAGACCCGCGGCCGCTGCCTGGAAGCTGGCAAGGCTAAAAGTTTCATAAGCAGATGGAAACACGAAAGCATGAGAGGACCAGAGATACGGACGGATGTCGTGCTGCAAGCCTACGAAATGCGCGTTTGAGGCGAGGCCTAACTGTTTTGCAAGTGCAGCAAATTCGCGAATTTCATTCGTTTCGCCGCCGATCACGATGAGGTGTATGACGCGATGATCAATATTTGCGAGAGCGCGCAGCACAACCTCCAGGCCTTTCCGAGTGAAACCCCCTAAAGCGCAAAAGGCGAGAACAAAGGCGCCGCGGCCGATGCCGAGATGCTGGTAAATCTGCGTGGAGTCAAACGAGGGATCGTGTACAAAATCTTCCACGTCGATGGGGTTGGGGATCACGTGAACTTTACCTCGAGTTAGGACCGGGTAAGTTAGTTCGAGCTCGCGTGCCATGCCATGAGAAGGCACGACAATCTTTGCGGCATAACGAAATGCAATAGGCTCTAGCAGGCAGCACCAGCCGTGATTTATCGTTCGGGCGAGACGCCGCAGCCACGTGCTTGCGATGGCCCCACGATGATATCGCAAAAAATAACGATGGCAGAACTGAGTATGCGAGATCTGGCAGAACGCGAAAGCTCCCTCGGTGGCGATGCGAATCTTCGGCGAATCGGGACGGTGCAGGGCGTAGGCGCAGGTAGCAAAAAGCGTGAACAAAATAGTGCGTACAAAGACCGGTTTGTCGGGAAGCGGAATACGAGTTTGCGCTAGCAACGGCGCATCGGCGAGATCCGTTCGATTGACGAACGTATGAATCGGCCATTTGCCGGCCAGCGATCGAAGTAATTTAAGCAGGCAACTGCCAGCGGGACTGTTATTGGTGATGGAGGAGTCGAAAACCACCAGTGTGGGCAAGTCCTTTGGAGAAGTGCCAGGCCAGACTTGCGGAGTCAGTAGGCACCCGTAGGCGCTAGAAGCTTAGTGACGGTTTTGAACAGGATGTAGATATCCAACCAGACAGACCAATTGCGGATGTAATAGGTGTCCTCCGCTTCCTGAATTACCAAATTCCCATCGCTTCGCTCCGAGACCTGCCAGAAACCCGTTATCCCAGGCATGACACTGGCACGAAGCGCTCGAAAAGCGGGCGGGAAGTGCTCCAGATGATAGTGAGGAAAGGGGCGAGGACCGACCAAACTCATGTCGCCTCGCAGGACGTTCCAAAGTTGGGGTAGTTCATCGAGACTGTAACGGCGCAGGAAGGCGCCGGCGCCGGGGATTACACGCGGATCTTTTTTCAGCTTGTAGTATTGGTGCCAAGATTCCTTTTCCCCAGGGTAGCTATCGAGATGCTCGTACAGTAAACGCTCGGCATCGGGATACATGGTCCGAAGCTTGCAGACGGTCAATGGATTTCCGTTCTTTCCCTCGCGCTGTTGCCGAAAGAACGCCGGGCCTGGACTTTGGAGCTTAATCCAGATGGCAAACACCGCTATAAGAGGCACCGCGAACAGAAATAACGGCAGCGCAATCGAGTAATCCAGCACTCGCTTCAACAGACGACTCGAGGGCAGAAGAAGATTCTTTTGAACTTCCAGGCCCAACACACCTCCCAAATCGCGAGAGGTGATCCAAAGGCTTTGAATTCCGAACAGGTCAGGGATGATGATGACGCTAGGGAACGAAAGCGTTTGCACCAACTCGGAAAGACGCTGGCGCTCCATTCCAGGAATGGCGATTAGAACAACTTTGGCGCGGCCTTGAAACGCACTTACGGCGGACAACGGACCTGCCACCGGAATGCCGTCGATTAGCGTACCCCATTTGTCGGGATCGTCATCGAGCAGGCCCACGGGCACAAGGCCAAGATCATATTCCTTCTTCAGTTTTCGAGCGACAAGCGATCCGGTACGACCTGCTCCCAGGATGATCACAGGTTCGCCGCAGATGCCGCGCCGGATGAGCATTTTGCGAAATAGCGCTTCCAGCGCGGGCGGAATAGTGAGCGCGAAGAGCACGGTAATCAACAGGACTCCGCGCGACCATTGGCGTTCTTCAAAGATATAGTTCCAGGTAAGCAAAACGCCGAACACTGTAACGGTGGAATACGCGCGCGAACGCACACGCTGCACGGCGCCCAAACCATAGCCCGGATAGAGCCCGATGCCGTAAAAAACGATGGGCAGAATCAAGACCCCGATGGCTAAACCTTCAAATTGCGGCCGGGCAAGAGTAATGGGAAGCAGCGGACGTAGCGCGAGACGCACCAAGCATCCCAAGAACAAGGCCATTTCCAGAGCAACTACGTCGATCAAAACCAGCCACAATGTTGCCCAAGAGCTTTGCCTGAGCGGTACAGCAACAACTTGTTCGGCGGCGGCAATGGGCATATGGGCGCAGCGTGGGCGGGTCAACGCGTTGATCGAAAAATTTTGTTTGCGAGGCTCTTCAGACGATTATCAGACATTACGCGGTCACCGGCGCACTCCGCATTGCGTTTATATAAATATCCATTAACAGAGTGTAGTTGCGATCAGCAGTGTAGTTCTGTTCGTAGGAGGCGCGCGCCGCCTTGCGGAACGCCGGCATTAGCTCCGGCCGCGTTAACAGCCATTCAATTTGTTCGGTGAGATGTTTTGCATCCCCGACCCGAAAACGAATTCCGTTGACGCCATCGATGACGAATTCATTCATTGAAGCGAGATCGGAGGCTAAAACCGGAGTGCCGCAGCCGAACGCTTCTATGATTGTGAGCGGGCCGCCTTCGTGATAAAGGGACGGACACACCAAGAATTGCGCGTGACGAGTCAGATCCAGGACCTGGTTGTAATCGATTCGACCCAACCATTGAATGCCGCGCATACCGGCGGTTAGGTTGCGTCCCCATTCCAGAAGAGGACCGTCTCCCGCAATTTTCAGTGCCACGCGCGAATGCAGAGACTGCCACGCATTAAGCAGAACGCGAATGCCCTTTTCTTCGCAGATACGACCCGCAAATAGCGCATATCCGCCCTCGCCGGTGCCGGGCGATGGGTCAAATGGGAGAAAGTTTGACTTGACCTTTAACCGTTCGGCTGGCAGCCCGCCCTCAATGAATTTGTCCCGGGCAAAATTCGTAAGCGTTATGTACGTGTGAACCTTGGAAGACCAGGTGGCCGCAACTCGATGCGTTATCAGCATCGATGCCGTGACCGCGCTCGCTGCCCGGTTGTCGCGGTAACAGCCATGCAGCATGGCGCCAAAAGGAACAGCGGAACCCACACAATCTTCACAGACGCGGCCATTACGGAACAGGTTCGCACCAGGACAAATGAGGCGGTAGTTGTGCAGGGTTTGAACGACCGGAATCTGTTCCGCTGCGGCGGCGTAGTAAAGGGATGGTGAGATCAGAGGAAACGTATTGTGCGAGTGGATGATGTGGGGGCGTTGCGCATGCAAAAGCTTGCGGATTGCGCGATATGTCTCGCGACTCCAATGTGTAGCGAGGGCAGCGTGAATGGCGGACATTTTAGAAATTTCGTCGTTGTACGCCCGGTATCGGATCACTTCATGGCCACGGCTCGTTAGCAAATCGTATTCGGCGGCGAAAACGCGATCCTCGCCACCGGGATGTTGGTAAAAATTGTGTACCTGCAAAATCTTCATCGAGCAGCGTTATGAAGCAGCTCAGGAGCATTCGCCGGCAATAGTCCCGCTGGAGACACGAACAAAGGATCTACAACGCGCACGCGATAACTGTAAGCCGACGCAGCGAAACCCAGCAGCAAGAGGAATCCAATGCTGGTTGCATTTCCCGCGCCGGCAATGATGTTTTCACCCGATAGACTAACCAAGAGAGCAGGAAGGTAGATTAATAGCGGTTTGGCGTAGCCGACTTTGTCCCTTCGCCACCCGTTCAGCGTGTAGACAACTATCGAGCCCAAAAAGAGCAGCCACAACGAAAGTCCGGCCAATCCCCACTCGTAAAGCACCCGAAAATACTCATTGTGCAGCATCCTATTGGGATCTACATAGCTTGCATAACCGTGAAATATAGAGCCGGTTACCGCAGCGCCGTTGCTGGTGCCATGTCCAAACACTAGCTCTGTGAGAGAAGATTTTCCGACTTGATCGATCACCGCCTTATTCACTATTTCGCGAAAACGCAGAGTGCCAAGACCATTGGATTCATAGTCTCCTGCCTCGGTATCAACGATTGCCGCCGCGATGCGATTTGAAGCGGCAACTTCCTGAAGTGCTGTCATTACTGATTCGCGAAAAATTATGACCGTAGAAACGCAAAGAGGAATTAGCGCGACAACAAGAATTTTGCACCAGACTTTTATGTTTGAAAGTAAAAAGGCGATAACACTTGCGAATACCGCACCAATAAACCAGAGTCTGCTTCCGTTGAAGAGGAGACACAGCAGTAATGAGCCGCAGGTAATGACACGCGCCCGTCTTGAGAAGTACGGACCTGATAAGGCGAGGCAGTAGAGAGCAACAATAAACGCAGCAAAAGCCTGGGCGGGAGTAAAGCCGCTGAACCGATTCTCGCCTCCCAGCGTATGGCGAGAATAGACGAACTGAACAGCGCCAACCAAAATGGTGCCCGCCGTAATGGGCACAACCATTCCTGTCCAAATGTAATTGCCCTTTGCCGCTCTTAAGAAAACAAATGCAATCAAGAGAGACCCGATCATCTCTCCGACCAATTTTGCCGCGGCTAACGGAAAGTACGACCAAAAACTGGCAACTCCCACGTACACAACCAACAGGCACCAGGCGATGGGCGCGAGAGTAATCGCGCGGTGACCAGCCTGGGCGCGCAATCTCCATAACAGGTACAGGGGAACGGCTAAACCGCGAAAGGCGTTGAGAATTCCGATGGAATCACGAGTGTTGTGAAAGTCAACGCAAGCCAACAACAAATACGAAACGATGGCCCAGCGCAAAGGAGCAAAGACTGTAATGAGCGTAAAAACGGCGTAAAGCGCAATGACGACGATCATCAGGTGCCGCTCCAAACACGATCAATTGCTTTGGCGATATTCGCTCCGATAGTGTCGGGCGTAAACTGCATGGCTTTGTTGCGCGCGTATTGACGCATGACGCTCAACGTTTCAACGGGCGTGCTTAAAGCATGATCCATAGCGGCGTATGCAGCGTCAGCATCATCGGGCCGGAAGGACCATCCGTTCTGGCCATCCTCAACCAATTCTTCGACAGCTTGACTGTAGATGCTTCCGAGCACCGGTAAACCAGCGGCCATCGCCTCATTCACTACAACCCCCCACGTGTCCGCGAGAGTGGGGAACGCAAAGATGCCGCAATCCGCATAAATCGCCGAGAGATCACTGAATGCCATGTTCCCATGAAAGACGGTTCGGAGATTTTTCGGCACCGCAGTTTTCTCCAAGCCGGCACGTAAGGGGCCGTCGCCGACTATGACAAATTCCAGTTGACGCTGCGGATGTTGCAAAGCCCATCGGGAGAGAGCGGTTAAAAACCGTTGCAATCCTTTGCGTTCAATAAGCTGGCCGACGTAAAGGAGGCGATGAGCGATCGCGGCTGGGCGATGGAGAGGAACTCCGCAAAACCGCTGGATATCGGTCGTGTAGCCGATTTCGAAGATTTTTGTTTTCGGTACGCCGAGCGAATTGATGTAGCGAGCGCCGCTTTGACCGAGCACCAAGAAGCCGTCCACTCGGCTTCGAATGAGTTGGCGAACGAACGCGCGAGTTCGGCCTCGGCCGCGCTCCGTGGATTCGGCAATCTCGGCAACCACCAGCAATCGAGATCTACGAGCAAGCTTGCGATAGATGCAGGCTAATAGCGTCCGAAAGCCCATCTCGTTTGAAAGAACGATTTGAGGGCGAAAACTGCGCAATTGAGAGATGGTATCGAGGGGGAGATGAACAAAAACAGGTTCGGCGAAACCGCTGGGATGCTTCCAACGGCGGCGGAGCGTGATCGTCTTTTGAAGAACGACATCGAGGCTGCCCCAATCGACTCGCCAGGGGCGGTTACTTTCCATGGGAGCTGAAAGAAAAATGCGTAGGCGGTAGCGGCGCTCAAGCCACGCAAACGTGGGCTTCCAATAAGGCGCAAGGATATTCGTGAGATACGCGACTCGGATACCGGACTGCTGCAACGGCGGAGATGTTTCAGGTTCTGCAACGGGCGAACTCATTGATCAGCACGGCCGAGACGAAAACGAAGCCGGGCCGTAAGCCGCAGTTTTAAATAACGCATAGCCGTTGCAATGTATCTCTTCAACGCTAAGCGACGGTTCATGATGGGCCGGGCGGCGAAATCGCATCCTATCTTTTGCGACCCAAAATAGCGCGCCGCGCCGCGGAACCATTCTCCGCGCTCGATAACCTGGCGATAGTGGAGGACCGGCTTGTAAGTTGCATAGTAACGGGCGGTTGAGGAACGGCTGCGATCGGTCGCGTTCCACTCGAAGTTCCAAATGGATTCGTCAGCAACCAACAAATGAAGCAAATGCGCGCGGTTCCAAATAGCGGCCTGCGTAGAGACCCGATAGGCAGCACGCGGATGAATTATTCCGATGTCAGGGTGAGATTCAAGCTTTCGATCAGGACCCGGCAAAGGAAAGAGACGCAACTGCTCTCCATTGAGAGATGCAAGTGTGGCAAGTTTTTGAGCCAGTAACGAAGTAGACACGGGCTGATCGAAGAAATAGTCTTCGAGAAGCAGCAGGACGAAGTCGGTATCGAGTTGGTCTAAGCAGATGCGAAGACGCTGACTCCATTCACCGTTTCCTGCCGCAATGACCGTAACCCGCTGGCCGCCAGATGACTTCTGATTTGTCCCGAGATAGACGGGCCAAGGACAGTCGCTCCAATACCGCCAGAAGAGGTGAAAGAAAGGAGGCCAAAGATCGCTATAGGCGTCGCACGACATGACCAGAACAGCGCAGGAAGGTTGTGGAAGTGACTCTGCGCCGGTTGCCGCGACTTGGAAAACCACAGATTCAGACACGGATGAGATCTGAGGTTATCCCCAGAGGATTCAAATTGCGGCGGCGCAACACAAAATAAACGCCAATGACCATTACCGCTTGAGACGTGATAACTGCCCAGGACATGCCGAGGAAAGAAAATTGAGGAGCAAGGATTGCAGCCAGAGAGAAATTGACGATCAACGCGATCATTGTTACCTGTTGAAAAGATTTTTCCAGTCCCAGCGCCAATAGCCATTGAAACCCTAACACGTTGGTCCAGGCAAGCATGGGCGCGCGCAGACTCAAAACTTTGAAGGGCGCAATTGAAGATTGATATTTAGCTCCCAAAATAATGTGAATTACAAGGCCGGAGCCGAACCACATACATAACGTCAACGCGGCCCCGACAGCACACATGACATATAGGGAAGTTTTGGTGAGTTTTACCGCTTCCTTAAATGAGTCCTTGATGAGCGCGGCCGAGTGTGGATAAAGAGCAGTGCTCAATGGCGAGAGCAGGCCTACCGCGGCCGAGTTAATCTTTTCCGCGCCCGCATAATAGCCGACGTCTTGCGCGGTGGCAAATAAGCCAAGAACGAAAGCATTGCCCAAAGAAAAAATGTGGTACGCGCTTCGAAATAGGAACATCGCGCCAGTGTCGCGAAGTACCTGTATGCTTTGGCGCAAACGCGGGAGAAGAAATTTGCATCGCGAGTACATTACCGTGCTTCCGATTGCAAAAGCGAGCAGCCCTCCGGCGCCCTGGAGTACAAAAACTTTCCATCCATCTTGGGGCAAATGTACGAATATAAATATGCCGATGGCGGCGGCAAGCCGCGAGACGATATCCAGCGTAGAGGAAAATGCAACTCGCCGGACACCGAAGAAATAAAACGTAGGGAGAAACGCCTTGATGACTTCGGAAGCCACCGCTATCGAAAACAGAAGAGCGTGCTCGTGGAAGAGCGGAACGAAGCGGTACGCAATGATTGCGCTCAAAGCCACAATGGCGGCCAACAACAACTTGGCCCCAAAAACTCCCGCGACGATGCTTTCAATCTCTTGGCGGCTGGAAGCGTTAACTACCTGGCGCGTAGCAGAATAAATAAAGCCGTAGTCGACGATGAGCCCACCGTACATGGCAAAGGCTTGCGCCATCGCAAGCAATCCCCAACTCGCTGGGCCGAGGACACGCGAAAGATAGGGTACGGTCGCGAGCGGAATGACGTAGTACGCTAGCTGAGCGCCGTAAACCGAGCCGATGTCGAAAACCAGATGCTTTCGAGCCCGCAAGCGATCAATCAGCAGAGGTCAGGCCTTGCGGGATTCCGCGTAATACTTTCGGTAATCGGTGTAGTAGTAATAGTCCTGACTGTTGTATTTGTCGACCTCGTTCAGAACGAGCCCGATCACGTTCGCACGCAGCCGCCGTAGCGTAGCCAAAGCGCGCGCTACCGCTTTTCGGTTCGTCTGACCGGCGCGTGCCAACACTACAACGCCATCCACCGCCGTGGCCACCTGCATCACTTCTGCGAAACCAAGCAGCGGAGGCGCGTCAACTAGGATGAGATCGTATTCCTTCGCCGCCTCATCCAGAATGTCAACGATCATGGGGCCGACAAGATCGGATGCCCGGCGCGAAGCCGTGCCGGCGGGCATGATATCCAGATCTCTCCACTGAGTGGTCTTACACACAGCTTCCTTCCAGGTCAGTTCACCCAAAAGTACATTCGACAGCCCTAGGCTTCCGTCTATGTTCAACTTTTTGTGAACACTTGGGCGGCGGAGATCGGCGTCGATTATAAGCGTCTTCTTGTTTTGCTCGGCGTGAGCAATGGCAAGGTGAACGGTCGCCGTCGATTTGCCCTCTCCAGGAGCAGCGCTGGTCAGCAGAAGAGACTTTACAGCACGATCAAAGTCAGGGAGCAGGATGGAGTGGCGCAGCGCGCGAATAGATTCCTCGTATGAAGAGATGCCTTCGTAGCCCAACGGCCCCGGTTCGGCGGAACCGCCCGATTTCGAATCTTTTGCCGTTGCCCGGCTTCCGTTGCCGGAGTACCGCACAAGACTGACGGCGGATGAACCGGTGCGTGGCGCGTCGGGCGCAACTTCGGCGGCCGTGCGATTGGCACGAGGCGCGATTAAACGTCGCATTTCCTTTACGGCTGGAAGGGTCCCGACGACACTTGTATCCAAAGCGTGCGCCGCCTGTTCGGGATCGCGAATCGTTGTGTCGAGCACATCCACGAGGATGGCGCCGCAGATGGCCAACACCGACGAAATGATGAAAGCCAAGAGAAGATTCAACCCCTTCTTAGGGAAAACCGGAAGATCGGGAGGACGAGCCAAGTCCGCGATACGAATGGAGCTATTTTGGAAACCGGCGTTGATGCCGGCTTCGCGAATGCGACGTTCGAGATCGGCATAGAGAGTCTTATCGGCATCCGCATCACGCTTCAGTTGTTGGTACTCGAACGACTTCACGTTGAGCTGATCGTATTCCGCCTTGGTCTGCCCGACAGCCTTTTCGAGCATCTGTTCCCGATTCTGCGCTTCGCGAAAATCAGTTTCAATGCGCTGTGCGACATTGTGCTTCATCTCGTCAAACTGGCGTTGCACTTCATCCAGGTCATTGGCCGCTTTCCGATATTCGGCATGGTTCGCGCCATAAATCGTCGAGACCTCTGCGAAGTGTTGCTTGGCCTGATTCACCCGCTCCTGCAGCTTACTCAGATCCTGTCCTTGCGAAGAAACCTGAGCGGCTGCCAGCGATCCGCTCTGCATGGCGTTGAAAGCCGCTTCTTTGCGAACGCGATCGGCCTGTGCCTCAGTGTAGGCGGTGTTTAACTGCAGAAGGCGGGCAGAGAGGATGCTGGTTTTATCTTCAGGGTTGATGACATTTAATTCTTCTTCGAACTTTGCCAGGGCCTGACCAGACCGCTCCATTTTGGCTCGCAACTCATCGAGCTGTTTCTCCATGAAACTGGAAAGAGCGGTAGTAGACCGCACGCGAATTTCAAACGTGCGCTCCAGGTACGACTGGGCAATTGCATTAGCGACGTCAGAGGCGAGCCTCGGATCCGTCGAGCGATAGCTGATTCGCAAGATATAAGTGTTGATGGGCCGCGTCACCTTCAATTGCTTCAGCACAATGGGCGCGCCAGCTTTACGTTGAGCACGGTCTTGAGAGAGCTTCTCAAGCTGGCTCTCGCGCTCAAGTAGATGGAACCGCTCCGCGACAGGCCGCAGCACGGCATCAGACTGAATTAACTCCATCTGCGTAGCCATGAATTGATCGCCGTCATCCATGGAGGCGGACTGGGTGGCTTCCTGCCCGATGACGCCCATCGGCACCCGGCGGTCTACATCGATTCGGGCCGTGGCTTCATAGATCGGAGTCAGACGCGAAGAAACGAGATAAGTAACGAGGAGGCAGGTGGCAATAAAGCATAGGATGCGCCATTTCTGACGGTAGACGACTAAAAAATAGTGTGATGCCGAGATCGTGGGCTGCGAAGTATCGAGTTCTACGTATGGAGAGACGGCAATGGGCTGCGTCATCCGGCGAATATCAACCAACTCAGACGGCGGCCGTTGAAGTTGTTTCATTGTTTGGGGATTGCCTTTATTTCCGATCCAACGTTAGTGCCAGATCAGCACACCAGATGCGGTTGAGGTGCCGAACGCCGCAATACGTTCCAGTGTTTGCGCAGTCAGGCGGCGGCCCTTATTGTCGGGAATATACAGGATATCGTTAGCCTGCAGTTGCACGTCAGGAGATTTGCGTTGCAGGATACGATCGAGAGGAATCGGAATTTCGTTGCGACCATCTTTGCCGCCTTCACGACGATAGATGTACGCCTCTTTGCTCGAGTAGGGCATCAGCCCTTCAGAGAGCGCAATGATTTTCAAAACGCTGGTGTCGTTTCCGTCGGCTATGGGGAAAGCGCCAGACTTCTTGACATTACCCACAACGTACACCCGGCCGGCGATCGGAACGCGGATCTCTTCGCCACCCTGCAGCCGGATGTTTACGGCGGGGTCGGCATCGTCAATCAATTTCTTGATCGCAATGCGTTGCACAACCTCTGAAGATTTGCCGTGCTCGCCCGGCTCGGACTTACTCACCAGAATTTCGGGTCCGGCATCCGGCGTAAGGCCTTCCGCTTTAGCCAGGGCATCGAGCAAAGTGACATTGCCCACCGCCTGGAAAGTCATGGGGTGTTTAACGGCGCCAAGCACGCTGACCGGAACGCTACGGTATTCGGCAACCGCGACTAACACGACCGGCCGAACGAGAATTTGATCATTTATGAGCGCTTGCGAAATCAACGTCTCGATTTCCGGCGGATATTTGCCTGCAACATCAATGCGATTCGCAAGTAACGGCAATAACAGCGTGCCATCCGCGGCCACACGGAAATTCCTCGTTAACTCCGGACAATCCGCAACAGAAATGGACAAGAGGTCGTTAGGACCTACCTTTTGAGCAGGAAGATTGACATCAGGGCTAATTGGTCCCGGCGGGACGGATGGCGGGAAGACCTGAGCGTTGACGCCAAGGGCAAAGAAAAGCGAGAGAACGGCCAACAAGCGCATGATGAAATTGCGGTTTTATTATTTTACGCTTTTCGCCGCATTTTGAGAAAAATTCGCTTGGCGCAGACGCATCGAATGACAACGTGCAATGCCACAATTGGGTTTGTGCATTTTGATGGCCTTATTCAGCTTGATGCTTCGGTGGTAGGTGCACAGCCTCGATTACCGAGCTGGCTACGAAAAAGTCGAACTCACTTCGGCGCCGTGCATGCGCTGAAGGCAGAGCTTCGGCAAAAGCGCTTGCACACCGTTTGCGAATCGGCGCGATGCCCTAACATTCATGAATGTTTTCAGCGTGGTGCAGCCACATTCATGATTCTCGGCAACTTATGCACGCGCGGTTGCGGCTTCTGCTCCGTGCCGAAAGGTTCGCCGAGCAAAAAAGAGTTCGTTTTAGACCCTGAAGAACCGCTTCATGTGGCCGAGATGGCAAAGCAGATGCGCCTTAAGTATGTCGTGATCACTTCGGTGAATCGCGACGATTTGCCGGACGGCGGCTCGTATCACTTTGCCGAGACAGTACGGCAGGTACGGCTAGCACTACCAAACGCACGAGTGGAGGTGCTGACACCCGATTTTTGCGGCGATTTACAAGCCGTCGCGCGCGTTTTGGACGCCGGGCCGCATGTCTTCAACCACAACATGGAAACGATAAGCCGTCTGTACAGGCGCGTGCGCCCGCAAGCGGATTATCAGCAGTCCCTGGAGGTCCTTCGGTTCGCTAAGGCATATCGTCCTAGTGTCATGACCAAATCGGGACTCATGGTGGGGCTTGGTGAGACGCCGGAGGAAGTACACCGGCTGCTGCACGACATTTGCGAGGCCAATGCCGACGTGGCGACCATCGGGCAATATCTGCAACCAACGCGCCGTAATCTACCAGTTGCCGAATACATAACGCCACGGCAGTTTGAGAATTATCGCGAGTACGGATTGTCGATCGGCTTCAAGATGGTCTTCAGCGGACCTTTCGTACGCAGTTCTTACATGGCTGATCTCGTGAGCGAAGAGGCCGGTCAGGCGCATGCCTGAGAGCGCCTCGCATGTTTCGGCTCACTATCGACGCATAGTTCTTCACACGCTGCTTTCGCTCGCGACTGCTTTTCTTCTGCTGGCAATTTTCCCGAAATTCGATTTTCGATTTTTGGCTCCCGTTGCGCTTACTCCCTTATTGGTCGCGCTAGCGCGAACGGAAGATGGCTGGCAGCGGTTTGTCTTCGGTTGGGCGACAGGCATCTTTTATTGGTTCTTTCTTTGCACCTGGATCCAATTCGTGCTGGAAGCGCACGGCGGAATGGGCGTGTTCGGCTCGTGGGGGTCATTCGTTCTCTTCAGTGTTTTGAAGGCACTGCATATGGCGGTTTTCGCTTGGCTTGCCGGTCCATTGATGAAACAGGCTTATGCGATTCCAGCCGTGGCGGCGCTTTGGACTGGACTGGAGCGCACGCACGGCACATTCGGATTTGCGTGGCTGGCCCTTGGAAATGCCGGAATCAATATGTCTGTACCGCTACGAGTAGCGCCGTATGTAGGCGTTTACGGCGTGTCCTTCATTTTTTGCATGCTGGCGGCGGCGCTTGCGTGTGTGGTTCTGCGCTATCCCAGGGTCAGGCTTGTTCCGCTCGCGACGCTGGCGGCGCTCATTTTCATTCCCGCGATTCCAGAGAATATCCCAAGAACGGATAGCGCCCTGGTTGTCCAGCCGAACATTAATCCCGATCTTCAGTGGACCGAGTTACTGCAAGAGAAGACGGAAAAACAACTGTCAGTCATTTCGGATGCGTTCCGGTCCAAACTGGTGATCTGGCCTGAATTGCCGGCTCCTCTTTATTACTACGACGACCGCGAGTTTCATCAGGCAGCCACCGAGATCGCTTTACATCACGGCGACTTCTTGTTTGGAACAGTTGCATACACTGGCGAGCACCAGCCGCTCAATTCGGCGGTGCTGTTAGGCCCGGATGGACTGGAAGTCGGTCGTTACGACAAGATCGACCTGGTCCCCTTCGGCGAGTTTGTTCCGCGGGTTTTTTCGTTCGTAAATCGAATCACGCAAGAAGCCGGCGATTTTGTGCCGGGGCATGATATCAAGGTGCTGCCGGCGGCCGCACACAGATTGGGCGTCTTCATTTGCTACGAGTCTGCTTTTCCGGATCTGGTGAGACAGTTCAGCAAGAACGGCGCCGACGTTTTAGTGAACTTATCTAACGACGCCTATTTCGGTCATTCGGAGGCACGGGAGCAGCACCTTTTGCTCGCTCGCATGAGGGCGGTAGAGAATCGGCGCTATTTAATCCGCTCAACGAACGACGGAATTACAGCGGTGATCAATCCAGCGGGTCAGATTGTGCAGCGCCTTCCGATGTACCAGGAAGTGGCTGCACCGATGCGCTACGGCGTTGTCGAGAGCACCACGTTTTATTCCCGGCATGGAGATTGGTTCGCTTGGAGCTGCCTGGCGTTTGGCGTGACGTTGGGCCTTTACCGCATCGTTCCTGGACGCCGCACCTCTCTCTAATCTCAATCAATACGCCTCTTATACTAGGTCGATGGCAATCAAAGATATCGAGCGACCTCTCGGATTTAATACGCGCGCCCTGCATGCTGGCTATGATCCAGATCCCACCACCCACGCGCGAGCCGTACCGATCTACCAGAGCACTTCTTTCACCTTCGACGATTCTGAACATGCCGCGCGGCTGTTTTCCTTGCAGGAATTCGGCAACATCTACACGCGGATCATGAACCCCACGACGGCCGTGCTTGAGACCCGTGTCGCTTCCCTCGAAAATGGCGTCGCCGCGCTGGCGCTATCGAGTGGGCAGGCGGCACAGTTTCTTGCGCTTTCGACCATTGCCGTTCCGGGCGATCAGATCGTTTCAGCAAGCACTCTATACGGCGGAACGCATACGCAGTTCGATGTCACAATGCGCCGGATGGGCTACGACTTCGTTTTCGTCGAACCGGACGATCCGGAAAACTTCCGCAAAGCGATCACCCCGAAGACGAAGCTGTTATATGGCGAAACGATAGGTAATCCGCGAAGCAACGTGCTGGATATAGAAGCGATCGCGAAGATCGCTCACGAACACGATATTCCGCTCGTCATCGATAACACATTCGCGACTCCGTACGTCACGCGGCCGATTGATTATGGCGCCGACGTTGTGGTGCACTCTTTGACGAAGTTCATGGGCGGACATGGAACGTCGATTGGCGGAATCATCGTGGATGGGGGGAAATTTCCCTGGAACAACGGTAAGTTTCCGCATTTCACAGATCCGTCGCCGGCTTACCACGGCATGAAGTTTTGGGACACCTTTGGAAATATCAGCTTTATCATCAAAACGCGCGTCGAGGGCCTGCGCGACATCGGGCCGTGCATGAGTCCATTTAACTCATTCCTGTTTTTGCAGGGAATCGAGACCTTGGGAATGCGCATGGACCTGCATCTGAAAAATACAATGACGGTCGTCAAGCATCTGGAAAAACACCCCAAGGTGGAGTGGGTGAAATACGCTTCCCTGTCCTCGAGCCCTTATTACCAAGTCGCGCAGAAATATACTCCGAAAGGAGCGGGCGCGGTCTTTTCCTTCGGCATCAAGGGTGGATTGGAAGCAGGTAAGAAATTCATCGATAAGCTGAAAATCTTTTCGCACTTGGCCAACGTGGGAGATTCACGGAGCCTCGTGATTCATCCTGCATCGACGACGCATCAGCAACTCGGGATGGCTGAACAGGAAGCCGCAGGAGTTACGCCCGAACTCGTACGCCTGTCGATCGGTTTAGAAGATGTTGAAGACCTGATTTGGGATTTGGATCAGGCGCTGGCCTGAGCACGACGAAGCTGATGTGACGTGCAGCGCTACGACGTGAAGGTTGAACGTTCGAGATCTAATGGATGATCTATACGGTTATTTACGAAAACCCTCTAGCTTCGCGGGCGTCGTCGAAATAGACACCGCAGCCTGAGGCGGCGACAGTGACTTACACCTTCACCCAGGACTGGCTGGCCGCGCTCTCGGCGACTTTCGAGAGCAGAATCATGCCGCGTAGACCGTCTTCAAAAGTAGGGTAGTCGATCGGAACGCTTGAATCGGCAATTCTCGCGTAGAAGTGTTTGAACACTTGCTTATGGGAGTCGTCATAGCCTTCACTATGCCCTCCCGGCAAGTCTGCAAACTTCGCTGCTGCAGGATAGAACAACGAACCATCCTTAATGATGATTTGATTGGGTTCATTGCGATGGCCGATCCACAACGTGTCGGGCTGTTCCTGATTCCAGCCAACGCCGGCCTTTGTTCCGAAGATTTCAAAAGTGAACCGGTTCTTACAGCCGGCAGACATTTGGCTGACCGTAAACGCGCCCCGCGCTCGATCTCCCAGACGGAGCATCACCATTCCAAAATCGTCCGTGTCGATGGGAAACATTTCGTAATCGGTAACGGCGGATTTTTTTCCCGAGAATGTCTCGACAGATCCCTTCGGGCGTTTTCGTTCTTTGTGGAAGGTTGCAAGGTCGCCACAGACTGCGGTGATCGGAAGACCGGTCAAATGCTGGATCATGTCCATCCAATGTGAACCGATGTCGCCCATCACGCGGAGCTTGCCGTTTTCTTTGGAGTCTAAGCGCCAATTCCAATCGGTATCGTAGAGAAGCCAGTCCTGCGAATATGTTCCCTGAACGATGAGCACTTCGCCCAGATCTCCGGCCGCGATCATCTGACGGATCTGCTGCACTACCGGGTAGTAGCGGAGATTGTGTTGGACGCAATTTATCGCGTTTTTCGCTCGCGCCGCTTCAACAAGTTGGCGAGCTTCAGCAACATCCATCGTCAGTGGTTTCTCGCACAGCACCGCCTTGCCCGCTTGTATTCCTGCCAATGACATGGGGAAGTGATCCACATTGGGCGTGCATACATGAATCGCTTCGATTTGCTTGTCGTTCAGAACGTCCTTGAGATTCGCGGTTGCGAGTGGAATGTCGAAGGTGTCGGCAAAATTGCGCGCCGTCTCCGGACGGCTTCCCACAACTCCTGCAATCTCCACATTCCCGAGCCGGCGCACATTTTCGGCGTGCACCTTACCCATGAAACCGGTACCGATGATAGCTGTCTTGATTTTCCGCATGCTTGTTCGTCCTTCAACACTCTACAACCACAGGGAAATTAAACGCACGCGCACGTAGTAGTGAAATTTATCTCGCTATAACTCGCGCCTTTTCGAATAGTCCATACGAGATGTTTTCCGCTGTCTGGTAACTAGCATTTTCGACCGGCTATGGACACGAAATTTTTTACAAGCGTCCAATTTGAGCCGTCCGATGAGGTCAACGTAACTACCCAGGACGCCGCAACGAGGGTAGCGCAACTTTCGGCATTTGACGTGCATCATCTACTTAGCAGGGTCACAACAATGGCTGAGGTTAGAACGACAGCAACCGCGATAACAGTTCGAATCGAACCGGCGAAGATTTGGACAGCAGGGTTGTTGAGTGCAATCGGCGTCGGAACTAAGAATGTCGGTGCCTGGGCGACAGAAACCGCGCAACAGTTCGGCGCTTTGCTCGCGGCGCTAATGGGACCCGCTGTTTTTTC
>Ga0070741_10004942_pt1 | contig 30447 bp, 28 predicted proteins | sample Coa_R1_4_FD_66440 | JGI IMG/M metagenome (GOLD analysis project Ga0070741, IMG submission 66440) | Surface soil microbial communities from Centralia Pennsylvania, which are recovering from an underground coalmine fire - Coalmine... | ecosystem: Environmental > Terrestrial > Soil > Unclassified ... | reverse complement strand
AGGACTTCGAGGCCGCGCGTGACCGCGTGATCATGGGCCTCAAGCGCGAGTCGATGGCGCTGACCGACGAGGAGAAGGAGGTCGTCTCCTACCACGAGGGCGGTCACGCGGTGCTGGCGTACGTGCTCGAGCACGCGGACCCCGTGCACAAGGTGACGATCCTCCCGACCGGCATGGCGCTCGGTGTGACGCAGCAGCTGCCGATCGAGGAGCGCCACATCTACAAGAAGGAGTACATCACCGACTCGCTCGTCGTGCGCCTCGGTGGGCGCATCGCCGAGGAGATCGTCTACGGGCACCTGTCGACGGGCGCGCAGAACGACCTCGTCGGCTGCACGGAGCTCGCCCGCAAGATGGTGCGTGAGTGGGGCATGTCGGACCGCATCGGCCCGATGGCGTGGGGCTCGCAAGGCGCGGTGTTCCTCGGTGAGGACCTCGTCCACACCCGCGACTACTCCGACGAGACCGCGCGCGTGATCGACGAGGAGGTCGAGCGCATCCTGCGCGAGGAGGAGGACCGCGCCCGCAAGGTGCTCGCGGAGCACCGCGAAGGGCTCGAGGCCGTCGCGCGCGCGTTGCTCGAGAAGGAGACGCTCGACGGCGCGGAGGTCGGGCGGCTGGTGGACGAGGCCGCGGGCCGCAAGGCCGGGGGCCCGCGCGTCACGACGACCGCGGAGGGCGAGGAGGTCGAGGTGCCTCCGCCGCCGGAGAGCACGCCGCGTGTCGACGGGACGGGCAACGGCGGCGACGTCGTCGCGCCGCTGCCGCCGGCCCGCTCCCGCACCGGCGAGTAGGGGGGGCCCGGCCGCGCCGGCGCTCTACAGGACGCCGAGATCCGGTTCGGGCGTCGACCCCGGCTCGCGCGCCTCGGCGACCGCGGCCCACAGGTCGGTCGCGCTCGTCGGTCCGACGAAGCCGTGGTGCACGACCCCCGCGTGGTCCACGACGAGCACCATCGGCACGCCCGAGATCTCGTAGCGCGCGTGGAGGTCCGTGTGCGCGCCGTACTCGATGTCGCACGTCGCGACTGCGTCCGACTCGAGCACCGCGACCTTCGGCGCCATCCGCGCGCAGCTCTCGCACGTCGCCGACGAGAACAGCACGACCAGCCACGCCGCATCGGGACGCGGGAAGTCGGCGCGGTCGAGCTGACGTGGGATCGGGTACGCGTCACGCGTCGGCGGGGCGGGACGGCGCCGGTTGAGGTGCCACGCGATCGCGCACGCCGCGGCGAGCAGCACGACCGCGACGACGATGCGGACGGTCATCGCTGCCCGAGCGTACCGGGACGTGCGCTCACGACAGATCCGGGATCCCGAGCGAGGCGGTGAGCGCGGGCGCGTGCGCGTCGACGCGCTCGGCCACGAACGGGACGTCACCCTCGACCGTCAGCGGAGCACGCAGCGCGACACCGCGCGCGCCGAGGTTGACGGTGACGCGCGCTCCGGCCGGCACGGCGACCGGGTCGCCGGTCACCGACGTCACGCCACCCGGGCCGGGCGCGAGCACACGGACGTGCAGCGTGCGGTTCGACGGGTTCACGACCGACAGCACGTCGGCCCACCCGTCGTTCACGCGACCGACGGCGAAGACCCACCGGTCGGCGGTGACCGCGGACGGCGTCACGGTGGTCGCGCTGTTCGCGGCACCGAACGCGAGCTGCCCTACGCTGACCGGAACGTCGGACTGGACCCGGACGGAGAACCCCGTACCGGACGGGACGTGCGCGAGCAGGTCGACGCTCACGACGGACTGCGCGCCGACCGTGATCGTCTCGGGCGACAGCTTCGCCTGGCCGTCGAGGTCGACCGCGATCCGGACGTGTGCTCCCGACGCGCCCGGGTTCGCGACGACGAGCGAGCCGCGCGCTCCTGCCGGCGTGCCCTCCGGGAACGTCCAGCGCGTCGCGACGGCCGGCGCGCCGAGCGCGAGCGTGAGACCGGCGCGGTTCGCGCTCCCGTCGAAGAGGAGCGACTGCTCGGCCACGACGCGCCCGGTTCGCGCGTGGACGATGGTGGCCACGAGGTTCTGCTTCGCGACGTCGTCGTGCACCGGCACGAGGAGCTTCGAGCGGCGCGGCACGACCAGACCCTGCAACGGGTCGGGCGCCTGTGGACCACCGTCGGTGAGGAACGTGACGTCGACGATCGCGTCGTCGCCGAACGGGTCGAACAGCGACAGCCACTGCTGCGCACCGGCCGTCGTCCCGGCCGGCAGGTACCACGTCGAGGAGGCGGACCGCGCACATGGTGTGATCGCGGCGTACGTCCCGCGCACGACGATGTGCTCGACCGCGGCGTCGCCGCCGAAGACCTCCACCACGACTCCCGGGCTCGCCACCGCCGCGATCGAGCTGACGAGGACGCGCCGCTCCTGGCCCGGTTGGACGTCGAACGCGGACGTCCCGGCGAGGCCCGGGCCGCCGCTCATCACCTCGACCTCGGCGTGCACGGGCGCGGTCCCGACGTCGGACACGACGATCGTCTCGTCCTCGGCCGTCGCGGCCGCGACGGTGCCCGCCGCGCAGTACCACGCCGCGGACAGCGAGCTCGGCGCCGGCATCGACGTCGCGGCGAGCTGGAGCTCCCGGGCGCGCGCGTCGGTCGTCGACGTCCCGCGGTGTGCCGAACCGAACGCGGCCGCCACGACGAGCAGGACGACGACGAGGACGAGGATCGGCACGCGCGAGACACGGTGCTCGTGCCGCGTCATGCCGGCACCACGACCTCGGGCTCCACGGACGCCCCTTCGACCGTGACCGTCACGGCTCGGCGTCGTGCGCCGCGGCGGCGGTCGCCACGCAGCATCCACAGCGCGACGACCGCCCCGCTCCACAGCAGCACCTCGAGCGCGATCTGGAGGTCGCGGACCGCTTGACCGGTGAAGTGGGTGTCGACGCGGCCCGGATGTGCGACGTCCCAGCCGTTCGCCCAACCGAACGTCTCGCGGTGCGGCAGCGCGCGACCGCCGGCCGTCGCCTTCCAGCGCGCGTCGTACGTCTGCGCGAGAAGCAGCGCGCCCGGCTCGACACGGGTGCCGTCGGCGGCGGCGCGCGCGCCCTGCAGCTCGACGCGCAGGCCGGCCTGGACGGGATCCGATGCGCGGAGCGCGGCCGTCGTCGTGCCACCCGCCGACGCCTGCACCGGGAACCACGCCGCGTTCTCGTACAGCCTAACGGTGCCTTCGTCGCGGAGACGCGCGAGGTCGAGCTGCGCGTCGAGCCCGTGTACCACGGCGCCGGGAACCGGGACACGCCGGCCCGACGACGGACCGGGCCGGTCGACGACCGCGATGTAGCGGACGCCCATGGGCGCGAGCAGGTGACCGAGCCGGCTCGTGCGGTCCGCCGCGGCCAGGCCCACGGCGTCGCCGACGAGACGGCCCGACCGCGGCGCCGGCGGCCAGAGCTCGCGCGCGTCCATGACACCGTCACCGACGAGCGTGTACGCGGTCTCGCCGTGCGGGACGGCGTCGCCTGGCAGCACGCTCGCGTCCCCGATCACGAGCAGACGGAAGCCGCCGCCGCTGTCGGCGGACATCCACGACAGCGACGCAGCCCAGTCGCTCGTCGGCGCGTGCCACGAACCGCTGCCCGCGTCGGCCACGAACCCGAGGACGGGGAGCGCGAGCGCGACCGTGCCGACGACGCTCGCGACCTGTCGCCACCCGAACCGGAACGTGTGCAGGTCGTGCGAGAACGCCGCGACCGCGAGCCCGATCGCCAGGGAGATGCCGACCGCGGCGAGCACGAGCGCGCCTTCGGGCGCGGGGACGTGGGTCCCGGTCGCGAACCGTGACGGGATCCAGACGAGCGCGAAGCCGAGCATCGCGAGCACCCACGCGCGCGCGGCCCAGGCGAGTCGCTCGCCCGTCCCGGCGACGAGCGCGAGCGACGCCGCGACGAGTAGTGCCCATCCGCCGACGCCGGCGCCGGCGGGCCCGGTCCGGAACGCGAGCACGTCGGCCAACGTGAGGACGGGCCGGAACTGCGCGCCCCACGCGACACCGTCGCGCGACGCGAGCTGCGAGACCGACCACGGCACGAGGAGCACGAGCGCACCCGCGGTCGCGACACACGCGTAGCCGAGCGCGCGTGCCGCAGATCGTGCCCCGCCGACGAGCGGCGAGGCGGCCACGAGCGCGACACCGACTGCGATCGGGAACGCGAGCCCGGCGGGGAAGAAGGCGGTGACGACCGCCACGAGCATCGAGACGCCGACGAGCGCGCGGATCGTCGCGCGACGCGGACGGTCGTCCCAGCCGAGCCGCACGATCACGCCGACGACGAACGGCGCGAGCGCGAACACCACGAGCGGACCGAGCCGGCCGGTGGCGAGATCGTTCCGGACGACGGGGTTCACGCCGTACGCGACCGCGGCGGCAAACCGCGCGAGCGGGTCGTCCGTGAAGCGACGCGTCAGTCGCGCGGCGCCGAGGGCCCCGAGGGGCAGCGCACCTACGACGAGCACGGTGTGCGCGAGGCCCGTCGCGCCGACGAGCACGGTCCCGAGCGCGGCCATCATCGCCAGAGCAGGCGACGCGGGCGCAGGCGACCCGAGCCCGACGGACCGCCACGCCGTGCCGTACGCGCGCGACAGGTTGCCGAGGCCCGGCCAGCGCAGGAACGACCCGACGCCGGGCACACCGTGCGCGAGGAACGAGCGGGAGCCGACCAGCACGAGGAACAGGAACGCGAGGACGCCGATTGCGAGCGGCTGACGCATGCTCGTGCGCGCGACCCCGACGACGTTGCGACCCGTCTCGCCGAGCGAGCGCAGCGTGTCCTCCGCGTTGACTCGTCCGGTCACCGCGCGGCGAAGTTGCGCGCTCCCCCGCACCTGCAGCGAGCGCAGGTCGGAGTCGGGCACCGTTCTCGTCGCCTGCACGACACGACGCGCGCGTCGCACGTCACGGAGGCGACACAGGTTCCAGGACCACGCGCCGACGCCGGCGCGCGCGCGATCGGCGCGCCCGCTGAGCGCCAGCAGCACGCCTTCGAGGAGCGCGAGCACGACGCCGAGCGGCACGACCCACGCGAGCGTGAGCCGCGAGTAGCACTTCAGCACGGTGCGGACGCGATGCCTCGCGCGCAGCCGTCCGCCGGCGCGGGGCGTCTCCTCCTGCTCGTTCGCGGTGCGGCGATGCCGGACACGCGCGTCGGGTGCGACCATGACGCGCGCGCCGACGAGCAGTGCGCGCCAGCACAGGTCGAGGTCCTCCCCTCCGGGCGACGACGCGGCGTCGAACCCGCCGAGCTCGTGGAACAAGTCGGCGCGCACGAGCATCGCGGCACTGGGCACGTAGAAGACGTCCCGCACCGTGTCGTGCTGCTCCTGGTCGACCTCGCCCGGCTCGATCCCGGAGAACGAGACCCCGAAGCGGTCCACGAGCAGACCGACCTCGAGGAGGATCTCGGGGTCGTCGTCGCGCACGAGCTTGGGACCGACGATCGCGGCGTTCGACCGGAACGCCTCCTCGACCATGACGCGGACCGCCGGGCGGTCGAGCACGACGTCGTCGTGGCACACCAGCAGGAACGTCGCGCCCTCGACGGCGGCCAGCGCCTCGTTGGCGGCGGCGGCGAAGCTCACCGGCTCGGGGAGCCGGCGGACGAAGGCCCGGGGGGCGACGGCCGCGATGCGCGGCGTCGGGTCCCGACTCGAGCCGGCGTCGACCACGAAGATCGCCAGGCTCGGGTAGTCGGAGGCGACCAGGGTCCGCAGCGTCTCCTCGAGCCAGGGACCGGGGTCGTGGGTGACGACGACCGCCACGACGGGCGGCGGCACGGGAACCGGCTCGACCGGCCCGGCGGGGGCGAGGAGCGTGGGCCCGTCGGCGGGAGGCTGGGCGCGCGACATCGGCTCGGAGGGGAAGCATACAGGGGTGCTGCTCGTGACAGCTGTCACGAGTGCTTGCAACTGTTATACGCCTGCGCGTACAGTTGTTAGCACCGAATGCCCGGGAATGCTCGCGGCACCGCTGCCGCGCCCGGCGTTCCGGGACCTAGGGAGGTCGCCATGGACATCCGCAAGACGCTCCAGGACGCCGCGTACGTCACCGTCGGGATCGGGGTCGTCACGTTCCAGCAGGCGCAGGTCCGCCGGCGCGAGACGACCGCGCGCATCGAGAGCCAGGCGCGCGAAGCCCGTCGTGCGGTCGAGGGGCAGGCACGCGACGCGCGCCGGTTCGTCGAGGCGCAGGCACGCGACGCGCGTGACCGGGCCGCGAGCGCGGGCGCGGACGTCGTCCAGCTCGTCGAGCCGGTCGTCACCGAGCTCCGCCAGCGGGTCGAGCCGCTCGCCGGTCAGTTCGAGCCGGTCGTGAGCGAGCTGCGCAACCGCGTCGAGCCGTGGGCCGGCCAGCTGCAGACGCTGCCCGACCGCGTCGTCCGCGTCGTCCAGCAGGGCGCGTACCGGTTCCAGCGCGCGAGCGCGTCCGCGAACTGACAGACCGCAACACCGACGTCGATGCCGCCCGTCCCCCCGGGCGGCATCGTCGCGCCCGAGCGGCGAGCGTCCGAGTCGCGAGCCGGCGACCCGTCGGCACGAACGCGTGCGAACGCCGATCGCTACGCTCGGCGGATGCTCGTGGCACTGGCGGGTGGAGTGGGCGCGGCCCGGTTCCTGCGGGGCCTCGTGCGGGTCGTCGCCCCTGAGGACGTCGTCGTGGTCGTCAACACCGCCGACGACGACACGTTCCACGGCCTGCACGTGAGCCCCGATCTCGACAGCGTCACGTACACGCTGGCGGGCGCGGAGCACCCCGAGCAGGGCTGGGGCCTCGCGGGCGAGACGTTCGCGTGCATCGACGCGCTCGGCCGCTACGGCGCGCCGACGTGGTTCCGGCTCGGCGACCGCGACCTCGCGACGCACCTGTACCGGACGGAGCGACTGCACGCGGGCGCGACGTTGAGCACCGTCACCGCGGAGATCGCGCGTGCATGGGGGGTCGGTCCTCGGCTCGTCCCGATGACCGACGACGCGGTCTCCACGCGCATCACTGTCCGGACCGACGACGGATCGACCCGCGAGCTGCGGATGCAGGAGTGGTTCGTGCGCGAGCGCGCCGAGCCGCCGGTCGTCGCGGTCCGCTTCGAGGGCGCCGACGTCTGCCGTCCCGCGCCCGGTGTGCTCGACGCGATCGCACGGGCGGAGACCGTGCTCGTGTGCCCGTCGAACCCGGTCATCTCGATCGGGCCGATCCTCGCCGTGCCGGGCGTGCGCGACGCGCTGCAGGCGCGACGCGACCGGGTCGTCGGCGTCAGCCCGATCATTGCGGGTGCACCGGTCAAGGGCCCGGCCGACCGGCTCATGGACCCGCTCGGGATCGAGGTCTCGTGCGTCGGCGTCGCGCGCGCCTACGCGGACTTCTGCGCGACGTTGGTGATCGACTCCGGTGACGCGCAGCGCGCGGGCGAGGTCGACGCGCTCGACGTCCGCGCCGTCGTCGCCGACACGCTGATGACGGACGCGCGCGTCGCCGCCGCGCTCGCGCGCGACGCGCTCGACGCGGTCGCCTGACCGCTCCCGCGCCCGGCGTCGTGCGCCCACTCACGATCATCCCCGTCGAGGGGATGCCCGAGGTCACGGCGGGCGACACGCTGTCGGCGCTGCTCGTCGACGCCGCGGCCGCGCAGGAGACGCCGCTGCACGACGGCGACTGCGTCGTCGTGACGCAGAAGGTGGTGTCGAAGGCGGAGGGCCGGATCGTCCCGCTCGACCCCGACGACCTCGTCGCTCGGCGCGCGCTCGTCGAGTCCGAGTCGGTGCGCGTCCTGCGCCGGCGCGGTGACCTCATCATCAGCGAGACGCCGCACGGGTTCGTCTGCGCGAACGCGGGCGTCGACCTGTCGAACGTCGCCGACGGGTTCGCGGCGCTCCTGCCTGCGGACGCCGACCGGTCCGCGCGACGCATCCGCGACGGCGTGCGGGCGCGTGCCGGCGTGGACGTCGCGGTCGTCGTGTCCGACACGTTCGGCCGCGCGTGGCGAACCGGGCTGACGGACGTCGCGATCGGCGTCGCGGGCATCGCGGCGGTCATGGACCTGCGCGGCGCGCGCGACGCGAACGGGCGGGAGCTCCACGTCACGGAGGTCGCGGTCGCGGACGAGATCGCAGGCGCGGCCGAGCTCGTCATGGGAAAGGCGAGTCGTGTCGCGGCCGCGGTCGTGCGCGGCCTCGACCCCTCGTGGTTGCGGGACTCGTCCGTGCGCGAGCTCGTCCGCCACCCGTCGGAGGACCTGTTCCGCTGACGGACGCTCGCGTCCGTCGAACGATCAGCGGCGCGACTTGTCGCGGAAGTAGTCCAGCGTGCGCCCGACGCCTTCGTCGAGCGTCGTCCACGGCTTCCACCCGAGGTGGATGCCCGCACGCGTGGGGTCGAGCGCGCTGCGCTGGAGCTCGCCCGCACGTGCGGGCATGTACTGCGCGGGCTCCTTGTACCCGGTCGCCCGGGCCATCGTGTCGTAGAGCTGCTGCACGCTCGTCTCGACCCCGGTCCCGACGTTCAGGATCAGGCCGCCGCCCTTGTCGGCGGCGCGCACGAACGCGTCGACGACGTCGTCGACGAAGACGAAGTCACGCGTCTGCCGACCGTCGCCGAAGATGACGGGACGCTCCTTCTCGAGGAGCTTCCCCGCGAAGATCGACACCACGCCCGCCTCGCCGTGCGGGTCCTGGCGCGGCCCGTACACGTTCGCGAGCGCACACACCGTGAACTCGAGGCCGTGGATCTCCCGGTAGTAGTGGAGGTAGTCGCCCCCAGCCTTCTTCGACACGCCGTACGGTGACTCGGGACGCTGCGGATGTCCCTCCTTGACCGGGATCTCCTCGGGCGTGCCGTACAGCGTGCCGCCCGAGCCCGCGAACACCACCTTGCGGGTCTTCGCGGCGATCGCGCCCTGGAAGACGTTGAGCGACCCGATGATGTTCACCTCGGCGTCGAACGCGGGCTTCGCGACGGACACGCGCACGTCGGCCTGCGCCGCGAGGTGGAACACGACCTCGGGCTGTCGCATCTCGACGAGTTCGGTGACCGCGGGCGAGCGGATGTCGAGCCGATGGAACGAGAACCGCCGGTTGCGGTCGGCACGCGCGTCCGCGAGGTTCGCGAGGTTGCCGGTCGAGAGGTCGTCGACGACGTCGACCTCGTGGCCCTCTGCGAGCAGCCGGTCGACCAGGGTGGAGCCGATGAACCCCGCGCCGCCGGTGACGAGCGTCCTCATCGTGGCCATCCTCTCTCGTTCGGCACGGGCGGCGACACTACTTGCGCACGCGACCCGTCCCGGGCACGACCCGCGGGCGCGTCGACACGCTCGGTGGGCCGGATGGTGTCAGGCGCAGTCGAGCCGGGCGTCGCGTCCGACGACCGTGTCGACGATCTTCTCGTCGCGCTCCACCCGCGCGCCGTCGAGCAAGACGGAGCGCAGCACGCGCGCGCCCGGCTCCACGACCGCTCGCGGGCCGAGCACCGACTCGGCGACATCGGCACCCGCGCCGATCGACGCGCCGTCGCCGACGAGCACCGGGCCGCGCACGCGCGCGTCGCGGTCGAGGGCCGCGTCGCCCTGCACCCAGACGGCCGCCGCGCGCTCGACCGCGCCCGGCGCGGGCGGCAGGCCGACACGCCCTGCGAGCACGTCGGCATGGGCCTCGAAGTACTTGCGTGGCGTGCCGATGTCGATCCAGTACGCGTCGCTGTGCTGCGCGAACAGCCGGCGCGGCATGTCGAGCATGCGCGGGAACGTCTCGCGCTCGATCGACACCGTCAGCCGCGACGGGATGCGCGCGAGCACGCTCGGCTCGAGCACGTAGGTGCCGGCGTTGATCCAGTTCGTCGGGGCCTTGCCGGGCGGCGGCTTCTCGACGAACGCGACCACCTCGCCGTCGTCGCGCGTCGGCACGACGCCGAACGCGGACGGGTCGTCGACGCGCGTCAGCGCGATCGTCGCCTCGGCCGCGCGCTCGTCGTGGAAGCGGACGAGCGCGGTGAGGTCGAGGTCGGTGAGCACGTCGCCGTTGCAGACGACCACGCGCTCGTCGATGCCGTCGGCCGCGAACCGGATGCCGCCCGCGGTGCCGAGCGGCTCACGCTCGACGACCCACCGGACCCGCATGGCGCCGAAGCGACCGGACGCGAAGTGACGCTCGAACGCCTCGGGCAGGTAGCCGAGCGACAGCACGACCTCGTCGACGCCGTGCCCGGCCAGCCAGGACAGCTGGCGCTCCAGGAACGGGACGTTGACGATCGGCAGGAGCGGCTTCGGCGTGTGGTACGTCAGCGGCCGGAGCCGCGTCCCCTCCCCACCGACGAGGACGATCGCCTTCACGGCTTCGCGGTCGTCGCCGGCGCGGTGGTGGGCGTGCTCGCGGCCGGTGTGCTCGCGGCCGGTGTGCTCGACGGCACCGTCGCGGTGCCCGCCGGGATCTGGTTCGGGCTCTCGATGTTGTTCGCGGCCGGCAGGTTCGACGTCGACGGCGGGTCACCGAGCGAGGTGATGGAGATGCCCGGCGGGAGGAACGCGATCACGATCCGGTCGTTGTTGTGCGGGGTGTAGCTGGCCGGGTTGCCGGTGCGCGCCTTCCCGTTGACGGCCCACTGGACGGTCCCCTTCGCGGCCGGCTTGCCGTTCGCCGCGGGGCACGTGTCGCCGTTCGACTTCTTCACGCCCTTGTCGAACGTGAAGCTCGTCTCGGACAGGCTCCAGCCGTTGTACTTGAAGAAGCGCCCGACGGTCGCGCTCGCGCCGGCGTCGTCGGACGTCTGCGGCTCGAAGTGGATGAGCCCGTCACCGTGGGTGTGGATGCCGGCGTAGACGTCGGTGCCGTGCCGCACGATCAGGCCCTGCGAGTCGCGTGGCGTCTCCGGCGGGTTCGGCAGCCACGTGCCGCACACGTTCACGCCCAGGGCGGCGTGCCAGTGGTCCCCGATCTTCAGGCCCGCGCCGCCGCCCCCGTTCGCGCCCTTGTTCGACGCGACCTGCGCGACGACCGCACCGACGCCGAGCACGACGACGGCCGCGACCGCGACGATCCAGAAGCTCGACCCGGTCCGCCGGGGCGGCCGGCGGGCGCGGGCCCGGGCCCGGCCACGCTGGTACTTCTTGCCCCGGTTCGGTTTCGCCATGGTTGTGAGAGGCTAGCCGCGCCTCGACGGCGGCCCGCCGCGCGCTACCGCCCGCGCGACCTCGTCACGTCGTGGAGTCCCTGCCGTGCACACAGCGCCGCGGCGCGCAGCGCGAACACGACCGCGGCCGGTCCGAGCGCCAGCCGACGCACGCCGCGCCAACGCTTGGCCGCGAACCGGAGCGCGGAGCGATGGTGGGCGACGATCGACCGGTACGGGTGGCGCGCCCGGCTCACGCCCTCGACGTGGAGCACCTCGCCGCCCGGCTCGTACGAGACGCGCCACCCCGCGCCGCGCAGCCGCCAGCACACGTCGACGTCCTCCATGAAGAGGAAGAAGCGCTCGTCCCAGCCGCCGATCTCGTCGAGCGCGGCGCGCCGGAGCCAGATCGCGGCGCCCGACACCCAGTCGGCGTCGCGGACCTGCGCGGGGTCCTCGTCCTCCTGGCGGTACCGGCGGGTGAACGGGTTCCCCGGCCACACCGGCGCGAGCACCGCGTGACCGGCAGACTCGACCATCGTCGGGATGCGGCGCACCGACGGATACGTCGCGCCGCTCGCCTCGACGATGTGCGGACCGAGCGCACCGAGTCTCGGCTCACGCGCGAACCGGCCGAGCATCGCTGCGCCGGTACCCGGGTGTACGTCGACGTCGGCGTTGAGCACCGCGACGACGTCGTGACCCGCGGCCGCGATGCCGAGGTTCGCGGCGCGTGCGTACCCGAGGTTCGCGCCCGGGCGGACGACACGCGTCCCGGGGCACGCGTCGAGCAGCTCGTCGACCGATCCGTCCTCCGACCCGTTGTCGACGACGACGACCTCCGGCGCGGCACCCGCGCTCGTGTCGGCGACGAGCGAGCGGACGCACCGGGTGAGCAGCGGCCCGGCGTTGAAGTTCACGACGACCGCCGACCACCCGCCCGTGCGGCCCTCGGGCTCGGCGGGCGCGCTCCCGGCCCGCGCGCGGTCGACGGGCACCGTGCTCATCTCGCGAACCGGCACCGCAGCAGGACCCACAGCTCGGTCGCGCCGTCGCGCCACGTGATCTTCTTGCCCTCTTCGCGCTCGCGTGCGGTGTAGCTGATCGGCACCTCGTAGATCCGCTCCCCCGCGGACAGCACGCGTGCGGTGACCTCGGCCTCGAAGTCGAATCGGTCGGCCGTGACGTGGAGGCTCTCGAGGAGCTGACGGTCGAACAGCTTGTAGCCGGTCTCGAGGTCGGACAGCGTCGTGTTGAAGAGCACGTTCGCGACGCCCACGAGCAGCCGGTTGCCGAGCCACGACGACAGCTGCATGTTGCGCCGCTCGCCGGTGAAGCGCGAGCCGTACACGACGCGCGCGCGTCCCTTCATCATCGGCGCGAGGAGGCGCGGCCACTCGTCGGGGTCGTACTCGAGGTCGGCGTCCTGGATGAGGACGAGATCGCCGGTCGCGTGCTGCAGCCCGGTGCGCACGGCCGCGCCCTTCCCCCGGTTGGTGTCGTGGGTGACGGTCCGCACCGTGCTGTCCGCGAGCTGCGGGAGCAGCGCGCGGGTGCCGTCGTCACTCCCGTCGTCGACGAGCACGACCTCGAGGTCGACGGGCAGCTCGACCATGCGCATGCGCCGGACGATCTCCCCGACCGTGTTGCGCTCGTTGTAGATCGGGACGATCACCGACAGCTTGCGGTAGGCGGGGCGCGACGGGACCGCCGGCGTCGTGTCAGCCACGGTCGCGCTCCTGCCGGTACCACTCGTACGTGCGAGCGAGGCCGTCGGCGAGCTCCACCTTCGGCTCCCACCCGAGGAGGTCGCGCGCACGGGTGATGTCGGGACGCCGACGGGCCGGGTCGTCGGCCGGCAGCGGCTCGAACACGATCTCGGACCGTGATCCGGTGACGTCGAGGACCGTCCGGGCCAGCTCGAGCATCGAGCACTCGGTCGTGTTGCCGATGTTCACCGGCCCCGCGTGCTCCGAGTCGAGGAGCGCGAGGATCCCCCGCACCTCGTCGTCGACGTAGCAGAACGACCGGGTCTGGCTGCCGTCGCCGTAGACGGTCAGCGGACGACCCTCCATCGCCTGCACGAGGAGGTTCGACACGACGCGCCCGTCCGACGGCCGCAATCGGGGGCCGTACGTGTTGAAGATGCGGACGACGGCGACGTCGACGTCGTAGGTCCGGTGGTACGCGAACGTCAGCGCCTCCGCGAAGCGCTTCGACTCGTCGTAGACGCTGCGGGGCCCGATCGGGTTGACGTTGCCCCAGTACGTCTCGGGCTGCGGGTGCTGCTCCGGGTCGCCGTACACCTCGCTCGTCGACGCAAGCAGGAAGCGCGCGCCGGTGCGCTCGGCGAGATCGAGCGCGTTGCGCGTGCCCGCGGAACCGACGTCGAGCGTCTCGATCGGGTACCGGAGGTACTCGGGCGGGCTCGCGGGACTGGCGAGGTGCAGCACGGCGTCGACGCGTCCGTCGACGTCCAGCGCGCGCGACACGTCCTGCTCGACGAGCGTGAAGCCCGCGGCGCGCTCGGCGTCGGCGACGTTCTCGCGCCGCCCGGTCAGGAAGTTGTCGACGGCGACGACGTCCCACCCGCGCGCGACGAGCGCGTCGCACACGTGCGAGCCGATGAACCCCGCGCCGCCGGTCACCACCGCGCGCGTCATCAGCGGCCCACGCCCTGGTACACGAAACCCCGACGCCGCATCGCGACAGGATCGAGCACGTTGCGCGCGTCGAGGAGCGCAGGCGTCTCGAGCAGCTCGCGGACGCGCGCGAAGTCGAGCCAGCGGAACTCGTCCCACTCGGTGAGGAGCGCGAGCACGCGCGCGTCGCGGCACGCCTCGTACGCGTCCGTCACGACGTCCAGACCGGGGACGAGCTCCGCGACGCGCTCCCCCGCCGCGGGGTCGTAGGCGCGCACGACCGCACCGCGCGCGAGGAGGTCGCTCGCGATCGCGATCGCGGGCGAGTCCCGCAGGTCGTCGGTGTCGGCCTTGAACGTGAGGCCCCACACGCCGACGCGAACGCCGTCGAGGCTGCCGCCCGCGAGCTCGCGCACCTTGTCGACCATCCGCGCGTGCTGGCGCCGGTTCACGTCGACGACGCCCGACAGCAGGCTGAAGTCGTACCCGTTCGTCGACGCGGTGTGGAGCAGCGCCGCGGTGTCCTTCGGGAAGCACGACCCGCCGTAGCCCGGACCGGGATTGAGGAACTCGAACCCGATGCGCGGGTCGTACCCCATCCCGAGGGTGACGTCGCGGACGTCCGCGTCGACGGCCTCGCACAGGTTCGCGATCGCGTTGACGAACGAGATCTTCGTGGCGAGGAAGGCGTTCGACGCGTACTTGACCATCTCTGCGGACGCGGCGTCCGTGACGACGATGGGCGCCTGCACGTCGCGGTAGAGCTCGGAGACACGCACTGCCGTCGCGGTGTCGTCACATCCGATGACGACGCGCGCCGGATGCAGGAAGTCGTGGACCGCGGTCCCCTCGCGCAGGAACTCGGGATTCGACGCGACCCGGATGTCGTCGAGCCGGGCCCGGTTGGACGCCAGGAGTTGACCGACGACGCGCGTCGAACCGACCGGCATCGTGGACTTGTTCACGACGACGGTCGCGGGGCGCAGCACCGGCGCGAGCTCGCGGACGACGGACTCGACGAACGAGAGATCGGCCGCGCCGTCGTCGCCCTGGGGCGTCGGCACGCACAGGAACACGAACTCGGCGTCCGCCACCGCGTTCGACGCGCCGACGACGAAGCGCAGCCGCCCCGACCGCAGGCCCTCCGCGACGAGCTCGGGCAGGCCCTCCTCGAGGATCGAGACCTCGCCCTTGCGCAGCTTGGCGACCCGCTCCTCGTCGATGTCGGCGCACGTCACCTCGTGACCGAGGTGCGCGAAGCACGCGGCCGTCGTCAGCCCGACGTACCCGGCACCAACAACCGAGACTCTCACGATTGCACCGCCCTGGCAGTGTCCGGTTCGCCGACGTACTCGGCGAGCGCCTCACGGTAGTGGCGGAGCGGCCCCAGGCCCGAGAGCCGGAGCGCGGCCGTGTCGAGCGCGCTGAAGACCGGCCGCGGCGCCGGCCGGCCGAGCTCCGCGGTCGTCACGGTGCGCAGGACCGACGGGTCGGCGCCGCGGATCTCGGCGACGTCGCACGCCAGCCGGTAGCGAGTGCAGTGCCCCGCGTTGACGACGTGGAACAGCCCCGGGCGGCGCTCCACCGCCAGGCGGACCAGCATCTCTGCGAGGTCGGGCGCGTACGTCGGCGAGCCGGTCTGGTCGTCGACGAAGCGGACCGGCCCGTCCGGATCGGCGAGCGCGTCGAGCACGAGCTGGACGAAGTCGTGCCCCCGTCGCCCGAACACCCAGGCCGTCCGCGCGACGGTCCACGAGCGCGCGTGACGAGCGAGCTCGAGCTCACCACCGAGCTTCGAGCGCGCGTACGTCGACAGCGGGCTCACGAGGTCCCATTCGTCGTACGGTCGGCCGGCGCGCCCGTCGAACACGTAGTCCGTCGACACGTGGACGACGTGCGCACCGACGCGAGCCGCCGCCACCGCGAGATGGCGAACGCCGAGCGCGTTGGCCGCGAACGCGGCGTCCGGCTCGAGCTCGCACCGGTCCACGTTCGTGACGGCCGCGCAGTTGACGATCGCGTCGGGGAGGAACGCCGTGACGACCTGCTCCACCGAGTCCCGGTCGGCGAGGTCGAGCGTCGCGTGGTCGGCGGCGAGCACCTCGTACGCCGGCGTGCGCGCCAGGACCTGGACGGTCGCCGCGCCGACCTGACCGCCGGTCCCGGTGACGAGCACCCGCGTCACGTCACCCCGCCCGCGTTCGCCCAGTCGCTCTCGACGACGGGCGCCCGGTCGCGCAGCGGCTCCCACCACGTCCGGTTCGCCGCGTACCACGCGACCGTCTCGCGCACGCCGTCCTCGAACTCGACGCGTGGCGACCAGCCCAACTCGGTCCGGATCTTCGTCGCGTCGAGCAGGTAACGCCGGTCGTGACCCGGACGGTCGGGCACGATCGTCTTCAGCGACGCCGGCTTGCCGAGCGCGCCGAGCACGAGATCGGCGACCTGCTCGATGCTCGCCTCGACGCGGCTGCCGACGTTGTACGTCTCGCCGATGCGGCCGCGCTGCAACACGTCGTCGACCGCCCGGCAGTGGTCGAGCACGTGCAACCACTCGCGGCGATGGTCGGTCGACGCGTACATCGGCAGCGGGCGGTCGTCGAGCGCGAGCGTCGTGAAGAGCGGGATCACCTTCTCGGGGAACTGGTACGGCCCGTAGTTGTTCGCGCAGTTCGAGATCGTGATCGGCACCGCGAACGTCTCGTGGTACGCGCGCACGAGGTGATCGGCGGCCGCCTTGGACGCGTTGTAGGGCGTGCGCGGCCGGTACGGCGACGACTCGGTGAACGCGTCCTCGCTGTCGAGCGGCAGGTCGCCGTACACCTCGCACGTCGAGACGTGGTGGAACCGACCCACGCCGACCGCGCGCGCGGCCTCGAGGAGCATCTGGGTCCCGAGCACGTTCGTGCGCACGAAGCGGGCCGGGTCGAGCACCGCGAGGCTGTTGTGGGACTCGGCCGCGAAGTTGACCACGACGTCGATCGACTCGTCGCGCAGGAGACGCTCGACGAGCGCGCGGTCGCCGATGTCGCCGACGACGAGCGGCACGCGCTCGGCGACGTCGGCGAGGTTGTCCGCGTTCCCCGCGTACGTCAGGAGGTCGAGTGCGACGACGCGGTCGTCCGGGTGCTCACGCACCCAGTAGCGGGCGAAGTTCGACCCGATGAACCCGGCCGCACCGGTGACGAGCAGACGCACGCCGTCCTCCCCGTCGCGCGGGCCTCAGCAGGCCGGCGCGGCGGACTTGGCCGCCGTCGTCGTGGTGGTGTGACCGCGCGTGGCCGGCGCGGCCGCGGTCGACGCCGTCGTCCCGGAACCGGGCGCGACGACGTGCTGGAAGTCGCGCCCCAGCACGACGACGACGTCCGCGTCGACGATCGAGCTGTCGGCGACGAGCCGCCCGACGCCGCCGAGGTACTGCTGCACCAACGCGGCCTTCTCCTGCTCGCTCGGGAGGTAGCGGACCGTCGTCGTCGACGTGTGCTGCCCGTTGCCGGTGCCCGCGGGGACGAAGCCCGCGTTGACGAGCGCGCTGCTCGCGGCCGCCGCCTGCCCGTTGATCCCGGTGCCGTTGAGCACCCGGACCTTGACCTCGGCCGGCTTGACGGTGCTGGATCCCGCGGAGCCGGCGGACCCGAAGCTGCGGAGCTGGGCGAGGACCTGGTCGGCGTCGGGCTGCTTCAGGTACAGCACGCTCTGCCCTTGCTGGTCCGGCCCGTTCTTCCACGGGAGCGTGACCATCTGCAGCGTGTTCGGGTTGTTCGGGTCGACCTTCCGGAACGCGTTCATCAACCCGAAGATGTCACCCTTGCTCATCTGGTCGTCGATCGTGAGCTTCGACACCACCTTGTCGGCGATCTGGTTCGCGGTGAGCGGGTTCCGCAGCCCGGCGCGCACGGCGACGTCGGCGAGGTGGCGGATGAAGTTCTGCTGACGGTTGATGCGGCCGATGTCGCCCATCCCGTCGGCGTCCTGCCACCGCCCGTCGACGAAGTACTGCAGGTGCCGCGACCGCACGTACGCGAGCGCCTGCGCGCCGCCCATCGAGTAGCACCCTGGATTCGGCACATTGAGGCCGGTGAACGTGTCGCGCGCGCGTGACGGGAAGTACACGGCGACGTGTCCGATCGCGTCGACGATCCCCTGGAACGTCGCGAAGTCGACCTGGAGGTAGTGGTCGATGCCGACGTCGAAGTTCAGCTTGATCGTGTCGATCACGCTCTGCACGTGCTGCTCGGGCGTCGAGCCGTAGTTGAAGGCCGCGTTGATCTTCGAGTAGCCGTGCCCGGGGATCTGCACCCAGAGATCGCGCGGGATCGAGACGAGCAGGCTCTGCTTCGACTTCGGCTCGACGTGGACGATCATCATCGTGTCGGAGCGCTGACCGCCCTCCTGCTGGGGCGTGCCGAACTCCTGCGCCTGCTGGGCGTTGTCCACGAACGCGCGCGAGTCCGACCCGATGATCAGGTAGTTGCCGGCGCGCGCCGGATGGCTCTGGTCCGACAGACGGAGGTTCTTCACCCGGTGGATCGCGGCGATCTTCTGGTCCGTGACGACGTTGGCGCCGACGATCCCGGTCGCGATGAGGACCGTGACGAGCCCGAACGCCATCACGTAGCGGTGCCACCAGGCGCGCAGCGGGGACGACGGGGAAGCAGCCACGGAGGCGCCACTCTACCGAACGCCGTGTGACCTGCGGTTTCGCCCGCGGCGGGTACCGTCGCCGCATGCGCGACGGGCCGACGAGCGACGGGCCGGCGAGCGACGGGCCGAGGGTCTGGGTGAACGGCGCGCTCGTCGCTCCCGGCGAGGCGCGCCTGTCGCCGTTCGACCACGGGCTGCTCGTCGGCGACGGCGTGTTCGAGACGCTGCGCGTCTACGGCGGCGTGCCGTTCGCGTGGACGCGGCACCTCGACCGGCTGGCGCGCTCGGCGAGCGGGCTCGGTCTGCCGCTCCCCGACCGTGACGACCTCCGGCACGCGGCCGACGAGGTGCTCGCCGCGAACGGCGTCGACGAGGCGCGCCTGCGCATCACGGTGACCGGTGGGCCCGCGCCGCTCGGCTCCGAGCGCGGTGAGACGGCGCCGACGGTCATCGTCGCGGCGACCGCGTGCGGTCCGCCGCCCGAAGCGGTCTCCGTCGTGATCGTCCCGTGGGCGCGCAACGAGCGCGGCGCGACCACCGGGTTGAAGACGATCTCGTACGCGGAGAACGTGCGCGCGCTCGCACACGCGCGTTCACGCGGCGCCGACGAGGCCGTCTTCGCGAACACGCGGGGCAACCTGTGCGAGGCAACCGGATCGAACGTCTTCTTCCTCGACGACGACGACGTGCTCGTCACGCCGCCAGCCGAGGCCGGCTGTCTCCTCGGGGTCACGCGCGCGCTGACGATCGAGCTCTGTGCGCGCCTCGGGATCCGGTGCGCGGAGCGTGACGTCACGGTCGACGCACTTCGCGCGGCACGCGAGGCGTTCCTCACGTCGACGACGCGCGAGGTGCAGGCGATCAGCGCGGTCGACGGCGCACCGCTCGCGAGCGCGCCCGGTGAGCTGACGCGGACGCTCGCCGACGCGTTCACGAAGCTGGTGGCGTCCGATCTCGATCCGTGAGTCACGCGTCGCGCAGGTGCACGACGTCGCCGGCCGCGACCTCCACGATGCAGCCGGTGTCCACCTCGACGAGCAGCCTGCCCGACTGATCCACGTCGACCGCGCGGCCGAGCAACGGACCGTCGCTCAGGTCCACACGCACGCGGCGACCGATCGTCGCGAGTCGCCGCCGGTACTCGAGCGGCACCCGGTCGAGCGCGCGTAGCTGGCCGTCCAGACCGGCGAGGAACGCGCCGAGCAACGCGGCACGCTCGACCGAGTGACCCGCTTCGACGTCGCACGCAGTCGCGATGCCGGCCAGCTCGTCGGGCACCGCACCCCAGTTCACGTTGACCCCGACACCGAGCACCACGGCCCGCACCGACCCGTCCGCGCCGAGGTCCGCCTCGGTGAGCATCCCCGCCAGCTTGCGATCACCGACGAGCACGTCGTTCGGCCACTTGAGCGTGGCATCGATGCGTGCGATCTCGCGCACGGCGTCGACGAGCGCGACGCCGGCCGCCATCGTCACGAGATGGACCCGCTCGATGCCCAGCGCCGGGCGGAGCAGCACCGACACGAGCAGCGAGGCGCCCCGCGGTGCGACCCACGCGCGGCCGAGCCTCCCGCGTCCGGCGGTCTGGTGCTCGGCGAGGACGACGAGGCCTTCGGGTATGCCTGCACGCGCGTCGTCGAGCACGACACGGTTGGTGGAGTCGACCTCGTCGAGGACGCGCAACGCGGTGAAGCGGGTACCCGACAGGCGCGCGCGGACGGTCGCCCATGTGGCGGCGTCCGAGGTCATCACCCGTAGGATACGGGCCGCGGAGGACCCGCCCTCGCGCCCACCCGAACGGAGCCGTCGAACGTGCTGTCCAAGATTCTGGTCGCCAACCGCGGGGAGATCGCGGTACGGGTCATGCGGACGTGCCGGGAGCTCGGCATCGCGACGGTCGCGGTGTACTCCGACCTGGATCGCGACGCGATGCACACCCGCTACGCCGACGAGGCGTACGCGCTGGGCGGACAGACCGCAGCCGAGAGCTACCTCAACACCGACGCCATCCTCGACGTCATCCGCCGCAGCGGGGCCGACGGCGTGCACCCCGGCTACGGGTTCTTCTCGGAGAACGCCGACTTCGCCCGGGCCGTGATCGGGCTCGACGGCGTCGCGTGGATCGGCCCGCCTCCCGACGCGATCGAGGTGATGGGCGACAAGATCTCGTCCCGGAAGGCTGCGGCGCGCGCAGGCGTCGAGGCCGTCCCGGGCACGCTCGAGCCGATCCGCGACGCGGCCGAGGTCGTCGCGTTCGGCGAGCAGCACGGCTGGCCCGTCGCGATCAAGGCCGCGTATGGCGGCGGCGGCAAGGGGCTGAAGGTCGTGAGCGGGCCCGACGAAGCGGCGCGCCAGCTCGAGTCGGCCGCACGCGAGGCGCAGGCGTACTTCGGCCGTCCCGAGGCGTACCTCGAGCGGTACCTCACTCGTCCGCGCCACATCGAGATCCAGGTCTTCTGCGACACGCACGGCAACGGCGTGTGGCTCGGCGAGCGTGACTGCTCCACGCAGCGCCGTCACCAGAAGCTCATCGAGGAGACGCCCGCGGCGGGGCTGGAGCCCGAGATCCGCGCCGCGATGGGCGACGCCGCCGTGCGCGTCGCGCTCGCGTGCGGGTACGTGAACGCGGGCACCGTCGAGTGCCTGTACCAGGACGGCGACTTCTACTTCCTCGAGATGAACACGCGGCTCCAGGTCGAGCACTGCGTGACCGAGATGGTCACCCAGCTCGACCTCGTCCAGGAGCAGATCCGCGTCGCGTCCGGCGAGCCGCTCAGCTTCACCCAGGACTCGATCCACCCGCACGGGCACGCGATCGAGTGCCGCATCAACGCCGAGGACCCCGCGAAGGGATTCCTCCCGTCGCCGGGGACGATCACGCGCATGCGCGCGCCGAGCGGACCGGGCGTGCGGTGGGACGGCGGGTACCAGGAAGGCGACACCGTCTCGCAGTACTACGACAACCTGGTCGGCAAGCTGATCGTGTGGGCACCCGACCGGGAACGGGCACGCACGCGGATGCTGCGCGCGCTCGAAGAGTTCGAGATCGGCGGCATCCGCACGACGATCCCCGCGCACCAGGCGTTGCTCGCGCACCCGGACTTCGCCGCGGGGCGGCACTCGACGGTGTGGCTCGAGAACGAGGTCGACCAGTCGATCTTCACGGCGCCCGCCACCGAGCCGGCGCCCGCCACGGCCACCGCCGCGTCGACCAACGGCGAGGTCGAGGAGCTCGTCGAGCGCGCGGTTCCGGTCGAGGTGAACGGGAAGCGCTTCGACGTCCGGGTGTGGCTGCCGCCCGCGCCGACGGTTGCCGCCGCCGGTGGCGGCGGGGCCGGGGGCCGGGCCCGCTCGGCGAAGCCGCGTGGCGCGACGTCGGCCGGGAGCGGGGCCGGCGACGGCACGATCGCGGCACCGATGCAGGGCACGATCGTCAAGGTGCTCGTGGCGGAGGGTGACGACGTCACCGCCGGGCAGGCCGTGCTCGTCCTCGAGGCGATGAAGATGGAGAACCACATCAACGCGGAGCGCAACGGCAAGGTGGCCGAGGTGCGCGTCGCGGCCGGCGACACCGTCGGCACCGGTGACGTCCTCGTCGTGATCCAGTAACCGGTCCGCGTGTCGTTCCCGCTGTTCCAGGTCGACGCGTTCACCGACGAGCGGTTCCGCGGCAACCCCGCGGCGGTGTGCCTCCTCGACCGCCCCGTCACCGCCGCGTGGATGCAGTCGGTCGCCGCGGAGATGAACCTGGCCGAGACCGCGTTCGTCCTCCCGCTCGACGATGTGCTCACGCTCCGCTGGTTCACACCGACCACGGAGGTCCCGCTCTGCGGGCATGCGACGCTCGCGACCGCGCACGTGCTGTGGGAGACGGACCGGATCGCGGCCGACGAGGACGCGACGTTCAGCACGTTGAGCGGCGCGTTGCGCTGCCGTCGCGACGACGAGCGGATCGCGATGGACTTCCCGGCGGAGACGCCAGTTCCCGAGGTCGCGACGGTGACGCCCGTCCGCCTCGACGACGCGCTGCGCGGCACCGCCCGTGACGTCGTGCGCGGGACGAACCACTACCTCGTCGAGCTGGACGACGAAGCGACCGTGCGCGGGTTGCGACCGAACCTCGACGTGCTCGCGAAGCTCGACGCGAACGGCGTCATCGTCACCGCGCGTGCGGACGACGACCGCTTCGACTTCGTGTCGCGCTACTTCGCGCCGCGCGTCGGCATCCCGGAGGACCCCGTCACCGGTGCCGCGCACTGCATGCTCGGACCGTGGTGGGCGGAGCGGCTCGGCAAGATCGAGCTCGTCGGCCACCAGGTGTCCGCACGCGGCGGCGTCGTCCGCGTGCGCGTCGACGGCACGCGCGTCGAGCTCTCCGGGAGCGCGGTGACCGTGCTGCGCGGCGAGCTGTTGTAGAGGTCGGCTCCGGCTAGCGCTGGGGTGGCAGCGAGCCTGCGAGCTCGGCCCGCTCGACGACCGCGCCGAACTCGTCGGGTGCGGTGTCGTCGACCGCGGCGAGCTCCTGCACACGACCGCGCATGCGCCACCAGACGACCGCGAGCGCGACGACCGCGCCGAGCCCGAGAGCCCACGGCCAGACGCGCCGCTTCGGCGCGCGCTTCGACGTGCCCTTCGCCGCGCCGACGAGCTCGGCCGCCTTCCCCTTCGCGACGCCGCTGAGCTCGGCGGCCTTGCCGGCCGTCGTGCCCCCGATCTCGGCCGCGAGACCCTTCATGGCGTCCACGGTGCCGCTCGTGGAGCCCGCGAGCTCCTTCACCGCACCGGTCGTCGTGCCGGCGAGCTCCGCGGCCTTGCCCTTCACGACCTCACCGAGCGCGACCGGTGTCGCCTTCGAGCGCCGCGCGGCGCGCCTCGTACGGCGCTTCGCCTTGTTCGCCAGGTGCTCCGCGGCCGTCCCGGCCGCGGCCTTCGTCGCCTTGCCGGCCAACATCACGCCCGCTCCCTTCGCGACGGCCGAGAGCCCACCGTCGTCGCCACCGGACGGCGTCTCGCCGCTGCCGCCCAGGCCGGCCTCGTGCCCGAGCATCCGCAGCACGACGTCCGCCCGTTCCTTCAGCGCCTCGACGACGGCGTCCACCTCGTTCAAGGCGTCGCCGACGTTCGAGACGCGCGCACCAGTCACCGTGATCGTGCTCACGACGTCCATGTATCCCGCCGACCAGGCGCGGAAACGTTCAGGAGGCGGCTTCGGCGAGGGATTCGGACAGCGCCGGGTGGACGAGCAGCGAGTCGACGATGTCGACGACCTTGAGGCCGTTCGTCACCGCGACCGCGAGCACGCTGATGAGCTCGGCCGCGTTGCGCCCGACGATGGAGCCGCCGAGGACGACCCCGGTTGCGGGGTCGGACAGGATCTTCACGAACCCGCGCGGGTCGCCCTCGATCAACGCCTTCGCGTTGGACGAGAACGGCACCTTCGTGACGCGGATCTTCCGGCCCACGGAGAACGCCTCCGCCTCGGCCAGCCCGACGTCGGCGATCTCCGGGTCGGTGAAGATCGCGGACGCGGCCTTGTCGTAGTCGAGATGGCGGTGCTCGCGCGTGTGCAGACCCATGAGGTGCTCGGCGATCTTGCGCCCCTGCATCGCGGCCACGGACGACAACGGGAGCCGACCCGAGAGGTCACCGGCCGCGTAGATGTGCCGCACGTTCGACTGGCAGTGGTGGTTGACCGGGACGTAGCCGTGCTGGTCGAGCTCGACACCGGCGTCGTCGAGACCGAGCGACTCGCTGTTCGGGATCGAGCCGACCGCGAGCACCACGTGCGATCCGTTCACGACGCGCCCGTCGTCGCACTCGACGCGCACGGCGTCATCCGTGCGCTCGATCGCGGACGCGCGCGCGCCCTTCAACAGCTTCACCCCACGCTGGAGGAACGCGTCCTCGAGCACGGCCGCGACCTCCGGGTCCTTGTAGGGCAGGACCTGCTGGCGCGACACGATCAGCGTCACCTTCGAGCCGAGCGCGCTGAACATGTGGGTGAACTCCACGCCCGTCACACCGGACCCGACGACGACGAGGTGCTCGGGGATCTCGGGCGGCGGGTACGCCTGGCGCGTCGTGAGGACGCGTTCCCCGTCGACGTGGACGAACTCCGGGATGCGGGGGCGTGATCCCGTGGCGAGGACGACGAAGTCGGCGTCGAGCTCCTCGATGCCGTCGTTCGTCTCGGCGGCGACGGTGTGCGGACCCTTCAGGCGCCCGGATCCGTGCACCATGCGTACGCCCTGCGACTCGAGCAGCCGGCACACCGACGCCTGGAGTCGCGACTCGATCGACGAGACCCGGTCGCGCAGGGCGTCGAGATCCAGGCGGCCCTCGGCCGACAGCCCCATCGCCTCGGCGCGCGTGAGCTCGGCGAGCGCGCCGCCGGTGGCGATCATCGCCTTCGACGGGATGCAGTCGCGCAGGTGCGCGGCACCGCCGACGACGTCGCGCTCGACCAGCGTCACCTCGGCACCGAGCGTGGCGGCGACGGTGGCAGCGGTGTTGCCGGCAGGGCCTCCACCCACGATGACGACACGGACGGGCACGGGTTCCAGGCTAGGGCACGGAACCACCGTCCCCGTTCACCTGCCCGGTACCTTCTGCCGGTGCCCGAGCTGCGCTACGAGCGCCTCACCGACCGCACGGTGATCGTGGCGACGACCCGTGCCGCGCGCCCCAAGGTCTTCAGCGGGGCACGCGCGAGCGAGCGGGGACGCGCGCCCGACGAGTGCCCGTTCTGCCCGGGCCACGAGCACATGACGCCCCCGGAGGTGTGCCGCTCGGGCCCGGGCGCGCCGGAGACGCCGGGATGGCACGTCCGCGTCGTGCCGAACCTCTACCCGATCGTGGGAGGCGAGGACGCGCGTCCGGGCGCGACGGGCGCGCACGAGGTCGTCGTCCTGTCACCCGACCACCGCAGGACGTTCGCGCAGCTCGACGCGGATCAGGCGCTCGACGTCATGCGGGTCGTACGCGACCGCGTCCGGGTCCACACGGACGACGGGCACGCGTACGTCCAGGCGTTCGTCAACCATGGCCGCGCCGCCGGTGCGTCGATCGAGCACCCGCACGCGCAGGTGGTCGCGCTCGACTTCGTGCCGCCCGCGGTCGTCGCCTCGCTGGCGCGGTACCGGGACGCGGGCAGCGACCTCGTCGCCGACGCCGCGTCGAGCGCGCGCGAGGGCGGGCGCGTCGTGCTCGACGGCAGCGGCGACGTCGACGCATGGTGCCCCTACGCGCCGTCCGCGCCGTACGAGACCGCGCTCGCGCATCGGGACGCGAGCGCGAGCTTCGCCGACGCATCGGACGACGAGCTGCGCGTCGTGACGCGCACGTTGCAGACGGTCCTCGCGCGCGTGGCACGCGTCGCGGGCGACCCTGCGTACAACGTCGTGGTCCATTCGGCACCCGGCCGCGACGCCGGAGACACGGTGTTCCACTGGTGGGTCGAGGTGTCACCCCGACTGTCGCTGCAGGCCGGGTTCGAGCTCGGGACGGGCGTGCTCGTGGCGACGGTTCCGCCGGAGCAGGCGGCCGCGGAGCTGCGCGAGGCCTGACGCGCGCCCGCGCGGGAGTCGGCTCGACGGCCGATCAGCGGCCCACGAACCGCGCCTTCCCGGGCCCCTGCTCGAGGAAGCTCCGCACGCCGATCCCGGCGTCCTCCGTCGAGAAGACCTCGACGAAGGCGTCGCCCTCGACGTCGAGCGCCTCGTCGAGCGGCAGGTCGAGGCCGCGATCGATCGCGCGCTTGGCCAGGCCCATGGCGACGACCGCGCCCGTCGCGAAGCTCGCCGCCCACTCGAGGGCGCGGTCGAGGAGCTCGTCGGCGGGGACGACGCGGTCGACGAGCCCGATCCGTTCCGCCTCGTCCGCCCGAACACGGCGGCCGCTCCACACGAGCTCCTTCGCACGCGCCGACCCGACGAGGCGCGGGAGCCGTTGCGTCCCGCCCGCGCCCGGGATGAGGCCGAGCTGGATCTCCGGTTGACCGACCTGTGCGTTGTCGGCAGCGATGCGGAGGTCGCAGGCCATCGCGAGCTCCAGCCCACCTCCGAGCGCGAACCCGCTGACGGCGGCGATGACGGGGCGCGGGATCGCGACGAGCGCGTCGAACGCGACTCGGAACGTGTCGGTGATGAGCCGTGCGCGTTCGGCGTCGCCGAACTCGCCGATCTCGAACCCGGCTGCGAACGCGCGCTCGCCTCCCGCGACGACGACTGCTTTGACGTCCGGGTCGGTCGCGAGCGCGCGACCCGCGTCGGTGAGCTCACCGAGGAGCGCGAGCGACAGCGCGTTCATCGGTGGACGCTCGATGCGAAGGAGCGCGACCCCGTCGTCGCGAACGCTCGAGGAGACGAACTCGGCCATCGCCGGAGGCTATCCGAGCACCGCCCATGCCGTTCATGGATCAGTGGAACGGGACGTCAGCCGGCGAGGAGCTCGTCGGCCGCCGCGTACGGGTCGAGCTCGCGAGCGCTGACGCGTGCGAGGAGCTTCTCGAACTGGTCACCGGTCGCGTGGTCGGCGACCTGTTGCTCGAGGCGCGCCCGCACGATGCCGCGCAGCTCGTCGCGCAGCCGCGCGTCGCGCCGCGCCTGCAACCGTTCGCCGTCGAGGAACGCCCGGTGCTCCCCGATCGCGTCCCAGAGCTCCTCGATGCCGGATCCGTCGGTCGCGACGGTCTCGAGGACCGGCGGCCGCCACTCCTGCTCGGCCGACATGTCGAGCATGGCCTTGAGGTCGCGCACCGTCTCCTTCGCTCCGTCGCGGTCCGCCTTGTTGACGACGAACACGTCGGCGATCTCCATCAGCCCGGCCTTGTTCGCCTGCACGGCGTCACCCCAGCCGGGGTTGACGACGACGACCGTCGTGTCCGCCGCGCCCGCGATCTCGACCTCGACCTGGCCGACCCCGACCGTCTCGAGCAGCACCCACGGCTTGCCCGCGGCGTCGAGCACGCGGACCGCCTGCGGCGTCGCGAGCGCGAGGCCGCCGAGGTGACCGCGCGTCGCCATCGAGCGGATGTAGACGCCGGGATCGGTCGCGTGGTCCTGCATGCGGACCCGGTCGCCGAGGATCGCGCCGCCGCTGAACGGGCTCGTCGGGTCGATCGCCAGCACCCCGACCTCGTCGCCGTCGCGCCGGATGCGGCCGATCAGCTTGTCGGTGAGCGTCGACTTCCCCGAACCCGGCGCGCCCGTGATGCCGATCGTGTACGCGCGCCCGGTGTGCGGATAGAGCTTCGCGACCGCGCCGTCCGCCGCCGCGCCGCCACTTTCCACGAGCGAGATGAGCTTCGCCACCGCGCCGCGGTCGGCGCGCAGCGCGCGCTCGACGAGCTCGGAGGGATCGTTCGCCATCGTCGACCGCCGGTCAGTCGTCGGCGACGACTTCCGTCACGGCCGGCACGCGGTCCTTGAGGATCCGCTCGACACCGGCCTTCAACGTCATCGTCGACACCGGGCAGGTGCCGCACGCACCGACGAGACTCACGTGCACCACGCCACCGTCGGCGACGCGGTTGAGGACGATGTCACCACCGTCGGCGTGCAGCGCCGGGCGGATCGCGTCGATCGCGGCGGCCACGCCGGCTTCGACGACGCTCGTGGGCATGCGTGCGATCCTCCGGGAGACGGAACCGACGGCTCCGAGTATCGCATCAGCACCCGCGCGGCCTCCGCATGGGCGGTCCCGCGGGACCGCCCACCGCAACTCTGGGAGTCCAGTGGTACAGGGAACCGCTCGCATCCCAGAGGTCGACGGGCGACGCCCGGATCCGCCGCCCGCCGGGCACGACACGTCGTACGCCGCGCGCGACCGCGGACAAGATGCGGCACTGACGTACGCAAAGCGTTCGTGAGTGCCGCATGTTCGCGGCGGCTCAGCCGCCCAGGGAGAACATCGCGTCGAGGTCGTGACGCGAGTACGCGCGGAACGCGACGAGCGTCTCCGTCCGCACGATCCCGTCGACCTTCGCGATCTCGCCGGTGACGACGTCCGCGAGCTCGTCGTGCTGGCGCACGCGCACGATCGCGACGAGGTCGAACTCTCCCGTCACCGAGTACACCTCGCTGACGTGCTGCAGGTCGGCGAGGCTCTGCGCGGTGTCGAGGATGAACGGAGGCTCGACCTCCATGAGCACGATCGCGGTGATCACGACGACCGCCCGTCGTCAGCGCACGTCGGCGCCCAAGGCGCGCAGCTTCCCGGCCAGGTCCGCGTAGCCACGGTCGACGTGACGGCGGTCGAGCACGACGGTCTCGCCGTCGGCCGCGAGTCCCGCGAGCACGAGCGCGGCACCCGCCCGGACGTCGGCCGCGCGCACCGGCGCGCCCGACAGGCGCGGCACGCCCCGCACGACCGCATGACGCCCCTCGGTGCGGATGTCGGCACCCATCCGGTTGAGCTCGTCCACGAAGCCGAAGCGCGCGTCGAACACGTTCTCCGTGACGATGCCCGTGCCCTCCGCGACCGACAAGAGCGCGACGGCCATCGGCATGAAGTCGGTCGCGAACCCGGGATAGGGCAACGTCGCGATGTCGATCGCGCGCAGGCGCTCCGTCGCGCGGGCCCAGATGCCGTCGGGCGTCGGCGAGACGCGCATGCCCATCTCGCCGAGCTTCATCACCACCATCTCGAGGTGCTCGAGGCGTACGCCGTGCAGCTCGATCTCGCCGCCCGCGATCCCGCACGCCATCAACAGCGTCCCCGCTTCGATGCGATCGCCCATGATCTCGGTGTCGACGGGGAGCAGCTCCTCGACACCCTCGATCTCGATCGTCGACGTACCCGCGCCGATGACCTGCGCGCCCATGCGGTTCAGGAACGCCGTGAGGTCGGTGATCTCCGGCTCGCGCGCCGCGTTCTCGATGACGGTCGAGCCCTTCGCGAGCACGGCGGCCGTCAACAGGTTCTCGGTCGCGCCCACGCTCGGGAAGTCGAGGACGATGCGCGCCCCGCACAGGCGGCTGCAGTGCGCCTCGATGAAGCCGTGCACGACCGACAGCTCCGCGCCCATCGCCTCGAAGCCGCGGAAGTGCATGTCGAGCTTGCGGTTCCCGATGTTGTCGCCGCCCGGCATCGCGACCTTCGCGCTGCCACAACGCGCGAGCAGCGGACCGAGCACGTTCACCGACGCGCGCATGCGGGTCACGAGCTCGTACGGCGCCTCGCCGTCGAGCGGACCGGACGCGTCGACGGTCAGCTCGCCATCTCCGGTCGTCTCGACCTTCGCCCCGAGCGCGCGCATCACCGCGACCATCACGTCGAGGTCCGCGACGGGCGGCATGTTGCGCAGCACGGTGATGCCCGGCGCGAGCAACGACGCCGCGAGCTGCTTGCAGCCCGAGTTCTTCGTCGCGCCGGACACGCGCACGACACCCGAGAGCGGCCTGCCCGGATGCACGACGAGCGCGTCGCCCCGAGCGCCGGGCGCGCCCATGCCGGTGTCGTCGGCTCGCTCGGTCCCCACGGCGGGAATGGTACGCGGCGCGATCTACCGCGCCGCGTAACGCGGTGGGCGCTGCTCCACGAAGGCGGTGATCGCTTCCTTCATGTCGTCGGACTTCAGGCAGACGGCCTGGGACTCCGCCTCAACGACGAGACCGTCACGCACCGTCGTGGACGACGACGCGTCGACGGCACGCTTGGCGCCGCGCACGGCGAGTGGCGGCTGGGCCGCGATCAGCGCCGCCAGGTCGCCGGCCTCGCGCTCCAGGTCGGCGTCGGCGACGACACGCTCCGCGATGCCGATGCGATGCGCCTCGGCGGCGTCGATCTTCGCCCCGGTGAGGATGAGCTCCTTCGCCTTCCCGGGACCGACGAGCCGCGGCAGCCGTTGCGTGCCGCCGAGGTCGGGGATGATCCCGTACTTCAGCTCGAGCAACCCGACCGTCGTGCCCTCCGCGAAGACCCGGATGTCGCACGCCAGCGCGAGCTGCAGTCCGGCCCCGAGCGCGTACCCGCGCACCGCGGCGATCGTCGCGAACGGCGCCTCCTCGAGCCACGTGTACGAGTCCTGCGTGCGCAGGACCGCGGCCGCGACGGGATC
>Ga0070741_10004941_pt1 | contig 30448 bp, 27 predicted proteins | sample Coa_R1_4_FD_66440 | JGI IMG/M metagenome (GOLD analysis project Ga0070741, IMG submission 66440) | Surface soil microbial communities from Centralia Pennsylvania, which are recovering from an underground coalmine fire - Coalmine... | ecosystem: Environmental > Terrestrial > Soil > Unclassified ... | reverse complement strand
TCGATCGCCGATGCGAACGACGAAGCGCAGCTCGCGGAACTTCGCACGCTCGGCGAACTGACCAAGATCGCCTGGGAACTCGATTGCCAGGTCATGATCGAAGGTCCCGGCCATGTGCCGATGCAGCTCATTAAAGAGAACATGGAGCTCGAGCTGCGCGATTGTTATGAAGCGCCGTTCTATACGCTCGGTCCGCTTACGACGGACATTGCACCGGGATACGACCACATTACCAGCGCGATCGGTGCCGCCATGATCGGATGGTTCGGGTGCGCCATGCTCTGTTACGTTACCCCCAAAGAGCATTTAGGCTTGCCGGACAAGAACGATGTGCGCGAAGGCGTTATCGCCTATAAGATCGCAGCGCATGCGGCCGATCTTGCGAAGGGACATCCCGGCGCGCAACTCCGTGACAACGCACTCTCGAAAGCGCGCTTCGAATTCCGCTGGGAAGACCAGTTCAATCTCTCGCTCGATCCGGAACGCGCGCGCGAGTACCACGACGAAACGCTCCCGCAGGAAGGCGCAAAGACGGCGCATTTCTGTTCCATGTGCGGACCCCATTTTTGTTCCATGAAGATCACCGAGGACGTCAGGAAGTATGCCGCAGAGCATGGCATAAGGGAAGAGGACGCAATTGCGATCGGCATGGAACAAAAAAGCGTAGAATTTACGAAGGGTGGTAATGAAGTCTATTCGATCGAAATGTAACGTTCCAGGGAATGATTGAAACGAAACCTCATCTGATCATCGGTGGCGGCATCATGGGTCTTTCGATCGGCTGCCGGATGCTGCGCGAAGGTCTCTCTCCGGTTGAAATATTCGAAGCGGGGGAGATCGGGCGTTCCAGTGCCGCATGGGTGGCGGCGGGAATGCTTTCGCCGCGCGCCGAAGCGGGGTTCGAGGACATGGATATTTACGAAGAGGGCCTTCGCAGCCTTGAACGCTACCCGTCGTTTTTGGCGGCGCTGCAAGAGGAGGTCGGCGAGATCGTTCCCGAGATCGACCGTTGCGGAGCGCTCCTGTGCGCAACGAACCGCGACCAGGCGCGGGAACTCGATCGGCAATTCGAGTTCCGAATGCGAATGGGGATCCCGGTGCAAAAACTCTCCGGGGAGGAAGCGCGGGACCGCGAGCCGCTGCTGGCGACGAAGGTCATCGCTGCGCTCTGGCTGGAAGCCGATGCACAGATCAACAATCGAACGTTGCTGCATGCGCTCCGTGAAGCGTTTGTGAAACGCGGCGGGACCGTTCGCGAGCATACGCCGGTATCCGAAATTATCGTTAAGGATGGCGAAGCCATCGGAGTCCGCACGGGCGACGAAGAACGGCCCTGCGAAACGATCACGGTGGCCGCGGGCGCATGGTCTTCGAGGATCGGCGGAGGCTCGCGAAGCGTGGCGGTCCGTCCGGTAAAAGGGCAAATGATCGGGCTTCGAATGACGCCGCAGTCGCGCCTGCGGCAACCGGTCCGAACGCCGAACGTTTATTTAGTTCCGAAGGACGATGGCCGGCTGCTGGTCGGTGCCACGGCCGAAGAAGTGGGGTTCGATGCACGCGTGATCGCGGGAAACGTCATGGAGCTCCTGCACCATGCCTGGGAACTCGTGCCCGCGATCTATGACCTCGAGGTGGAAGAAGTGCTCGCAGGGTTCCGCCCGGCTACCCGGGACCATCGTGCGGTCATGGGCCGCTCGAACGTTCACAATCTTTTTTACTGCACGGGCCATTGGCGCCATGGAATTCTGATGGCGCCGATGGCGGCCGATACGGTTGTGAACGCTATGCTGGAGGCTAAAACGGAGCTTGCGGAGCCATGCTAAACCTTATTATTTCTGGCGAACGAAAAGATATCGCGGCACAGAGCGCGGAGGATTTGCTTGCGGCACTTTCGCTGCCTGCCGACGGGCGGGGGATCGCGATCGCGATTAACGATGCCGTGGTCCCGAGATCGAAATGGCCTGAACAGAAACTTGCGGACGGCGATCGGATCGAAATTGTGCGCGCCGTCCAGGGAGGATAATGCGTATGAAGGATGATTTGCAGATCGGCGACCGTCATTTCACGTCGCGTCTTATTTTGGGAACCGCGCGGTACCCGAATCCGGAAACGATGCTGGAGTGTATTGCGGCCAGTGGGACCGAAATGGTTACTGTTGCCGTACGCCGGTATAATTTACAAGACCGGTCCGCGGAAAGCATCCTGGGCCTGCTCCGAAGCGGAGCGTTCCATCTGTTGCCGAATACCGCCGGCTGCTACACGGCCAAAGAGGCTGTGCTGACGGCCGAGCTGGCCCGCGAAGCGCTCGAAACGAATTGGATCAAGCTCGAAGTCATTGGCGATGACGAAACGCTGATGCCGGACGTGACGGAACTTCTGAAAGCTGCTTCACAACTGATCGCCCTCGGCTTTACCGTCCTGCCCTATACGAGTGACGATCCCGTGACCGCGCGCAAGCTGGCCGATATGGGCTGCGCGGCGGTGATGCCGCTCGGTGCGCCGATCGGGTCCGGCGGTGGCATCCGGAATCCGGCGAATCTTTCTATCATTCGGGAGCTCATTTCCGTTCCCATGATCGTCGATGCCGGTATTGGAACGGCCTCCCATGCCGCGCTTGCGATGGAACTCGGCGCCGACGCCATTTTACTCAATACCGCGATCTCCGGTGCCGAGCATCCGGCGCACATGGCCCGCGCGATGAAACTCGCCGTCGAAGCCGGCCGTCTTGCACGGATGGCCGGACGTATTCCAGAACGATTAATGGCCGAACGATCGAGCCCCATCCTGGGGATGATCCATGCTTGACTTTAAATTATATGCGATCGCGGAACGCGCGCTCCTTTCCGATATCGGAACGTTTGCCGAACAGGCGACGAGGCACGGGCTGCGGGCGTTACGCCTGAGGGACATCGAGCCGCTGCACAGCGAGGATGAAATGGCGAGCGTTCCCACTCCCAACGTCCGGAATCTTTTTGTTACCTGGCAGAAGGAAGGCGACGGGATGAAGATGGTTCCATCGCGCGTTCGGGGCGTTCACCTCCCGGAGCGCATGATCGAAAAAGCGCAAACCATAAAAAGCTCCTTTCCGAATATGCTCGTTGGGGCAAGCGTGCATTCCGTCGATAGGGCGGAGCGCGCAGCGGAACACGGGGCCGATTTCCTGACTTTTGGACCCGTGTTCGAAACGCCCTCGAAGCGTGCCCTGGGATTTGGGCCGCAGGGATTAGACATGCTGAAGGCCGTGGTGAATGCCGTGAACGTTCCAGTCCTCGCGATCGGTGGCATCACGCCCGCCGGCGCGCGAGCCTGTCTCGAGCACGGAGCCTGGGGCGTCGCGGTGGTGCGCGACCTGGTGCTGGCTCCTGACCTCGCGGAGCGGCTGGCGGAGTACAAAGCGATATTGGGAACTCTATGAAACGGCTGACCGGCTTGCATGTCATCGTGGGCGGCGAAGATCTCGCCCGCACGCTCGAACTTGCACGCATCGCGCAAGAGAGCGGTGCGGCCGTCGTTCAATTCCGAAATAAGACCGCACCGAGGGACGTACTGCTCGATACCGCTATTGCGCTTCGAAAACTATTGCGCCATACGACATTCATCGTCAACGATCATGTCGATATTGCGCAGGAAGTCTGTGCGGATGGGGTCCATCTCGGGCAGGACGATCTGCCGATCTCGAAAGCGCGTGCACGGATGGGACCGAATGCGATCATCGGCGGTTCGACATCGAACGTTGAACAAGCCGTGCGTGCCGAGTCCGATGGTGCTGATTACGTTGGCTTTGGGCACCTGTTCGCGACGCGATCGAAAATAAAGACAACCCCGCCAAAGACCATGGAAGAATTGCGATCGATTGTTCAGTCTGTTTCGATCCCCGTGATTGCCATCGGAGGAATCACGGAGTATAATATGAAGGACGTCCTCGTCGAGGGATTAGGGGGCATTGCCCTGATCCGTGCCATTGCGGAATCGCAAACGCCTCGGGAAACGATTCGGAATTTTGTGGAACGCCTTAAAGACCACGATGCCATTTACGCCTGAAGAACTGGAACGATATTCTCGCCAAACGCGGCTTCCGGAGTTTGGCGTGGAGGGCCAGGAGCGGCTTCGCTCTGCCCGCGTTCTTATCGTCGGCGCCGGAGGTCTGGGTGCGCCGGCGTCGCTCTATCTGGCCGCAATGGGCGTGGGAACGATCGGCATCATCGACGATGACCGTGTCGCGCCATCGAACCTTCCCAGGCAAATTCTTTTCCGAGACAAGGACATATCGCGCCCCAAAGCGGAAGTTGCGAAAGAACGCTTATCGGAAGTCTCGCCCAATACTGCCATCGTAACTTTTAACGAACGGCTAACGCCCCCAAACGCGCTCGAACGCCTTCGAGGTTTCGATCTTGTTTTGGACGGGACCGATAATTTTTCTACCCGCTACCTTATCAACGATGCCTGCCTGGTGCTCGGCGTTCCACTCCTATCCGCCTCGATCTTAAAATTCGAAGGGCAACTGGCGGTATTGTGCACGAAGTCCGGTCCTTGTTATCGGTGCCTATTCCCGGAGATGCCCGAACCTGGAACGGTACCATCGTGTGCCGAGGCGGGAGTGATCGGGGCCCTGGCGGGGGTCATGGGAACGATGATGGCCATGGAAGCCGTAAAAATCGTTACGAAGGTCGGGGTGCCGCTTTCCGGCATGCTGATATACGATGCCTTATCCGGGAACTTCCGGAGGATGGCACTCGAACGAGACCCACAATGCGCGGGATGTGCTGTGCCGTTCGGGGAACGGAAACTTCGGGAGTCTTACGATGCCGCGCCGTGCGGGGCCAATGAACTCGAGATTTCCTGGCAGGAATGGCAGCGGCGCTCGCTTCCCCTCGTCGATGTGCGCGAAGCGTGGGAATTCTCGGAGCGCCCCTCTCCGGGTGTATTAATACCGCTCGGCTCGCTGTTCGAGCGAATGCAGGAACTGCCACGGGAACCGTTCGGTGTGGTCTGCGCTTCCGGCAGCCGCAGCCTCACCGCGGCAGCGCTGCTCAAAAGTAAGGGATTCGCTGCCGTAAGTATACGCGGAGGAATTCGTTCCAAACCCTGATGCCAACGTTATTTTTAACCGGTGCGACCGGTGCCGTGGGTGCCGCCATTCGCAGACATTATCTGTCCAATGGCTGGAGTGTTGCAGGATTTTCCCATTCCGACGATGGTTTTTCGCAGGAGGGATACCGGTTCTGGTCCATGAACGCAAGCGATGAGGCGGCGGTCGAGCAAACTTTTTCCATTGCGTCGCGCGAACTCGGCGCTCCGCGGGCGCTCATCGCGACCGTCGGCGGCGTTCGTTCCTGGAAAACGGTGGAGGAGACACCGCTCGAAGATTTTCGTGCGCTCTTCGAGCTTAATCTTGTGACTTTTTTCCTGACGGCAAAGCATGCCTTTCGATTGATGCAGGAAGAGGGAACGGTTGTTTCCATTGGCGCCCGGCCTCCCGATGCAAAAACCAGTGGGTACGCCGCGTCCAAGGCCGGTGTCATCGCGCTGACGCAGGTCTTGGCGGAAGAGGGGAAGTCGCGGCGCATCAATGCGAATTGTATCGTTCCCACGATCATTCGTACGAAGGCAAACGAGGAGTGGGGCGATCCCGCGGACTTCGAAAAATGGACAAAACCGGAAGATATCGCCGCGCTCTGTTTTTTTCTTAGCAGTGAAGCCGGCAAAGCGGTGAACGGTGCGGTGATCCGCATGCCGAATCGCCTTTGACGATTTTATGTTTAGCTGTATATGACGTTAAAAGACCGAATCAACGAAGACCTGAAGAACGCAATGAAGTCGGGCGACAAAGTGCGCACCGAGACCATTCGGAGCTTGCGCGCCGCGATCATTGAATTCGAAAAAAGCGGTGCCGGCCGTGAAATGACGGCCGACGAGGAGATCAAGGCGCTTACCAGCGCGGCAAAAAAACGGCGTGAAGCGATCGAACTTTACGATAAGAACAATCGCCCGGAACTCGCCGAAAAAGAGCGTTCGGAACTCGCGATCATTCAGGATTACCTGCCGAAACAGCTTTCGCGGGAAGAGATTATCGCTCGTATTCGCGAAATCATTCGCGAGACCGGCGCCGCCGGGCCGCAGGACGCGAATAAGGTGATGCCGGTCGCGATGAAGGAAATGAAAGGCCAGGCGGAAGGCAGGGTCGTGCAGGAAGTCGTCAAAGAAGCGCTCGCCGGATCGTGACGCTGGATATTATTCTGCTCGTCCTTCTCGCCGTTGCGACCTATAGCGGTTGGCGGTCGGGCGCTGTTGCGATGGTCATTTCGGTTCTGGTGCTCGTTGTTGCTGTTATTCTTGCCTCCGCCCTCGCAGCAAGAGTCGGCGCACTCGTCCATATCGGTTCCCCGTGGGCGTGGCCGATCGTTGGCTTTGTTTTTACATTCCTTGTTCTTGTGATCCTGGGCAGTTGGCTGCGGCGATTTTTTCGGCCAAAGCACGGGCTCCTGAGGAGCATGGACGGATTGTTCGGTGCGGTCCTGGGTTTTGCGCGTGGCGCGATCGTCCTCGCCTTGTTGGCAGCGCTTTTCGATCTCATTCATCTTCCTCCGGAACGCATGACACAGGGTTCCCATATTTATCCGGTCCTCCTCAAAATTTCAACGATGCTCATCGCGGTGCTCCGTCCGTATATTACGGCTCCGGGCGCGCAGAGCGGCCTGCCGGTATAACTCCTTCCTCCGCTGCATGGCACACGGGTCCGATCTTTCGATGGAGGCGCAGACAATGGCCGAGGAGACCCATGCGTACGATCTTCGGATGGCCCATGGATTCCTGGAATCCATTTCGGAACCGTTTCGGCATGCCGCAAGGGAACTGGGCTTTGACTCGATCTTTCTTTCCCATGCGCGGCATGCGGCGACCACCGTGGGCAGGGAAGCCCTCGTACGGGAACTTCAACCTGATTCCGACCTCCTGGCGGTCGACCGCTCGCTCCGGGAGATAAGGGAACTTCGATCGTTCCATATTGCCGGCGAATCTCCTAATTTCGCAGGCCTCAGCGATATTGCTTCGACCTTGCACAAGCTCGAAATCGCGGGGAGCTCGCTCTATGCCGAAGAAGGTGCCCGTGTGCTTTCGACGCTCAAGGCGATGCGCGGCCTCAGGGAATTCTTTTCCCGCAGGGCAAAAGAAATGCCGGTCTTGTGGAAGACAGCCGTTCAGCTCTTCGAGGACCGGCTGCTCGAAATGCACTTCGACCAGGTCTTCGAGGCAGACGGATCGATCAAGGACACGGCGAGTCCGGAACTTCGACGCATACGCCGGGAAATTCTCTCGACGGGCGAAATACTTCGCGCTCGCCTGGGTGCCGTCCTGAGGCGGCTCTCCGGTGAGGAATTCGTTCGAGAAGAGATCGTGACACAACGCGAGGGGCGATACGTCATCCCGGTGAAAGTCGAGCATAAACGCCGCGTGCCGGGCTTCATTCATTCCGTCTCGCAGACCGGCCAAACGGTCTTTATCGAGCCGAGCGAAACCCTGGAACTCAATAATGAACTTCGATCGCTGGAATTTGCGGAACAGCGGGAGATCGACCGCATCCTTCGGGACCTTGCGGATCTGGTTCGCGAGTCCATTCCGAAGCTGCAGCTTTCCCTTGGGTCCGCGGCGCATCTGGACGCCGTCCATGCAAAAACGCGCTACGCGCTCGATATCGACGCGAGCGATGCGACGCTCGAAGCGCATGCAGATCCTACGGAGCGGATATTAGAACTAAAAGATGCCCGGCATCCGCTGCTCCTGGAAAAATTAGGGCGTGAACGAACGGTCCCACTCTCGATCCAGATGGATCACGAGCACCGCACGCTGGTCCTTACCGGCCCGAACGCAGGAGGGAAAACCGTATTGCTCAAAACGATCGGTCTCCTGGCGCTCATGGCCCACGCCGGAATTCCGGTCCCGGCTTCGCATGGCGCCCGCATTCCGAAGATGGACGGGATTTACGTCGAGATCGGCGACGCACAGTCCATTGCCGATGACCTGAGCACGTTCAGTTCCCACGTGACCGCGATCGCCGCGATCCTGAGCGAGGTAACGAATGAGAGCCTCGTATTATTGGACGAATTGGGTGGCGGGACCGCCCCGGAAGAGGGGGGTGCGCTGGCAGAAAGTATCCTCGAATATGTCACGCGAATCCATGCCCTGACGATCGCCACGACGCATTACGGACGCCTTGCGGCCTATGCGGAAGCCTCTGCCGGCGTTGCAAATGGTTCCATGGAATTCGACCGTACGTCGCTTTCGCCGACGTTCCGATTTCGAATGGGGATTCCGGGCAGTTCGCATGCGTTCGATATCGCCGAACGGTTTGGCCTTAAAAAATCCATTGTGACGAGAGCGCGAGTGTTGCGAGGCGAAGAAGGCGCCCGCATCGAGGATTTAGTCGCCTCTCTCTCCGCGCTGGAACGAGATGCCAAAGATCGAAAACGCGAGGCCGAGCGAGAACTTGGCAGCGCGCGCGCGGCACGGATCCTTTCGGAGCAGCAACGCGACGAAGCCGAGTCTATCCGTCGAACGGCGAAACAGCGGGCCTCGGAAGAAGCAGAAGCGATCCTGAAACGCGCCAATCAATTTATCGAGCGCGCGGTACGCGAAGCGAAAGAAACGGTGACGTCTTCTGCAAAGCCCGCGGACGGCCACGAAACACTTCGCTCGGTCCGTGCGCGTCAGGAGCAGGAACGAAAAAAAATCCTGGAACATCTGTCGGCCCCCGAACCGACGGCCCCGGCACCGAGAAAACAGGAAGAAATCATGGTCGGCGCGACCGTTCGCCTGACAAGCAATCCCTCTCAGGTCGGCACGGTCCTTTCGATGAAGGGGAACGATGTCGAAATCGCCGTCGGCTCGCTCCGAATGCGCACAAAACGCGATCAGCTCGAAACGGTGACCCGAGCGGAAGCAATAGAACGGACGCCGCGAAATGAAATTTCCGAGACGACGAAATATCTCGCGGAAGCTGCGGAGCCTCGGATCGACCTTCGAGGGGAGTATGGCGACGATGCCGTAATCAAAGTCGATCGTTTCCTGGCGGATGCTTCTGCCCATGGACTGGACCGTGTCGAAATCATTCACGGCCACGGGACCGGCGCTCTCAGCCGCCGTATTTCGATGCACCTCAAAGGCCATCCCATTGTTTCAACCTATCGCTTCGGCGAACCGAGTGAAGGCGGCGCCGGAGTAACGATCGTGGAATTAAAATAACGTGAAGCTGCAAACGATTTTTATTGCTAACCGGGGCGAGATCGCTCGGCGTGTGATCCGTTCCGCAAAAGAGTGCGGCTATGCTACGTCCGTAGCGTATTCTCCGCACGATCGCACCGCGCTTTTTGTCCGAGAAAGCGACCGCTCCTGCCGGCTTGCCGGGAATTCGCCGAAAGATTCGTATCTCGATATCGAGCAGGTCCTGCGTGCCGCAAAAGAAGCACGGGCCGATGCGGTTCATCCGGGATACGGATTCCTGAGCGAGAATGCCGCTTTTAGCGAAGCGGTAACGAAAGCGGGAATGAAATTTATCGGTCCGAGCCCGGAAGCGATCGATCTCCTCGGCGATAAAACGAAAGCGCGCTCGCTCGCGCGAAAACTCGGCATTCCGACGCCCGACGGAACGGTCTCGGAGATAACATCGAGCGCCGAAGCGATCGAGCAGGCCCGCGCGATCGGCTATCCGGTATTGCTCAAAGCGGCCGCCGGAGGCGGCGGGAAAGGAATGCGAATGGTCGAGCGTGAAGAAGATCTCTTGCAGAGCCTGGAACGCGCGCGTGGTGAGGCGAACAGCGCGTTCGGCGACGATCGCGTCTATCTTGAAAAGTATATTCTCAAGCCGCGCCACATCGAGTTCCAGGTATTGGCCGATCGTCATGGGAACGCGATTCATTTGGGAGAGCGCGAATGTTCGATCCAGCGACGGCATCAGAAACTCCTGGAAGAGTCCCCCTCGTCCGTTCTCACGCCTGAGTTACGCCGTGAAATGGGTGAGGCGGCGATCGAGCTGGTGAAGCAGGCGCGGTATGAAGGGGCCGGGACGGTCGAATTTTTAGTGGGCCAGGACCTTCGCTATTATTTTCTCGAAGTCAATACGCGCTTACAAGTGGAGCACCCGGTAACGGAATTCGTGACGGGGCTCGATCTGGTCCGCGAACAATTTCGTATTGCGGAAGGCGAGCGCGTAAGTCCGAACCCGGGCCCGCGGGGTCATGCGATCGAGGCCCGCATCCAGGCGGAAGACGTTTGGAACGATTTCCTTCCGAGTCTTGGAACGATCGCGTTCGTACGCCATCCTGCCGGTGCGTTCGTCCGTAACGATAGTGCCCTGTTTGCCGGGCTGGAAGTATCCGGTTACTACGATTCGCTCCTTTCAAAACTGATCGTATGGGATACCGACCGATCACACGCCATCGGGCGGATGGAACGCGCCCTGAGCGAGATGCGCATAGCAGGTGTTTCGACGACGATGCCGTTTGCGGCCTTCGTTATGCGAAACTCGGCGTTTCGGGCCGGAGCCTTATCGACGGCCTTTATCGAGGAAGAATTTGGAACGGAAACCCGAGAAAAAGAATATAATAATTATCGAACTCGCTCGATCACTGCGTTTGCTGCCGCACAAGGTTGGATCGAGAAGCGGCGCAGGAATGCGAGGTTTGTTGCATGATTAATCAATGTTATGGCTGTCCGTCAATGCCCTGTCTGTTTGTCCAAATCCACACTTTCGCCATCGCACCGCCGAGACTCCAATGAAGGGTTTCTTGCGGTCGTGATGCCGCTCATTCGGCCATTCCGATGTTCTGCCTGTAACTGGCGCGGCATGATGGGCCGCTTTCCGCTCGCGCGGCACAATACGGCGAACATGGCGTTCAATGCCTTGGTATTCATCGCTTTCGTTGTTGGAGCGCTCATTGTTTTGCGCACGGCCCTGCACCCCGCTTCCTGAGGACGAATGTGACGGATTTCTTGTTTACCCCGGAAATCCATGCAGCCAATCATCTCGACCTTTTCGCAAGCAGAACAGATCGCCATCGAACTCGGACTTTTAAAAGTGGAGTTCGAAACAATCGTGACCATTCTCGACGGCCGTTTACCCACCTACACGGAACTTGGAATTTTTTCGGTGATGTGGAGTGAGCACTGTTCCTACAAGAATAGTATCTCCATCATTAAAACGCTTCCGCGAAAAGGAGGCCGGCTGTTGGTCGAGGCCGGTGAGGAAAATGCCGGACTGGTTGATATTGGCGAAGGACTTGCCGTCGCATTCAAGATCGAATCGCACAACCATCCTTCGGCAGTCGAGCCATACCAGGGTGCGGCGACGGGGGTGGGCGGCATTCTCCGCGATATTTTTACCATGGGCGCGCGGCCCATTGCAGCCCTGAATTCTCTGCGCTTTGGACCGCTGGACGGCCAGACCGAAGAGGCCAGTTCCGAGCGGACCAAATATTTAGTTCGGGGAGTTGTGCACGGCATTGGCGATTATGGGAACTCGTTTGGAGTACCGACGGTCGCGGGCGAAGTTTATTTCGATCCCTGCTACCAGGGAAATCCTCTGGTGAATGCCATGGCCGTCGGCATCGTCGAGCATGGCAACACGGTGAGTGCGACGGCGAGCGGGGTCGGGAATGTCGTCATGATCGTCGGTTCCCGGACGGGCCGCGATGGTATTCATGGTGCGAGTTTGCTGGCCAGCGCCGTCTTTAGCGAAGCCGCGGAATCGCTGCGTCCCACCGTCCAGGTCGGAGATCCATTCGCAGAAAAGCTTTTACTCGAGGCGACGTTGGAAGCGATCGCAGCGGGACTCGTCGTCGGAATGCAGGACATGGGTGCGGCGGGTATTAGCTGTTCGACCGCAGAGATGAGCGCCAAAGCGGGAACGGGAATGAAAATCGATCTCGATCGCGTACCGCTGCGCGAAGTGGGGATGTCGGCCTTCGAGATCATGCTCTCGGAATCCCAGGAACGAATGCTGGTCGTGGTGAGACCGGAAGATGTCGGAGGGATTCAGGCGATTTTCCAAAAGTGGGACTTGCAGGCGGAGATTGTGGGTGAGGTGACGAATACGGGCCGGGTCGTGATCGATTACGAAGGCGAGCGCGTCGCCGATATACCGGCAAAAGCGCTGGCGCTGGGGGGCGATATGACGCCCGTGTATCGACGTGAATCCCACGAACCGAAATATTTGAAAGAGGTCCGGTCGTACGATGTTTCGAATCTTTCGGATGTGGAGGATTCGGGTGCGATGCTGCGAACGCTGCTGGCTTCTCCGAATATTGCTTCCAAGCGATGGGTCTTCGAACAGTACGATTCGATGGTCCGAACGAATTCCCTTTATTTGACGGGCAGCGATGCCGCCGTGGTTCGTATCAAAGGGACCACGAAGGGACTCGCGATGAAAACGGACTGTAATTCGCGCTATGTTTATCTCGATCCTTACCGTGGAGGGACGATCGCCGTTGCGGAAGCGGCACGAAACATCGCGTGTACCGGAGCAACACCGATCGGGGTGACCAACTGCCTTAATTTCGGAAATCCATACGACCCGGAAGTTTATTATCAGTTCCGTGAAGCGGTGCGCGGCATGGGCGATGCATGTAACGCCTTCGAAACCCCGGTGACCGGCGGGAACGTGAGTTTTTACAACGAAAGCCCCAGCGGAGCGATCTATCCGACGCCGACCATCGGCATGATCGGTCTCATCGAGGATGTTACGCGGGTCGTTTCCAGCGAGTTCAAAGCGGAAGGCGATGCGATCGTTCTCCTTACGGCTGCAGACCCATCGAACGCCACCGATGGACTGGGCGGCAGCGAATATCTCTATCGGCGTACGGGAACGGTTACCGGCACGGCTCCGGCCTGCGATCTCGCAAAGCAAGCGGAACTCGTTCGTGCGCTTATCGAGCTTGCCGATAAACGGTTGCTCCATTCGGCGCACGATGTGAGCGAAGGGGGCATAGCGGTTGCGCTTGCAGAATGCTGCTTCGGCCAGAGCACGGAAAACCCATTGGGTGCGAATGTAACGTTTTCTTCTCCCGAGCGCCGAGATGGGACTCTGTTCGCCGAACGGCAGGGAATTGCGGTCCTCTCTTGCGAAGAAAAAAATGTGGCAGAGATTGTCGCCATAGCCCGGAAGCACGGTCTTCAGGCAGATCGAATTGGAACGGTTGAAGGCCGACGTCTCAGGATTGGCGAATGGATCGATGAGGCGGTAGAGGAGCTTTATGAGATCTATTCGACTGCGCTACCTTCGGCGTTAGGCGAAGGTGTCCCGGTCGCGTAAGGCCGCAAAGGGTCCGCCGGGAATATATTCCCGTTCCCGAGCGGTTGAGTAGAGGTAATGTTTACCACACTCCGGGCCAAGGTCTTTGCCGGTTTTCTGCTTATCCTGCTGCTGCTGGCGGGACTGGGCGGCTATGCGATCTATTCGCTGGCCTCGCTCGCGGACGCGACGAGCGGCGCTCTCGAGCGCAATGCCGTGCAAAGCCTCGCCAATGCGAGCATGTATGAAAGCCTGGTCCGGATCGACGAGGCACAACTTCGAATGCTCTCCGGCGATACGGTGGATGCCGGCCCTGTCCTTGTCGAAGAGCCGGCACACTTTTATTTTGCGCTGCAAAATGCCTGGCATGCCAGCGTACCGCAGGACTCCTCTTCGACCTTGCTCAACGATATCGAGAACCGTTGGGATGATTACCATTCCCATCTCGATTTTTTTTATGGCCTGGCCCTGCATCGACCGCTAACCGCCCGCAAATTTTATGAAGATACGCTCGAGCATGAGATCGATACGCTCCGCGCCCGGAACCTCGCACTCCAGGAAGTGAACTTCAATGCATTCCAGAATGCCAAACGGCTTGCAAAAACGCGGGCGAAGGATTCCGCGGTCGGCGTTATGCTCGTAGCCGGCTTCGCGCTCGTCTTAGGTTTTATGGGAAGTTATGTTATCGCCCGGCGCACCATCCGACCGCTTCGGGAACTTACCGATAGCGTGAAAGAGCTGCGCGCCGGCCACCTGGGAACGCATATTCCTATTCATGGGGCAGACGAAATCGCCGATCTTGGGTTCGAATTTAACCGGCTCTCGGAACGACTGCAGGAATTCGAAGCGATGAACGTGAGCGAGATCGTCCGCGAAAAGCAAAAATCGGAAGCGATCATCGAATCGATCGACGATCCGCTGCTACTTTTCGATTCCGGCGGCCATTTGCTGTTGCTCAACAAAGCTGCGGAAGAATTAACGGGAACACTTCATACGAATGTGCTCGGTCTTCCCCTCGGACAAATCTTTCGAGATCCAAAAGTCAAACGGGACATCGAACGGGCGCTGGAACAGGCCGCGCGCTCCATCCGAACGCCGGCGAATACGATCGAAGAAATGATGGCGACCGCCCCGCCGATCGTTTCCATCGTGGTACAAGGCCGAATGCGCCATTATCGCATTCGTGTTGCACGGATTCTTTCTGCGGAAGCACGAACGGGCGGGAAAGAGCCGGTGGCCGGCGTGCTCGTCCTGTTCACCGACATCACACATTTCAAAGAATTGGATCAGATGAAGTCGGACTTCATTGCCAAAGTATCGCACGAGTTCCGTACGCCGCTCACTTCCATGACGATGTCGCTCGATATTCTCGGCGATGAGCTGGTCGGTTCGCTCAACCGCGATCAGCACGACGTGATCGAGACTTCCAAATCCGATGCGCGGCGCCTGTCGAAGCTGATCCGCGATCTTCTTACGCTTTCGCGTTTGGAAAGCACGTCCGAAACGAAAGGGGTCGAGGAGGAAACGGATGTTTCTGCGGCGGTCCAGGACGTGATCCGTTCCATGCGCCCGATGTACCAGGAGCGCGGCCTTGCGCTCGAGATCGAAGCGATGGACGAGGGACATTACACCATTTCGCAGGAACATTTTACCAGCGTGCTTTCGAACCTCCTTTCGAACGCTCTGAAATACACGCCGCGCGGTGGCACCGTGACGGTCGGCATGGAGTGGAACGAACATCGGCGGGAACTCTCGGTGCGCGTTCGCGATACGGGCATTGGGATCGCGCCCCAGGACCAGGAACGAATTTTTGAAAAATTCGTCCAGATCAAGCACCGCGATTCCGCGACGCCGGGCTCCGTCGGGCTGGGGCTTGCGATCGTCCGGGAAATTGCTGCACGATACAACGGTCGCGTCGAACTCCAGTCGGAGGTCGGAACAGGGAGTACGTTCACGGTCCGGTTTCATCTCGAGCCGGTTACGCACAAGGAGACGGTAGGATGAAAGGGAACCTCCTGATTGTCGATGACGAGCCGCATATCCTGAAGACGATGTCGATCGGGTTGCGGGCGCTCGGGTTCGACGTGGCTGCGTTTGAAGATGCGGAAGCGGCCCTCCGAGAGATCGATAAGGACTGGCTTGGCAGCGTGCATTACGATGTCGCGTTTGTCGATCTCATGATGTTCCCGATGAACGGGATTACGCTCCTGCAGGAACTTCATCGTCGCATGCCGGACCTGACCGTCGTGATCATCACGGCTCATGCAACGGTCGATTCGGCGGTGACCGCTATGAAACTCGGAGCGTACGACTATCTTCAAAAGCCGTTCGAACTAAGAGAGCTTACGGAGTTTGTCGAGCGGGTGATGAAGTCCCACACGCTGCAAAGGTCGAGCGCGCAGAATCACGACATCCTGACGACGAATCCGACGTATCTTGGGATCCTCCGAATGGCGGAGCGTATTGCGGCTTCGCAGCTTTCGGTACTCATCGAAGGCGAAACCGGTACCGGCAAAGAATTGCTCGCCGACTTTATTCACACGCATAGCGAACGGGCCCAGCAACCGATCGTCAAGCTGAATTGTGCTGCGCTATCGGCAGAACTGATCGAATCGGAACTCTTCGGTCATGCCAAAGGTGCGTTTACGGGTGCCGTGAAAGATCGCACAGGCCGGGTGGAATCGGCGAATGGCGGAACGCTTTTTTTAGACGAGATCGGCGAGATGCCTCCGGCGATGCAGGCAAAATTACTTCGGTTTTTACAGAGCGGCGAATTCCAACGAGTCGGAGAGAATGAAACCCGTTATGCCGACGTGCGGATCGTGGCAGCGACAAACCGTAATCTCGAAGAAGCGATCGAACGCTCCGAATTTCGCGAAGATCTTTTTTATCGATTGAGCGGGGTCCGGCTTCTGATTCCTCCCCTTCGTTTTAGAAAAGAAGATATTGTGCCGCTGGCCGAACGGTTCGTTCGGGCGGCTGAATCTCGAAGCGAGCTTTCGGAGCCTGTAAAATCGGCATTATTGGAATATGACTGGCGGGGCAACGTTCGAGAGCTCGAAAACACGATGCTCCGAGCGGCCGTACTTGCCGGCAATCGGCAATCGATCGAATTGCAGGACTTACCGAATCATATCGGGAAAACAAACCCTGCCCAGCCATTCGAAGCAACGGTGGTTAGCAATGGGAGTATGCCGCTGCGCTCGCTGGAAGAAGTCGAACGCGATTACATTGCACTCGTGATCAGCAAGAGCCCCAGTCTCGAAGAAGCGGCGCGCGTCCTCCGGATCGATAGCGCAACGCTCTGGCGCAAGAGAAAGAAGTATTCGCTATAGCGTTGGATTTTTAGGAACCTCGGCCCTTGCTTACACGTTTTTCGGCTCCCTATGCGAACGCATAGGCTATTCCTGAGTAGCTCAGTTGGTTAGAGCATCTGACTGTTAAGCCTTGGGATTGATTTTTACCCTCCCTCTCACGCGTCCCGGGCGCTGTTTTTGCTCCGCTTTCGACAGGCCACGTCACTACGCTTCACTCGTTATCCCGTCGGTATGTTACGCAGTATGTTACGTTTTGGAACTTTAAATTAGGTAATAAAAACGCCCAGTGGGAGCGACCCACTGGACGTATCGTTAAAGCTATACGCGACACGCACCTAAACGACAAACGGCGCGCCACGCAAGCTTACTATTCCCATCGTAGAGCGACTACGTGGGAACACTTTGCAAGGGATATAAAAGATAACTACCTTGAAGCTGGTGACACAGCGAAGGCTTGTTCGTTTAGGTAATACGCACAACCAAGGGGCTCGCAATTTAGATTCGCGGCTCAGAACAGAGTTTAACCCATATCTCGATTCCCGCCTAAATCATCGCCCTCATCACTTAGGAGTTTGCACGTCGTAACTTGGGTTCGCGCCGTGACCATTTTTATACCAGCCTGATCCGAGTCTTTGTCCGACTGTTCCTAAAAATCCGCCCGTCAAGGAGCTCATCCCCTGTTGTGCCAGCGAGTCGAAGAAGGATGGCTTCTGTTGCTCTTTTACATCGTTCAGATACTTATTGTAATCGAACGTGTTGAGCTGCCCTATTTCGCCGAACGCCGTCTCATGCGTAGCTTGGTCGGTCTCCGCGCCTTTTAAGTTCGCGTCGATCATATTGCTCTCGGCCTGTCCGCGACTCTTATTGTAAAAGGCGCTTTGAACGGCAGCGTTACCCACAAAGTCGGGATCGTTTTGAAACACTCGTTCTTGCTCGCGCGCATTCTCTTCGATGTCGGCGGCGGCGTGTGTCGCCATATCGGCGCCCAGATGCGATCGCGAGTCTTCTACCGCCTGGTCCGCCATAGCGCCTTCAAACGGGTTCGTGTACGTAGGAGTGGTGTTGCTGCTTCCGCCGCCAAATGTGCCGAGAAGGCCCCCAATAACAGCGCCTCCTGCGGCGCCCCAAGGACCGAGCGCGGCTCCCATCGATGCACCGCTGATCGCGCCGCCTGCAAAATCGCCAAAATCTGCCATAGTTTAAAAAGACGAAAGCGCTACTCGCCGCCATGAGGCAGGAGCAACGCATACATAATAGTAGGAGGAGTCGTAGGCTTCGTCGCCGGCATTACCGGGCGATGAGCTGCTGATTGGTGCGCCCGCCCAGTCTTTACGTGCCGATAGATTGCTGCGAGCCCCGGACGGGGACATAGCGCCCGTTCCGCCATTCGCGATCGCTACAGTTCCGGTAACGTTTGACGCCGTACCCGTGGTGTTCTGGTTCAGCGTTGGGACGTCGGAAGCGACGATGGCGGATAGCGTAGTATGCGTGCCATCGCTGCGAAGATAGGTTCCGGCCGACTGTGCGCCAGCGAGGACGTCGATCGCGGCTTGTTGGGTGATCTGACCCGTGCCGCCTTTTGCGATCGGAAGCGTGCCGGTGACGTAAGACTGTGTAAGATCGACGGCTTGCTGCGAGAGCCAGACCGAAGAGTGCGGTTGTGTGAACGTTTTACTCGTATAGACCGCACCGGCAACCGTGACGCTGGAAAAGATAACGGCCTCCAGCACATACCCGACCGCATCGGTCAAGGATGTGATGTCCGGCCCTTCGATAAGCTCGGCATACGCGAGTGGCGTCGCGTCGAGAAGCTGCCCCGTCGCGCGGATATTATCCCACTGCGAGCTCACGCTCGTCGTAATGAGCGGGAAGGAATTATCCGACTGCGCGGCAGTAATATAACGAATACCCTGGACCATTACCAGCTAAAGAGCGGGGCGAATGCCGAGACCCCGGCAGTCCCCGTCATAATATGATTGACGCTCGTGTAATAAGATCCCGCGTAGAGCCAAATATCGATTCGGTCGAGATCGATCGACAGCGCCGGAGCGACGCATGATCCGCGAAAGTCGGCATACCCGAAGATTCCGAATGCAGATCGCTTCATATCCGGAGGCGCCTGAAGGCGAACGGTATCGCGGTACGAAAAGACGACTGGCTCGAGGACGACTGGCCGGTCTACGACACGCTCCGACATAACCAATACACGCTCGACGGTATCATGGACTATCCGCGTTACCGTGTCATGGACCGTAACGACTACTCTGCGAGGTTTTGCTGGGATATATAGCTGGGTCGTCCCATCGGGTTTCACTACCGCCACCTTTCGCTGGGCGTGAGCTGGAAGCGCGAGGCACAAAAGAATAAGAGACCAAAGTAAGTAGCGCACTGCGCGCCTCCTCTAATTTCGACCGTTGAACTGTTCCATTAGCGAGAGCACTTCTCTCGGATAGCTGGCTGGGAACCTGGGGCCGTTGTAGCGCCCGATCGCATGATAGAGGTCGTAACGTTTAAACAACGGAGCGTAGAATTTCCCGAAGTATGCGAAGGCGTCGGAGTCAGGGATGTCGCTGAGGAAGGGAGTTGTACACCCTAACGCGCGAACGTTGACGCCTAAAATTTGGAACCGCGTATGGCTCGAACCCTCCTGGAATACCTCCGTGAGGAATGAAGGTATGCCGTGATGTTTTCTACTGAAGGCCGTGCTCCGCGCACGGACCAGTCGCGCCATCTTCGACTGCCCGACCGTATAATTCCCTTCTGTTCGGATAGCCTGCGGCTCGTGCTTACTTTCCTTCCATGACTCCGCCCGACAAAGATTCGCCGGCAGCCCATACTTCGCTTCCGTTGCTTTCGCCAACGAGTCGAGTTCCGGCGTCCACCGCTCTGCTTCAATCGTCGAGTCCAGGGGCGAAAGTCGATAGCTAACCTGAGGGCCAATGGGAGCGTGGTTCGGGAACGGAAAGATGAGAAGATATATAAAAATGAGAAAATTCAGCATTACAGCTCGACTGCGGAAATAGTTACGTTCTTGACGTTAGCGGAGGATGCACCACCCGCAGGCATTGCAACCGCCATATCCAGCCAATAGGCAATACCGATCGTTAGACCGGTTACTAAGTTTGTGCAGCAGAAGGGCGCCGTCATGATCGACGCATTGTTTTGTTGAGTCATTTGCACGGATAAGCTTGCGGTCCCCGTCAGCGATGCACCATTCGAAGGAGCCGTGCTAGTGCCATAATAAAGCATTGTCTTTGCGACGGAACCATTCGAAACAGAGCCGAACGTGAGATACCCAGTCGCGATGAGTAAAAGTGTTCCCGATTTTGCCGGCGTAATGGACCCGGCAATACCCATCATCAGACCAGTCGTGTTGGTAGTACCTGTGGGAGATGCCGACGTTACTTGCGCGCTCGCGGGCGTTACCCAAGTAGGAAGACCGCTTGCTACGCTCAAAGTTTGTCCCGTTGAACCCACGGCAAGCCTTGTCGGCGCGGGCGTAGAGTTCTCGATAATAATATCGCCGGCAGTCGTCATCGGATTTGACATCCCACTTCCACCACTGCCACCAGCCGTTTGCCACATACTACCATCGTAATACTTCAGCACGTTTGACGTCGTGTCGAAATAGATTTGTCCTGTTCCTGGCGTCGAGGGAGCGCTCGCAAGATTTTGGACCACTCCATTTCTGATCTCGTTCTTTAGGAGATCGACCGGCGATCCAAAGGTACGCGGTTGAAGACTCATATTATCCTAAAACAATGACGGTGAACTGCCCGCTCGTGGGCGTAATGCCGTTGGTATTAATTGTAATCTGCGACGTGCTTGTGTGTTGCACGTCGAACTCGACTTGCTGATAAGGAGATGCCGTATAGTAAATCTGGACGATTACCGCCTGTGTGCCAAGACTATGGGTAATTGTAAAGCTTGTGGAACTTCCGTCGCCGAAGGTTGTCGTATATATGTACGGAACTTTCGTATGGTCGACCTTGACGCCAGACCCTGTGACAGCAATACCAGTATCCGCAACGACGCTGAATACCGTGCTTGCAAGCTGAAGGCCGTTGCCAGCACTGTAGGAGGTTGGTGCGGCAATCTGAGTGAACGTGATCGCCGTCGTACCGACTGTCGGAGCCGACGTGTTGCCGTTAAGCCAGATTGTATTCTTATTCGTTGTCCCGTCCGGACCGACCGGAACGAATCCGCCCTGAAATTCTCCCGACGTGTCCATATCGACGTGTCGGGTAAGAATGTATGGGTGAGTTCCATCGCCAGCCTGCGTAACGGTGTAAAGACCGTTATTTGCGCCAGTGGCCTCATTTTTTACAAGAACGACATCATTGGTGACGACAGTATATCCGTCGATTGTAAGCGCTCCATTCGAATTTGCAGTGAGCGTTGCGCCAACCCCCGAGGTGCCGTTCGTATATGTGTTTGCGGGTAGTGCGGTCGTTGTCGCGACCATTGCAGTGGGCTTTTGAGTCAAGCCCTGCACGCTCGAATCAACGTAGCCTTTCGTTGCCGCATCTGTCGAAGACACCGGTGTCGCGAGGTTCGTCAGTTTATGACTATTCATCGAGACATCCGCAGCCGGCGCCGAGAAGCTATCGAGCGTGTAACCTTTTACGGTCGTCGCAAGATCCGAGATTGTGCTCGAAGTTTGCGAACCGGTATGGTTCGCACGATTCAGTAAAAACGATTTATCCGCGAAGTACGCCCACGCACCATTTTGGTACGTGCCGTACTGATGAAGCGTGGTGTCGTAATAACACTGACCTTCCACCGGCGACGAGGGGGCCGATGAAAGGTTCTGCATTACTGAATTTCTGACCTCGTTTTTCTGGAGGTCGATGTGCGTGCCAAAGAGTCGGGGCTGAAGGGACATTATTTAATTCAAGAACGCCTGCCCGGCAAGGGCGGCTGTAAAATAAATCGTGATGTTGTTCGAGTCGAGGTAGTGGACATCCGCCTCGACTTCTCGCCCGAGCGAATCGATAACCGTTACGCTCGGGTAATAGCCTAAGTTATGCGCGATATTCCAGATAGTGGATGCAGTTCCCTGAGTATAATCAAAATTTCCACGCGCTGGCCCTATCGGCCCTTGTACGCCTTGAGGACCTGGCGGTCCCTGCTGGGACGCATAACGCACGGTCGTAACCGGCGCTACCTTGGACTCTACCTTAAAGACCGGTGTGTCGAGGACGATGACTGTCGTCTTCGTGACCGTCGTATTTACATCCGGCATAGCTTAGGGCGTATATCCGGGCATCGGCTCGATGACGCCTTCGAAGACTGGCAGTGAATCGGTGCTCGAGTCCAGGAAAAAATCGTAGTTTAGCGTCGCCGAGCCGAGCGTCGTCTCCGTCTGAGTCTTCGTTAAGCTTAGTTCCACAACGCCGCCGGTCGTATCGATCACATTGACGGTCGGCGTGACGACGATTGCGCCGGTATTCTGATCGACGAACGAACACCGGACGGTGTACCCGGTGAGGTCGAACGGCGCGCCGGCTTGCGTAAACTCTAAATGCCAAAGCCACCCGCCGTTGCGTTTAATTTTGTGGTTGAGGACCTCTGGCTCGCGTAAATACAGTGTCTCGGCCATCGACTACGAAATAAGAGGAAGGAGGATTGTCTGTGTAGGTGTCGTCGCGAGTGGGAGTTACCGCCTCCTGCGCTTCGATGCGGGCCAGCCGGGCTTCGTGGCTCGTGGTGATCCGTGTGAGCGCCGCGATTTGGGAACCCTGCCCGAAGCTGGAATCGCGCAGGCATCGCACGTCGGCCTTCACGCTTCGAATGTCTTCCGGTACTGCGCGGAGGCTGTCGAAGTCGACGAGGAGCGTCTTGACATTATCCTTCGTCTCGGTATAGTCGATAACGCCCTTGACGATCTTCGTAGTCAGCGAGATAAAGATTCCGAGACATAAGCTGATGATGGAAATAACGATCTGAGCCGATACTTTTTTCTTATCTTCAGACATGGGCTAATAGATATGAAAGCCGAGACCCGCTCGACCGGATAGACCATAAAGAAGGGAAAGTTCAGGGCTCACTAAAATCGACACGCCTCCGATCCGAAGGGAGCCGTCGAGCGTGAGCGTAATGTCTCGCGCGCCGCCGACCGCTTCATACAGCACGTCTCCGTCGAGGGACAGGACGTCTTCCTTGCGTTCGACGACGTCCTCGCGCACGTCCACGGTCGTATCGTGAACGGTCACGTAGACGGGAGCGTGGCGGACCTGAAATGCGAGGATCATTTTGTCGCGAGGAACGACGTATCCCTCCACCGTGTCGCAGCCCGAATTATCAGCACGACACAGCGCCGTATCGATTGCGAAGGGCTCGCAAGAGGAAGTGTCCGCAAATTCGCGGGTTCCCACGGCGGTCGGTGAGAGAACGGAAGTGGGGAGGGATACGCGCTCGCGAGAGGTGAGACGCCGGCCGGTGAGAATGGCGGCCGTGATTGGAGGCGGGAGGACCGCCTCGACGCGATCGCGAACCGTGGAGGTGGAGTCGCGATTCGTGGAAAGCACCGCGCCGGTAGGACGTGGTCCATTCGGGCATCGATGCGTAAACCAACCGATGAGGAAGGCTAACGCGATGGCTGCTAAGACGTACGGGAGTCTTAGGGACATATTTTGAAAGAAGGGCTATGCACAACCGGGCCGGGGAGACCTAATTGTGCCGTTACGAGGTGCTTGGGGGAAAAGGGAACGCCCCTCGCGGGAGACGGAGAGGCGTATAATAATACAACGAAAAAACGCCAAAAAAGTTCGACTTAGGGGGTCGGGACGAGGACTCGCGTTGCTCCGCGGGATGGCACGCCAGCCGCGAGCCGTTGGAACCTATCGCGATACTCTTTTAGCATTTTCGGATCGGTGTTTTCGTCGCTAAGCCGGCGTATCTTATCGCGAAGAGTGGGAAGCAGAACTTCTCGTTCCGCGGGGGACGCGGCTTCGAACACCCGGAGCGCCTGGTCCGGGGAGTCGGATTTGAAGTCGTGCGTAAAGCCTGACTCCTTCGACTCCTTTGTAATCGTCTTCCAGTCGCTGGGCGTGATCTTGCCTTCCTTAATGTAGCGATCTCGAAGCGCCGCTGCCTGCCCCGCCTCTCCGTTGCGAAGAAGTCGAAGGAGTTCCGACTTATGCGAAGAGTGCTCGGCGGTCTCCTGGGTGCGCCCACCCTCGGTATAACGGGCCTGCGTGTAACGCTGCTGGACGGCTTCCGCGTCGGTCTGGTAGAGCTCTCGACGCGCGGGCTTGATTCCGATAAAAGCTCCCGCCGTAACGGCGAGCTTGTTATGCGTCCCTTCCTCCAGCTCGTTTCTGATAGCGGTCGCCGTGAAGGGAATGAAGTCGCTCGCAACGTAGAGTCCGCGATCCACCCATTGACGCCAGAACGGATCGTCGGGGTTAACAACGTTGTCGCCATAGTGCCCTTTATTCGTAAGCAGTGTGGCAACGGTACTGAAGACCGGAGCGAGCTTCCCGATGATCGTACCTTTCGGGTCTTTGTATGTGGAATACAAATCCGTAAAGTAGTCCTTAATCGAAAGGCGCCGCTCGTCGCCGAGATCGTCGACGTCACCCGACGAAGGGAGGATAAGGTCCTTCACGTCCTTCGGCGCGTGGTGCGCGAGGAGCCCGGTGATAAGTGCTGCGGTGAACGCATGCGTCATCGTCAGCGCCAGCATATAGGCCGTCCGCTGAGTGAGTTCGGGGTTGTTTCCCTCCCAGAGGTTATGAGCGGTACGCGCCGCGTCGACGAGCGAGCCCGTAAAGGCGCGAGCGGTTCCAAAGTTCCAGCCGGTCGCAAGGAATGTCTGAAGGAGCTTATCCTTTACCGCCCGATCCCAGAACAGATTCGAATAGATGACCTGTCCAAAAATGTTGTCGACGTGATCGACGGCCTTCGCCGTCATTTTCTTTATGTCGGCCTCGCTGGTTACCGGATGATCGGCGTCCGCCAAATCGTCTAAGACGAGCTGTTTTACGGCCGCCGCCTTCATAGCGGGAACCCAGTAGTCCATAATCGGCGCAGCCGCCTGCTCGAGCGCGGCCATCAAGCCTTTCGCCGCGACTCCGGGCTTCAGTAGCTCTCCTTTCCCCAGAGCCTTCGCCGTAGCCCCCAGGGTATTCGCGAGACCGGGAGCATTGTTGCCGATCGCCTCGCGGAACTTCTGGCGCATCCGGGAATCGTAGTACGGGTCCTTACCACCCTGAAAGCCGCCTAAGACGGCGCGGTTCACGACGGTGTCGAGATACTCACCCTCGGAGCCCGGCGCAGCATACGCTTTTAGGAATTGCTGTCCTTCGCGGAACTTCTTTTTCAGGTTAAAACTGTCCTTCAACGCCTGCGCGGACTCATCGAAGCGACCTTTAAATCCCAGCACCATCGCGCGACCAAGGTCATTAATAACGCTGTTGTAAGCCGTCTCGAATCCGTGGAAGGCCGAGAGGGAGAGCTTCGCCATACTCGCGGTATTATTGTAAGCCCGCAGGGCGTCGAAAGCGATGCTTTTGCCGGCAAGCCCAGGCGAGAGATAGTTCTTTAAAACCTGGTACTCGCCGTCTCGAATCGCGTACCACCCGCGAACGATTCGCGTCGGATCGCGGGCATCCTGTGTATGAAACCCGATTTCGACGCCTGGTTTAATATACCGAAACGCATTCAACTCCGGGACCGACTGAAGGACCTTGTCGAACTTGTCGGCTAAGTGCGGCGCGACTTCGTTGAGGAGATCGGGTGCCATAACGTAGGCATGCGCCAGGTTCGCCATCTGCTCTTCCGGCGACTGAAGGTAGGCGAGGTATTTATCGCTCGCGTGGCCGCCCGTGCTCTTGACGCGCTGTAACGCAAGCTCCTCCGCCTCGTGTCGTAGAAGAGGATCGCCCCCTACTACTTTATTGTAGAGGTCGAATTTATTATCCATCACGTGGCCGACCTCGTGAACTTTTACGCCGTCGCCAGAACCGAAGAGCGTTTTAATCACCGAGCTCATGCGATTGCCGCGCTCGCCCAACGTCCGGACGTATCCACCCACGACGCCGGTTCGCGCGCCGGTCTTCTTTAAGTTCACTTCGCGCCCCATCTGAATGTCGGGCTCGAGCGTTTTCGTGAAGGCGTCAAGCTGGTCGTGAAGGTTCTGGTCGATCGCCTCCGTTACAGTGTGCTGTACGCGACCATAGACAGTGAAATTCGGATCGGATTTATCCAGCGTGTATCCTTCCGGCACGGTGACGCCCTGCCGATTCGGAATAAAGACACGGGTTCCCGCGCGGTCTGCGAGGGAGTTAGAAATCTCTTCGCCCGCGATAAATCGATTGATGGAGGCGAGCTTCGTGCGGACCATATCGGCGGGGTTCCAGGAGGCCGGTTCGAGACCAGCTTTCAGTCCCTCGTACATATCGGCATAGTAGCGCTGCTTCATAAAAGACTTATCGCCTTTTAACAATCGCTGCATTCGAGCCGGGTCCGAGTAATACGCCTTCGCCTTAACCGGGTCCTTCCAGACGTGCGGGAAATAGTTCTCGTAAAACGTTTTGAGCGCCTCCGGGCTTACGGCATGGAGACGATCGCGAGCGGCTGTAAAAAGGTTGTCGAAAAGCGTACGTGCCTGCTGGAGTTTTGGGTCTGCGTGCGGTAGCCCGTAGTCCGCGTCGTACATAAATTCCGCAGCCTGCGACCGCGTCATGTTCGACATGTATTGATGCGCGTCTTTAATCGCCTCGTCCGTAATCTTCGCCTGCTGCATCCGTCTTCCTTCGGCCGCTCGAATGTCGAGCGCCGTCGTTTGCGCGCCTTCGGACATCGTTTGCGGCGCGAGCTTACGCTGCCACCAATCGATCGCGCGACCGACAACGGACTTATCTAACGCGTCTTTCGCGAAGGCTTTCCTTTCGCTGGGATTCATTTCCCGAATGTCCTTCAGCCCCGGCCCTGGCTGCGGGCCGTACTTAGCGTCGTCGAACTCGGAGAAATCCGGACGCTCCGCCGGTGCGGTCTTCGGCAGCGCTTTGTAAATTGGCTGCTCGGGTGCAGTGGGGGGCGCGCTGCGGTCAGCAAAAACGCGAGTAGGGGACTCCGTCTGTGGGGCCGTTACTTCTTCCGGAGCACCCGCGTCGGGTGCCGACGCTTGGAACGTTTCGCGTGGTCCTCCGCTATTGCTATCGCCTGGCGGAGCGCCGCTTCCTTGTTCGGCGGTTTCGACGTCCCGATCATTCCCGTCTGTTCGTACGACGTCATTATCTCCTTGATGTTCTTGGACTTCGTCTCGGGGTCCGATCCCGGAAGTATTGGCATTATCGTCAGTGGGTTGTGTAGTGGAGGTTCCGCGACGCGCCTCGACGCCCGCGATAATATCCGCGGGCGTTTGCTCGATGTATCCTTCCGGACGCGCGACGTGTTTTTGATGAATAAAATATCCGTCGTTTTTGGCGAAGGCATAAGGATCGATCGCGCGAGCCTCCGAGAGGGAACCCAAGTCTCGCGCAATAACGCCATTGGTGACGCTGCCTTTATTTGGCCCGTTTTCTATGGAATGGGAAACGAGCGGTTCGTCCGTGACGTAGCGGCCGGGTGAATAGGGCTCATGTGGACTCGCGGTCTGCGGCTCGGTCTGTACCTGATCCGGAGACACGTCTTCGCCCCCCGATTCGACGGCACCGACAGACTCACTTAAATCCCGCGGGAGACTTAGCGCTTCGAATGGGAGCAGGCTTGCCGCGCCCACGAGGCGGTCTTCGTCGCTTGCGGTGTGGCCCTCCACTGCGGCACCCGTCTGAGTCGAAACATCGCCCAGGGCTATTGCCGCGCCGACACGGCCGAGTTTCGACATGAGCGGTAAGTTGCTCGCTACGGGAACTCGCGCCGCCGCGGCGGCCTCCGCGATACTCTGCCCGACTTCGCCCCCAGCCTCGCTAACGGGTCCGAATGCGTCGCCCGTGATCTTCGCGATCGCCACGTGGGCGAGCGACTTTACAAGGTTGCCGGGCGTTGCCTCTTTTTCCCCCGAGGCATAATCCGTTGCCTCGCCAAGCGCTTCAGCGCCCGCCATTGAAGTTCCCATACTAAGCCCGAGCGCATTGCCGGTCTCTACGGCGGCAACCGTCTTCATCGATCCTGCGCCGATGTCGGCCAACGTATTCAGCACGCGACTCGAGGACTGGAGCTTCGGGCCGAGGTCTTTAAATTCACCGTACGCCCGATCGAATGTCTCGTTCGGAACGCCGGCTTTCGACGCAGCCTCGCCCACCTCCATAAATGGTTCCGCGATCTCATGCCCCATCCGCAATGCCGCAAGTTGGACATCCGCCGGCAGGCCGAGTACGCGCGTCGCGCCGAGCTCTTTTAATCGCTCTTCGTCCTCGCTGATCCCGGGTTGGGGAATCCGAAGCTCGCTTTCGGCCTGCGCGGGCGGGGTGACTGGCGTAATGCCGTATTGCTGCTGATCCGCGAGTAACTGATCGCGGAGTCCGAACTGCTTCTGATAGTCCGCTTCGGCTTGCTGCGCTTCGATTGCTTGGTTCGCGCGCGCGAGCGCACCAGCCTGCGACTGCTCCGCGAGGCCGGACTGAACCTGGGCGGCATACCCAAGGTCGGGAGGGGCTACTGGAGGTGTGGCTGGAGTAGTGGTCGCATCCTGCTGACCTGGAAACGGGGCTGGGGTCGATGGGAACCCAACGGGAGCCGTTGCGCCGCCATCCTGCGGTGGCGCATCCTGCTCCACCGAGTCGCTAACTCCCGAGGGGGCGGCCTTCCCGAATCGCTTGAGGACTTCGGCCGCGTATTCGTTCGGGGACTCGCCAACGACCTTCCCGTTGTGCATCGCTGGAGCGTCTAAGTGTCCGCCATTACGGCCGATGTGGTCGAGTGCGGTCTGGCGCAGGGCCTCGTTCAAATCTCCATCGGACTCTTCCAAATGCTGCGAAAGACGGTCTTTCGTACGCGCGAGCATAAGCTGGTCCTGAAGCGCCGGGTTAGAGAGGAATTCTGCCGGCGTGACCTCTCTGCCGAAATACTTAATACTATCGTCGCGAAGGGTTCCCGGCATAAACTGATACCGCCCCATTGCTCCGATCGGATTGACCGTCGTGTACGTCGACGGGTCGTCGTTGTCGCGGTGTTCCCATTCGCCGATCGCCGTGCTCAATTTCAGCGCGACTTCATCGAGCGTCGACGCGGGCGGAGGGGCCGTCTTCTGCCCGGCATCCGGCTTCGGCGCGGGCGTATTCGTTCCGTCCGGGCTGGGCGCGGCAGTAGGATCGCCGCCACCGTCCGCAAGGGAGGTGCGCGAAAACATATCGGTAAGCTGCGCGGTGATCTCGCTGATCGGGGTCTGAAGCATTAAGGATAAAGCGGATGGAACATGGACGGCGCTGGGATATTATAAGCGGAATCGTAACTGGTCGTGACGAATCCGGAACTCCAACTGGTCGCGCTGGTATCGGAGTCGGTGAGATACAGATAGGCTACGCTACCGGAGCCGACAAACGCGGCCGCCGTAGGCGAAACGGGGTGCGCGACGTGAAGCGAATTTCGGAAGAAGACGGCCGCGCCTCCGGGGTACGACGGGTTCGTAAGGAGCGGATCGGTGGGCGCCTCCGCTACTTCTTTCGCGTGCGTGATACAGCCATCGAACATCACGATCCCGAATTGGCGGCCAGTGAAGCTACCGCCTCCGTCAAGATAATCGTGCCCGTACACCGTCGCATACGGATTGTTCCCGAGCGGGCCATATTGCGCTCCGCCACGATGCGCGACCATCCAGCCCTCGCATAAGAGCTGTCCGTAAATATAGCAGTCGTCGAGGATGACCCCGTTATCGAGTTGCCCGGTTCCCGTGCTACCGGCGCTCGTGGAGCGAAAGACGCCGTCGCTCGAAGTCATCGTCAGGAGGTACGGTCCGCCCCCCGGCCGCGCAGAAGCGCGGATCGCCCAACCCGTACCGTCGACGGGCGTATCGGGGTAACTATATCCGGACTGCGTTACTTCCTTAACGAGGTTGACGTAGAACCGGCATCCGCGGAAGAAGGAATACCAAAGCTGGTCGTTACCAAGCTCCATCCAACACGGCGCGACATTGAGCGTCAGGGACGGATTCGTCGTCTGCACGAACACACAGTCCTCGGCATAGAGGCGGCGTTGAGAGTAAAGCCCGAGTTGCGCCCCTTCGAACCGACACTGATAAAAGCTCGGGGCCTTCATTAGCGGATCGGTTGCGAGGCTCGACACCGCCGCCATAAAGAGCGAAGGGTTGTCGTTCGGCGATTGGAACGTAATTCCTTCGACGCGGACGTCCGTGACGGAAGCTCCAATCGTGGAGTTCCCAAGGATAACCGGCTGGCCCCATCCGATGAGGTCCACCCAGTCCGACGTGAATGTCAACGTTTCATCCCACGGCGTTCCACCGCCAAGGATGATGAGAGGGCACCGGTATCCATCCGCGGCACCGATCGCCGCGGCTTTAGCATATCCATCGGCAATCGTCGTAGCGGACGTTCCGTTGTTGTACCCTGGGGCGAGCGGAGTGTCGTCGCCGACGTTGTGGTCTTTTCCTACGATGACGTAATGAGCCCATTTATGAAAGCGATCCGGCGGCGTCGGAGGAAGACGTTGGGCGGGCGAAACGATCGTTGCTGCGGGCGCGCTTGGAGCCGCCTTTGGGGTGGGTTCTGCGGCGGCCTGAGCGGCATCGTCTTCTAATCGTCGTTTAAACTCGTCGTCAACATTCCGGTCCTGGCCCGGTTCGCTGACGCCGTAGTTTCTTTTTCGCTGGAGCGAATAATCGAAATTCGCGCCACGATGGCGAGGGTCACCCATGCTTTAGAGCGGATGGTGGTGTTTGAGGGCAACG